>Ga0209181_10000081_pt1 | contig 153373 bp, 118 predicted proteins | sample MAT05_FD_187208 | JGI IMG/M metagenome (GOLD analysis project Ga0209181, IMG submission 187208) | Freshwater microbial communities from Lake Fryxell liftoff mats and glacier meltwater in Antarctica - MAT-05 (SPAdes) (version 2) | ecosystem: Environmental > Aquatic > Freshwater > Ice > Liftoff...
CGTATGGTCTGGCAAAGCTCGGCGATTTTGCCAAGCGGCTCCACGGCCCGACCAAAGCCACCACACTCGGTGTCGGCTCGGTGCTCGCCGCGTCGGCCGTCTTTTTCAGCCAAGACGGGTTGTCATTGCACGAGCTGCTCATCGCGGCGTTCTTGTTCATCACCGCCCCGGTCTCGGCACAGCTCCTGATCAAGACCGCCATTGCCAGCGACCCGAGCCTGAGAGTCCCCGCCCGTCCTGCCTCCAGTGACGCGAAACCCACGGATGGCAAGCCGTTCATGACGCGGTAGCTGTGCAGGGACATCGGACGTGCTCGGGCCAAGGACGTTCCTACCGCTCGACGCCACCCTTCGACCCGAGGTGCCCGTGCCCGACACCCCCCAAAGCGCGCCCGAACCGAGGGAACTCGTGCTCGTGACCGACCGCAACGGCACCGAGCAGCCCTTCTCGAAAGGCCTCCTCGCCACCTCGATCATGGCGACCGGCCTTACGCCCGCCGCGGCCTTCGCGCTTGCGGCCGACGTCGATGCCGAGCTTCGCACCGCGGATAGTCGACGCATCACCGCCGACCACCTCGCTGCCTTGACGAGCGAGGTGCTGACGCGCAAGGCCGGCGGCGCCGTGGCCGTGCGTTACGACGCCTGGCGCAAGGCCAAGCGCTCGCCCAAGCCGATCATCGTCCTCCTCGGCGGCGCCTCGGGCACGGGCAAGTCGACGATCGCCACGCGCCTCGCTTGGCGCCTCGGTATCACACGGGTGATCCCCACGGACACCGTGCGCGAGATCATGCGCACCTTCGTCCCGGCGAGCCTCGTGCCCGAGCTTCACCGCTCCTCCTTCGAGCCCCCGCCGGACGAGCCTGATGCGCCCTTCGAGTCGATCTATCGAGGCTTTCGCCGCCAGACCGCTGCGGTCGCGACCGGCATCGCTGGCGTCGTCTCACGCATGATCGCAGAGCGGGAAGACGCCATCATCGAGGGCGTGCACGTGATCCCGGGGCTCGACCTTGGCGTCCTCGCGACGACTGAAGACGCGACCGTCGTCACGATGCTCGTGACGGTCGACGACCCGGCCATCCACCGCGCCCACTTCCTGAGCCGCATCGAGACCCACCACGGGCGCGCTCCCGAGCGCTACCTTCAGCGGATCGAGACGATCCGACGCATCCATGATCGCCTGCGCGAAGAGGCCAAGCGCCACGGCGTTCCGGAGGTCGACGCGACCTTCCTCGATCAGGCGATCCAGGCCGTCGTCGAGCACGTGGTCGCGCGCGCCACCGAGCCGAGGGGCGCCCGCGCATGAGGCCGCCTCAGCTCGTCCTGCTCGACGCCTGCGGGGTCATCCTGAATGACCCTCTACCTGAGCTTCTCATAGCGCTCGCCAGCGCGATCGACGTACCTCACGCCGAGGTGATGCGCCGCTACGCAGACCTCCGCCTCCCGTTCTGGACGGGCCGCCTCGGCGAGATCCCGTTCTGGGAATGCCTCACCGGTGGCGTCGACGCGCCGGGCTGGGCCTCGCGTCTGGCCTCGTCGTTCAGGCCTGGCCCCGCCGCGCCGGCGCTCGGCGCATGGGCCACGCGCGCCCGCCTGCGGGTCCTCTCGAACCACCGCAGCGAGTGGCTCGTGCCGCGGCTCATGGCCATGGACCTCGCGCGCCACTTCGAGCGCGTCGTGGTGTCCGACGCGATCGATGCCGCCAAGCCGTCGCCCGAGGCTTTCCTCAGGGCGCTCTCCGACGCCGCGGTCGCGCCGGGTGACGTCCTCTTCGTCGACGACAAGCGAGTCAACGTCGAGGCCGCTCGCAGCCTGGGGCTCGAGGCCCTGCACGCCAAGCCTGGCACCGGCTGGGTCGACGCCGTGAGCGCCCGCCTCGGCTTGGCACCTCTCGACGCAGCCGGCTAACACGCCCGGTGGACCCCGGCGCCTGATCGCCGCTTGCACGGGTGTGATGCAAGATGAGGGGGCACCGAAAGCGTCGTCGCGGGTCTGATGAGACGCGCGACAGCTCGCCAGGCTCCTGACCAAGAATCAGCGGCAGGCACGTACGGCGAAGGCGACGTCAACCCGAAGCCCAGCGAATGACCACCAGCACCGTGGTCAGGCTCTCGCGCGCCGGCCGTCCCTGAAAGATGGCCCAGCCTTTGGCGTGCCACGTCAGCCCGTGCGGGGCGTGACCGGAGACACGTAGCTTGTCGCCGTGCACGAGCTCGAGGTGGCAGCGCTCGCACAGCAAAATCAGGTTGGTTCGTTCTTCGCCGCTCGCCGAGCTCGATGTCGCGCATTGCCAGAGTCGCCGCCAGGCTGCGAAGCTGGCGGTTGATTGCACTGGGGTCGTCCGGCCAGGCGACGACCAGCGTGGCTGGCGGGACCACGTCGGCGTTCGGCCGCATCGCCTCGACCGCCGCTTCGGCGCGCTCGCGCAGGGCCGCGAGCTCCAAACGAAAACCCGCGCCTCAGCCCCATGAACATCGAGGGCGCCGCCCCGCATTCGACACATCTTGCGCAGGCGGATCGACGTGCCCGGCGACTGGCGTGAGCCCAACCTCGCACTCCTCACCGCGCTGCTCACCATCCGCTACTCGGGTTGGTGGGACGAATTCCGGGACTGGCAGGACGAGCGCGACAAGAAGCGCCTCCAGCGACGCCTTCTCGGCGAGGGCTCAATCGCTTCCGGAGTTCACGGAAGCCGCGACTCGTGAGCCACGGAACCGAACGAGTCGAACTCGATGGTCTCTCGCTGACGTTACAAGGCGACAAGATGGCCTGAGCCGCTGGCCCATCGCGATGCCGCTGCGCCATTGCGCATTGGCAAACCCACGTCCTGCGAGGCACCACGAGGTGGAGCCATCCCCTCAATCTCGATCACACCCCGCTTGCACCCGCGCCTTGGCATCGCGCCGTCGCTTCGTTAGGCTGTCGCCATGGTCGCTTACTCACCGATCCCCTCGAAAACCTGGCCCCAAGAAAGCTGAAGCTCGTCGAGTACGAGCAGCTCGTGGCGCTCGGAGCTTTCGAGGATGAGCGGGTCGAGCTGGTATTCGGGGAGATCCTGCCGAGGAGCCCTCAGGGAACGCATCATGCCTGGTTGGTGAACTACCTCGACAAGTACCTCGCGGCAGCACTCGCCGGCCGCGCAGTCGTGCGGGCGCACAGCGGGATTCGTGCGGCAGGGGAATCGCTGCCCGAGCCGGATGTGGCGGTCTCCCCAGTTGATGCGGACCGCCCCGATCAACACCCCGACCGGCTCTGGCTCGTCATCGAGGTGGCCGACACCTCACGCAGGAAGGACCTCGGACCGAAGGCGCGCCTCTACGCGATGACCGGGGTCCCGGTCTACTGGACGATCGACCTCGTGAAGCGCCTGGTGCGCGTCCACTCGGACCCGGTCGATGGTGAGTACCGCGTCGTCCAGACGGTCCTCCCGGGACAGGGTGCAAGCCTCGTGGTGCCGGCATTTCCGGACGTGTCGGTAGCGATTGACGAGGTCTTCGCTCGCCTTTAGGACGGCGGGAGCCATCGCGCTCGCTGCAGCCCTGATCGACCGCGCAGGGCGGCCGTCTCAGGTTTCGCGCGCGCCACAGCGCCGACACCAAGCCGTCGTGATTCATCTTGCTCCGCGCCTCATGACGACACGTGTCCGCCGCAGCTCGCCCATCGATGTGCTCGAAGGCGCCCTGGTGCAGCGACTCTTGCACAAGCTCGGCGCGGGATCGCGCTCGGAGCCGGCGCGACTGGCGGTCGGATCAGATTGAGGGCCCGGATGAACGCGTCCGAATGGGGCGGACGCGGCGATTGCGCGGAGGCCAGCGGTACTTCTTGCGAAACTGCGTCACGACTCGTACTGCGCCTTCGTGCAACCTTCTGACAGCCTGGTCGCGTCGCGTTCGAGCGTGTCTTCGGGCCTTGGCGTTGCCCGCCTGTTCGACGCGATGGCGCTCGCGCAGCCGGAGGCGCTGGCACTGATCTCGTCGCTCGGGAGCTGCACCTATCGCGAGCTGCGGCTGCGCGTCGATCGGCTGGCCAGGGTGCTGGCCGCACACGGCGTCGCGCGCGGCGTGCCGGTCGGGATCGGGGTGCCGCGCTCGCTCGGCTCGTTGGTCGCAGTGCTGGCCGTGTTGCGCGCGGGCGGCGTGTACGTGCCGATCGACCCCAACTATCCGGCCGATCGGCAGCGCTTCATGGCGACCGATGCCGGGATCGCGGCACTGATCATCGAGGCGGGCGAACCCATGCCCGAGTGGGCCGAGGCGATCGCGGTCGTCGCGGTCGACGCGGCGGGGCCTGAGGCTCAGGAGCTGCCGCTACCCGAGTCCGTGCCCGACGACCTCTTCAATATCCTTTACACCTCGGGCAGCACCGGCAAACCCAAGGGCGTGCGCGGCACCCACGGCGCGATGATGAATCGCCTCGCGTGGGCGTGGGAGGCGATGCCCTTCGGACCCGACGAGGTGATTGGCCACCGCAGCTCGCTGTCGTTCGTGGACGCCGGGCCGGAGATGTTCACGGGGCTCCTGCGCGGGGTGCCGACGGCGATCATCCTGCCGCAGGAGCTGGCCGACCTCGGCCTGTTCGTCTCGGCGCTCCGCAATCATCGTGTCACGCGGCTTACGCTGGTGCCGTCGATCCTGGCGGCGCTGGTGCGGGTCGTGCCCGATCTCGGCGCGACACTGCCCGACCTGCGCACCTGGATCACCAGCGGCGAAGAGCTCGGCTTGCCGCTCTTGCATGCATTTGCCGCGGCTCATCCGGGCGCGACGCTGATCAATCTCTATGGCACGACCGAGGTCACCGGTGATGCGACCGGCGCTTTCTTCCGCGCCGGCAGCCTGTGGCCGACCGATGCTGTGCCCATAGGCCACGCGATAGCGGGTGCGGAGCTGTGGATCCTCGATGCAGACGGCGCCGAAGTCGCCGCCGGCGACATCGGCGAGCTACACGTCGCGGGACCAGTGCTCGCGCGCGGCTATCATAATCGCCCGCAGGAGGAGGCGCTGCGCTTTCCGCGGCACCCGACGCGCCCACGTGAGCGCGTCTTCCGCACCGGCGACCTCGTGCGCCGCCGCACCGATGGCGCGCTCGACTACCTCGGCCGAGTCGACAACCAGGTAAAGGTGCGTGGCGTGCGCGTGGAGCTCGAGGAGATCGAGCGCAGCCTGCGCGCGGCCTGTCCGTCGCTCGGCGGCGTGGCGGTCGTGCTCGCCGACGGGCAGTGGCTCGTCGCCTTCGTGACCCCAGCCGACATCGATCTCGACGAGGTCCGCGAGGCGGCGGAGCGCTTGCCCGCGGTGATGGTCCCGAGCCGCTACATCCCGCTCGACGCGCTGCCGATGTTGCCCAACAGCAAGTGCGATCGACGCACGCTGGTCGGCCTCGCGCGCGTCGCACGGCGCGAGCTGGCGCCGGAAGAATGCCCGCAGACCGCGACCGAGCGACACGTCGCGGCGCTGTGGTCGACCTTGCTCGGCCGCGAGGACATCGCGCGCGAGGACTCGTTCGCGAACCTGGGTGGCGATTCGTTGTCGCTGGCGGAGCTGTTGCTGGCGCTCGAGAAGTCGCCTGGGCTTACGCGCATCGGATTCTCGCTCGCGCGCGATGGCACGCTCGAAGAGGTCGCGCGCGCCCTCGATGGTCATGCCGCGAGCGCGCCGCGCGCGGAGGCGACAACCACGCCGAGCCTGCCGAAGATCACGCTTACGCCGCTTGGCGAAGAAGGCGCGCAGGACGACGGGGTCATCGCGATGTTGGTGGTCGCTTCAGTCGACCCGATGATCTCGGCCGCGACCGAGCTGCCGTCGCGCCTCGACCAAGCCTCCGCGCGCGCCTACTGCCTCGCCAGCGACGGCGTCGTCATTCGTGTCGACGGGCAGCCCGCGGGTGCCGGAAGGGTCCATCAGCACCCCAATGTCGGCGTCGGAGCCAACATCGTAGTGCCAGCCGGCAGCGTGCAGCTCGACGAGTGGCTCTTACCGCAGTGGCGCGGCCAGGGCATCCTGGCCGAGGGACGCGCGTGGCCGCTGCTCGCCGACTGGCTCGCGCAGCGCTTCGATCACGAGGTCAGCGTCGTGTGGGAAGACCACACGGCGATGATCGCCATCCTGCGTGCGCGCGGCTACACGCGCCAGGGTCGCACCTGGTGGGAGAGCGGCTCCGACGGCGAGGGTGGCACTGGCTTCTGCGCCTCGGGTTACTGCGAGGTGTGGCTCTACGATCTGCGCCCGCATCGCTCGGGTCGGGCGAGCTGAACGGCGCGAGCTGAGCGCCGCCTTCGGCTGCCGTTGCCGAACTCACCAGGTGGCTGCGAGGCCACGCAGGAAACGCTCACGCTCCGCGCTGCTCGGCAGTCCCAGGCTCGCGAACTCCGCAGCTGGCGGCGCGGCGGTGCACGCCTTGTCGATTGCCGCCGCGCGCGCCCCGACAACGGTCTTGCGCTCGCTGGCGTCGAGTCGACGCATCACCCACCGATCGACCGATCGACCGCGGCCGCGAGCTCGGCGTGCTGTTGCTCATCCCTCGCGAGCACGGTCATCACAGCGCGCGTCGTCTCGTCTTCGGCGCGCATTGCTGCGACGTGGATCTCGAACGCCGACCTGCTCTCACCGACCTGCCCATTGCGGTCGTCGACCGCACCGCACTCGAGCTTGTTTGATCCGCCGCCGAGCTGCGAGAAACCGCTCGAATGCGTGAGCGAATTCAGGGCGCCTTCGGAGCTCGGGGGGGCCTTGGGGTAGGCGGCCTTGGGGTAGGCGGCCTCGGTGGAATCGGCATCTTGGGAGTGAAGGTCTTCAGCGGCCGGGGAATCCGCGGCAACACGGGCGTCGTCGGCGCTGCTGCGCCCGGGTGCTTCGCGACAGCGGCCGCGGCGAGCTCATCGAGCTGCGCGGGCGTCAGGGTCTTGCGTTGGCCGCCCTCGATGCGCGCGGTGAACCCTTTGTCCGACCACTTTACATGGCCCATCTCGTGGATGTCCTGGAAGGTGGCGACGGTCTCGCCGGTCGCGACGTGCACGACGATCACCGGCATCCCGAGCCCGCCGGAGCTCTTGCCGATGGCGGCGAAGCGCCCATCGGGCGACCACAGGGGCGGCGTGCATTGTGAGTAGTCGTACTCGGCGGAGCCGGTCACGCCGCCGACGCACAGGTGGCGCATGAACTTGCCGGTGTCGGTCACCACTTCGACGTTGTCCGCGTCCTGGACGACGAGCGACATCGTGCCCGGCGCCCACTGTGGCGAGGCGCCGCGGTGCGACGTCGTCACGCGCCACAGGCCGGGTCCGTCCAGCGCCGCGACCCACACGTCGGACGTGTCGACGTCGCGCACCGGCGGCAGCCGCATCGCGCCGCCGTCGTAGATGGCAAACGCGAGGCGCGTCTTGTCGCTCGACGCGTTGAGCGACTCGACGCGCGCGCCAAGGCCCGTGTACGTCCATGCCTCGGCGATCTTGCCGCCCTCGTAGCGCAGCACCAGCGCGAAACTTCCATACGCCGGCGCGATGTCGAGGTCGGTCAGCACGACGTACGGTCCGAACCCGACGAGCTGGTCGAGCCCGAGATCCGTCTCACCCACGATGCTGGACGCGAACGCCTCCATGTAGGCCCCCGCCGCGCGATCCCCGAGCAGGCCATCGTGCATCACCGCCCCGTCCGCGAGCTGCGCGCTGAACGCCGCCGCCATCTGCGGGAACTTCAGCCGGAAGATCCTCGTCGCCGCCGCGAGGTTCGCCTTGGACGGCCTGGCCGAGATCACCTCCGGCGCGACGAGCGGCGACTTCGCCCGCGGCGCTCGGTAGCTCCCGCTCACGCTTCCGAGCTGGTTGGTCCAGACCGTGCGGTCGTCGTACCTGCCGCGCGGCTCGAGCCCGCCCGCCGTTCGCCGAAACACAGACAGCGACGGATACCCGACCGGTCGCGTCGCGTTGCCCGCCGTGCGAGTGCCCGTCACGATCTCCTGCACGTACACGATGTCGTCGCTCTCGAAGATCCGCGTCGCCCGCCGCGTGCCATCGGTCTCCAGCTCGAGCTGCGCGCGCACCAGCGCCACGAGCGACAGCGGCTCAGCCGCCACCGCGTCCGCGCCGCTATCCGACCCGACCGCGACATCGGCCGCGACATCGGCTGCGGCTGCGCTATCGGGCGTCGTGTCCTCGGCACCGTCGGCCGTCGCTTCCTGGGCGCCGTCGGGCACGACCATCGCGGTATCCGACGCCACCGCCGCGACATCGGCAGGAGTCGCCGTCGCATCGGGCACCAGCGCCTGCGCGATCTCGGGCGCCGCGACCTCGTCGACGACCGCGCCCGCGCCCGCGTCGTCGGCCGCCGGTCCAGACCGACCGCACCCCGAAGCCACGAGCCACGAGGTCGAAACAAGCACCACCAGACAACGCCGAGCGGGTTCAAGCATGGTGCGAGGGTAACAGGCAAACCCGTCGCGGTCGCCCACCGCACCCCCAGATCGTGCGTGGGCGAAGGCTCAGGGGCAGTTGGCGAGATTGGGGTTGTCGGAGACCCGTTGCCGCCCGAATTGTCGAGAATATCAAAGACAGGCAACGACAGCTTCGCCGCCGTGAACGCGTTGCCCGTGACCGAGACGTAGCCATAGGTCCTGCCAGCGGCTCCGCTATGCCGCCGCGTGCGCGCCGTCGCCGCGCAGCTGCTGGCATCACCTGGCGCTTGTGCGACACCCCGAGACCAGCGCGCAGCGATGACGCTCAATAGGGACAACAGCGCGCCCACCCAGCAAGCGCGCCCGCCTCACCAGCGGCAGTCGCCACGACCTTCGCGCGCACCTCGGCTTCGACCTCGGCGCGACCTTCGATCACCGGTACGAGTCCCTGCACGACCGCCAGTAACGCAGCGCTCAGGCCCTCGGCGGCCGCCCGCGCGACCGCCCCGAGCACCACCAGCAGGTGGATGGTCGAGACCGCGCTCGCCTGCGCCAACACGTTGTCCTCGACCCACGCGACCAGCTCCGCCTCCGGCCCGGCGACCAGCGCCTCGAGCACCTCGAGCGGCTGCGGCCACGCCTTCCAGTCCGGCGGCGCGCTAGCGATCGCCATCAACCTCGGGTCCACGCCCGAGCGCGCCGAATAGACCGCCAAGAACCGCTCCGTGAGCGCCCGCATCCCGGCCGTAGCGACATCGTCGAGCGCTTCTTGCGCCTCCACAAGCGCCGTGCGAGCGGCCTCCAGATCGCCCGCGCGCCTTGCGACCTCGGCCAGGTCGCCCAGCGAGCGGGCCCGCTCGGACGGCGTGCCGACCTCCAGCGACGCGGCCAGCAGTGCCCTCGCCCGCGCCAGATCGCCGGTGAAAGCGACCGCCCGCTGCAGCGTGCCGGCGACCTGCAAACGCACCTCGTGGAAGCGCCGGTCGGCCGCCTCGGGCCCCTCTTGCGCAACGCGATCCAAGCGCTCGAGCACACCGTCGAGGAGCGCCACCGCCTCGCTCGGCCGCCCATGATCGACCAACGCGATCCCGCGATAGGCGCACAGCTCCTCGCGCACGAGCGCCGGTACGTCGCCCACGCGTGCCGTCGCCAACGCCGCCTCGACATCCGCGAACAGCCCGGCCGCGAGCGCACTCTCACCGCGATGCAGCCGACACGCGCCCGCCACCCACAGTGCCTCGCTGCGATGCACGCCGGTCACCCCCGCGGCCAGCGCCTGCTCGGCGGACGTCAGCGCCCGCTCGCAGTCGGCGGCCGCCTCCAGCGTATTGCGGCGCCCAAACCACCGTCGCCAGGCCTGCATTGCTGCGCGCGCATGCGCCTGGGAGGCGACGCCCAGCGCCACCGCCAGGCGCGGCTGCCAGTCCGCCCCAAACAGATCCGCCAGCGTCGCGCGCACGTCCCGCTGCGCGTCCACGACCAACGCCGAAGCCCCTGTCACATCGCCCGCTTCAAGCGCGATCACCGCCCGCTTCGCTGCCACAAGTCCTACCGGCAGCACCTCACCGATGCCCGTCCCGAGTCGTCCCGACGCGACGATCGGTATCCTCTGCGCCTGCCCGAGCCGCTCAGAAATAACCGCCAGCGCCGCCGCGAGCTGCCACGAGTCGCCGTCAAGCGCGAGCGCCTGCGCCGTATCGCCAGCCACCGCAAACCGCAGATCGATCGCTTCGTCCAGCCCCCTTGCCCCGACCAGCCGCGCAACCCAGGCCGCAACCGCTTCCAGCGCCGCATCCCCAATCCCGAGCGCGCCCGCCGGCACACCCCCGGCCAGCCCCGCCGCCGCCACCCGCATCAGGAACCCGGGCGCGTCCATGCCTTCCGAAACGACGACGAACATCCCCGCCCCGAGCTCGGTCCCGAGCCGCGGGATCTCGACCCGCGCCGCTTGCGACGCGAAGTCCATGGCCAGCGCCAGCGATCCCGCTGCGACGACCCTCGCCAACCGCAGCAGCTCCGCCCGCACAGCACCCGGCGCCCGCGCATGAACGGCCGCCAGCCGCCGCGGATCTCGCCAAGGGTGCGCGCCTCCAGTCGACGCCGGCGGAGCTCGCTCGGCCGACACGTCCGCAAGATCGATCTCCCAGCCGACGTCCTCCAACCTCACCGTCACGCGCGGCAGCGCGCCCGAAGCCGGAACGACCAGCCGCCGCAGCCGCTGCTCGGGGAAGCGCGCCGCGACGTGCTCCAGCGCCTCACCATCAACCAGCACCTCGACCCCATTCGGCAACGATCGACCGACGACCTCGAGCAGTACATCGTCGCCGCTCACCCTCAACCCGACCTCGACCCCATCGCGCGCGGCCAGCCGCACCCGCGCCGCCGGCCAGCGCGGCCCTGCCTGCGCACTCGCCGCCAGTACCCGCAGGCGATGCGGAGTCGTCAGCCACGTCGCGCCTTCACCCCAGGCCGCGCGCCCCCAACGCACCAGTCGCTCGATCGGCGTCAGCGCCGCCTCGTACTTCGCGTGCGCTTCCGCGACGATCAGCTCGACTTCCGCCGCCCCGGGCGCTGGCTCGAGGTCGGCGATCTCATCGGTCGCCACCTCGATCGTCGCCAGCAACTCCGCTACCGGATGGTCCACCGGCAGCTCGGCCATGCGCCCCAGCAGGAACGCGGTCTCGTACAGCGCATAGAGATCGTCGCGCGCGAGCACATCGGCAGCCGCCTGCTCGAGCAGCTCGCACAACCGCTCGCGCCGCTCACCGGTCAGCACATCGACCAGCAGGCCCAGCTCGAACAGCGCATGCAGCCGGCTCTGGAGCTCCTCGGGTTCGTCGTCCGGATCGCCCTCGAACGTGGCAAGCGTCGCCAGGTCCAGCGCATCGAACACCCGCTCCAGGATCGCCTTGCCAGGTGCCCGCCGCGCGCTCGCGACGACCCCACGCGCGATCTCCACCGCCGCTTTCGGCAGCTCATCACGCATTCCCGCGTGTAGTGCCAGCGCCGCGCTCTGGATAAGCGAGCGCAAGACGACCGTGTCTTCGGCCTCGCGCCCGGCGAGCATGTCGATCACATCCGGTCCGAGCTCGCTCAGCTCGCCGGCGATCGCCTCGAGATAGTCGCGCCGCTCACTCATCGCTCGACCTCCGTGAGCATCAGCGCGACCTGCCGCCGTGCCGCGTGCTTGGCCTGGCTGAGCCGCCTCTTTAGCGACTTCGCGTCACTCGGCAGCACACGCGCTCCGAAGTCGTAGCTGGGCCGGAAGGCGGTGCGCATCTCCCACGCCCGGTCGACCCAGGTCACGATCAAGATGACGCCTTCATCGGTCGCCGCGATGTAGGCGGCTGGCCGCGGCCTGACCCCGCCGATTGCCGGTCGGTAGCGCCAGCTCGCCAGCGGCGGCGCCTCGAGCGGGTCGACGCTGCCCCTCACGACCGCGAAGTAGCCATCGCGATGCACACCGCAGAGCCACTCCCAGCGCTCGCGCAGGCCAACACCCGGATACTTGAACTGGCGATGTGGCGCTGGGTTCAGTGGCCCGAGGGCGCTCAAGACATCACGCGGTGCGAGCCCCTCCGGCGTCGCCAGATCGTCCCACAGCTCGGCCGGCGCGAGGTAGTGCTTGAGCGTGTGCCCGACACCCCGATGGTGGCCGGGCGGCCCGTCGTCCATGCGCTCGAGCTTCATGCCTCGGCCTCGCCCTGAGTCGCCTCCGCGTGCCGCTCGGTGAGCCACTTGCGCGCCCGCAGGTGCCACTTGCCGACCGTCTCGCGCGCCCGTCGCAGCTCGGCGCGGTCCTCGGCCCAAGCTTTGAAGCCGGGAGTCTCCGAGCGGACGATCCAGGCAAACCGATCCTCGGCCGGCCCGTGCCGCGCGATCCCCTGCGGTCGCCAGTCGCCCAGCCGCACAACCAGTGGCCAGGCCCGGACGACCGGCCGCACGAGCCCCGCCGCCTGGCCGCTCTTGCCGCGCTGGGCCTGCTCCGCAACGGCCACGAGGTCGCCCTCTGCGAGCTGGGTCGGCCAGTACCAGGCGAACAGCGCGAGGCGATAGTTCGGCGGGCAGCTCGACTGCCGCAGGCGGTCCCACGTGCCGTGCTTTGCCGCGCTGGTCTCTTCGTCCGGCTCGCCCGCCTTGTCCGGCGACGCTGTCAGCGTCGAGCTCGTCTCTGTCAGCTCGTCGAAAGGCTCCTCCGTGCGCGTCCGTCGCCGCTCTGCGCGCAGCAGATCGAGCGCCACCGACCGCACGCGAACCAGCAACCAGCCGGTGTAGTCCGCTCCGCGCGGCTCTCCCGCGGGAGGATTTTCGCCACCCTTGCGATAGATCCGCAGCCCGAGGTGCGACAGCGTCTCGCTCGCGAAGGCCGCGCGATCGGCGTCCGGCGCCAGCTTGCGCGCGCAAGCGGTGATGCACGGCCCGAGTCGAGTCAGTGCGGCCCACATCTCGCCGGGCAGATAGTGCCCGCGCATCAGCGGGAGGACCTCGGCAAGGGTGACTGGCATGCTCGCCTGCTCGTTCGTTCATCGGCGCACCACCTCGCCACCAAGACGGGCAGGGGCAGCGCGACCGGATACTCGCCTACGAGCTATTCAACCAGCTCGGTCCGCTTCTGTCGATTCGTCGGGGAACCCGCATGCCACACTATCGCAGGCGCGATTGGCGAAGTGCCAGGAGGCCGTGCAAGGGTCTACATGCCCGCCCGCGAGAGTGCCAGACGCGCCTGTGAGCTGGCACGCTCGTGTCCGGCACTCTCGCGACCGCGGCTGTCACTGGCCACAAGCGCGTCTGGCGGCTCACGCGCGGCGCGTGTCCCGCCCCACGGAGGCGCCTGGCGGTTGGCAGGTCGCGGCCGTGGCGCCCTACACACCCGCCTGGCACCTCGCGTGGCGCGCGAACATCAGGTCTCGCGCGGTGTCGGCTCGGAGGCGTTGCTGACGGTCTGGCCCGGCCGCCGCCGCGACGGCTTGACCCGCTTCGCCAGCGCGAGCTCGCCCGCGCCCTCGAGCAGCGTCTCGAGGAGGGCCGCGGTGAACCCGAAGACCTCGTCGTGCTTGCCGATCGCGTCGTTCTTCGCGGCCAGGGTCTGCTCGGCCTCGCGCTCCTCCACGGACACATCGGTCGCCGTCGTGCTGAGCGCCTCGAGGCGCCGCTCCAGCTTCCTGACCGCCTCGTCCTTCGAGAAGGTGCCGACCTCGTCGCTGTCATCGTTGGCGAGGTCGGCCGCCGGCAGGGTCAGCTTGGTGAGCGCATCGAGCACCTTGCGACCCCAGTTCTGGATCTCGCCAGGGGTCCGCGGCGCCGTGCCGACGTCGCCCAGCTTGCCACCGAAGTCCTCCCCGAAGCGCCGGGTCAGCGCCAGCCGGATGCTCGTCACGAGCGCCACCACGCCGGCGGCGGCATGGTCGCGCGCATCCCGCGCCGGCGCATCGTCACCGAGCTCGAGGCTGTGTGCCCGGTCCGCGCCGGTCATCGTCGTCGACGCCGCCGCGAGCATCCGCTCGAGGAGCTTCAAGACGAGTGTCATATCCGGCATCGTTTCGCCGGGTCTGAGGTGCGCCCCCAGCCGCCCCTGCGCGGCACTCGCGGCCTTGTCACCATGGGTCGAAAATGCAGCCAGGACCTCACGATCACTGGTCTCGCGGTCTGCCACCTGCTTCATCAGCATATGCCTCTCACCGACCCCGGCTGTGCGGGTTGAGGGATCTCCAGAGTCGGATGTCACGCAGCGTGAATCGACTCGGATATTGTGTCAAGGCGCCGGCCCTGAAGTGCTCAGTCGCGTAGCGCCGACCAGCTCGTGAAGCGACGTCGGCGTCCTTCCAAGCTGCCTCCGGCAGGCGGAGGTGGCAAGCCTCGACAGGTCGGCATCTCACGCCAAGTCTTGGCGACGTCCGTGGCCGTCTGCGGCACCTGGGAGCCGTTCGTGCACATCACCCGCGTCGAGATCGAAAACCTCCGCTCCATCGAGCACCTGACCTGGGAAGTCGACCCGGCGCAGGCGGCTGGCTGGCACGTCGTGCTCGGCAACAACGGGTCTGGCAAGTCGACGCTCTTGCGCGCCATCGCGTTGGCTTTGGCCGGCAAAGAGGGCTTCTGGGCGTTACGGCAGTCTCCCGAGGCGTGGGCTCGGGACGACGCAATTCGGGGACTGCACGGGTTTGGATGGCAGCTCACGAGGGCTTCGACGAGGCCGTGCAGGTTGACGGCGCAACTCAGGATCCGGCTCCGGTCGCGACGTCGGCGCTCATCAAAATCGGCATCGACCGCGGCACGTTTCGGAATCCGTTTGTCGAGGCCACGGGGCAGAGTCAGGGGCCCGGCTGGTTCTGCGCTGGCTTTGGTCCATTTCGGCGGTTCACCGGAGGTGAGGTCGAGCCCGAGGGACTTCAGAACCTCGGTCGCTACCTCTCGTTGTTCGATGAGCGTTATGCGCTCTCGTCGTCTCTCCAATGGCTTGGTGACCTCCACCACTCGAGCCTTACGCCCGAGTCATCCGAACAGCGCCACGGGATCCAGAGGCACAGTCGCGAGGCGTATAGCCGGGTGCGCGCCTTTCTCAATCAACCTGGCTTTCTGCCCCTTGGCGTGAAGCTGGAGTCGGTCGTGCCCCGATACGTCGAGTTCAAGGATTCGGATGGGACCTCGCTCGCCATCGAGGACCTGTCCGATGGATTCCGGTCCGCCTTGAGTCTGGTCATTGAGCTCTTGCGCCAGCTATTGGCTGTGTTCGGGCTCGAACGGGTGCTGGCGCCAGGTGCAAATGTCGCGAACGTGCCGGGTGTCGTGCTGATCGACGAGGTCGACGTGCACCTGCATCCGACCTGGCAGCGCGGCATTGGCGAGTTCCTCACACGCGCCTTCCCCCAGATGCAGTTCATCGTGACGACGCACAGCCCGCTCGCCTGCCCCGCGGCAGAGCGTGGCTCGATCTTTCTGTTGCCGGAGGTCGGAGGCTCGGGCGCGCGCTTCGTGACTGACCTCGAGAAGCGACGCCTGGTATTCGGCAACGTGCTCGATGCGCTCTCGACCGGCGCGTTCGGTCCGGTGAGCCAGTCCGAGGTCGGTGCCGATCGGAGAAAACGCCTGGCCGAGCTCAACACGAAAGAACTCGCGGCCGGGCTTACGAGGACCGAAACGGACGAACGCAGCGCGCTTCGCGCCGAGCTGCCATCGCGCGGTGCCACGTTGAAGGCGAGCGACTGAGCCATGCTCAAGCCTCGGCCCGCGGTGATCGATCCGGAAGCGCTACCGCTCTTGGCGAAGCGCCAGCAGAAGGTCTCGGTGCTCGCCACCTATGCCGAGCAGGTGGCTGCCGCGAAAAAGTCATGGGGCGCTGCGAAGAAGTCGGAGCCGCCGTTTCCTGCGGTGAAAGGCGCACTCGACACAATGTGCTGGGGCCACCGTCGCTGCATGTATTGCGAGGACTCGGTCGCCGATGAGATCGAGCACTTTGCGCCGAAGGACCGCTATCCGGACAGGGTCTTCGTTTGGACGAACTACCTGTACGCCTGCGGCCCCTGCAACGGGCCCAAGGGCAACGCGTTCGCGGTCTTCGCCGCAGGCGACGAGGTCGTGGAGCTGGTCGGCGACGAGCCGCCCGAAGGCGATGTCGTGTTGCTCGATCCGCGACACGATGACCCGCTCGACTTCCTAGTGCTGGACCTGGTCGACACCTTCTACTTCTCGCCGCATCCGTTCCTCGCGGGCCGGGCAGCCAGGCGAGCGGAGTACACGATTGAGGTGCTGAGACTGAACGAGCGCGCGTACCTCGTCGAAGCACGCATAACGGCTCACAGCATGCTGATGAGCGCGCTCGGGCAGGCTGCCCACGCGGCGACGAGCGGCGAGCCGCTGGCGCATCCCCAGAGGGCTATCGAAAAGGCGAGCCATCGCAGTGTGTGGGAGGAGATGAAGCGGCAGCGCGCCTCGTTCCCGGTCATCCAGGGGATGTTCGCTGCCGTGCCAGTCGCGCTGAGCTGGTAGCTGGCTTGCGGTTGGGCGGTGGTCCGCTAGGGTGGCGGCATGGCGGTGGCTGAACAGCAGTGGTGGCTCGAGACGTGGCGGTATCTCGGTGGCAATCCGCTGCAGGCGCGGGCGCTGCGATCGGTGGGCGACGCGCTGCCGGCGACCGCGCTGTGGCGGCTCATCAACTGGGAGCTGACCCCGCTCAAGAGCGCGGGTGGTGCCAGTGCGGAGCGGCTCGGGTTGGCGCTGCTGCTCGATATGACGTTGCAGTGGGCACCAGTCGCGCTCGGGGGATTGGTGCGGGCGATCGTTGCGCGCGAGGCGAGCATGGGATTCGAGGGCATTGCAGGACTTGCGCGGGCGACCGACGAGGCGTTCGCGGGGTGGCGTCGGCGGCTCGGGTCGAAGGACGATGCTGCCACTGGGCTTGGTTGGGAGGTGCGTGCCGACGATGGGACGGCGGATGCGCGGCGACGGCAGCTCCAGGCGATCAAGGCTTACGCGCACGGCACCACGAACATGATCGATCTCCGGCTCGGGATCGCGGCGGCGGCCGAGTGGTCGAAGTCGGAGTCGCTGCAGAAGCTGCTCGCGGGTAGCGAGCTCGGGCTCACACCACGGCGGGTGTTCGACGACGTGCTGGGGCACGCGGTGCTTGCGGCGCTGCGGGCGCGCCAGCAGTTCGCGGCGCGCGGGCAGGCGGGCCCGGTGCCGGACGCGGGCGCGATGGAGCGCTCGGGCGAGGTCGTCGCGGCCGTTGTCGGCAGGGCGAAGGTCGCGGAGGCGAAGGCGGGCGCGGGCGTGGGCGTGGGCGTGGGTGCGGGCGTGGGCGTCGGCGTGGGTGCGGGCGTGGGCGTCGGCTTGGGTGCGGGCGTGGGCGTCGGCTTGGGTGCGGGCGTGGGTGCGGGCGCGTCCGCGAAAGCGAGCGCGGAACCGGACAAGGCGCGCACCAGGCCGGAGATCAAGCGGGTCGTATCGATACCGGTTGTGAGTGAGCCGGTCGCCCAGCCGCCGCAGGGCGGGCTCAGGTTCATGGGTGGCGGCGAGGACGAACTCTGGTGGGTGGCGGCTCGGGTGTGGGCGAAGGGGCGGCCAGCGATGTTGAAACACCTGCTCGAGGTGCCGGCGCGTTTTCGAAAGAGCCCGCTGTGGTCGCTGCTCGCGAAGGAGGTGCCGCGCCTGCCGTTGCGGCAGAGCCTGCGCGAGCCGCAGATCGCGCACTACGCATTTGCGCTGCTGCTCGATGAGTTTCGGCGGGCGTTTCCGCTGCAGAACGCGGACCTGCTGGAGCTGCTCGCGGTCGAGCCGGGCGAGGTCGTCGTCTCGCGCACGGTCGGCGAGCTGTGGATGTTGCTCGAGCCACTGTTCACGAGCTGGGCGTGCTTCTTGGACAAGACGCTCGAGCCGAACGAGGGCGTGAAGGTCGGCCAGGTGCTCCATCGCATGGGCGACATCCTGCCCTGGGACGACGCGGCAAAGGGCTCGACCGACCAGCGCACGCGCGCCCAGGACAAGGCGATCGACGCGGTCTACTCGCGTGGCGAGCACGACGGCGACAAGGTGCGGTTGGCGGTCTACTGGGCAGCGACCCGGGCGCGCAACGACCACGCCCACCGGCTGGCCGACAGCCTCATCGGCCATGTGCGTCCGCGCGAGCTGCTGACCGACGTGGCCGTGCTCGCGGCGATCGCCGCCATACGGTTCCGTATGCGCCTCGCGGAAGACACCAAGTCGGTGGCCTCGGTGCCGTCGCTGGCGGGACTCGCGCTCGGCAGCGACGATTGACGCGCTGCTAGCCCAATGCGTTGCGGGCCAGCGTCTTGTGGGTTGCGACGTCGGCGGGTGCGTCGGCGACATCGGCGCGCATGAGCTGCGCGCGCTCGACCAGGTGGTCGCCCGACTCGAGCCGCACCGTGAAGCCCGCCGGGCTGCCGCTGCCGAGCGCCGAGGGCGTGTCCGCAAGGCGTAGGCGCAGGGTCGCGAGGTCGACCTTGTTGCGCAGCACTTCGGGAACCGTCGCGAGGCCGAGGTCGCGCGCGAGCATGTTGCGGCGGTCGGCGGTCCAGTAGCGACCGGTCGTGCGGTCGAGCACGTCGACCGCGAGGAACCAGTCGGGCAGCTGATCGTGTCGCTGGGTGTGGGTCGCGAAGCACCACTCGCCAAAGAGCACGAGTGAGGCGCCGAGGCGGCGCGCAAGCTCGTCCTGATACGTCTGGAGCCAACCCCAGAGCGGCTGGAACTGCGGGTGCGCGGGATGCGTGATGAGCGCGCTGCGATGTTGGACTTGCAGGCCAGACGCAGCAGACGAAATCCCGATGAGGGCGCCGTCGGGCTTCTCTTCGACGACGACCGGGCGCGCCAGGATCGCGCGCGCGGCCCCTACGGGCAGCACTGTTTCTCGCGCACGACCTTTCGCGCTGCCAAGCCAGGCGAGGTGCACGGGAGGCGGGTAGGGGACGATGTCAGCGGCGGGATTTGCGGTCATGCGGGGCTACTCGATGTCGGCGTCGACGCAGTCGGGCGGAGCGGTGACGGGGTTGCAGCGGCTCGGGTGCGCGGGCGTGCCGGGCCACGGGATGCGATAGCCGGGGTGCGCACCGTCCGTGCGGGCGACCGGGTAGTCGGTCGAGATGAGCTGGGCGCCGGACGCGATAGCGGCGGCCGTCTCTTCCGGGTCGACGACGGTGTCGCCGTCGGCGCGGCTACGCGCAATGAAGCCGGCGGCCAGCGCGGTCGCGAGCCGAACGGGGTCGGCGCCAGGGGTGTCGGCCTTGACGAAGGCCGCGTCGTCGTCGCTCGGCTCGGCGAACACGAAGGCGGCAGGATCCAGCACATCACGATAGGCGGTGCGCAGAGCGCCCTCGTCGTTGACGACGATCGCGAGCTGGCCACGCGTCGCGTCGATGGTCGGCCAGCCGCTCGTGATGATCGCTTCGCGCAGCGTCGCGTGCCTGCCGCGCACGGCCGCCGGGGTCAGCAGGCGGTTGGGCCAGGCGGCGCGAATGACCGCGTCGATGTCGCCGATGTGCCCATCCCATAGCAGCTCGCCAGTCATCGCCGGGTCCTGGCCGATGTCGAACGCGAAGCGCGCGAGGTCGTCCTTGGGCTCGAGCAGCACGACCAGCGCGTGGTGGTGCGGGTGCGCGTCCGACCACGCGCGGATGGCACCAAGACACGCCGCGAGCGTCGTGCAGCTCGCGCCCTCGTCGATCGACTTGATGTGGTAGACCGCGATATCGCCGGTGACCGCGTCGCGATGGATGTCGATCTCGAAGTGGCGCACGCCGCCGTCCAACTGCTCGGGCAGCGGCGTGTGCTGGTAGTTCAGCGCCGGGTCGGGCGGGTCCTGCGCGAGGATGTGATAGCTGTTGTGGGTGCCCAGCGCCTGCAGCTCGTTCAGGCGCAGGTGGCTGCCCTCGGGCCCGTCGTCGCAGCCGCCGAACGCGAGCGATACGAGCAGCAAGAGGGACAACGCGCTGCGAGACATCATGCGGTCGAAGGTATCACGACTGTGTGGGCCGCGCGTTGGGCGTGTGGGGTCGCGCTAGCCGCTACAATTCGTGAGCGAAGGCCACGAAGTGGCTGCCCGCGAATTCGCCGAGCAGGCGAAGTCGTGGCGAGGCGAGAGCTGACAGAGATAAAGCGAAAGGCCGAGCTTGCGCCCGGCCTTTCGTCCTCATCGTTCGCGTCTTGCGACGCGGGCGATTTACTTCAGGATGCTCTTCTCGATGACCGAGGTGAACGCCTCGACGTTGTAGCCGGTGTTCGAGTTGAACTTGCGGCCATTGATGAACAGGGTCGGCGTACCGCGGACCTGGGCATCACGGGCCTCCGCCATGTCGGCGTCGATCTGCGCCTGGAACTTGTTCGAGGCAACGCACGCATCGTACTTGGCGATGTCGAGGCCGGCCGTCGTGGCGTACTGCTTGAGGTTGTCGGTCGCGAGCGCCTTCTGGTTGGCGAAGAGCTGGTCGTGGTACTCCCAGAACTTGCCCTGCTCGTGAGCGCACATCGAGGCCATCGCCGCCGGCATCGCTTCCTTGTGGAAGGACAGCGGGAAGTGCTTGAAAGTGACCGACATCTTGTCGCCGTACTTGGCCTCGAGGTCCTTCAGCGGGGCCGCGACGCGGCTGCAGAACGGGCACTGGAAGTCCGAGAACTCGACGATCTGGATCTTCGCGTCCTTCTTGCCCTTGGTCGGCGAGGCGTCGAGCTTGAAGGCGTTGACCTTCTCTTCCAGGGGCTCGAAGACCTTTCCGTCCTTGATGAGCTCGTCGTAGACCTTGTCCGCGGCGATGCCCTTGGCGACCACGGCCTCGGCGCGCTTCATCTCTTCGTCGATCACGGTCTTGAACTCTTCGACGGGCTTGGCACCGGTGAGCTTACGGCCGTTGATGAAGACGTTCGGGGTGCCACGCGCGGTGACCTTGCCGCCGAGCTCCTGGTCGGCCAGGATCTGGGCGTTGTAGGTGCTGGCGTCGAAGCACTTCTTCCACTTGGCGCCGTCGACACCGACTTCCGTCGCGTACTTCTCGAGGCTCGGGGCGTCCAGCGCCTGCTGGTTCTCGAAGAGCTTGTCATGCATTTCCCAGAACTTGCCCTGCTCCTTGGCGCACAGGGAGGCGTTCGAGGCCGGCATCGCGTCCTTGTGGAACGGCAGCGGGCTGTGCTTGAAGACGAAGCGGATCTTGCCAGCGTAGTCGGTCGCGAGCTGCTGGAGGGTCGGCTCGATCTTCTTGCAGAACGGGCACTGGAACTCCGAGAACACGACCGCAGTCACGAGCGCGTTCGGCTCACCCTTGATGGCGTCGACAGCGGGATCGACCGAGACCTTGTAGACAGTCTTGTCGACCTGGGGCTTCGGGGCCTCGACCTTGGGGGCCGCCTTGCCTTCGTACACGAAGCTGTAGAGCGCCGCGTTGTTGGTCTTCAGGCGCTCCTTGACGTAGCCCTCACCCTTGTTGGCGGCGGCGGCGGTGACTTCCTCGTCAATCAGCTTCTTGAACTCTTCGACCGGCTGCGCGCCGCGGAGGTTCTTGCCGTTGATGAAGAAGGCCGGTGTGCCGGTCGCGCCGACAGCATTGGCGATCGCCTGGTGCTGGGCGACGATGGCGCCGAGGGTCGGGTCGCCGACGTCCTTTTTGAACTGCTCGACGTTGAGGCCGATCTCGCCGGCGTACTTCTCGAAGTCAGCCGGGCTCAGCGCCTGCTGGTTCGCGAACAGCTTGTCGTGCATCTCCCAGAACTTGCCCTGCTTGCGCGCGGCCTCGGCGGCGAGCGCTGCCGGGCGGGCGTTCGGGTGGAACGGGAGGGGCTGGTGGAGGAAGGTGACCTTGACCTTGTCGCCGTAGGTCGTCTTGATCTCTTTCAGAGTCGGGCCAACCCGGCTGCAGAATGGGCACTGGAAGTCCGAGAACTCGATGATCTCGACGACCGCGTTCGGGGCGGCTTCCATCGCGGCAGCGACGGCACCGGTTGCAACGCCGCCCTCGACGGCCTGCGGGGCCTTGGCTGCTTCCGCGGCGCCGGGGGTCGGGGCGCCAGCGCCCTGTCCAGCCTGACCTTCGGGGACGGGCTGGGCCGCCGGCTTCTCTTCGCTCTTTCCACAGGCTGCGATCAACAGCGCCGCGGAGAAGAGAGCGGTGGTGATACGCATCGCCATCTTGCTTCCTCCTCGCCTACGGCCCGTGTGCGAGCCGCGTTCGAACTCTAACTGGTTGTTCTCTAACGAACAGTGTCGACGCGAGCCACATGGCTCGGTCGACGAACGCGGCTTCATGTCACAGCCACCGAAGTGGCGCAAGGCTCGTGAGCAAGCAGGATACCTGGGTATCCGGGGAGTCACGGCTCACTCAGCTGGGACGATCGCCGCTTGTTCCAGAGCTGTCCTTGGAACGCTCCTGGAACGCGACGCCTCTGGTAATGGTTCATCGCCCTTGCGAAAAGCAGGCAGACTTCGACGACCGAGGAGATGACGATGACGAAGCGACGGTGGCTGTGCGGCCTGGTGCTGACGATGGTGGCCTTCGGATGCCAGGGCCCTTCGAGCGCTTCGGCCCCAGTCGGGCCGGCAGCGAAGGCGCTCCCGGCCGAGCAGGCGACCTTCGAAAAGCAGCTCGAGCACCTGGGGCAGGAGGGCTGGTACGGCATCTACATGATGGGCCAGAAGGTCGGTCACGGACACCTCTGGTTTCGACCAGGCAAGGGCGGCGAGCCCGGCGCCTATACGTACGGCTTCGAGATGCAGATGTCGGTGAGTGGTGGTGGGCAGGCAAACCAGCTCTCGCTCTCCGAGTATCGCTATTACGCGAAGGACTACCCGCATGCGTTGATCGAGACGCGCTTCGCGACGGGCGCCAAGGGCTTCGTCGAGGAGCGGGTCGCGACCCCGACCAGCGACGGTCACATGAACATCACGCGCACGATCGGCGGCAAGGCGGAGCCTGCGCGCGACGTCGCGGGCACCAAGGACGACCTGGTAGCGCAGCTGCGCATGTCGCCGCTCGAGCTGGTCGACGCCGCGGTCGGCACGACCGCTGACGTGTCGTTGTGGAGCTGGGAGAAGGAGGCTGACGAGGTGATTAGCGTCACCTTCGAGGCGATCGACACGCGTCAGCGCGCCGGCATCAGCGAGCGCGTGGGGCGCTTCATGCTGACCTACAGAGCGACCGGGGTGACCGGCACCGTGAAGGTCGGGAGTGATGGCACCATGGTCGAGATGACGCTCGGTGCGTCGCTCATGATGAAGCTCGAGGAGCGCTCGGTCGCCGAGAGCGGGATCTCCGGGCTCGATATCCTCGGTACCGGTATCGCGTCACCTACCAAGCTCGGGCGCCCGGATAGGGTCGACGGCCTCGTGCTCGAGGTCAGCGGTCCCAAGGGCCTGAAGCTGCCGACCTCGAGCGTTCGCAAGGTCGAGCCGATCGGTGACGCGGGGCGTCTGCGCCTGACTTCGAAGCGTGGGCTTGGCGATGCGGTGACCGCGGCCGAGCGCGCCGACGCACTGGTCGCCGACGCGACGCTGGATGTGACCAACCCGGCCATCGTGAAGCAGGCGAACGCGCTAACACTTGGGCTGACCAAGCCGGGCGACAAGGTCGAGGCGATCGCGAGCTGGGTCTTCCGAACGCTCGACAAGAAGCTCGCGACCCATCTCCCGACCGCGTCGACGGTGCTCGAGCAGAAGGTCGGCGACTGCACCGAGCATACCTGGCTGACGGTCGCGCTCGCCCGTGCGGCCGGCGTCCCCGCGCGACCCTTGTATGGAATCGCCTACACCGGTGACGGCGAGTCGCTGTTTGCCTACCACGCCTGGGTCGAGGTCGCCGTGCCCGACGCGAGCGGCGTCGAGCGCTGGCTCGCGATCGACCCGACCTGGGGTGAAGCCCAGGCGGACGCGACCCACATCGTGTTGGGGTCGTCGCTCGGCGAGGTGGCCGGCAGCATCGGCGGCCTCAAGATCGAGAGCGCAGTGGTCCTGCCCTGAAGCGGCCCAAGCGCTAACGCCAAGCAGCACAACCACCGGAATTGATGGCCTCGTGCGGCCAGCGTGCAAGCAGGCGAGTTGGTTCGTCTTCGACTCACCGAACGCCGCCCGCTCGACACGCTGGTTTTCGCACTCGGAACTTCGCGAGCGAATTCGGCAATGGCAGCCGAAGGCGAGACGGCGAATTCGAATCAGTCGTTCTTCTTGCCGGGCGTGCCGTAGTTGTCGTTGTCGCCGAACTTCGACCTGCCGGCCTGCCAGCTGCCAGGCACGGTGCCGTCGGTGTTCGGGCTCTTGCGCTCGATGCTCTTGCCCGAGAAGAAGACGTTCCACGGCGCGAAGCGGCTATAGCGGGTCTGGTCGACGAGCTTGGCCTGGCCACCGTCGCCATCATAGAGCAGCACCGCGCCGACGGTGTTGGGCAGGTAGAAGCCATTGACGCCGTACTCGAAGTCGACGTCGACACCGCCATTGTCCTGGCGGTCGCGGGTCATGCCGACGACGAGGTAGCCTTTGGCGGCGATCGCGGCCTCGGGTCCGGACAGCACGACGACCTGATCGCCGCAGTCGCGCATCGCCCAGCCGGCCAGGTTGATAGGCTCCGTGCCCGGGTTGTAGAGCTCGATCCACTCCTGATAGGTGTCGTCGCCGAACGGGTCGGCCATGATCTCGTTGACCACGACCTCGTGCGTGACGAAGGCGTCGGCGCGGGCACGGCACTCGGTCGCGAGGCACTTCGAGATGCCGGTCGCGGCGCCCTTCACGGTGTAGACCACGTCGGCCTCGGTGCGCGGCTCGATCTTGTGGTTGCCGAAGCCGAACATCAGCGGGCCGGTGATGCTGGTGAACTTGTCCCCGAGGCGAGCGCCCGTGGGGGCATTCCACTTGTAGCCCATGTCGTCGATGCGCAGGCGCCCGGTGACCTCGAACTCCCCGTAGTCATTCGGGCAATCCGGCTGGGTGTTGGTCGTGGAGACGTCCCTGACCTGTACCAACACGCCCTCGAACATCTCGGCGAGCTGGCCGTTGGTCGCGACCCACTCGGGGTACTCCGCGACAAACGGCGCGGGCACGGGGGCGGTGCCGTGGAACGTCATGGCCTCCAGGTAGACCTGCGTGTTCTCGAAGAACTCGGAGTACTTGCCGGAGATATCGACCTTGTCGCCGACCTTCGTATCGGCGGAGTGCAGGCCGTGGTTGAAGATCGTGATGCCACTGTAGGGGCCGCCGCGCGGGTCCTGCGCGGTGAAGGTGTCGCCGAACGTGCCGGTGATGATGAGCCCGTCGAGCTCGACCGGGAGGGCCTCGGCTGTGGTGATCGGCTCTGGGCTCGGGTGGTCCGGGCAGTCGGGGTTCTGGAGGTCGTATACGTTGAGCGAGCCACCCGGGCTCGAGCACAGGGTGTTGTCGGGCGTGACGTCCGAGTCGGGCACGGGCTGCGTGGTGTCGACCGGGGTCGTGTCCGGCTGCTCGGTCGTGTCGGGCGCAGAATCGGGCAGCGCGGTGTCGGAGATGAACGTGTCGGGGCCGATCTCCGGCGTGCTGTCGGCGGCGTCACCGACCTCGCTGGCGGTGCCATCGGTCGCGTCGCCGTTGCCAGTCGCGGGATCGTCGCTGCAGGCGGCCAGCGCACCGGCGAAGAGCGCGACGCTCGCGAGGTTCGTCATCGAGAAGGTTCGCATGTCGTCGTCTCCGGGCGCTGCGCCATCGGACCAACCGAGACCGCAGAAGCCGGCGCACCCTAGAGGTCCGCGGTTGATTGGGTCAAGGTCAAGGTAGACATTCGACCGATGCGCGTCAGCGCTCATCTCACGGCGTGAGATGTGCGTGGTCGGGTCGAGGCGCGACCTGTCGTTGCTACACGTTGAAGCGGAAGTGCATCACGTCGCCGTCTTCGACGACGTACTCTTTGCCTTCGACGCCGAGCTTGCCGGCCGAGCGCGCGCCCGACTCACCGCGCAGCGCAACGTAGTCGCGGTACTTGATTACCTCCGCGCGGATGAAGCCACGCTCGAAGTCGGTGTGGATTACACCCGCGGCGCCCGGGGCCTTGGTGCCCCGACGGATGGTCCAGGCGCGGACCTCCTTCTCGCCAGCGGTGAAGTAGGTGATGAGCCCGAGCAGCGTGTAGCCCTCGTGGATCAGGCGATCGAGGCCCGACTCGACGAGGCCGAGCGACTTCAGGAAGTCCTCGCGCTCCTCTTCGGGGAGGAGCTGGATCTCGGCCTCGATGGCGGCGCTGATGACGACCGCGCGGCTGCCTTCCTTGGTGGCGTGGGCCTTGACCCGTTCGGACAGCTCGTTGCCGGTCGCGACGCTGCCTTCGTCGACGTTGCACGCGTAGAGCACCGGCTTGGCGGTCAGCAGGAACAGCGTCTTGAAGATCGCCGACTCCGGCTCCGACAGCTCGAACGAGCGCCCCGGCTTGCCCGCATTGAGCCACGCCTGGAGTCGCGCCAGCATGTCGGCCTCGGGCCGCAGCTTGGCATCGACGCGCGCCGGCTTCTCGACGCGCGCGAGGCGCTTGTCGACGGTCTCGAGGTCCTTCAGGAGGAGCTCGGTGTCGATGATCTCGATGTCGCGCAGCGGGTCGACGCTGTTCTCGACGTGAATGACGTTGCTGTCCTCGAAGCAGCGCACGACGTGCACGATCGCGTCGACCTGGCGGATGGTCGCGAGGAACTGGTTGCCGAGGCCTTCACCCTTGGACGCACCGCGCACGAGGCCGGCGATGTCGACGAAGTCGACGGTGCACGGCTGGATCGCCTGCGGGTTCACGATCTCAGACAGCGCGGCGAGGCGCTTGTCCGGCACCGGCACGACGCCGACGTTCGGCTCGATGGTACAGAACGGGTAGTTCGCGGCTTCGGCACCAGCGGCCGAGAGCGCGTTGAAGAGCGTCGACTTGCCGACGTTGGGGAGACCCACGATCCCGAGCTGCAAGGCCATCGAATCCTCCGGCCGATGCGGACAACGCGGCACCGGCGGCGGCGCGTCTACCGCGTTCGCCTCTTCAAAGGAAGCATTACGGCACCAGCACGACCTTGCCGAACACCTCGCGTGCTTCTAGCGCCTCGTGCGCGGCGCGCACCTCGGCGAGCGGCAGCACGCGGTCGATCACCGGCTTGAACAAGCCCTGCGCCCAGAGCGCGACGAGCTGGTGGTACTCGCCCTTGCTGCCCATGGTCGAGCCAAGGATCGACTGGCTCTTGAAGAAGACGTGGCGCAGGTTGACCTTCGCGTCGATGCCGGTGGTCGCGCCGCAAGTGACGAGGCGTCCCGCCTTGGCGAGCACGCGCAGCGAGCGCTCGAAGGTCTCGCCGCCGACGTGCTCGAAAACGACGTCGACGCCACGGCCGCCGGTCAGCGCCTTTACGGCTTTGGGCCAATCGGGGTCGCGCGAATCGAGCACCTCGTGGGCACCCAGGGCCTTGGCAGCCTCGCGCTTGGCGGCGCTGCCGGCGGTCGCGATGACTCTGGCGCCGAGGAAGCGCGCGATCTGGATGGCCGCCACGCCGACGCCGGAGCCGGCGGCCTGCACCAGCACCGTCTCGCCCCCGCGCAGCTCGGCGCGTGCGACGAGCATATGCCACGACGTGAGGAACGTGAGCGACATCGCCGCGCCGTCCTCGTACGAGAGGTTCGTGGGCTTCGCGACGACATTCGCGCGCGGCACCTTTACCAGCTCGGCGAGCGCGCCATCGCACGACTCGCCGAGGATCCCGTACTTCGCACACAGGTGATCCGCGCCCGACAGGCACGGGGCGCAGACGCCGCACGAGACACCCGGCAACACCAGTACTGGCGTGCCGATAGCGATGTCGCGGACGCCCTCACCGAGCGCGTGGATATCGCCCGCCGCATCGGCGCCGGTGATCGCCGGCAGATGGAACGGCGCCCCAGGCAAGCCCTGGCGCACCCATAGGTCGAGGTGGTTCAGGGCGACCGCGCGCACCTTGACGACGACCTCGCCGGGGCCCGCGATCGGATCGGGAACCTCTTCGATATTGAGGACTTCGGGGCCACCATGGGACCTCACAACGACCGCTCTCATCTCGACCTCCGCTGGCGCTCGCGGTCGTGGTAGCACGCGACGATGGCTTTCCGTAGTCGACAACTTCACCCGCTCGCGGCGGCGACCGCCTCCGCGATCCTCCCGGGCCTCGGCCAGGCGCTGACCGGCCGCTTTCGCGACGGCGCCATGTTCTTCGTCGCGATGCTCTGGATCCGCGGCTTCCTGGCGGCCTACGTCGGTGGCATCAGCGGCGCGACCTCAGTCAGCCTGAACGATCGCGCCTGGGGCTTCGCGTTTGGCGCGCCAGCGATCGACGGCGGCTTCAGGGTGCCACTGGTCGTGGTCTTCACCGGGTTCCTGGTCGCGCTGCACGTGCTCGCAGCGTGGTCAGCTGCGAAGGAGCCCGAAAAAGGTTCGGGCGAGGCCTCCGGTGAAGGGGACCTCGCCCGGTGAGCTCCGCATGCGCCGACTGGACTGCCCTCGCCCCAAACCCTTTTCCTCAGTAAGGGGGCCCCGATATGTCCTCTTCAGGCTTCCCACTGCAATTAAGGTGGGCTTGCACACCGAGGTCAGGGACGGAGCCCGGGGTTTGAAGTACGGGATGGAACGATATGGGCAGTTATCAGCAACGCTAGCCGAGACATCACTGAAGCGACCGTAGCACCGACTTCCGGGCGGGTCATCAGGGAGGTACCGGTATCTCTCGACTGGGCTCCGAGAGCCGCTTACCGAGCCGCTCGACAGCGGCGCGCCAACGCTCTGCGAGCGCCGCCCGCAGGTCGGGTCCGAGCGCGCGCGAGGCCTCCGCCGAACGCGTCTCGATTTCGATCCGTTCGGTTCGCTCCCATGCGGTCAAGGCCGCATTGAGTGCCGGGCCATCGAGCTCACCGCGAGCATGCCGCTCGGCCAGCGAGATCAACGCGTCCGTTCCGCGCGTCACGCGGTCCAGCGCGGCCCGTCCGGGATCCGCGCAAGCGCTCGCGCTCACGACGAGCGCCATGCTTCCAAGGAGCAGGCGTCGTTGTGATGGAGCAATCATTCAGAAGGCCGATGGTGCGAAAGGGGGGACTTGAACCCCCACGAGCGTGAGCTCACTAGAACCTGAACCTAGCGCGTCTACCAATTCCGCCACTTTCGCATCGAGCACTTCAACCGAAGACAGGGTCAGGACCGTCGCTCGGCACTCATCCCGGTGCCTCGGACTTGCGCCTTCGGAACCAGCATCGTCAGCAACCCGCTTGGGCTTCACTCACGAAATTCGCTGAAGGCACTTAGCGCCCCGAACAGGCGCGGTCAAGCCTCTCGCGAGGGATACTTCAGGCCTTCTTCGAAGCCTTCTTGGGGGCCGGCGCGGGCGCCTTGGCGACAGCCGACGCGGCCATCGCCGCGGTGCGTGCACGGGCGGTGCGCGCCTTCTTCCTCGCCTGCGAATCACGCTGCCGCATCTTCAGCGAACGATCACCAATGCCCATGTACCTTCTCCTGAGTTGTTCGCGGAGGCTTCGCGATACGAGGCCTGCCCGAGAATTGGGTCCTGCTGTGGGCGGACCCTCAGCGTGGGGCGGGACCCTAAGCGAACTCGCGTCGCCACGCTACTGATTTTGTAGCCTCTCAACGCGATCGTTGGCGCGCTCGCAATGGCGACCGTGCGAGGCCTCCATGGCCGTCCGGCGCTGGGTCAGTTGGTCGCGTTTGGGCTGCGCTGCAGGCGCCCGTAGCGGGCGATCGCGCGTGACAGATCTTCGAGGCGGAACGGCTTCGCGAGCACGTCGAGCGCGCCATCGCCGAGGCAGCGCTCGGCCTCTTCGCGGCCAGCCATTCCCGACACGAGCAGCACCCGCACCTTGGGGTTCATACGCCGCAGCTCGCGGAAGGTGCCCTGGCCATCGAGGTTGGGCATCTGCATGTCGAGCACGACCAGATCGATGTCGCGCCGATGCTCTTGATAGAAGTCGAGCGCGTCGAGGCCATCGACCGCGGTCGACACGGTGCAGCCGAGTTCGACCAACAGCTTCTTGCCGACGTTGCGCACGGCATCGTCATCGTCGACCAGCAGGATGTGACCCGCGCGCCGCCGCACTTCGTTGGGATCGGGTGCCGCTTCCTGGACCTGCGCTTCCTTGTCGGTGAGCGGGATCCACAGATTGAAGACGGTGCCGCGGCCGACCACCGAGTCGACGACGATGCGGCCCCCGAGCAGCTGGATCGTGCCGTACACCGAGGCCAGCCCGAGGCCCGTGCCCTTACCGGGCGCCTTCGTCGTGAAGAAGGGCTCGAAGAGGTGGGCCTTCACCTCGTCCTCCATGCCGGTGCCGGTGTCCTCGACGGTGAGGCGGACCCACGCGCCAGGGGCGAGATCGGGCGGGGCGCCCACCGGAATCATGCCGCCGGTCGTGACCTCGAACTGCTTGGTCTTGAGCGTCAGGTGCCCGCCATCAGGCATCGCATCGCGCGCGTTGAGGCCAAGGTTCAGGAGCGCGTTCTCGAGCGTCGCGGGGTCGGCCTCGATGATCGGCGACTCGTCCTCGAGCTGGACGTGCACGAAGATGCGTGGCGAGCAGGCGCGCCTGAGCAGAGAGATCGAGTCCTCGATCGTCTGGTGCAGATCGATCGGCACGATCTGGCCCGGGCTGCGCCGCGCGAATGAAAGCATCTGGCGAACCAGCTCCGCGCCGCGGCGACCTGCGCGCAGGATCTCGTCGACCTCTTCGCGCAGCTCTCCGAGGCTGGCGTGCATGCGTAGGATCTCGGCGTTGCCGAGGATGGCCGTCAGGAGGTTGTTGAAGTCGTGCGCGATGCCACCGGCCAGCTGCCCGACCGCTTCCAGCTTCTGCGCTTGGTCGAGCTGTCGCTCGAGGTCCTTGCGCTGTGAGTCGGCGGCCTCGAGCAAGACGACGGACTCTTCGAGCTGCAGGCAGCGCTGCTCGAGCTCGGCGTGTCGCTGCTCGGCCGCCTCGCGTACCGTGCGAGCGGCGCGGAGGCGCAACACGAGCCGCGCGACCAGCGCGAGCGCGACACACAGCAGTCCAAGACTGAGCCAGCTCAGCAAACGTGCCTCGAGAGTTCAGATCCGCAAGATGGCGGCTCAGGGGAGAGTCGCCACCAATCGCGTCGCAGTCTGCCCGTCAGCGCTCCGCGAAGAAAGAATCTGGTTCTTTGCAGTAACTGCCCGCAATTCAAGGCGGGTCAGGGCGCACACGGCTTCGGATTCGCGGGCAGCCACTTCGTGGACTTCTCCGCGAATCACCTCTGGCCGATGCGCTTGAGCACGTCGTTGGTCGACGGGTCGCTTGCGAACCGAGGGTCGCCGAAGCGGTCTATCGACACACCCATCGCGCGCTGCAGCGTGAGCAGGAAGTCGTTGTGCGGCGTGGTCGTCAGGAAGCGCTCGTAGCGGCCGGTCTGGAAGTAGCCGCCACAGCTCCCGGCCAAGACGTAGGGGACCTCGTCGCGGCTGTGCGAGTTGCCCTTGCCGAGCTCGTTGACCCACACGACGACGGTGCTGTCGAGGAGCGTGCCGTCGCCCTCGGGTGTCTCGCCGAGGCGCTTCACGAGGTAGGCCATCTGGGCCGCGTAGTGGCGGTTGATAAGGGTCAGCTTCTCTTGCGCGTCCTCGTTCGAGTCGCCTTCGTGCGAGAGATCGTGGTGCCCCTGGCTGAGCCCGAGGTTGGTGAACACGTGGCCGCTCACCGACTCGGCGAACTGCAGCGACGCAACGCGCGTGAGGTCGCACTGCATCGCCGCCACGATGAGGTCCATCTGGAGCTTGCCGACAGACTCGAAGTTGCTCGGCTCGAGGTGGTCTGGATAGACCGGCTCGTTCGGCAAGAGGCACGATTCGGACACGCCGCTGACGTCGGTCTGAAGGCGCTTTTCGACCTCGCGGATCGCGTCGAGATGAGCCTCCAGCTTGTTCCGATCGAACGCATCGAGCTTGGGCGTCAGCGCTGCGTACTCGCCGAGCACCAGGTCGAGGATCGACTTCCGGCGGCGGTCACGCTTGAGGAGCTCGGCTGGCGAGATCGACATGTCAGCGAAGAGGCGATCGAACACCGCCTTGGGATCGTTCTCGGGTGGGATTGGCTGGTTGGGTCCGAGGTAGCTCATGCGCGACCAGATCGTCGCGCCGTGCACCTGCACGCCGAGCTCGAGCGACTTCAGCTTGGTCGCGCTGCCGACCACGTTGGCGATGGCCTGGTCCACCGAGATGCCGCCGGCCCAGCCCGCGCTGCCCGAGTCGCCGCCGCCCTGGAAGAGGTCGCCTTCGAGCAGCTCGACCGCGGTGAGCATGTGCCCCATGCCCGTCTGGTGGCCGTCGCCGACGCCATACTTGGCGGTCAGCATGCTGATGCCATCGAGCACGAGGAGCTTGTCTTTGTGGGGTGCCAGCGGCTCCAAGATGCGCGAGAGCGTGAAGTTCGAGCCGTCGCCCTGCGGCAGCCAGTTCTTCTTGACCGTGCCATTCGGGCTGAACATCACGATGAAGCGCTTCGGGAACGGGCCGGACGCCTGCGCCCGCGCCGCCTTTTTGAGGGGCCCGAGGCCGAGCGACGCCATGAACGGCAGGCCCACCGCGATGCCACCAGCGCCGCGCAGGAATGCGCGCCGCGACCAGCCATCGAGGGGTGAACGGGCTTCGGGATGCGGGTCGCGGGTGTCGTTGCCAGCATCGGCAGCTGCAGGCGATACGGTGGGCTTGCTGCGCTTCATTCCTGGACCTCCGCGCCCGGCACGATCTGGACGCGATAGCGGAACGCTTCGGTGTGGGTGAGCGCCACGATCAGCTCCTTGATGTTCCAGTTGGCGTCCTTGAACGCCTTCATCAGGTCGAACACGTTGCACTCGTCGGCGTAGCCGGCGTCGCGCCCGTGCGTGTAGCGGAACCACTGCGTGACGTAGCACTGGCGGACCTCTTCCGAGCCGGCCAGGCGCTGCGCCGCGTCGACCGCGTCGGTCACCGGTCCGTCGACGTCCCAGGTGAAGAGGAGCTCGCCGCTCGAATCGATTGGCAGCGTGTCCGACTCGTTGTCACGCCAGCGACCGATGGGATCGTAGTGCTCGAAAGTCAGGCCGATGGGATCCATCTTCTTGTGGCAGCCGGCGCAGTCGGCGCTGTCGCTGTGTTGCCGAAAGCGCTCACGGGTCGTGAGGTTCGGGTCGAGATCGGGCGGCGTGATGTTGATGTTCGCGGGCGGCGGCGAGAGGTGCTGACACAAGAGCTGCTCGCGCACGAACTTGCCGCGCAGGACCGGCGACGTCTGGTTGTACTTGGCCTGCACCGAGAGGATGGCGCCCTGCGTGAAGATGCCCGCGCGCTGCTTCGGGTCGAGCGCGACTTTGGTGTAGGTGGGGCGCGTGCCCGCCTCGACCGCCGGATACTCGGCGCCGTAGTACTCTGCGAGCGTCGGGTCGAGCATGCTGTAGGGCGCCACGAGCAGCGTCGTGAGATCGCCCTCGCCATCCCACACCACGTGGTCGACGAAGCGCTCGGTCTCCTGCTGGAGGCGGGCTTTCAAGGACTCGTCGTACTCGGGGTAGAGGGCGGCGTCCTTGTAGGTGTCCTTGACCTTGTTGAGCTCGAGCCACTGGCGATGGAAGTGCAACACCGCCTCGCGCGAGCGCGGGTCGTCGAGCATGCGCAGCACCTGGTTGCGGATGCCCTCGGCGGTCGCGAGCAGGCCGGTCTCGCCGGCCGCCACCAGCACGTCGTCCGGACCCGAGTTCCAGATAAGGTACGACAAGCGCGTGGCGAGCTCGGGCCCGGTCAGCGCGACGACGCCGTCGCCGTCCGTGTCGGGCTCGCCGAACTCGGCGCGGTAGAGGAAGTGCGGCGACTGCAGCATCATCTCGAGCAGCGTCGAGATCGCGCCATCGAAGCCCACATCTACATAGAGCGAGTTGAAGTAGCTCGCGTAGCGCGCCTTCTCGTCTTCGGTGAGCGAGCGGCGGAAGGCGAGCTTGCCGAAGCGTTCGAGCGTGCGCTGGGCGCACAGCTCGGCCGGGATGTCATTGGGGTCGCACGGGATGACGAGGTCGCGATGGTTCGTGAGCGCGTTCTTCACGAGGCTCTCGGCCGCGAGCATGTACCGCTCGATATGGATCTGCGAGACGCCGCGGCCACTCGCGTTGTTGTCGAAGCCGAGCGTTGTCTCCTCTGGCGGGAAGGCGTCGGCGGGGCGCGAGTCGTCGCCGAGCAGGTCGCGCACGGTGTTGTTGTACTCGGTCTTGGTGAGCCGACGCAGCGGCGCCGGGCCGGGCGAGAGCTGACCTGTGCAGTGCGCGGGTCGGACCGGTTCGACTGGACCACTGTCGACTTCGGTCTCGGACGCGGTGTCGGCCGGGGTCGTGTCGACCTCGACCGTGTCGGGGGCGCCGGTGTCGGGCGGAGTGAGCGGCGTCTCGTCGCATGCGCTGAGCGACGCCAGGCTACCGATGAGCAGCGCCGTGCCGCTGCCGAAGCGCCGGAGGGCGGCGCCTCTATAGGTCAGCAGGCCGCGTAGGGCGCGGGCGATGGGGTGGGGGACTGACACGGGCATCCGCACTTTCCGAAGGGCGATTGGAGGGGCATCGCTGCAGGGTCACAGCCGGATGCGAACCCAGCTCACGTGCCATGCATGAAATGGTGGGTGAAATCAAGCTCGGAGCCGCGTGGTACTGGGCCCACCTCGGGCTTGCGCGACTGTCTGGATGCGATTCCGCCTCTGCGCTCCACGAGGTGCGTCGCGGGCATCGCAGTGCGTACGACGCGGTGCGTCAGGGAGTGCGCGATCTAGCTCGCAGCGCGCTGTGCCCTTGGATCCGAAGCCTTTGTTTCCGGGCCTTTGGAAGGTTATTAGCGGGTGTTCGGTCGTTGGCACATGGATTGCGTTAGCTCTTCCCGTCCGCCGGTCCCAGACCCGATGGACACAAGGAACTGACAATGGCCCCGGAAACCGAGCTCGTGACGAAGGTGAAGCTGCTCCTCGTAAAGAAGCACGGCAGTGACGACATCGCCTCGCTAAAGAAGGGCTTCGAGGCGTACGACAAGAACCGCAGTGGCCGTCTCGAGGCTGATGAGCTGTCAGTCGTGCTCGCGGACGCCGGCATCGGCAACGCACTGACCCGCGGCATGTGGGTCAAGGGCATCCTCGCCCGCCTCGACCATGACCGCGACAACGCCATCTCGTGGGACGACTTCTCGGGTCTCCTCGACCAGGCCGCGTAAGCTACAAGTCCTCGAGACTACGAATGAAAGAGGGCTCCGACGAACACTGTCGGGGCCCTTTTTTGTTGTGCGTCCAGCATGGGCGCGACCTTGGAGGTGCAAGTCCTCCCGTGAGAAGACCGTCTCAAGCGAAGCGAATCGCAAACTGCGGAAGGGCGACTGACCGTGGGGAGGAAGCGAGGAGCGCAGCCGCGGGACGATGAATAAGAACCGATACGAGGCGATGCCGAGCGGGCAATGAACCGCGAAGCTTCGATGGTCAAAGATCAGGCGTCGTATATCGGGCGGTCGTGCGGTGAAGGGGCGCGTTCTTACCTGGGGTCTCGCCTTGGAACTGAAAGGGTCACGTCATCGGGACGGAGCGAGTCAGCAGATGCCGTAGTAGCTGACATCTGCGAAGGGCCGACCGAGGAGGAGGGCGAACGCCCGGGAGTCTAGAAGCGCCGGCCACAGCTTTCGCCAGCGTGCTACGCCCAAGTGACCTAGAAAGGGTGAACGCCCGGGAGTCTAGAAGCGCCGGCCACAGAGGACCACACAACTGGTGGTGCCGCTCGAAGATCGAGGTGAAACCTCGAGGTTAGAGCGGAGCGTGGAAGCGTCGACGACCGGACCTCTGCGTCTAGGAGCGAGCGATCTACTGGAGCGCGTCCGCGAGTATCCGTTCAGGGCCCCGAAAAGTTGGATCGTTCTGAGCAGTTGCGAGAACGCGATCGACAATAGCGCGCGCAAGGGCGCGACCCGAAAAGCGCGCTGGCCAGCCAGGACATCGCGGTACGCGCCGTGAGCCCTTGCCGCCCGAGCGGGTCAATCGTTCGATGTGCGTCGTCTTCACGCGACTGGGCTCGCATCTCACAACTCAGCCTCAACCCTCCCCCTGAACGGATACGAAGGCGCCGGACGCCGTTAGGGCTCGCTGACTTCGGAGGCCGGTGCACCGGGACGCTTGCGACGACGGCGACGGCGCTTGCGTGTCGCGGGATCGGCCGCGCCTTCGCCGTCGGCTGGCCCGGCTTCGGTGCTGTCGTCGTCCTCGATGGCGCGCTCGTCGTGGGGCGGTTCGTCGATAAACGTCGGCTCGGTAGTGGTCGCGAAATCGGCGGGCGCCGCGCGCTGGGCCGCCATCCGACCCGGCGTGGCCTGTTCAGGCGCATGGCGGGCTTGGCTGCGGGTCGGCGGGTTGCGTGACTCACCCTGTTCCTTGCGATCTCCGCGGCCGCCGCGGTCACCACGATCGCCGCGGTCACCACCACCTTCGTCATCATCCTGACGGGGCTCGAACGGGGCGGCCCAGAGGCCGAGGCGCTCGAGCTCGGTGGCCCACAGGTCGTAGGCCTCTCGCCCTTCGCCGGTCAGTAGGAAAGACATGCGCTGGGCTGTGAGCGCCAGCGGGACACCGTACGCGCGCAGGTGGCCGGGCATCGGACGCCGCGCGGGAAGTTGGCGCAGACGCTTGATCACGTCGGCCATGCCAGCGAGCGAGTAGCGATGGCGGATCGGAACGCTGAGACGAACCGCGAGCTCTTTCACGCCGTCGAGCGCGAAGCGCCCCCACGAGAGCTTGGCGAGATCGCTTCTGCGATCCAGCTCGTTCTGGATGAACGGCCAAGCGATCAGCGCGAAGGTTGCCTCGCGCGGCAGGGTCCCGTGGGCGGCGGTGAGGCGATCGACCTGGCCGAGCCAGTCGAGCACATCGGGCGGTAGCGCGCCGCGACCACCGAACGAAGCGGCGATCTCCGGTAGCAGCGCGTCGAGCACGCCGAGCTTCTGCATCCACTCCCAGGCCGCGCGAGCGTGGCCGGACTCGCTCATCCGGTAGAGTTCTTCGGCGACTCGGGCGGCCGGGCAGGTCGCGATGAGTGGCGCAGCAGCTGCGGCTGCGTCGAGGATGGGTTGCTCGATCGTAAAACCGAGGCGAGCCGCAAACTTGATCGCGCGCAGGAGTCGAACCGGATCTTCCCGCAGGCGCTGGTCCGCGTCTCCGATCGTTTTGAGGAGACGCCGCTGTACGTCGCCCAGACCACCGACGTGGTCGATGATCTTGTTGGAGACGGGATCGTAGAAGAGGCCGTTGACCGTGAAGTCGCGACTCTTGGCGTCTTCGTAGGCGGTCCCGAAGGTGTTCGCACGGACGACGAAGCCCGAGTCGTCGGTCGCCATCTCTTGATCGCCAGGCAGACCACGGAACGTGGCTAGCTCGTAGATCTGCGAGCCGACATGCACGTGCGCGAGGCGGAAGCGGCGTCCGATGATGCGGCAGCGGCGACCGAAAACGCGCTTGAGCTCTTCGGGACGTGCGTCGGTCGCGACGTCGAAGTCTTTGGGGCGGCGATTGAGCAGCAGGTCGCGTACGCAGCCACCGACGAAGTACGTCTCGAAGCCCTGAGACTGGAGCTGCTGAACGATTGCCACCCCATCGAGGTCCACGAGCTCACGCGAGAAACCCGGCGAAAAGGTAGTCGTCACGGGCGGCGGTATATGATGCGCTCACTCGTCACGGCAAGCAGGAAAGCGGCCGTAGCAGCGGAGGGGTTGGATGGATCCGGAGAAGCTCGAAGCGTTGCGACGCAACAGTGGGCTCGCGCTCACCCGGGATGGGGTGTGGATGTGGGGCACGCAGCTGGTCGAAAACCCTCGTGTGCAGGCGATGTTCCATCGCGGTGTCGGGGTACGAGCGGATGGCGAGGTGACGCTGAGCATCGGACATATGTGGGCCTACGTGGCGTGCCCCGGTCCCGCGTTTTTTGTGGCGGCGCTCACCCACAGAGAGGGGGACGCGGGTTCCACCTTGCGACTGCTGGGTGATCGTGAGGTGCCTCTGTTCGCCGGAGGCGGGGCGCAGCCGGTCGCCGGCTGGGGGCCGGACGAGCGGCTCTATCTGTGGGTCGATGGGATCGGCGGGGAGGTCGGAGGCGGACAGGGGCGGGTCGCAATCTGCCTCCGCGATGCCCATCAGACATTCGCGGCACGTCTCCAAGACGGGCCGGAGGGACTCGAACTCGTGATGGGTTCCGGCGACGCGACCGGAGAACGGCCGGGCCTTCGCGCGCACGATCACCGCATTCCGGTCGTAATGCTCGCGACGATCCCTTCTGCATCCGCAATCAGACCCACCTGAGGTGCTGCGCGGGTGCAGATCGTCAGCGGTCCCGCACCTCGCACTTGAGCGTTTGGGCGCGGGCCGTGTAGACCCTCCCCCGAACGCTCACCCCACTTCATCCGGGACGACCATGTACCGCAGATCCGCTGCTCTAGTTGTCGCAACTCTAATCATGTCCGTTTCGGGCGTGGTGGTTGCCGCCTCCCAAGAGGAGGACGCGCTCTTCCAGGGATGCGACTGGCTCGAGCGCGCGATCGCGCGCGAGCCCGAGCGTGACGATGCCTTCGGCATGTTCATGCGTGGCATGCGGCCGAAGTGCCAGGCGATGCTCGAGGGTATCGCGCGCAAGGACAACAGCGTGCGGCCCGATGCCATGAGGCAGGTCGTGAAGGAAATCAGTGAGTTGCAGAGTGTCATCGATGCTGAGCACGGCGGACCTCCGCCGGCGATTCAGGGGCCGAGCCCGGCGGACCTCGCGCGTCAGAAGGTGGCCGAAGAGAAGTCGGGAAGGGACAAGGTCGCATCGGACAAGGCGGCCGCAGACAAGGCTGAGGCGGACCGGATCGCGGCCGATAAGGCGGCGGCGAACAAGGCCGAGGCCGATCGAATCGCGGTCGACAAGGCCGCCGAAGATGCGAAGCGTGCGGCCGACCGCGAGGCGCAGCAGAACCAGGCGAGCGACAAGAAGTCGGACGCCGAGGCCAAGCGGGCTGCCGAGCGTGAGGCGCGTGAGCGGGCCGCGGCCGACAAGAAGGCGGCCGAGGAGGAGCGCAAGGCGGCGGCGCGCGAGGCGCGTGAGCGGGTCGCAGCGGACAAGCTGGCGGCCGACGCGGCGAAGAAGACGGCCGAGGAGGAGCGCAAGGCGGCGGCGCGGGAAGCGCGTGAGAGGGGCGCAGCGGACAAGGCCGCGGCGGAAGAAGCGAAGAAGGCGGCCGAGCGTGAGCGTAAGGTCGTGGGTGCTGATGCCGAGGCGGAGCGTCGCGCGGCGGCCGAGCGTGAGGCGGAGGCAGCACGCCGGATCGAGGCGGAGCGCGAGGCCGCGGTCGAGCGCGAGGCGGTCGAGAAGAAGCCTGTGCCGAAGTCGGGTGGCCCCAAAAACGGCATCGATGGGACGTGGGAGCAGCCCGCAGCCAAGGTCCTCGACCGCCACGTGAAGCGCACGCTGAACCTCGTGTCGAAGGACAAGAAGATCCAGGGTGAGCTCTACGAAGAGGTGTGGTTCGCGGCGCCGTCGGCGTGGATCGACGCGAGCTGTGGCGGCAACGACACCTTCCGCATGGTGACGACCGCGCGCGTCACGGGAGAGATCGAGGGCGGGGCCGTCGTGCTTTCGCGCGATGCGCCGCGCATCCTCACCTGTACCTGCGCGTCGCGCTGCACCGTCGAGACCCGGCGCCGCGGTATGGACCTGAAGATCGCCGCTTCGGGGGCCGAGCTGAAGGACGCGACCGGCGTTTTCGTGCGACCCGGAACGGCAGTCGTCGCGAAGACCGCGGACACCGGCTCAGAGGATCCGAAGAACGTGATGTCGGCGACGGACTTCGCCGGCAACTGGGAGACCGCCCCGTTCAAGCAGCGCGACCGCATGGTGGTGCAGCGGCTCGAGGTCTCGGTCGACAAGGACGGCAAGGTCACTGGCTACTTCGTCGAGCGTTCGACGCAGGGACTGCCGCTCGCGAGCTGGGCAGAGCGTTTCTGTGAGGGCTCGGACAAGTGGGAGTGGGTCACGCAGTGGAAGATCGAGGGCAAGGTCAGCGGCAAGAGGGCCGCGCTGAAGGCCAAGGACGGTAGCAATCTCCTTTGCAGCTGCCCCTCGAAGTGCACGCCCCCCAAAGACAAGCTCGCGTTCGACTTGGTCTATGGAGCGACCGGTGCCACTCTGCACGTCGGTGATCAGGTCTTCGAACGTCGCTGAGAGGTCGGGATGAGCTGCGCGAACCAAGTCTCGGGCAAGAGGCTCGCCGTTGTGGCTGCCGCGCCGAGCGTCCGGGGTCTGGCGGTCGCGTGCGTGCTGATGGCGCTCGCGCCCGCCTGCGGCGGCGATTCGAAGGGGGCTGCCGACGGCGAGGTCGATGTCATGATCGACGGGAGCGAGGTGCTCGAAGCCGATGGCGAAGAGGCCAGCGACGAGATTGCTGAACCGAATCCCGAGGTGAGCGACGGCGACGCGACCGAGACCGACGGCGTGCCCGAAGTTCAGACGGATACAGGCGAAACAGACAGCGGTCCCACGTCGAGCGGCTATCCCGCGCACGGGCTGGTCGTCCGCATCCTGACGCCGGGCTCGATGGGCACGGCGGAGCAACTCGGCAACATGGTGCTTGTCTCGGGTGCGCTGTTCGGCGACGCGAAGAGCATGTCGTGGCAGGCCGGCACGCAGAGTGGCTCGATCATGCCAGGGGCATTCTGGCAGTCGGGCACGCTCACGCTCCAGCCGGGCGACAACCGCATCACCGTGACGGCCTCGGATGCGACCCAGAGCGTAACCGACACGATCGTCGTTACCTACAACCCATCGTTTCGGTTCGATGGCGGCCTGGTCGTTCGGCCGCAGATGCTGTGGCGCGGATCGGAGTCCGAAGTGGTCTTCACGATGAAAGCGTCGCGTTCGGCGAGCGCGGAGCGCGAGTCGATGCGGCTCTTGCGGGTCGATGCGCAGGGCGAGCTCATCTCCGACGAAGGCCAGATGCGCGATGACGGGCGCGTTTCGACGTCGGGTGACGAGATTGAGCAGGACGGTCTCTTCACGTTCAACGGGCGCTACACGTGTCTTTCGGCCGAGCCGATGTTCTTCCGCGTTTCGGTCAAGGTCGGCACGACGCCCAGCTACACGGCTGTGTCGTCGACGGTGCGGGTCGAGTGTCTCGAGCGGGTGACGGCGGCGAGCTGCATCGCCCATAAGACGCTGGTCGAGGCGGCGGGCGAGGCGCTCGCGGGCGGAGCTACGTTGGCTGCGGTGCAGAGCCAGCTCGAGGCGGAGGCCGAGGTCGCGTCGGCGGGTTTCGCCGAAGATGGCGGACAGGCGTTGTGGGTGCTGTTCGCCGACGGCCTTCTCGGCGCGGTCAGTGTGCCCGAGCCTGGCGTGCGCGGGTCGGCGATCGGTGCCGCCCGGACCATGGTCACAGCCACGACTGTCGGCGCACCAACGGTATTGCTCGCGAGCAAGCGCGCGCTGGTGTTGTCGCCTCAGGCCACAGCGTTCGCGGAGGACGACGATGGCGAAGGCGTCGCCGCGGCGTTGTCGAGCCTCGATTGCCCACGCTACGAGGTCGCGGAGGGGCACGCGTTGGCGGACAGCGAGGCCAGCATCGATCGCTTCCGGAGCGCCTCGTCGTTCGGGATCATCTCGATCGCGACCGAGGGCGAAGTGCTCTTCGGTGGGCTCACACCCGCTGAAGCGAAGAAGCGCTGGGCTCACATCGGTCCGCAGGAGGTTCTGTGGACGGGCAGTCCAGTCTCTTGCGATGGCCTCCTCCAGACCGACATCGAATGTCAGGTCACCTCGGCGAACCCAGGTGGCGGCTGTCCGATCGGGTCACGCTGCGTCGTGACCAAGGGCCTGGCGTCCGACTCGGTGACGACCGGCCAGGGCGTCTGTCTCGACGAGACCCAGGTCGATTTGCGGCTCGGCAACGCGCTCATTACGAACCGCGGCTATGCCGTGACCCCGAGCTTCTTCGAGACGTGGCGTGGCGGCGGCTTCCCGTCGAGCCTCGTGAACCTCGGTGGCTGCCGCACGATGTGGAACGGCAGCCTCGCGGCGAGCTTGTACGCGGCCGGCGCGCGTGCCGTGACCGGCTTTAGCGGCGTCGTAGACAGCGGCTGGGCCAAGGAGAAAGTGCTCGAGATGTTCGAGGCGTTGGGCCGCGCAGGCAGCGACGGCACCGTCGGCTCGCTGTTCGTGTCCGGCGAGGACCCCGCGCATGCCGGCACGTTCTGGCGTCTCTATGGGGCGAGCAATCTCGACTTGATGGCGGCTGGCCTCATCAATGGCGACTTCGAGACAGGCAGCCTGGTCGGCTGGGGCGGTTCGGGCGATGGCCGTGCGGTCGCACAGATCGGCGACGTGCAACCCGCCAGCGGCAAGGGCATGGGCCTCGTGTCGAGCGGGCTTGGGTTTTCGGTCGAGACCGGCACCTTGGAGCAGACCTTCTGCATCCCCGCCGACAAGAACGAGCTTGCGCTGTCATGGAAGTTCATGAGCGAAGAGTTCAAAGAGTGGTGTGGAAACGCCAAGTTCCAAGACCGCTTCAAGGCCGAGCTGATCGACTCGGGCGGCGCCATACTGAAGATCGTCGAGGTCACCGTCGACGATCTCTGTGCCTACACCGATGGCGTCTGCGCCGCCTGTACGGCGCCCAAGGCGTGCGATGCGCAGTGCTTCGCGCAAGACGGCTGCTACTTCTCGGAAGATGCGCAGATCTGCGAAGGGCAGTTCAATTGCCAGTGCGGCCGCGACTTCGTCGGGCTCACGGCGTCATCGCTCGGGTTCGATCAGGGCGGCGTCTACGAGGTGATGTGGCGTCAGTCCAAGATCGACGTGACCGAGCTCGCCGGGCGCGGACCCGTGACCCTGCGTCTGTCGGTCGAAGACAGCGGTGACTCGTTGTTCGACACGGCCGTGCTGGTCGACGCCATCGAAGTCCGCTGAAGAATTCGCTCGCGAGGCGTGCGGGGGCGTCGTCGCTCGCTTCTCGGCAACCTATGAGGTTGGCCTCGACGCGGCTCCTGGCCCGCGCACGCCTCGCTTCGCGAATTCCGGTGTTCGCACTTCGGCTGCTCGGCGAACCTCGTGGTCGGACGGGCTTCAGGCGGGGTTGTCGATGTCCAGGAAGGCTACGTCGAGCCCCGGGAACTCGGCTTGCATTACGGCTGCCAGGGCGCGCGGGCCGAAGACCTCGGTGCGGTGGTGGCCGCAGGCGGCGACGTGGATGCGCTCTTCGCGGGCGGTGGCCTGCGTGTATTCGGAGGCTTCGCCGGTGATGAACAGGTCGAGGCCGAGACGGGCAGCGTCGGAGGCGACGCGGGGTGCGCCACCGGTGACGATTCCGACCGTGGTGATAAGGTCCGGGCCGCCTTCGAAGTGGAGCGCGCGTGGTGAGATCGCTGCGAGTAGCGGCGCGAGCGAGGCGACTGCGAGCGGGGACTCGAAACGCGCTCTGACGCCGGTCGGGTGGCCTCGATATGGGAAGGCTGGGCGCAGATCGATGAGGCCGAGCGCGCGTGCAAGGCCGGCGGCATTGCCGACTTCGAGGTGTGCATCGAGTGGCAGGTGGTAGGCGGCAAGCGACAGCCCGTTGGCGAACAAGGCGCGCAGGCGCTTGCCAAGTGGGCCGATCGCCGTCGCAGGAGCTCCATGCCAGTAGAGGCCGTGGTGGACGATGGCGAACTCGCTGCCAAGGGCGGCGGCTGCTTCGATGAAGGCCATGTTGGCGGTGACACCGGTCACGACGCGCGTGATCTCGGTCGCGGCTTCGACCTGTAGGCCGTTGGGTCCGTAGTCCTCGATGCGATTGGGATCGAGGAGCTGGTTCAACCAGGCGAGGAGCGTCTTGAGTGGGTAGGCCGGCATGACCCGAACCTCCCACGGTCGGACGGCCACGCCAACCGTTGGTCGTGTCCCAAGAGTGTCCCGTGTGTCTCGCGGGTGGGACACATGGGACACGCTGAGGTGTGATTGGGCCTTTGTATCTCGCGGGGGCGCGGGCTGGCACCAGGCTTGCGATGAGTCTCTAGCGAGAGCGCCGCGATGTCGCGACGGCTCGAGCACGAGGTGAAACTCATGACAGTGACGACACATGGCGTTGCCCTTCACGGGATCGACGGGATCCTGGTCGAGGTCGAGATCGGTCTCCAGGATGGTCTCCCAGGGATCGACATCACGGGGCTGCCGGCCGCTTCGGTAAAGGAAGCGCGGCATCGCGTGCGCTCGGCGCTGCGGGCCGGCGGCTACGAGTGGCCGCCGGATCGACTGGTCGTGAACTTCGCGCCCGCCGATCTCCCCAAGCATGGGACGGCGCTCGATTTGCCGTTGGCGGTGGCGGTCCTGGTGTTGTTCGGCGTGCTCAGCCCGGAGGTGACGAAGGGCATAGTGTTCTTCGCCGAGCTAGCCTTGGATGGGAGCTTGCGACCGGTGCCGGGCGCGGTGAACGCTGCGATTGCGAGCAGGTCCGGCGGGCGCACGGCGCTGGTCGTAGCACCCGAGGTGGCGAGCGAAGCGGCAGCCCTCGAAGGGCTCGAGGTGATCGCAGCGCGGAGCCTGGTCGAGCTGGTCGAGCATCTCCTGGGGCGGGCGCCGATCAGCGCGACGCGGCCTGCGCCGATGGCGGAACCACGGCGTTCCCGCGCGGTAGACCTCGCGTCGATCCGCGGGCAAATCCAGGCGCGGCGCGCGCTCGAGCTGGCCGCGGCGGGTCGTCACAACGTCTTGTTCATCGGTCCGCCGGGTTGCGGCAAGACGCTCCTGGCACGCGCACTGCCCGGAATCCTGCCTGCTCTGACGCTCGACGAGGCGTTGGAAGTTACCAGAATTCATAGCATATCTGGCCTGACCGGGCGTGGCGTAGGACTCGTCAATACGCCGCCCTTTCGTGCACCCCATCCCACCGCTAGCGAGGCGGCTCTGGTCGGAGGAGGGAGCCCGCCGATGCCGGGCGAGGTGAGCCTCGCGCACCGAGGCGTGCTGTTCCTCGACGAGGCCGCAGAGTTCCGACGCTCGAGCCTGGATGCGCTGCGTGCTCCGATCGAGGACCGTCAGGTGACGGTCGCAAGGGCCCGTCGCAGCGTGACTTTCCCCTCGGCGGTCATGTTGGTGCTGGCGACCAATCCCTGTCCGTGTGGGCACCTCGGCGATCCACGCCATGCGTGTCGTTGCACGCCGGCGCAGGTGCGGGCCTACCAGCAGCGACTGTCGGGGCCGCTGCTCGACCGGATCGATTTGCACGTCGAGCTGCGCCCCGTCGCGACCGAGGCTCTGGCGGGCAACGCACACGAGACCACCTCGGCCGAAGTGCAAGCACGGGTCGTGGCCGCGCGGGTATTGCAGTATGCGCGCAACGGAACCCCACGCGGGCGCGGCGACGTGCCGAAGGTCGGAGTGGCGGACGCGGTGCCGAACGCGGACCTCGATCTCGAGTCACTCGATCGGGTTGCGCGCCTCGGGCCCGACGAAAGTCGGTTCCTGGCGCGCGCCGGGGACGCACTCGGGATCTCTGCGCGAGCATGGCACCGGGTCTTGCGTGTGGCGCGCACGATTGCCGACCTCGAGGGCGCGGAGCGCGTGACGAGTGCGCATCTAGCCGAAGCGCTCGCCTTCAGGCGGGCGCTCGCGGGCGCCGCAGACAAGTCGGGCGCGGGCGTCGGCGCATAGCGCTCGATCCCTGAGACCCATCGTTCACGAGACGTCGCCGGGAGTGTTTCCCGGGACGTCGTGGCTTGCCCGCGCTCGGCGATGTCCGAGCGCGGCATGGAACCCCGCTTCGGGGAGAGCAGGAGGAGCTGAAAATGGTGACTGACAAGAACAAGGGGACGGGCCTCAAGGGGCTCTTGGCGTTGGTGGAAAAGAAGTTTGGCCGGGGTACGATCATGACGTTCGACAGCGAGGTGGAGCGGCAGATTGATGTGTTCTCGACGGGCTCGATCGGGCTCGACCTCGCGCTCGGCGTGAAGGGGCTGCCGTTCGGGCGCATCATCGAGATCTATGGGCCGGAGTCGTCGGGCAAGACGACGCTGACGCTTCACGCGATCGCCGAGGCACAGCGGATGGGACGGCACGCGGCGTTCATCGACGCGGAGCATGCGCTCGATCCGGCGTACGCGACCAAGCTCGGGGTGCAACTCGACAAGCTCGTGATCAGCCAGCCGTCATCGGGCGAAGAGGCGCTCGAGATCGCCGAGATGCTGGCGCGCAGCGGCGAGGTCGGCCTCATCGTCATCGACTCGGTCGCGGCACTGACCCCGCGGGCCGAGCTTGAGGGCGACATGGGCGACAGCCACATGGGCCTCCAGGCGCGCCTCATGGGGCAAGCTCTGCGCAAGCTCACCGCAGCCACCAACCAGACCGGCACCTGCATCATCTTCATCAACCAGCTGCGCCAGAAGATCGGCGTCACGTTTGGCTCGAACGAGACGACGACCGGCGGAAACGCGCTCAAGTTCTACGCCTCGGTTCGTCTGGAGATCCGCCGCGTTTCGGTCCTGAAGGACGGCGACGGCAAGGCCTACGGCGCGCGCACGAGGGTGAAGGTCGCCAAGAACAAGATGGCGCCGCCGATGCAGCAGACCGAGTTCGACGTGATGTTCGGGCGTGGCATCTGCCAGGCCGGTGAGGTGCTCGACCTCGGGATCGCGCACGGCCTCGTCGAGAAGTCCGGCGCATGGATCGGCTTCGAAGGCGAGCGTGTCGGACAGGGACGCGAGAAGGCGCGCCAGACCCTGCTCGAGAATCCGGTGCTGTTCGGCCGCATACGCGAAACGGTCCTCGCGCACGCGCAGCCGGGCATCACCATCAACAGCAACGACGCCGAACTCGAGGCGGCCTGAGGAGGAGTGCGACATGGTATCAGTCAATACGATCATCGTCGCGGGGCACCTCGGTGCCGAGCCGGAGGAGCGCCGGACTGTGGCGGGCAAGCTGGTGTGCAACTTCCGAATTGCGACCAACCGCTGGGACACCAAGGCCGAAGCGGAGGTGGCCGACTGGCACAATGTAGTGGTGTTCGACCGCCAGGCCGAGAGCTGCGTGAAGTTCCTGCACAAGGGATCGGCGGTGCTGATCGAAGGGCGACTCTCTTCGAACCACTGGGACGGTCAAGACGGCAAGAAGAACACGCGCTGGGAGATCATCGCCAGTCGCGTGACCTTCCTCGGGACGCCCCGTGGGGCCGAAGCGAAAGCGGGCCCGCCCGGGCCGTCGGGCCAGCGCGACCCGAGTGGCTTCGCACCCGAGGCAGTGCCGTTCTGAGTCGGGTGACGAGCGTTCAGTGAAAGGGGGCAGGGAGCGGACCACGCGTCGTCGAGGCGCGTGGTCCGTTCTCGGCTTCGCGACGACCGTTTGGACGACCTACGGGGGCCGTGATGAAGAAGACGAGTGCTGCGTGGGAGGGAGCTGCTCCGAGTGAGGGGTGTGCTGAGTCGGCCGCGCGCGTCCGGATCGCGACACGAAGTCCGGCCCGTGCCGGGCCTGGCTGTCGCAGTGGTTCGTCCGCGGCGTGTGGGGATAGTCGTCGGAGCCCGCGCCGAGTCGGCCGCGGGCACAGCGGCGGTGGGACGAACGATGGTTCGGGTCCAGCGATCGCCCACGCCCAGCCGGGCACGTGCGTGCGAGCGGTCATGCATGGAAAGCCGTTCGCTTATGAACGGACGCAGTGCGAGGCGCTCGTCTTGGAAGGACCTGCGGTACCAGATGCTACCGAATGATGCCGCTGCCGATGCATTCAATCGGGTCGCCGCAGCTTGGCTGAGACGCGCGATAGAAGACCGCGAACTGGCCCGGCGCGATGCCCGAGTCAGGGCTGGCAAGCGCCACTCGGAAGGCGCTCGGCCCGCCCGATTCGGAGAGCTCGAGGCGACACGGGATCCTTCGTGGACCGTGTCTGAGCTTCACCTCGAGGGGCCACATCGAGTCGTTGGCCAGGTAGGGCGTGCCAACATCGGCGGCCGACGGCGATACGGCGGGTTCGGAGATCCAATGCATCGCAGCGACTTCGAAGTCGCCGCGGTGGTGCTCGGCGAAGCGGTCAGCGTGCGCCACCAGGAGCGCGCGCGTCGCGATGTCCTTCGCGACCACGAACCAGGGGCCACCCGCGAGCCTGAGGCCCTTGCGCTGACCGATGGTGTGGAACCAGAGGCCATCATGGCGACCGAGAACCTTGCCATTCGCGACGTCGACGATGTCGCCAGGAGCGTTGCCGAGATGATGACGAACGAACTCGGGGTAGGGGATCTGACCGAGAAAGCAGATCCCCTGGCTGTCCTTGCGGCCCTGCGTCGCGAGCCCGAGTTCGCGAGCATGGGCGCGAACCTCGGCCTTCTGGAGATGCCCAACAGGGAACGAGGCACGCGCGAGCTGGGCGCGCGACAGGCGCGCGAGGAAGTAGGTCTGGTCCTTCACCGGGTCGGCCGCGGCGAGCAGGTGCGGGCCGTCGGGCAGGTGTCGGACGCGCGCATAGTGCCCCGTGGCGACGCGTTCGAAGCCGTCGCCGACGACCTCCATGAACGCACCGAACTTCACGAGTTCGTTGCAGTGGAGGTCGGGGCTCGGCGTTCGGCCTGCGGCCAGCTCGCTCAACGCATGGGCGACGACGCGCTCGTGATAGGCGGTCTGCAAGGACACGACCTCGAGTGGCACCGAGAGGCGCTCGCACACTGCGCGGGCGTGGAAGAGGTCGTCTTCCCAGGGACACTCGCCGAGGAAGGCGAGCTCGTCCTCGAGCCATATCTTCAAGTAGAAGGCGGTCAGCCGGGCATCCGGATGCTCCTTCGCGAGGAGCGCCAGTGCCACCGAGCTGTCGACACCGCCAGATACGAGGACCGCGATCTCCACGTGCGCGGTCTACGCACTTTGTCAGCGGGTCACAAGCACGCGGTTGGGCTTTCTGGCAGGGGGGCCGACACTCGATTGGCCCGCCTGGCGACTGGCTGCGAAAATTCGCCGAGCAGGCGAAGCCGTGGCGAGGCGAGAGCAACCAGAAATAACTCGGAGCGCGAAAGTCAGGGCGCCACCCGGCGACGTTCGGTGAGCCGAAGACGAACCAACTCAACTGGTTGCGCCCTGACCGCGCGAGGCCATCAATTCCGGGTGGACACACATGGCGGCCGTGCTAACGCTCCCAGCGTTCGATCGGTTCGCCGATGGGCTTGCGTGACCACGGCAAACGAAGCCGGAATCATCTCCGCGGGAGGGACCTGCATGACATCCTCGTTGGAAGCCGAGCGTCTCGCTTCGGATGCTCATTCACCTCCCGATCTTGGACGGGTTCGCCGGATTCTCGCCCGCGATCCTTTTGCGACTGCCTATATGCTGGGCGATCTCGATCCAATCTATGCGCCCTATTGTGCATGGTGGATCGCCTCTGATGGCACCTATGGAAGCCACGATGCGACAGCGCGCCCACGCTCGGATGTCGCCATCCTCCAGGTTTATACAGGGCTTTCGGCGCCCGTGGTGCTGACCCATGGAACTGCCGCGGGCATCAGCGCGATCCTGGCGACCTTCATCAACGAGCTGCCCCAACGCGCGCACGTCCACATGCCCCCTGATCATCTGGCGGTGTTGGACCAGCACTTTACGCTCGAGCGCTTGCGACCAATGCTGCGGATGGGACTGCGCGCAGCACTTCTTCAGGCGCCGGCGCCTGGTGCCGAGTGCCAATTGCCTGGATATGGACCCGTCGAGAGGCTGAGCCATCGAGACACCGGCGACATCATCGAGCTGTCGCAGCACTACCCGGATAGCTTCTTTGAGCCGCACCAACTCTCGACCGGGCACTACTACGGCATCCGCGCCGAGTCGGGCATCTTGGTGGCCGTCGCTGGCGTGCACATCGTGAGCCGCACCGACAAGCTCGCCGCGCTCGGCAATATCGTTACACATCCTGGCCATCGTGGTCGCGGCATCTCGACCCGCACGACGGCGCACCTGTGTCGTGAGCTCGCGCGCGAGGGCATTGAGCTGCTCGCGCTAAACGTCGAGCGACGCAACACCAGCGCGATGCGCGTTTACGAGAAGCTCGGCTTCGTCGACCACTGCACCTACGTCGAGGCGTTCCTGACGCGGACGCTCGCGCATCAGATCCAACACGCATGAGCCGCCATCCCAGCCTTGGGCTGCCGCTTGCGACGTATCGCCTGCGGCTGTCGCTGCTCGTGCTGGCGCTGAGCGTGCTGCCGAGTGCGTCGCATGCGGTCGAGCCCGACCCCGGCGCTCTAGTCGCCATCGATGATCAAGTAAGCGTGCTCTGCCCGGCGGACATGGCGCGTGAGCAGCGTTCGCTTGGAACGCGTGGCGACATGCTGACGCTGTCCGACGGCAACGATGTGCTTGCCGTGGTTGTCTATCGCAGGGACGGCGCGGACAAGCCACCGCCGCCAGCCGAGGCGCTGCGGGTGCACGTCGACGAGCTCGAGCGCGCCCTGGGGCCAGCCACGCGCGCGCCGTCGAAGCGGCGGGTGCTGGGGCGCGACCAGAATGCGCTGACGCTGACGCTCACGCGCGAAGGGGTCGCGCGCGATGCCTGGGTCGTCGCCACGGAGTCGCGCGGGATGACGATCGTCGTGTCGGCGGTGCTGATTCAGGGCTCCCCGAACGAAGCCGCGTTTGCATCGGTGCTCAAGGGCATCAAGGTCCAGTGAGCGCGCCCAGCGCAGCTGCGGACAAGGTGGGCGTGAGCCGCGGGCTCCTCGTCACGGTGTCTGTAATCGTGGTCGGCATCGTGCTCGGTGCTGGACTCGGCGCTCTCTCGTGGCACTTCTGGGTGCTCGGTCTTGCAGGGCTCGTGCTCGGGCTCGGCGTTGGTTGGTCGCTCGCACTGCTCCACGCCTGGCTCGGCAGCGGGCGTGCGCTGTGGCTCACGGTGATGCCAGCGGCCATAGCGATAGTCGCTGGCTGGGCGGTGCTTCAGACCTTCGAAGACGCCCATCAACGACAGGCCTATCGCGTCGCGCTGGCCGAGACGCGCGCGGCCGAGACGGGATTGCCACCCGCTGAGGTCAAGAAGCTGGTCGCGGTCGGAGGGCTCGACTATCTCGCGGCGGATGGCGACGAAGTCCTCGACGCGCAGGTCGAAAAGAACATTGGCTTCGCGGGGGTCGCGGGTCGCTGGCTCTTTCGTGCCGAAGGCGGCGTGCGTCTCGCGGGGGGCTGGCGCTCTGGTCGCGCGTTGCCGGTCGGGATCCCCGGCGTCATCGTCGCGAACGTGCTCGAGCTGGCGATGGCCGGGTTCATCACGCTGCGGGTCGTGCGTCGCAGCGTCGCCTGACTTTCACCATGGCCGCGTGCAGCGCAATCAGACGAGGCGCTCCGTGATGAGGCTCGTGAATGGGCTCTGGCCGGGACGTGGCGGTGCGATGAACAAGTCGCGCACGGTCATGCGCCGAAGCGGTTCCATCACCGCCGCGTTCAGCACCTCGAGCGGGCCCTTGATGTCGCAATGCGCGCTCTGCTGGCACTGACCGCCGTCTTCGTCCTGACACTCGACGAGCGTCTTGTGCTCGTCGAAGAGGCCGAGCACATCGATCAGCGGCAAGGCGCCTAGGTCGCGTGCCAGGCGATAGCCACCACCGCTCCCTTTGGTGGCTGCTACGATCCCCTGCTTCTTCAGCTTCTGCAGCACCTTCGCGAGCAACATCTCGGGGATCTGATAGCGCTGCGCGATCGCCTTGGTCGTCACCAGCTCGTCCGTCGCACGGGCGAGCGAGCGCAAAGCAAGGAGCGCGTATTCCGTCTTCTTCGTGAGGCGCAGCACGACCGAGACCTAGCGTCGCGCGCGCCCGAAGGTCAAGCGCGCGGCTCGTCAGCTTTTCGTCAGCTCGGGCTCATGGCGTGCGAACGAGCATCCAGCTCACGTGCGTGAGCGATGGACAGCGCGGGTCGTCCTCGCTCTGACGGTCCTGGCGGCGAAGTGCTGGGCGACTCACATCGAACGCATACAGCTCCATCACGAGATCGCCCGCAGATGTCGGCAAGGTCACGCGCGTGCGTGAGCCAGGCCTGACGAACGTGCGCTGTCCTCGCTGCTGGACCTCGAGCGCGCCATGATTGACGACCAGCATGCAGCCAGAGGGCAGGGCGACGACCTCGGTGTAGCTCAGCCGATCGATGTCGAAGCTCGGCAGGACGGTGCTCTCGACCGTGTCCGCGAGCGCGCCGTCGACGGCGATCAACACACGCAGCGCCTGCGCTTCATCGCGAACGACCAGGCCAACGCCATTGGACGACTGGTTGAACCAGAGCAGCTCGCCCGCTTCGATCGGCAGACGCAATCCGTCGGCGACCCGATAGCTCAGCTCGATGGCCTCGCCCGCCTCGGGGCCGAGCACGAGAAGCCAGGTCGCGCCGCGCCGCAGGTGGTCGATCACCAGATAGCGCGCCGGTCGCCCGGCGAGCACGTCGGTTGGCGCGGCCGCGATGTGCGGAGCGTCCCATGACCGTCGTTCAGGTGCGGATTCGCCGCCGCCACCCGCAGCGAGCTCACGCGGACCATGTTCGCGGAACGTCGGCGTCGGGCATGCGGACAGGGCGACAGCAAAGACAAACAGCAGCTTCGTCGCCAGGAGACTGGCGACAGCGTGCGACCCCTTGCCAAGGCCAACAGACAGTTGGCCCCGTGCAAGTAACACTCTCTTCAGCGCCGCTTCAGCGGTGCTTGAGGAGAGCGTCATAGCTGACGCCGAACTGCTGGCAGACTGCCTTCAAGCCGATCTTGTTGATCGTGCGGATGGCGCGGGTCGAGAGCGTGAGGCGCACGAAGCGGCTCTGCTCGGGCACCCACACGCGCTTGTCCTGGAGGTTCGGCAGCTGGCGCTTCCGAGTCCGGTTCTGCGCGTGCGACACGTTGTTGGCGAGGTGAACTGTCTTACCGGTAATGTCGCAAGCGCGCATCTCGAGGCTCCTTCAGCACTTCAGCATGGGACCTGGCCCACACTTCCAAGGGATTCGTTTGAATCCGCCGCTCTAGCTCCGGTTCGGAGACACGATTGTGTGTCCGGCTCCGGCCCAACGGACGGGGGCGCTGGAGTAGCAAAGGCCCCCCGGCGGGTCAAGAGACGTTTTGGTGCCGAGGGTTGCTCGTCAGCATGCGCCCTGACTCGCCCCGAAGGACAGTGGCGGCTATGTTGTCGAACATGTCGTGCGCCAAGTCGAGGCTCCATCCATGAGCACCCCTCCAGAAATGACCTACACCGTCGCACCCGACCTCGCGGTCCTGGCGCTGCGCACTCCGACCTTACCGCCCGCCACCGCGACCAACACGGTCTTCATCGGTGCCTCGCCGCTCATCGTCGACCCGGCGCCACCGCACGAGTCCGAACGCGCGACCCTGCTTGCCGCGGTTGCTGCGTTCGCTGCCGACGACCGCGCCGCGCGCGCGATCGTCCTGACGCATCACCACCGCGACCATGTCGGAGCCGCGATGTGGCTCGCCACCGAGACCGGCCTCCAGATATGGGCCCATGCGCGCACCGCCGAGCTGCTCGCGGGCGATGTTCGCGTCGATCGCATGCTCGCGGCCGGCGACGACCTCGGGGGCTGGACGGTGCGCCATACGCCAGGGCACGCGTCGGGTCACATCGTCCTGCATGATGTTGCGCGCGGATTTCTCGTCGTCGGAGACATGGTCGCGACCATCGGCACCATCATCGTCGATCCACCCGATGGGCATATGTCCAGTTATCTGGCGTCACTGCGAATGTTGCGGGAACTCGGCGCCAGCGTCGTGATCCCCGCGCATGGCGCGCCGATCATCGGTTCCGCCGACGTCGAGGCCCACTTCTCGCACTACATCGTCCATCGCGAAGCGCGGGAGGCTCTTGTGCTGGCTGCCCTCGATCAGACGACCTCCTCGCTCCTCGAGGTGACCCGCAAGGCCTACCCCGAGCTCGCGACCTACCTCATCCCGCTCGCGTGCCGCTCGGCCTTGGCTCATCTCGAGAAGCTCGCCGAAGAAGGCCGTGCGCTCGCGGTGGGCGACGCGTGGCGTGCGCTAGCTGTCTAGGTGTAGCGATTGGCGCGGCCATTGCGGACGAAGCCGTAGAGGTGCAGCCCACCGCTGCGCGCCAGCTCGATCGCCAGCGACGTTGGCGCCCCAACCGCGACCAGCGCGGCCACGCCCGCGATCAGCGCCTTCTGCGCAAGGTCGAACGACACGCGCCCCGACACCCACAACACCTTGTCGCTCAGCGGCAGCTCGCCACGGCGCAGCGCGCGCCCGAAGATCTTGTCGACCGCGTTGTGGCGTCCGACGTCCTCGGCGATAGCGATCAGAACCTTTCCCTCGAACAGTGCCGCTGCGTGCAGTGCCCCGGTCGACGCGAAGCCGGTCTGGCGCGTGCGCACGGCCGCATCCATGGCCATCACGTCGGCGAGCTGGGGTGCGACCGCGGCCGCTCGTTCGGGCATTCGCTGCACCAACGATGCAATCGTGGTCTTGCCGCACAATCCACACGACGTGCCGCTCGCAAAGACACGGCGCGCCGCATCTGGAACGGAGACACCCGCCGCCAACGTCACGAGCACACGATTGTCAGGATGCTCGGCCGCAGGATCGCGGCACGGTGCAAGCCCATCCAGGTCGCCCATGGTCTGGATCACCCCCTCGGCCAGCAGGAACCCGGCGGCTAGTGACAGGTCGTCTTCCAGGCCAGAAGGCGTGCGCAGCAGCACCGCGAGCGCTGCCCCATCGACTACGATCTCGAGCGGCTCTTCCCGTGCAACCTGGTCGTCGAAGTCCTCGTCCTGGGGGTGGCGATGCACGCGCACCGCAGTCGTCGCTTGCCGACCCTCACGCAGGCTGGCTTGCAGGCGTTCAAGCTCAGCGGGCGTGTCGACATCGGTCAGCGCTCGCGCATCCCAGTCATCATCGACCTCCAACTCGAGGCCGGCGCAAACCCGTGTGAGGCTCCGCTCGCCCTCCTGCCATGCCGTCTCCATCGCTGTCAGCGCCGCGATGGACCAATGCGCGCTCATGACCTGCAGCCGTCCAGCGACCCGCGGCACGCGTCCGACACTGTCGTCCGTGAGCGGTCGCGCGAGCCGTCGTGCGCTCGCGACATCGAACAACGGCAGGTCGCACGCGACCGCGATCACGCCTGTCGCATCACGCCTCCGAGCCTCCCGCAAGGCGGCGATCAGGGCCTGCAGCGGCCCCGCGCCTGGCTCGGGTTCAGCGATCTCGGAGGTGTCGCCGCCGATCACGAACACCTCGCTGACCACGTCGCGAAGAATACTACGAACACGCTCGAGCAGGCTCACGCCACCCAGCCGCGCGCGGCTCTTGTCGCTGCCGAAGCGCGACGAACGTCCACCCGCGAGCACCACGCCAAGCGGCCCTGGCACGGCCTCCGAAGGCGACCCCTGAGGTTGTCCATCGCTCATGGCCAGGGTCTAACACGCGCTGGCGCTCACGCCCGAGCTCGTTCTTGTCGCTGCACGCGAGGGCTGACTATCGACTGGACCCTACGACGCGCCTGCCGCATGGTCTTCGCGTCATGGCGCTGCGCAAACCCAAACGCTTCTGGCGACCCTCGCTCTGGGCGAGCTGGCGTCCCTTCGGGATAGGCCTCGAGCACCCGAACAACTTCGCCGAGCTGTGGCGCGCCTTCAGCGAGAACAAGGGCGCGCGCGCTTACGCGTGGCGCATCTTGCGGCAAGGCGTCTGCGATGGCTGTGCGCTCGGCACGACCGGGATCCGCGACTGGACCCAGTCGGGCGTACACCTCTGCAACATCCGCCTGCGCCTCTTGCGCCTGAATACGCTGCCGCCCTTCGACCCGGGTATGCTGGCCGACCTCGGACCGCTGCGTGCGCTGAAGGGCAACGAGCTGCGCGATCTCGGGCGTATTCCGACGCCGCTCATCCGGCGTGGCAATTCGCCTGGATTCGTGCCGATCAGCTGGGCCGATTCGCTGGAATTGGTCGCCGATCACGTGCGCGCTTCGACGCCCGATCGCATCGGCTTCTACCTCACCGCCCGCGGCCTCCCCAACGAGACGTACTACGCGGCCCAGAAAGCGATCCGCGCGCTCGGCACCAACAACCTCGATAACGCCGCACGCATCTGCCACTCGCCGTCGACCTACGCCTTGAAAGATGCGCTCGGGGTCGGGGCCTCGACCTGCTCGTACAAGGATTGGATCGGCACTGACCTCGTCGTCTTCTTCGGGTCCAACGTCGCCAACAACCAGCCGGTCGCGACCAAGTATCTGTACCTGGCGCGCAAGGCCGGCACCCGCGTCGCGATGGTCAACACGTACCGCGAGCCCGGGATGGAGCGGTACTGGATCCCCTCGGTCGCCGAGAGTGCGCTCTTCGGGACCAAGCTCGTCACCGACAACTTTCTCGTGAGCCCGGGCGGCGACATCGCGTTCATCGCCGGCGCGATGAAGCACATGTTCGTCGCGGGCCTCGTCGACGACTCATTCATCACCAACCACACCGAAGACATCGAAGGTGTCCGGGCAGCCGTCGAAGCGACCTCGTGGAGCGAACTCGAGCGTCGCTCGGGCGCCACGCGGGCCGCTATGGAGGCCTTCGGCGCACTGGTCGGCGGTTCGCGTACGGCGGTCTTTGTCTGGTCGATGGGCATGACTCAGCACACCTTCGGCGAAGACGCGGTCCGGCAGATCCTGAACCTCGGCCTGCTCAAGGGCTTCGTCGGGCAAGAAGGCTCGGGCATGATGCCGATCCGCGGCCACTCGGGCGTACAGGGCGGGGCCGAGATGGGGGCCTACGCGACCTCGTTTCCGGGTGGACTGCCGATCAACGCCGACAACGCACGCGCCCTCGCCGACGCATGGGGCTTCGACGTGCCGGCCGCGCCCGGCAAGCCCATCCCGGAGCTCATCGACCAGGCCGCCGAGGGCGGCATCGACATGCTCTGGTCGGTGGGCGGCAACTTCCTCGACGTGCTTCCCGATCCGAAGGGCGTCGAAGCCGCGCTCAAGCGAATCCCTCTCAGAGTGCATCAGGATCTGGTGCTCACGCGCCAGATGTTGCTCGACCCGACCAACCCAGATGACGTCGTGTTGATCCTGCCGGCGATGACCCGCTACGAGATCCCGGGTGGCGTGACCTCGACCTCGACCGAGCGGCGCATCATCTTCAGCCCCGAGATCAAAGGCCCGCGCGTCCCTGATGCGCGCTGGGAGGGCGAGGTGCTGCTCGAGCTCGCGCGACGCGTGCACAAGGACCGCCCAGGTCTGGCGGAGCGCTTGTCGGTCCCGGATATGGCTGCGCTGCGCAACGAGATCGCCGCCGTCGTGCCGCTGTATCAAGGCATCGAGATGCTCACCAAGAAGGGCGATCAGGTGCAGTACGGCGGGCCACATCTCTGCGCTGGCTGGCGCTTCCCAACCCCCTCGGGCAAGGCTCGCTTCGGGGTCGTGCCACTGCCCGCCGAGCGGGTTCCACCTGGCGCGTTCCTCGCCACGAGCCGCCGCGGCAAGCAGTTCAATTCGATGGTGCACGCCGACGTCGACCGTCTGACCGGCGCGCGTCGCGACCACGTCTTCATGAGCCCGAGCGACGCAGAACGGCTCGGCTTGAAGGACGACCAGGCGATCATCCTGAAGAGCGAGCACGGCGCCTTCAATGGCCGCGTCATGACGGCGCCGGTCGCCATCGGCAGCCTCCAGGTGCACTGGCCCGAGGGCAACCAGCTGCTCGACCCGCGGCGTCGCTCACGCGTCTCCAAGATCCCGGACTACAACGCGGTCGTCACCGTGCACCCGCGCTGAGGCGCCTGGTTTGTCGAGCCGCAGCGGTCCACGATGGCGTTGCCGCGACCCGTCTTCGATCCGCGCCGCGCCGCGAACCCCATCGGACTCTTTGCGGAGATTGCAGTCTTCCCTTAAGGTGCTGGCCCGGGGAAACACATGCTCAGGTCCATTGCCTCTCCATCCTTCATGGTTCTCGCGACGGTCGCTGCGTTTTCGCTCGCCGTGCCCGCACCTGCGTTCGCCGCGGAGGCGCCACCAACGGACCCGACTGCGCGGGCCGAGTGGCTCTCCGGTCAGGCCGAGACCGCGTTCTCGGAGAGGCGCTTCGCTGATGCGATCCGCCTCTATCTCGACGCGTGGGAGGCCGCGCCGGCCGCCTCGATCCTCTATAACGTCGCGTTTATTTACGACAAACGCCTCAACGACCCTGAACTCGCCATCGACTACTATGAGCGCGCCGCAGGCTCGGCCGACGCCGATGTAGAGCTCAAGGCGAAGGCAACGGCACGTGTCGCACAGCTCCGCGGCGACCTTGCGAAGCCGCCCGACAAGCCACCTGAGAAGCCTCCCGAGAAGCCTCCGACAACTGGCGACTCGCGCGTCGTGCCCTGGCTCGTGACCGCTTCGGGCGGTGCCTTGTTGGTCGGTGGCGTCATCATGGGTGTGGTTGCCAAGGGCACCGAGGGCGACTTCAGCGAGGCCAACACTGCCGCCGAGAAGCGCGAGCTGCAGAGCAGCGGAAAGACCCAGGCGCTGGTCGCCGACATCTTGATGGGCACCGGCATCGTGGCGCTCGGCGCGGGCATCGTGTGGCTCATCATCGACTCGGGCTCCGATGCTGGTGACTCGAGCGTCGCGCCGGTGAGCGAGACCGGCTTCCGCTTCGAGCCGCGCTTCATTCCGGGGGGCGCTGCGCTCGTCTTCGGGGGCAACCTGTGAGCCTGCCGAAGCTGGGTCTCCTGTTCGCCTCTTCACTGACCGTCTGCAGCATCGCAAGCGGCTGCAGCGCCGTCCTCGACTTCGACGACGAGTGCTCGGTTGAGGCCGACTGCAATGCCATTGGGCGCGGCCTGCGCTGCGACGGCGGCTTCTGCGTCGAGAAAGAGCTGGTCGAAGTTCGCGGCTGTGAGCGTGACGTCGACTGCGCCGGCTACGGTTCTGGCCTCGCGTGTGAACTCGGCCTGTGCGTCGACGGCAACCACATCGAGGTCGGCGGCCTCTGCGATCGCTTCTTCGGCGAAGACCCTCGCACCGCGCCGCCGGGCACGGTCATCACGCTCGGCGCGCTGTTGCCTCGTTCGGGCGCGCTCGGCGCCTTCGGTGACGGCATGGAGAACGGCGTGCGCCTCGCCGTCTCGGAGATCAACCAGTCTGGCGGCGTGCTCGGCAAGAAGCTCGGCGTGCTCTCGTGCGACGATGCGACCGACTCGACCAAGGCGATCCGCGCCGCGCGCCACCTCGTCGATGTCGGCCATGTCGAGGCGATCATCGGCGCGGGTGCCTCGGGCGTCACGATCGACACCTTCAACGCGGTCGCGAAGGAAGCTCGCGTCTTGATGATGAGCCCGTCATCGACGTCGCAGGCGATCTCCAACCTCACCGACGAGGGCTTGTTGTGGCGCACGGCGCCGTCGGACGCGGTCCAGGGGCGCGCCATCGCCGAGTACGTCATCGCCAAGCGCTACAACAAGATCGGCCTGGTCAATCGCAACGACGCCTACGGCAACGGCCTCGCGGGCACGATTCGCGGTGGTCTCTGCGACACGGGGCGCTTCACCTGCAGCGCCGAGACGCTCTCCTACCACACCTACACCGACCAGGCCGGACCCTCGCAAGTGGCCGCCCAGAGCGAGGTCATCGCGAGCCTTGCCGCGTTTCAGCCAGACGCCGTGATCCTGATCGGCTTTCCGCAGGACGGCATCGACTTCCTGAACCTGTCCAATGGCAGCGGTTTCAAGTTCATCCTGACCGACGGTATGCGCGACCAGGCGATTACCGGTGCCACGCCGCCGCAAGTTGGCATCGCGGATCCCGCGATCCAGTGTTCGCTGGTCGGCACCTTTCCGGCAAGCCCCAGCGGCGAGCTCTTCGATGCCTTCGCGTTCCGTTACGACGGGATGTTCAGGACCGCTCCGCCGACGTTCTCCGCCAACTCGTACGACGCGACCTACCTCATCGCGCTGGCGTATGCCGCGGCCAGCGGGGCGGGCATCGGCGATCCCGACGGTCGTGCCTTGGCCGAAGGGCTCGCGCGCCTGTCGGAAGGGCCGCCCGAGATCGAGCTCGGGGTGGGCGACTTCGGGACCGCCATCACCCAGCTCCAAGCCAGCGACATCTCCACCGTCGATGTGAACGGCGTGAGTGGACCCTTGAACTTCGACGGGGCGCTGGGAGAGGCACCTTCAGGTATAGAAATGTGGCGTCTTGATCCTGACGCCAAACTTATATCTAACCTGGGAGTCGTCTACGACGGCCAAAACAAGTATACCTTCGACGCTGTTTTGCAGGCCCAACCTGCACCCGGGTGCGAGTGAGCACCACGAGGTTCGAGACCGAGGCTCGCTGCGATGCCAAGTAACTGGGGACGTTAGGCGAACGTGAATTGGATCTGCTCACAGTGCGGTGAGAAGTTCTCCCGCTTCCGCACCCGATGCTCGTCGGATGGGCAACGCGTGATCGAAGATCTCGCGGGCCAGCTCATCGGTGGGCGCTATCGCATTCGTGAGCTGGTCGGCATCGGCGGCATGGACTCCACGGTCTGGAAGGCCTGGCAGACCGGCACTGAGCGCGTCGTCGCCGTCAAGGTCCTGCCTGCCGCCGAAGAGGCCGCGGCCAAGCGCTTCGCCCGCGGTGCGCGCATCGCCGCGAACCTGAACCATCCCAACTGCACGGTCGTGCACGACTACGGTCGCACCGACGACGGCAAGCTGTTCCTCGTCATGGAGTACCTGACGGGTCAGGTCCTTCAGGAGATCCTCGGGCCCGATGGCATGTCCGCGGTCGACACGATCCACGTCGCCGATCAGGTGCTGCAGGCGCTCGAGCATGCGCACGGCCAGCGCGCGGTGCACCGCGATCTCAAGCCCGACAACTTGTTCTTGTCGCGCAAGAACGACGACCCCCTGCACGTCAAGATCCTCGATTTCGGGATCTCGAAGTACGTCGAGGAAGACCCCGACAGCACCTCGGCCGCGGACGGAAATGCGTCGGAGGGCTTCGAGGACCTCGTCACGGAGCAACGTCAGGTCTGCGGCACACCGCAGTACATGGCGCCCGAGCAGGTCGTGGGCGCGCGCATCGACGGGCGTACGGACCTCTATTCGCTCGGCGTGGTGATGTACCGGATGCTCACCGGGCGTCTGCCTTTCGATGGCAAGACCCGCTACGAGCTCTATCAAAAGCACCTCCAGGAGGTGCCCAAGCCTTTCCACGACGTGCGTCCCGACCTGGTGTTCCCGGATCGGCTCGAGCAGATAGTCCTGAAGGTCCTCTCGAAGCGGCCCGATCAGCGCTTCCAGAACGCGGCCGAGATGCGCAATGCGCTGGCCGCGATCGAGCTGCCCGACGACCGTCAGCGCCGTGGCGTGCGACCGCGGGTGTCGCTCAAGCACACGAGCCCGCAGGAGAGCAAGCTCGGCTCGCCGACCGTTCTCCCAGGTGGCATGTGGACCTTGTCGCAGGCTTCGCCGACTTCGGGTGTGCCAAGCGTGGTGGTCGCACCCGACCTGCCCACGGCCCCTGCTTCCACCAACCGGCTTGCAGTCAGTGCGCCACCGCCACTACCGCCCGGAGTGATGCGCGGTCGCTCAAGCGTGCCCGATGCGGAGTCGCTGCCGCTGCCGGCCAACCTCGCGCTGCCGTACGCGGCTGAGGCGCGTGGCGGCTACACGCCGACCGTCGAAGCGCCGACGCTCTATTCCAATCGTGAGCAGCGCAAGAGTGGCGTCGTGCCGGACCTGTCTGGTGACGGGGCGACGATCGCGGCGCAGACCTCAGCGGCACGTTCCCCATCGGTCGCCCCGCCGACGCAGCTCCCGTCCGAGTCTCCGCGCGCGTCGGCGCCAGCTGCTTCGTATGGTCGCGGTTCGAGCAACGCGCGCACGGCGATGCCGGGACGCAGCTCGACCCCGCCCAAGCCGTTACCAGCGCCGCAGCTCTCGCCCAAAGACAGCCGCGTCTCTACGAACCTGCTGAGTGATGCGGTGATGCGCCATCCGGCGGGTCGTTCGTCGCTGGCAGTGGCGCCCGAGGTGCCGCGCTCGACCGAGACCGAGCCCAATCGCGCGCGTGAGGCCGGCGAGAAGCGTCGTCGGCGCCTCGGTGTCGTTGCTGTCCTGGCAGGTGCCTTCTTGATCGGCGTTGGTGGCGTCGCGTTGACGATGCAGCTCGTCAGCCAGGACGGGGGCGATCCCACGGATGCGACGACGGTCGAGGGCGGCATGGCGCCGGTCACCGCGACCGGCGCCGGACAGCCCCGTCAGGGTGAGCCGGCCAAGGCAGAACCGGTTCTCGGCACCGTGCAGCAGGAAGGCGTCTCGGCCGGCAAGATTGCCAAGGCCGATATTGCGTTGCCGACCGAGGCGCTCATCGAGAATCCGACGGCCACGACAGCGGGAACGCTCGCAGGCCACACGTTGTCCGAGGTTCCGGTCGCCCCCGCGCCAACCAAGGTGGCTGTGAAGATCGACTCGGACCCGCAGGGGGCAGTTGTCAGTGAAGGGCTAACGATCCTCGGCCCGACCCCGCTCGAGGTCAGCGTCACGCCGGGTCGCCACGTGTTCACGCTCGAGCGTGTGGGCTTCGTCAACGCCATCGTCGAGATCGATGCGCTCGCGACCGCGAGCACGCCGCTCTCACGCAAGCTGGTGCTTGCGCCGGAGCGCGTCGTTCCGCAGCAGCCGCAACAAAGCCCAGGCGGCGCGCACGTGGGCCCACGTAGGCAGACCCCGCCCTCCGATCCGAACAAGCTTCTGCAGGACCTGACGCAGCCCGAGAAGGTCGTGGCCCCCGAAATCAAGAGCGATCCGGTCGTGACCCCTCCGACCAAGCAGAACCCTCAGGTGAAGCTGCTCGACGACAAGACCGGCCCGGGCGACTCGAAGAAGCCGACGATCAAGCTGCTCGAGGACGAAGATGCCCCGAAGAAGCCGGTCGTGAAGGTCCTTGAGTAGTCGGTTGCGATGCGTGCGTTGCGCGAGCAACACTCGACCGTTCGGCTGAACAAGCCAGGCCGCTACGATAACCCTTCGTATTCGAAGGGGAAGTCGCGAGGCCCCGCGATCAAGCGCGAATGTCCCGCGGTTACCGACTACGAATTCAGTGGTGGAGGATGGCTTGTCCGTAGCGGACCAGCTCGCCCTCATGCACCCGCTGGTACGAGAGTCCGGCGGACTTCGGGGTGAGCAGGACGACCGTCGACCCGAGGTGGAAGATTCCGATCTCTTGGCCTTTTTCGATGCGGTCACCGGCGCTCACCGAGGCGGTGATGCGGCCGACGTTGGTCGCGCCGACCATCACCAGGGCTATGGGGCCGTCGTCGGTGTCGAAGGCGAAGACCGTGCGCTTGTTGCGTACGAAGAGGCCTTCGATGCGGCGCACGCCGAGCGCGTTGACGGGGTAGCTCGCGCCGTCGAGCGGGGTCACGCTCTGCACGATGCCGCCGGTCGGGGCATGCACGCGATGGTAGTCGCGCGGTGAGAGGTAGTAGACGCCCCAACTGCCGCCGATGAACGGGGCCTCGGACAGCGCGCCGCCGAGCAGCTCGGCGATGCCGTAGGTGCGACCTTTGACCTCGGGAATGCGGGCGCGCGGATCGACCACGCCGTAGCTCTTCAGGACCGAGTCCGCGGGGCTGACCAGCACGTCGGGATCGTGGTCGACCGGACGGCAGCCGGCGACGAGCCGGCGCGTGAAGAACGCATCCAGCGTCGCGAAGCCGCCGGCGGGCACATCGGCGATGCTCATGTCTACGTCGTAGGCCTGGACCCACGCGTCGACGAGGCGCTGCATCACGAGGCGCGGCAGTGCGACATCGGCGAAGCGACCTGCGGCACGTGACAGCGAGGGACGAGCCAGCGCCTCGAGCCACAAGCCTTCCAGCTTGCGGCTCGCGGGGCGGGTCATGGGACCCGAGACCTGCAACAGGGTGTCGATCAGCGCCTGGCCGACCATCTTCTTGTGCACGGCCTCAGGCGTCGGAGCCTGCGGCGCTTCTGTCGAGCTCTTGCGCCCGAAACGCGCCGCAAATCGTTTGAGGTCCAAGCATTTTCCCTGGTTCGGTGCGAAGCCGCGTTTTCAGATGTCGAGCGCGCCGAAGCGGGTCAGCTCGGCGAAGGCCTGGTAGCGCTCCCGGATAGCGACCCGGTCCACACGCTTCAAGCGCTCGACGCCGTAGCCTTCGACGCAGAAGCTCGCCATCAGGCTGCCGACGACGGCGGCGCGGCGGACGTTCTCCGGCGAGAGGTCGCCGGTCGCCTCGAGGTAGCCGACGAACCCGCCCGCGAACGAGTCGCCGGCGCCGGTCGGGTCGACCACGCGCTCGAGCGGGTAGGCGGGCACGTAGAAGATGTCGTCCTCGTTGAAGACGATGGCGCCGTGCTCGCCTCGCTTGATGATCACCATGTTGGGGCCGAGCGCCTGGATCTCCTTGGCTGCCAGTACCACCGAGCGCTTGCCGGTCAGCATGCGCGCCTCTTCGTCGTTGACGAAGATCGCGTCGACGCGGCGAAGCACCTCGCACAGGTCGGCGCGCGCGATGTCGATCCAGAGGTTCATCGTGTCGGCTGCGACGAAGCGCGGCGAGCGGACCTGCTCGAGCACGTGGTCCTGCAGCTTCGGCTGGATGTTGCCGAGGAACACGAAGCCCGACTCGCGCTGGCTCGGCGACAGCACCGGGGCGAACGTCTCGAAGACGTTCAACTCGGTGAAGAGCGTGTCGCGTCCGTTCATGTCCTCGTGATAGCGCCCGCCCCAGCGAAACGTGCGTCCGGGGGCCTTCACGAGGCCCGCCAGGTCGACATTGTGCGCCTCCAGGAGCGCCAGGTCGTCGGCCGCGAAGTCCTCACCGACGACCGCGACGAGCGACGTCTTGGTGAAGGCCGACGCAGCGATCGAGAAGAACGTGCCCGAGCCGCCGAGCATGTCGTCGCGCCGACCGAGCGGTGTTTGGATGCTGTCGTAGGCGACCGATCCGACGACGACGAGGCTCATGAGTGGGACTCCCCTTGGGGCGGCAGACGATGGTCGATGAGCAGTGCCAGACGCTCGCGCGCGGCCTGCGGGATCTGGTTGGGCGCGGTCATGATCGCGAACTGCAGCGCGTTCCACGCCAACGACTCACCGGCACCCGCCACACCGGCGACGGCGGCGCGCACGACCTGCTGGGCCTTGGCGACGTTGGCCTTCATCACGGCGACGACCTGGTCGACCGTTACGTCGTCGTGGCCTTCGTGCCAGCAGTCGTAGTCGGTCGCCATCGCCAGCGTCGCGTAGGCGATCTCCGCCTCGCGCGCGAGCCGCGCCTCGGGCAGGTTGGTCATGCCGACGACCGACGCGCCCCAGCTGCGATAGAGCTGCGACTCGGCGCGGGTCGAGAACTGCGGGCCTTCGATGCACACGTAGGTGCCGCCCTTGTGCCAGCGCTCGGTCTTCGGGATCGCACTGTCGCAGGCGCGCTCCAGCACGGCGCGGAGGACGGGGCAGACCGGGTCCGCGACCTGCACGTGCGCGACGATGCCCTGCTCGAAGAAGGTCGAGGGCCGGGTGCGGGTGCGGTCGATGAACTGGTCGACGACGACCAGCTCACCCGGGTGGATGTCCTCACGCATCGAGCCGACGGCCGACACCGAGAAGATCCACTTCACGCCCACCGACTTCAGCGCCCAGATGTTCGCGCGGTAGTTGATCTCGTGCGGGGCGTAGCGATGACCTCGGCCATGGCGCGGCAGGAACGCTACGTCGACGCCGTCGAGCTTGCCGAGCAGCAGCGCGTCCGAAGGGTCGCCGAAAGGGGTCGAGATCCGGATTTCCCGGAGCTCTTGGACCCCTTCCATCTGATAGAGGCCGCTTCCGCCGATGATGCCAATACCCGCGCGCATGCGCCCTCCTCGCCATCCGGACGCGGATGACCGAGGGGCCGATAGCATCGTTTGGGGACCGATTCAACCGGTGTAGCAGCCGCCCTCCGGCGCGCGCTGAACACGCTAGAAAGAAGCCAACAGCTCGATGGCGCCGGTGGCGATGGTGTCGCCCCCATCGGGCATGTCGGCGCGCAGCTCGGCGATGAGGTCGAAGCCCCTGGCGAGGTTGGTCAGGCCGGCGACGGTGACCGCGGCGCCCTTGTAGGCGCTGTCGAAGACCTCGCGATCGAGGTAGTCGCCGCGCAACGTCAGGCTGAAGCGCTCGGACAAGGCGTAGTTCAATGATAGGAGCGCGCCGATCGAACTCAGGTCGTTCTGGCTGCCGTAGTTGAACTCGGCTCCGACCTTCAGGTCGCCGAACACGAGCGCGAGATCGACGTCGACCATCAGCTTCGGATTGGCCTCGGCGACCGCGCCATAAGTCGCCGATAATCCAATCGTTACGGCATCGCCCAGGGCTTGCTGGAAGCGCCCGCCAAGGGCCACTGCCTTGCGCGTGCTCGGCTGGTCCCAGCCGTTGGAGAGCCAGAGCTGCATCGAGGTCGAGTCGTTGGCCCAGCCGAACGCGAGGCCGGTCAGGTTGGCGGGCGTCGCGTAGGTGAAGAGGAGCCCATACGAGTACTGGAGGAGGCCGGTCGGGTCGGTGACCTCGTAGCCGATCGGCGCGTTCCACTTGCCGGCCCGCACGAACAACCCGGTGTCGCAGATGGTCGTCTCGGCGTAGCCCTGCTCGACGATCGCGTCGAACAGGAGGCCTCCCCCGTTGGTGTCTGCGGCGGGGTAGTACTGCAGGTCGATGCGCAGGTGGAGGGCTTTGCTGAGTTCGACTGCGATGTCGAACTCGACCTGATCGAGACCGAGCTGGAGACCCTTGTCCGCGTCGTTGCCTTTGGCCGTGAAGGTGCCGGTGAGCGAGCCATCGATGAAGCCCGAGAGCTCGATGCTCGGACCGTCATCATCGTCATCCGTCGAAGCCGGGGCTGGCGCGGGGATCGGGGTCTCCTGCGCGAAGGCTTCGGGGGCGGCGAGAGTCGAAAGGCCGAACGCGATCAAGCACGACAATCTCATGGGCACCTCCATAACGCGCCCACAGCAGGCGCTCGGATGCCACTCTTACCGCCCTTCATTTCCATGGTGTTTCAAGAGAGCAGCAAGGTTGACGCGGCGCGTCATGGGCGAAACGACGCCGAAACACGAGCCGTTTATCGTCGTGCCTGCATCGTGAATGCACCCACTGACGGAGGCCGCGCTGATGACCACCTTCCTTGCTGAAGCCGCCAAGATCGACACCGGCGATACCGCCTGGCTGCTAGTCTCGACGGCGCTCGTGATGTTGATGACCCCGGGCCTCGCCCTCTTCTATGGAGGCATGGTCCAGCAGAAGAACGTGCTCTCGACGTTCATGCACAGCTTCTTCGCGCTCGGGCTCGTCACGGTCGCGTGGGTCGTGTTGGGCTACTCGCTGGCCTTTGGCGGGACCAACGGCGGCTTCATCGGCAACTTCGACTTCGCCTTCTTGAACGGTGTCGGCATGGAGCCGAAAGAGGGCCAGACCGTCCCTCACATCCTGTTCATGGCCTACCAGGGCATGTTCGCGGTCATCACGCCGGCGCTCATCTCGGGCGCCTATGCCGAGCGCTTGAAGTTCTCGGCCTACATCGTCTTCACGCTGCTCTGGTCGTTGCTCGTGTACTCGCCGCTGGCGCACTGGGTGTGGGCTTCGGACGGCTGGCTCTTCAAGATGGGCGCGCTCGACTTCGCGGGTGGCACCGTCGTGCACCTCTCGTCGGGCGTGTCTGCGCTGGTCGCGGCGATCGTCATCGGCAAGCGCGTCGGCTATCCCAACGTCCGCCATCAGCCGCATAACCTGACGCTCACGCTCATCGGCGCGGGCCTCCTGTGGTTTGGCTGGTTTGGCTTCAACGGCGGTTCGGCCCTCGCCTCGAATGGCACGGCCAGCCTCGCGTTCGTCAACACCCACCTCGCGGCTGCCATGGGGGCGCTTGGCTGGGCCCTCGTCGAGTACATCCGGATCAAGAAAGTGACAGCCCTCGGCGTCGCCTCCGGCCTCGTCGCGGGCCTTGTCGGCATCACGCCAGCGGCCGGCTTCGTATCGCCGATGTCGGCGCTGGTGATTGGCGCCCTGACCGGCCTCGTCTGCTACGGCGGCGTGATGCTCAAGCACCGCTTCGGCTATGACGACTCGCTCGACGCGTTTGGCGTGCACGGCATCGGCGGCATCCTCGGCGCGCTGTTGACCGGCCTCCTCGCCTCGAAGGTGTGGAACCCCGCGGGCAACGACGGCCTCATCAACGGCAATTCCGATGTGTTCGTGACCCAGCTCATCGGTGTCGGCGCGGCGATCGGGTTTTCGGTCGTCCTGACCTGGCTCATCCTCAAGGTCATCGACAAGACGATCGGCCTCCGCCCGAGCAGCGACGAGGAGCGCGAAGGCCTCGACACCAACCTGCACGGCGAGACTGGCTACTCGCTCGGCACGTCAGCCTCGGGACATCAGGTGCCACACGGATCGTCTGTCCGCGCGGAGCAGCGTACGAGCGAAGCGCTCGTCAGCGAGACGTCGCCGACCTGACGCGAGGCGGCTGGCCAGTCACGACTTGCTGAGGGTCATTCGATCGGCTCGACGAGGTGCGCGCGATGGGGTGGGGCGGGAAAGGGGTCGGGCCAGAACTCGACTATCCGCGCCACCCTGCCGTCGCGCACGCTGAAGAACGAGATCGCCCGGCCGAGCTGGACACCATCCGTGACCGACACGTCGGACACCGCTTCGCCGCCTTCGACAACGAGCCGATCGAGGGTGAAGCGCCACGGCCCGTGGGCAACGTACTCGCGGTTCATGCGCGCGAAGCGCTCGGGGCCCCGTATTCGCTCATTGGACTGCGGCCACTCGAGCACGAACCCGTGGTCGAGTACCGCCGCGACGGTGTCGAAATCATTGCTCGCCATGAGGCGCCAGAACTCGGTGACGACGTCGCCCGTTGTCATCGCAGCGCTCCTATCTCGGCACGAGCTGCAGCTGCTCGCGCCACTCAGCGCGGCATGATCATCTCTTCCGGAAGCAGCCGATGCTTGTCGACCTCCGGGTAGATCGCGTCGAGGTACTCGGCGAGACGCTCGTTCGTGGGCCCGTAGCCGTTTTGGTAGAGCAGCAGCTCGAGTTCGCGCACGATGTCGCGCGCGCGCTGGTAGCGGCGGGTCGGGTCACGCTCGAGCATCACGCGCATGATGCGCTCGATCTCTGGCGAGATGGCGGGGTTCCAGTCGCGAGGGCTCGGCAGCTCGCCTTTGTCGTGCAGCGCGATCGCGTCGTCGATGGTCTCGACCGGGAACACCTGCTCGCCGGTGAGCAGCTCGAAGAGCACGAGGCCGAGCGTGTAGACGTCGCTGCGCGCGTCGATCTGCAGGCCCTTGGCCTGCTCCGGCGAGAGGTAGGGCGCCTTGCCCAGGATCTCATCGTCGCGATGGGCGCGGCGCGTGCTGCGTGCCTTGGCGATGCCGAAGTCGGCGAGCTTCACGACGCCGCCCCAGCTGACGAAGATGTTCACCGGCGACACGTCGCGGTGCACGAGAAACAGCGGGCGACCGTCGGGGCCCCGCTTCTCGTGCGCGTAAGCCAGCGCGCGCGCGACGCGCGACACGATGAAGACCGCGAGGTTGGGCGGCAGGTAGTCGTTGCGCTCGTCCAAGCGGGTGTTCAGGTCTTCGAGCGTGACGCCGTGGACCCACTCCATGATGATCGCGAGCGAGCCGTCCCAGTCGACGAGCTGATAGACCTGCTGGATGTTCTCGTGCACGAGCGTCGCGACCAGCTTCGCCTCGTCGATGAACATGTCGCGGAAGTAGTAGCGGTCCAGGAGCTCGCGCTTGATCGTCTTGATGCCGACGGTCTTGGTGAAGCCCGAGACGCCACCTTGGTCAGCGAGGAACACCTCGCCCATGCCACCCTCCGCAACACGCTTGATGATGCGGTAGGAGCCGATCGTCTGGAACATCGTCTGGTCCATTGCGACCCTCACTACGAATAGGGTGCCCGAACTGAGCGAAGGCTCGAACGCGAACAAGGGGTATGGGGGCTGTCCCCACTTGAACTCGCAGCCGGGGCATCGATGGAGGTGCCCGTGACTCGTTGACCCGGGATGAAACACCTACCCGGGCGTTCGCGCAACTACCTGCAACTCCCGGAGGGAGCGAAGCCGAATGCACGAACTGGCTTGCCGGGGCTCATGGCAGGAAGAAGTAGGCCTCGTTGGTGGCCCACGAGTCGCGCGCGTAGAGGTTGAAGTCGCGCGTGGTGAAGTTGTCGATCTCGAAGTCGCGGTTCAGGACGCGCAGCACGTCGAGGCGATAGCGTCCGGGCGCCAACGGTGCCAGGCCCGCCGCCGCCTGCAGATCCGGCAACAGCGCGAGCTGCTGGGCGCCATCGACGATGAGGGTCCACACGGTAATCGACGCGTCCGGGGTCAACGCCAGGCGCGTGTACTGGTTGGCCGGTCCACCCTCCCAGGTCCACGCGAAGGCCAGGCTCTCGAGGCTCGCCTCATGGACGGGCGCGGTCACGACCGGGAAGTGCAGGAACGGCCCGAGGATGAACGCGGCGCTGCCGACGACGTGCACTTCGCCATCGGTAACGACGACGCCATAGGCCTTCGAGCGGTAGTCGGGGATCACCTCGAGGCGCAGGGTTTGGACGTTGAGGCCGCGTAACGCGACGCCGTTGTCGCCGACCACGACCAGGGTGCCATCGGTCTCTTCGGTCAGCGCGGTGAGGTCGTGGGTCGTTGGCACCGGGACCGCGACCAACGATTCGGGGGTGGCGCCGACGAGCAACGTGCCGCGATCGCCGATCACGACCAGCTCGCCGTTGGCGCGAACCATGCCAGCGCGCAGTGTCACATCGGGCGGTGTCGCAATCGCGCTCCAGTCGGGGGAGGCGGTCGATGCGAAGATGCGGCCGGTGCCGAGCGCCAGGATGCGTCCGTCGCCGGCCCGCAGCAGGGCGCGCGCGCCCTGAACGGCGGGGGCGCCTTCGAGCGACCATATGCCAGTCGCGCGATCGAGTTTGCGCAAGCGGATGCTGCCGGCGGCATAGACGAAGTCGGCATCCGCGAAGACCGCCTCGTAGTCATCCTCTGGCGCGGCCACGGTCTGCCATGCCAGGCCGTCCCAGTGGCGCATGGCGCCGTCTTCGCCCGCGGCCCAGACGTCGCTGCCGTTGACACCACTGACCGCGTACAATGTCTTGTCGGTGAAGCTGGCCTGGCTCGACCAGCCGTTGCCGTTCCACAACAGGATCGCGCCGGCCTCGCCAACCGCCCAGGCGCGTGTGCCGCCGGCCTCCGCCTCGGCCTCGGGCACCGCCCAGATCGCCCGCAGATCGCGCTGGATCTGCGAGCCGTCGAGGCGCCAGCCGTTGTCGTCGCGGACCGGGAGGCGGTCTTCGACGATCGACTGGACGTTCTGGACGAGGTTGTAGCTGCGCGGCTGGTAGCCAGTGACACCAGCAGGCGCGAGCGTCGTGTAGAGGAAGTAGGTGGCGTTGTAGAGTTCCTCGCCGAGCGACGCGAGCTGGTGGGGCGCGACGAAGGTGTTGTCGCCGACCGGCACGAGCGCGCGAGAGAACGGGATGACGCCATCGGGGCCGAGGTCGAGGCTGATAGCGACGGTCGGATCGGCGAGCCCGGTCGGCCACGTCGGTGGGTCTTGGAGGCGCAGGCGGAAGCTGCGACGGAGCGGATGCGAGAGTTCGACCTCGATGTCTTTGATGTTGCCGCCGGGCGGCGCGAAGAAGTTGCGCACGACGCCCATCACGGTCGGCGTGAAGATCCCACTCTCGTCCTGGTAGCCGCCAAAGCAGTAGATCGCGAGCTCGCCGAGGCGGCGCGAGTCGAGCGACCAGTTGTTGTCGGCGTCGACCCAGCCGGTCGGCTGGAGCGGGTACTCATAGCCAAAGAGGCTCGGCGCCGAGACGTTGCAGTAGGCGCGCTTGATGCCGGGAGACGGCAGGCAGCGCGCGCCCTGGGTCGTGCCGGCGCAAGCATAGCCCGCCGGGCAGCCCCCTTCGATGGGCGTGGGCAACGCTTCGCCGCCCACGACGTTGGTCGAGCACTCGGCGACGCAGTGCGGACCCTGGTCGCCGATGTCGATGCAGGCAAAGCCCGGGGTCGCGTCACAGCCGCCGTCGACGGCGGCCGGGTCGCACTCGGCGCAGTGCAGCGTCTCGGGGATGGCCTTGGCGGCGCAGCTCGCGGGAGGTGCAATCACGTACTTGTCGAGGCCGAAGACCTTGCCTGCGAGGACCGCATTGGGTAGCGGCGTGACCGGTGTGCCGCCGCCTCCGGGTGTGGGCGGGGTCGGGTTCTGGGTGAGCAGCACGGTGACGTTGACCGCATCGAAGACCAGCACCGAGTAGGCGGTGAAGCCGTCGCGGCTGGCGGTCACTTCGACCGGCCCGTAGAGGCCCGGGCCCGAGATCGTGACCTGGCCGTTCTCATCGGTGATGCCGCGCCACGGGCCCTCGGGATCGCTGCCGACCAGCACGAACGCGCCGGACACCGCGCCATACCCGCCCGATCCCCAGACCGTTACATTGAGTGTCTCGTCGATGGTGCCACCACGCGTGCCGCCGGTGCCGCTGCGCGGGTCGAAGACGACGAGCGCATTGTCGAGCGTGTCGATCTGGTCGCCGTCGATCACCTCGGCGGCATAGACACCGACCTCGAGCTTGGGGCTGCGCACGGCGAGCTCCGCGGACGAGACGCGCACGATGACGTCACAGGTGACGCCGCCGATGCGGACCTCGGTGGCGCCCCCGAAACCGTCACCATAGACGCGCAACCAGGTGCCACCGGAGCGCGCGGCCTCGGCCGGCGCGATGAGGTCCAGGCCCAGCACGTCCGAGCGATAGTCGAAGCCGTTGCGCAGGCGTGCCTCGATGCCCGAGCTGCGCACGATCACGTCGGCGCCGCCGGGCACGCCGGGCGGGGTGATCGCGGTCAGCGTGGTGTCGTCGATAATCGTGACGCTGGTCGCGGCGAGCACCCCGATTTGCACCGAGGTGCCGCTGCCGAAGCCGCGGCCCCTGATCGTCACGGTGGTGCCGCCGGTGGTCGGGCCGCTGGCTGGGGTGACGTTGTCGACAGCGACTGGTGCGGCCGCGCGATAGGTGAAGTTGCCGGCTTGGACCCAGTCGGCGGCCGCCGTCTTGACCTCGACAGGGGTCGTGCCGGAGCCCGTGGGCGCGGCGACGACGAGGCGCGAGCCAGCCACGTCGATGGAGTTGGTCACGGCCGGCGTGGTGCCGAAGCGGACCTGGATGCCGCCATAGGCGAGGCCGGTGCAGGCCAGCTCGACCGCGTCGCCGGCGCTGCCGATGGCCGGGGCGAGGTGGCTGCATGCCAGCTGGAGGGGGTCGATCGCATCGGCGCGATAGCCAAACGCGTGGCTCAACGTGCTGGAGCCCGAGCTGGTCGCGACGCTGACGTCGACCACTGTGGTCTCGCTTACGTCTTCGCGCGCGGGCGTGAGGACGGTGACGCGGGTGCCGTCGCGGCTCGCGGCGACGACCTCTGCTTCGTTGTCGCCGAACAGCACGACGGCCTCATCGCCCAGGCCCTCGCCTTCGAGCGTGACGGTCGTACCACCGGCCGCCGGACCGACGACGGGCGAAATGCGCATGAGTATCGGGGCCTTGGCGAAGTGGAAGGCATCGGCAAGCGTGCCGGTCCCGTTGAACCCGACCGCGTGCACATCGGCCCAGCCGAACGGGCCCGGCGGTGAGATGCCGGAGAGGGTCTCGCCATCGAGCACACGCTGGTCGAGTCCGGGTCGGCCGCCGATAAAGAAGCGGGTGTCGGCGGTGAAGCCGCGACCCTTCACGACGACTGGCGGCCCGCCATCGCTGGGACCTTCGGCGGGGTCGACCGAGGTCACTACGATCGTCTCGAAGAAGCGGAAGCTGAGGGACAACAGGCCCTGGATCTTGGCATCGATGTGGGTCGCGGTCACATCCACTCGGCCGGCCGCACGGGGCGGCAGACGAACGATGGCGATGGTCGGGCCGATGACGAATACGTCGGGCGCAGGTGCCTCGCCGAAGAAGACCTCGAGCCCGTCGCGAAAGCCGATGCCGGACAACATCACGTCGACGCCGCCGGCGGTCGGGCCTTCGTCAGGCTCGACAGCGGTGACTGTAATGATGTCGGGATCGAACGGATCGGGCTCGCCCGGGTCGGTGGGGTCGGGCTCTTCTGGGAACGACGGGTCGCTTGGTTGGGGCGTGAGCGGCGGCGGGACTCCGGGTAGGAGGTCACCGCAGCCGCCGAGGCCGAACGCGATACTGCACCCGACGAAGAGCATCAAGGATTCGAGGGCTGTGACCTTGGCTCTCATCGCACTCCCCTCGTCTCGTTGATCATGGCGTTGCCCGGCAGGCGCGCGCCGCTGACCAACGAGACGGGCGGTACCCATCGTTGGCCGACTTTCCTTGGCTAGCCACTATCGAAACCGGGGTGCTCCGAGTCAAACCGCGATCATCCAACTTCTCGCTCGCCGTCAGCGCCCTCATTTGCCAGCACCGACGCGCGCGGCCCAGGCACGCCACTGCTCAGCGGTGTCGAAGGTGGCGCCGGTAATCTGTGACAGCGCGCTGAAGGCGGACTTGCGCAGGGTCGGATTGGTGTCTTCGAGGATCGGCAGGATCGCTGGGATGGCACCGTTGTCGTGGAGGCGTCCGGCCACATCGAGCGCGGTTGCGACCACGAAGCGGTTGCCGGTCGTCAGCGCCGCGCGCACCGCGGGCAACGCCTCGGTCAGGCGACCATGGCCGATGATCGAGACGAGCACATCGAGAATAGGCGCGGGTACGCCGACGATCAGCTCCGGTGTGGCGGGGACGAGGCCGAGCAGCGTCGCGCGATGGGCCTTGCCATTGGCGCTGTCGATGCGCATCAAGGCCAGCTCGAGCGCGGCCCGGAACCCGAGGTCGCCACCCGCGAGCGGCTCATTGTCGGGCAGGGCAGCAAGGCGCGTGAGCTCGGGCAGGGCGGTCGCGCCGGCACGACCGGCCAGATGTGCGAGGCCTAGCGCCGCGGCGATGCGCACCTCCCAACGACGGTCGTTCAAGAGCCGCAGGAGCGGCTCGGTCGCACGTGTGTCCTCGAGCTGACCGAGCGCCTCGGGCAACACGATGGTCCAGTGGCCGTCGCCGCGATCAGGGCGTGCGAGGGCCTCGGCCGCCGGCTGAATGAGCTCGGGTCCGTATTGGAACAGGCCTACGAGACCCGGGCAGCCCGTCACCCGATTGCACGCGTGGCGGTCGGTCAGCGCCTTGATCGCGTCCATGATTTGGTCGTGGTGCGGGCCCTTGGCGACTGCTTCGGGGGCGCTCGCAGTGACCTCGGGTGTCGTCGTCGCGGGCGGCTCCGCGGGCGCTCCACAGGCCGCGATGAGAGATGCCACGGCCACGATGGAGGCTGTCAGGAAGCGATCAGTTGGCACAGGACCCCGCGACATAAAGCGCACCCGGAGTGGCGCTGCTCTCGTCGGGAACCCACAGGCCCCAGATCCGATAGCGCCGCCCAGGCTGTAGCGGCGCGCATGTGAACCCGCAGTTGGTACCAGCGCAAGAGACCGTCTCGGTGCGGAGCGCAATCGTCAGCGGCGCCTCGTCCGGGCCCGCGAGGTCGAGCAGGTACGAGCCCATGCAGTGCTGGCAGCAAGGATCATCGCCGTCACAACGACGTCCGTCGCAGATCGGCTCGACCTGCACGACGCCCTCGAGCTTCACGGCCGCGGGCCCCAGGTCGAAGACCCGCGAGCCTTCGAGCACGTCGTCGCGCGAGCAATTGCCCAGTGGCGCGGGGATCGACCAGTCGCCAAGACGACAGAGGCCTTCTTCGCCGTCGTTCGCGGGCAGCGGCCACGTGCGCGACACGACGCAGGTGTAGCCCTCGGCGCACGCGCGACTGGCCGGCGCCGGAGCGCCTTCGGAGGGAGCGTCGTCGCTTGCTTCGGCAGCTAGGCGGCATTGCTCACCCCACTCGGGGCAGCGTTGGGGGGCGAAGGCCGGGTCGCAGCAGAGGTCGTGGCGCACCCCGGTCCCGCAGTGCCAGGTGCCCATCTCGCACTCGGCGCGGCCGAGAAATGCGCGCGTGGTGCAGCCCATGATGCAGGCCGGGGCCTCGCCTTCGCAGCCATCATTGGCGAGCAGGCCGCTCGGCAAGTCGGTCTCGCCCGAGCCCGGCGCGACGCAGGCGCCGCCAACACACACGGCGAGCGACAGCGACACCGCCGCAGCGAATGAGCTGCGCATGGAAGCAAGGCGGAATCCGGCCAACATCGCTCATCACTATGGGGACTCGTGTCGGAGGCACCTATCAGCGGGCGCTTTCGTTGCCACGAACATGCGCTTGGCCGCGACAAATGCCGGGATGAACGACGGTGTCAGGGTGCCCGTAGGGCATCACGACCTGCGGCTGCGGCTCAACCCGTGATGCCTTCCATGATGAGCATCACGAGCGATTGCACGACCGACGCGGGATTGTCGAAGAGGTTGTCGCGCAGGTAGGCGATGAGGAGGCGCTCGACCGCGCCGATGACCGCGAGCGCGCTCACATTCGCTGGGATCTTCTTGAGGAGACCGTGCTTGTGCGCGGCCTCGGTCAGGCCGATCGTCTTGTTGGTCAGCTCGCGATTGAAGTCCGCGATCGGCGCCCGCGCGCCGACGGCCGGGGCCCGTGACTCCTGGAGCCACAAGAGCACGGCGTCCGGATGCACACGCACCGCCTCGAGCAGCTCCATAGCGAGACCGAGGTAGGCCGGCGTCAGATCGTTGGCAGTGCGCACGTTCTGCAGGCGTGCATCGCAGCGCGCGAAGGCCGAGTCGAATGCCTCGGTCAGCGGCTGCATCAGCGCCTCGACCAGCTCTCGCTTGTCCGCGGCATAGCGATAGAAGTTGCCCTTGGCGGTGCCGGCGGCCTTGGCGATGTCGTCGACCGTGACGTTCTCGACGCCGCGCTCGAGGAACAGGGCGAGCGCGGACTTGTGCAGCGCCTCGGTGCGCTCGCGGCGATTGGTGTCGCGCTTGCCGCCTGCACGTCCGGGGCGGCGCGTCGGTACGCGCGAACTCGACGTCGTCCGACCCGAGTCGGCGCTGTTGTCGGTCGCGCTGCTTGTCGCGCTGTTGGCCGCGTCATTGGCGGTCGCGGTGCGATCTGCTGTCGTGCGATTGGACATCAGGCGAAGGTCTCGCTAATCTGTGACTCGAAAGTCATTCTTTTGTGACTTCATGCAGGAGGAGGCAGATATGATCGGGATCCCATTGGCACTCGCCTGGTCCAGCGCCGGCGAATGGTGGATTCACAAACACGTTCTCCACGGTCAGGGCAAGCGCCGGGAGAGCTTCTGGTCGTTCCACTGGCACGAGCACCACCGCAATGTGCGCCGCTTCGGCCACAAGGACCCGGCGTATGAGCGGTCGCTCTTCGGGTGGCACTCGCAGGGGAAGGAGGCGCTGTCGTTGCTCGGCCTCGCTGCCGCCCATGCGCCGCTCTTGCCGATAGCGCCGTTCTTCACGCTCACCGTGTGGTGGCGCGTGCTGCACTACCACCACGTGCACAAGAAGTCCCACCTCGATCCAGCGTGGGCGCGCGAGCACCTGCCCTGGCACTACGACCATCACATGGGGCCGGACCAGGACGCGAATTGGTGCGTCACCCACCCATGGGCCGACGAGGTCTTCGGCACGCTCCAGCCCTACTGCGGCACCGAGCGCGAGGCCAAGGACATCGAGAAGCGTCAGCGTCTCGAGGCGCGTCGCGCCGCCAAGAACGAGCCCGCGCCCGAGCCCTCCAAGGGAGATGCGCTCGAGTCACAGGCGGGCTAAGCGCGCGCTCCATCTGCCCAGCGCCGAATTCGTGAGCGAAGGCCTGACGAAGTCAGGCTGCCCGCGAATCCCTACGATGGCTTTGTAGCGCGACCTGAAGCCCGACCACCGGAATTCGCGAAGGAGCCGGAGGCAAATCCAAGGAGGCGCCCCCCCCCGCGAGCGATGAGGCGTACGCTTCGTACGCCGCAAGAGCGACCGGGGGGACCGACGACGGAGTTGCCCCGGCTCCGAGCGAATTCAGTCGAGGAAGTAGTCGGGGAGAAGGCGGGCGCCGGGCACCATCGCATACTGCTCGAAGTCGGTGACGCCGTCGGCGCGCAGCACGTCCTCGTCGATGAAGAACTTGCCGGTCACCTCGCGCGAGTTCTTCGTGAGGATCGCGTGGGCCGCGTCGGCCATGATGTCGGGCTTGCGCGAGGCGTGCATCATCGAGTCGCCACCGAGCATCTCGACCGCGGCGGTGGCGATGGTGGTGCGTGGCCAGAGGGCATTTACCGCGATGCCCTTCGGTGCCAGCTCGGGCGACATGCCGAGCACGCACATCGACATGCCGAACTTCGCCATCGTGTACGCGACGTGGCCCTTGAACCACTTCGGGTCCATCGCGAGCGGCGGGGAGATGTTGAGGATGTGTGGGTTGGCCGACTTCGCGAGGAACGGGATGCATGCCTGCGAGCACGCGAAGGTGCCGCGCGTATTGATCTGGTGCATCAGGTCGAACTTCTTGAGCGGCGTCTGGAGCGTGCCGGTCAGCGAGATGGCGCTCGCGTTGTTCACCAGGATGTCGATGCCGCCGAACGTGTCGACGGTCTTCTGTACCGCGAGCCACACCTGGTCTTCGTGGCGGATGTCGACCACCATCGGCAAGGCCTTGCCACCAGCGGCCTCGACCTCCTCGGCGGCCGTGTAGATCGTGCCGGCGAGCTTGGGATGCGGGTCGGCGGTCTTGGCGGCGATGGCGACGTTGGCGCCGTCACGGGCCGCGCGCAGCGCGATGGCGAGACCGATGCCGCGGCTTGCGCCGGAGATGAAGAGCGTTTTTCCTGCGAGTGTCATGCGGCGCTTCTAGCAGGCTCCGAACGAAGGCGCCACGCCCGTGCGCGCGCATGAAGTGGTGCCCGCCGGTGCGTTGACGGGCTCGATGAGCTGTGGTGACGCTGGTTCATGGTCATCGTCGTCAAAGTGCTCATCGGACTCGTCGCTTTCCTGCACGTCTTCTTCTTCGTGCTGGAGGCGTTCTTGTGGACGAAGCCATTCGGCCGCAAGACCTTCCGTCTGACTGCCGAGTTCGCGCAGCAGTCGAAGGTCCTCGCCGCCAACCAGGGACTCTACAACCTGTTCCTGGCGGCCGGCCTCGTGTGGGCCCTGGTGCTCGGCGACGCGCCTTACGCCTGGTCGGTCGCGACCTTCTTCCTCGGCTGCGTGATCGTCGCGGGCATCGTCGGCGGCCTCACCTCGAACCCGCGCATCTTCATCATCCAGGGCGTGCCCGCGCTTGCCGCGCTGGCCTTGGGCTTTGCGGCCTGACGCTCGTCGCTCACGTCGAATTGCTGCGGCCAAGCTTTGCTTGGGCGGCATCGCCTTGCGCGAGTGGATGGGATTGCTCGTAGGCCGCGCGCAGGCTCTTCTGCGAGACGTGGGTGTAGATTTGGGTTGTCGCCAGGTCGGCATGGCCGAGCATCGCCTGGACGCTGCGTAGATCGGCACCGCCATCGAGGAGGTGCGTCGCGAACGAGTGGCGCAGCTTGTGCGGCGAGGTCGTGAGCGGCAGGTCGGCCGCGCGCGCGTCGCGCTTGACGTTCTTCCAGAAGCCCTGGCGTGTGAGGCGCTTGCCGCGGGCGCTGATGAAGACCTCGACCGGGAGGCGTCGCAGGCCCCTGCGCGTCGCGCGATCGAGGAGTTCCTGGCGGGGTCCGCCGAGCCACATGACGAGCGCCGCGATCGACGCCTCGCCGAGCGGCACGAGGCGTGTCTTGTTGCCCTTGCCGGTCGTGCGCAGATGGCCTTCCGCCAACGCGAGGTCGGTGAGGCGCAGGGTGCACAGCTCGGTCGTGCGCAGGCCCGAACCATACATCAGCTCGAGCATCGCGCGGTCTCGCAGGGCCAGCGGCCCGTCGCCGACCGGGGCGGTGACGAGCTCGTCGATCTGCGTCTCCGACAAGACGATCGGCAGCGGACGACCGAGGCGTGGCAATGGGACAAGCTTTGCCGGCTCGTCCTCGCGATGGCCTTCGCGCACGAGCCAAGCGCCGAATGTTCGTACCGCCGAGATGGCGCGCGCGATCGAGCGCGCCGCGAGCTCACCATGGAGGGATGCGACCCAGCGCTCGAGCAGCGGCAGATCGAAGCCACCAATCGGCACTGACTTGCCCTTGCGCGCAGCGACGAGGAAGCGCTCGAGGCGGGTGAGGTCGCGCGCATAGCTCGCGCTGGTGTTGGGGCTCATGCCGCGTTCGAAGCGCAGGTGATAGAGGAAGGCGGCGACATGTGGTGATGCGGCTTCGGGGCTCACGCCGAGACGTTGTCATGGACCTGCCGATGAGCAAGTTTCCATGCGCTTGCTGGCTTCGCCGTCGTCGGGCATGACTCGTTGGAAGTCCCGTCAGGAGGTAGACATGATCGTTCGTGGCTGGTTGATTGGAGCGCTGATTCCCATTGCAATCTCGGCCTGTAGTGGCAAGGGGGGCGGCGCCACGCCTCCCGAAGCCAAGCCCGTCGATGCCACGGCTCAGGCTGCCGACGTCGCAGCGGTCCAGGCCAAGGTCCCGGCCGACATCGCGATCACGTTCGAAGCGGTCGTCGGCGAGAAGGAGCGCCACGTCGCGGTTCAGCCCAAGGGTTGGGAGAGCGGCGTAATCCCCGGGCGCGTGAAGCCGCCCGCCGGATCACCGCTGGGCTTCATGACCAGCTTCTCGACGGGCTCGAACTGCGATGGTGATTGCTCGCCGAAGGACTGGGCCAAGACCGCCGACTCAGTCGAGTTCGCACAGTTCGCGAGTGGTTCTTGGAAGATCGAGAAGGACGAGAAGCTCGAAGGCGGGCGCCTCGTCGTCGCGAACGGTGGCGACCGCGTCGACATCGCGCTGGCGCGCTGGAAGGACGGCGCCGACCGCTACTTCGTGTGCCGGGCGACGCTCGACAAAGAGGTCATGGCCGCCGCGCCCGCGTTCGAAGAGGCGTGTCGGCGAATGACGGTCAGCAAGTGGTAGGCAGGTCGCGTTGGATGGGGTCATCCGCGTGAAAGGTGCTCGGTGAGCGCCTTCTCCAGCTCGCCGAGGCGCGCATCGGTCAATTTTTCGCCAGTCCTTCCGACGACATAGAAGCTGTCGTGGGCGACCCGGCCCTCGGTCGTAACGAACGCGAGATCGACCGACACCTCGGCCGCGTGGAAGAAGCCAGCGAGGTCGAACAACAGGCCAGGCCGATCGGCGGCGATCACGTCGACGACCGAGTGGCCGGTCGCGGCCTCGTTGTGGACCTCGACCGCAGGCTTCACGGGCCTCAGCGCGGGCGGCGCTAGTCCGTTGCCGCGGCGCGGACGCATCGGCTCACCAGCGAGCGCGCGGATGATCGCGCCTTCGATGAGCGCGCTGCCGCGAAGGCCGGCGAAACGTTCGTGCGGATCGGCGACGCGGAACACGTCGAGCACCGAGCCCGCCGCACTGTCGCCGACGGTGCTGGTCAGCGACGCGAGCGAGGCGATCTCGGCCGCGAGGACCTCAGCGCCGACTTCGGCCAAGCCACCCGTCAGCCGCGCGAGCACGCCTGGGCTGTCGCCGCACACGACCGTGACCACGGATTGGCCGTGGGCCGCGTCGTGGCGCACGTCGATGCGCGGCTTGCGGTCGTCGAGGTACGCACTCCAGAGGCGAAAGTGCGACTGCATCGTGGGTACGTCGACGAGCTGGAAATAGCGCGTCGGTAGCGCGCTGCAGAAGTCGTCGATCGGATCGGTCGCGGCCCCCGGCGCTTGCGGCACTTCGCCGAGCACGAGTGCCGCGAGCTGGTCGCGCTTCTTGTCGGCAAGGCCCTTTGGATCTGCGTAGACACCGGGGTCGCGCAGGTGATCGCGCGTTCGCAGGTAGAGCGCATCGAGCAGCGATCGTTGCCAGCTCGAGAAGGCCTGCGGTCCGACCGACGACCAGTCGGCGACCGACAACAGGTAGAGCGCATCGAGCGTCGCCTCGTCACCGACCAGGCGCGCGAGACCACGCACCGGGCGCGGATCGGCGAGGTCGCGACGGAGACAGATCATTGGCATGTCGGCCTGATGGCGCACCAGCAGCCGCACCGTCTCGACCTCGGCCGGGGTGAGACCGAGGCGGGGGCCTATCACCGCGGCCAGCTCGGCACCGCGCTCGTGATGGCCAGGGCCATAGCCCTTGCCGAGGTCGTGCAGGAAGGTCGCGACGTGCAGCGCGCGGCTGGTCGTCGGTGCGAGTTCGGTGATGCGCTGAGTCGCCAGCTCGAAGGCCGGCAGGTCGCCGCGCGCTAGCGCCTTGAGCTTGTCGAGCGCGCGCAGCGTGTGCTCGTCCACCGTGTAGATGTGATAGAGATCGCGCTGTACGCGGCCCAAAACGCGCCCGAACTCGGGCACCAACGTGATGAGCAGGCCCGACCGATGCAGGCTGTGCAGCGCCATCGAGGCGCCCGGATTCGAGTCGAGGAAGAGCTCGAGCAGGAGCGCCGCTAGCTCCGGATCGGCCGGCAGATCCCGCGGTCGCTTGATGCGCCCGGTGGTCGTCGGCGAGGCCGGCGCGGTCGCGGCGAGCATGGCGCTGTCGTTGCTGTCGTTGCTGACGCGCAGGTGCTCGGCGAGATCCTCGAACGCGTTCTCGATGTCGGCTTCGAGCTGGAGGCCGGTGTGGGCCGCGACGCGCAAGGCGCGGGCAGCGTCGGCGACGTTGCGCGGGCTCGCCCCGTCGGCGCGCGCGAGGCGATCGCCGCGCACGGAACCCGTGATGCGGACCCAGCCTGGATGCAGCTCGAGCGGCACGCGCCGTGGGGTCGAGAGGCGATGAGCGGCCGTCTCGAGGTGGCGTCGCGCCCGCGAGGACAAGGCGCGCAGAGCCAGGTGCACATCGCGCATGAGGTGCTCGGCCGGCGCGTCGTCTTCGCCTGTGTAGCCGAGCGCAAGCGCGACCATGTCCTGATACTCGAGCGACAAGCGGTCACACTTGAACGTGACGAGCGCATGCAGGGCGAGCCGCACCCGCAAGAGTAAATCCTCTGAAAACGCGACCTTGCGGTCGAACGGGCGGCCGGTGACGAGGCCCAGCCAGCCGACCAGCTGCGCGTCGCGGAGCCCGCCGATGCCGTGCTTGAGGTCGGGCTCGAGCACGAAGATGGTGTCGCCGAGGCGCTCGGCGCGGCGCTGCCGATCGGCCTGCACGAACTCGAGCAGGTGCATCAGACCAGGGCCCGCGAGGTGTTGATAGACGGGCGCGCGCACCGACTCGGTGGTCGTCGGGTCGCCGGCAAGGTGGCGCGCGGTGAGCGCCGCGGTCGCGAAGGTCGGCTCCTCGCGCGCGAGCAACAACGACTCGGTCACGGTGCGTACGCCGTGCCCGAGCTTCAGGCCGCGCCGCGTCAGCTGATCGAGGAAGACCTCCATCAGCGGCTCGGGATCGGGCGCCCCATCGGGGATGACGACCTGGATGTCGATGTCCGAACGCAAGCACATCTGGCCGCGGCCGTAGCCGCCAAGTGCCATCAACGCCCACCGATCGGGTAGGCGCACGCCGCCCGGCGAAGGCGGCATCGTCGCAGTCAGCGCGCGTCCGAGCGCCTCGAGCACGATCGAGTCGACCTCCCAGGTGAGGCGCTCGCACAAGAGGTAGCCGGGCGTGTCGGGCAGGTCTTCGAGGATCTGCGCCTTGTGGGCACCAACGAACGTGGTCATGCGCGCCTTTCGCGGACGAGCGACTTCAACCGGTAGACGAGTTCGAGCGCGGCCCGCGGCGTCAGCGTATCAGGATCTACCGCGGTGAGCGCGGCTGCGAGCTCCGCTGCTTGGGTGTCGACCAAGCGTCTTGGTTCGGGCACTGCGGCCTCCGCGGTCGGAGCCGGCGCGAACAGGGAGAGTTGCCACGTCGGCGGCTTCTTGCCACCGCGAGCGATGCGCGGTCGCGAGTCCGGATCGATCGCCATCGCCTCGAGGTTGACGAGGATCTCCTTCGCGCGAACGAGCACTGACGTCGGCAAGCCGGCCAGGCGCGCGACCTGGATGCCGTAGCTCTTGCTCGCGCCACCCGCGATGAGGCGCCGCAGGAAGACGACCTCGTCGGCCTGCTCCTGGACCGCAATCGACAGGTTGACGACCGCTTCACGCGTGGTCGCGAGCGCCGTGAGTTCGTGGTAGTGGGTCGCGAACAAGGCGCGGCAGCGGGTTAGATCTGCGAGGTGCTCGGCCACGGCCCAGGCGATCGAGAGCCCGTCCCAGGTCGACGTGCCGCGGCCGATCTCATCGAGGATGACGAGCGAACGCGGCGTCGCGAGGTGCAGGATCTCGGCAGCCTCGGTCATCTCGACCATGAAGGTCGACTGGCCGCGCGCGAGATCGTCCGAGGCGCCGACGCGGGTGAAGACCTTGTCGACCACGCCCAAGGTGGCCTCGTCGGCGGGTACGAAGCTGCCGATCTGCGCGAGGATGGCGATGATCGCGGTCTGCCGCATGACCGTCGACTTGCCCGCCATGTTGGGCCCGGTCAGGATCACGAGGCGCCGCTCGGCGTCGAGCACGAGGTCGTTGGGTACGAAGCTACCCGTCGGCAACATCGACTCGACGACCGGATGGCGGCCCCCCTTGATGTCGAGCACGCTCGCGTCGTCGGCGATGAGCGTCGGGCGGCGCCAGTCGCGCTTGGCCGCGACCTCGGCCAACGAGGTCAAGACATCGATCGCAGCGATACGCTCGGCGGTGGCCTGGATGGCGCTCGCGAGCGAGGCGACGTGGTCGCGCAAGGCAGCGAACAGACGCTCTTCGAGGGCGAGGCGCTTGTCGTCAGCGCCGATCACCTTGTCCTCGCGCTCTTTCAGCTCGACCGTGTAGTAGCGCTCGGCGTTGGCGAGGGTCTGCTTGCGCAGCCAGGTGCTCGGCACGAGGTGGAGGTTGGCCTTGGTGACCTCGATGAAGTAGCCGAAGACACCGGTGAACTTGATCTTCACCGACGGGATCTTCGAGGTCTCGCGTAGGCTCGCCTCGTACTGATCGAACCAGTCCTTGCCCTCCGATGCGATCGACAGAAGCTCGTCGAGCTCGGCGTCGGCGCCTCGCTTGATGACGCCGCCATCCTTCAGCGTCGGTGGTGGTTCATCGACCAGCGTCGCGCGGATGCGGTCGATCGCGTCGCTGACCGGATCGAGGTCGGCCGCGAGCGCCGCGAGCGCCGGATGTTCGGCCGTCGAGAGCGTGCGCGCGAGACCCGGTACCCGCTCGAGCGAGCTGGCCAGCGCGACCAGCTCACGTGGTGAGGCTGAGCGCGCGACGACGCGGGCGACCAGGCGCTGCAGATCGGAGACGCCGCGCAAGAGCTCGCGCACCTCGGCCCGTGCGAGCGGAGCTTCCAGCGCGGCTTGGAGGGCATCATGGCGCTTGCGGATAGCGACCACGTCGAGGAGCGGTGCCAGCAGCCAGCCGCGCAAGAGGCGACTACCCATCGCGGTCCTTGTCTCGTCGAGGAGCGCCAGCAGCGAGCCCTTGCGTCCGCCATCCATCAGTGAGCGCAGCAGCTCGAGGTTGCGCACGGTGGTCGGCGGTAGAACCATCGACGCACCGAGATCGAGCACCTCGAGCGGTCGCAGCGCGATGTGGCCACCGCGATAGAGGCTCTTCGCGTAGTCCGCGACCAGCTCGGCCGCGGCCAGCTCGGGCTTGTGCGACGCACCCGCGGGCAAGGCGCGCGTGCTCATCACCGCCTTCGGCAACGCATGGCGCGCGATCTCGAGGAGGTCGTCGCGCTCCGGCTCGAGCACCAGCTCCTTCGGTTCGAGTCGCTTCAGCTCGTCGAATGCCTCCTGGCCCGAAGCCACCGCGAGCGCGCGTCGCTCGCCCGTCGACACGTCGAGCCAACCCAGACCCCACGGTGTGTGCACGTCATTCGAGCCCGCCGCCGGTGCGATGAGCGCCGCGACCCAGTTCGGCTCACGCCCATCGAGCACCGAGTCGTCGAGCACCACGCCCGGGCTCACGACTCGCACGACCTCGCGCTTGACCAGGCCCTTGGCCGTACGCGGGTCCTCGACCTGCTCGCAGATGGCGACCTTGCGACCCGCCAACAAGAGCCGCGGCAGGTACACATCGAGCGCGTGATGGGGGATCCCCGCCATCGGGATGGGGTTGTCGTCCTTCTTATTGCGCGCGGTCAGCGTCAGGTCGAGGAGCGCCGCGGCCTCGACCGCGTCCTCCAAGAAGAGCTCGTAGAAGTCGCCCATGCGCATCATCACGAGGGCGCCCGGGCAAGCGGCCCGCGCCTCGAGATACTGTTGCATCATCGGCGTCTGCATGCTTTCGGGTGGCAACGGGGTCGCAGCGAGCGATGCGATGGGAGCGGCCACGCCAGCTGGCGTCGAGGTCGGAGGCGCGATGGGGGAAATGGCGGTCATCGCGCAACTCCATAGCAACGAGATGCTTGCGTCGGAAAGGGCTTCGTGGCAGCTTGCCGCGCCCTCGGTCCCGGGGTGGCCTAGAATCAGCAGGAGAGCGGCGAATGAGCCAGTCGAATGGATCCGGTGGAGGTTTTCCTGGCTTCCCTGGCCTCCCTGGAATCCCGGGTTTTCCCGGACAGCCAATCCAGAGCCGCTTTCAGCCATACATCCTCGAGCCAGGCTCGCCGAGCGCGTTTGCCTGCTTCGGGAGCTGGGAGAATGCTCGTTGCTGCATGCCCATCGACCAGGTCGATGACCCGCTCGATGGCTGCTCGCAGTCGGTCGAGTGCCGGCGCTACACGTTGGAGCAGAACCCGCCGACGACCCGCTTCTCGGTGAAGCCACGGCGCGACGGAAGGTTCGAGATCCAGCAGTTCCGCGACTTCATCCGGGAGCACAACAGCTACCACATGAAGATCGAGCCGGGGCGCATCACGGTCACCTTCCCGGGCAAGCGCACGGTGCCGAAGTCCAAGCGCTTCTTCCTGCACGTCAAGAACGTGGAAGAGGCCGAGCTCGACGTCGACAAGGACTTCGAGCTCATCATGACGATGGAGCGCATGGTGCTCCGCCAGGCCGGCGCCCTGCCGGGTGGCGAAGGCCGCGTCGCGCGCCATGTCGACGAAGATCCCGAGGCTCGCCGTCGCCGCATCGCCGAGAAGCTGCGCAAGAAGGCCAGCGTCGACGCGCGCAGCCGTGACTTCGATGACGACGAACTCGACATCGACATCGACCTCGACGTCGAAGACGACATCGAGGAGCTCGAAGAAGAGGAGTTCGGCGAGGAGGACGATCCCGGCCTCGAGGACGACCTGCCCGAGGATATCGAAGAAGACGAGATCGACCCGTACGCCGGTGGCGGCGTCGCCGAGCTCGACGACCTCGAGGGTCTCGACGGCGACGAGGAAGAGACCGTCGTCGAGGGCGACGAGGAAGAGGGCGCGCCCGAGAGCGAAGAGGTCGATCCCGAGGCCGCCGAGAAGCCAAAGAAGGGCAAGAAGGCCGAAAAGGTCGAGAAGCCCAAGAAGGGCAAGAAGGAGAAGGCCGAGCCGCCTCCAAAGAAGTCCAAGAAGAAGGCAGTCGAGGCCGAGGCCGAAGCGACCGAAGAGGTCGCCGAGGAAGGCGAGGAACTCGCCGAGGCCGAGGAAGAGGACGGTTGGGACGAGGAAGAGGCCGAGGTCGAGGAAGAGGAAGAGACTTGGAACGCCGGCGACGACGACGAGCCCGAGGCTGAGCCCGAAGAGGAAGTGCTCGAGGAGCTCGAGGAAGAGGTCGAGGACGAGGAAGAAGAGGAAGAGGACGCCTGGGAAGAGGAAGGCGAGGAAGAGGCCGAAGAGGAAGAGGAGGAAGAAGCTCCGCGCGGCAAGAAGGGCAAGGCCGCTGCCAAGCCCGCCAAGGCCGCCGCGAAAGCCGCCAAGCCCGCCAAGGGCAAGGCCGCCAAGGCACCCTCCAAGCCCGCCAAAGCCGCCGCCAAGCCCGCCAAGGCTCTTCCCAAGGCCGCCTCCAAGCCCGCCAAAGCCGCCGCCAAGCCCACCAAGCCCGCCGCCAAGGACGCGAAGAAGGGCAAGGCTGACAAGGGCCGCAAACGCTGAGTCGAGGCAACGGCGGGGCTGGCTTAAATCAAACGATGCGGGCCGCCCCGTCGGTCAGGACTCGGCAGGCTCCCGTTTGCGAATTTCTGGTTGCTCTCGCCTCGCCACGGCTTCGCCTGCTCGGCGAATTCGCGAGTGAATTTGGCAGCGGCAGCCGAAGGCGATCCGGCGAATCGTCGAGGCATCGCTAGCGCGACTCTGCTGGTCGGGCCCTTGCTTGCAGGCGAGTCGGGTCGAGGGTATCAACCGTGTGACTCGGGCAGTCGATGCGTGCTCCGCTTTGCGCGGGGGCGGTCGGCGTCCGATGCACCAGTCGGCGTGGGCTGTTGCCGCACGCCACCAGGTTCAATCCCTCGCAGGAGCCACAGATGGTCGAGTCCCTGAGCGCACAAGAGATCGAGGACCAGATCGGTCTTCGCAAGGTCCGATTCCAGCAGGTGATCGCGGACATCCGCACGGTGCTCAAGGCGGACATGGAGTCCTTCGTGGTCCGCGAGACCAAGAAGGCGTTCCTGGCGCGTGCGGAGGTCGCCGAGTCGATGGCGGTGGACCGCGTCGCCGCTTTGAAGAAGCGCGCGGTCGAGCTCGGGAAGTCGCTGGCCGCGAAGATCGACGCGGCGATCGCGGACCCGGACGTGTGGGGCGCGCCCGCGCACGAGCCGAGCAACCCGCGTGACCTGGTCGGGATCCCCGACGTGTGGGCCCAGGTGCAGAGTGCCGAGAAGGCGCTGCAGGCCTTCTTCGAGGAGTTCGGCATCGCGACCGGTGAGGCGCCGCAGTACAAGCTGCCGGCGTACTTCGTGGCCGGTCTCTACATGCCGTCGCTGGCCGAGCACTACTGGCGGATCGTCGCCGAGTCGCGTGAGCTCGAGGAGCAGAAGAAGAAGCTCTCCGAGACCTCCGTGCGCGAGCGTTTGCAAGCCAAGTGGGATGGCGCGGCCGACGCGTAAACTCGCTCACGGGGGCCGCGGGCCCTTCGTCGCTCGCTCGTCGGCCTATGATTCGCCGAGCAAGACGAAGCCGAGGCGAGGCGAGAGCAAATAGAAATTGCTCTCGAGCGCCCCAATTCTGGGGCTCGCGGCCGACGAGTTCGCGTGTCGGCGTGAAAGTCCCTTGACCCCGACGGCACGCTCGAATTAGTACACGCCCCGCGTCTCGGGGCCTTCCCCGCCTGTCCAACAGGCCGAGGAAGTGACACGAGGCAAGTGAAGCGATGTCCGCGGCGGCTGCGTAGCTCAGTTGGTTAGAGCGAACGACTCATAATCGTTAGGTCGACAGTTCAAGTCTGTCCTCAGCCACCACCGCCATCGTTTCACTGCCGGAGTGTCAATGAGCCTTGCTCTTCGCGCCACCGTTGTCCGCCGTCAGAGGCTTGCCCACGCCTCGTCGAGGGCCGAGCCCCAGCGCACGCTCGCGATCGTGATGCCGCACGGGTCGACCAATGTCGCTTCGCCGCCGCGGTTGCGAAGCGGTGGGCTCGCCAGCGTGAGCGGCACGTCGAACGACGCGGTGTGACCATCGAGCGGCGTTCGACGCCGACCGACATGCAGCGTCCAGCCCGTTAGGTCGATCGGGATCGGGTCACGGCCCTCGAGCGTGACGCTCTCCGGGTGGTGGTTTGGGCCCGGCACCGGAGTCACGTCGACGAACGCGACGTCCGCGCCGCACGTTACCGCGCGCAGGTTGGGCGGGGTGAGGTCAGGCGGAGCGCTACCCGCAGGAGCAGGGCTAGCGATCGCGAAGAAGCCGATGAGCGCACAGCAGTACCAGGGGATCTCGTGCCACATGGGACGAGTCACTGTTCAAGCGTGATGCCAGTCGGCGGAGGCTCGCTGGGCCCATATCTCGGGCGCTTTCGCGGCGTTCGGGCGCCTCAGCCAAGTGTCCCATGTGTCTCGTCCGGTGTCCCATCGGACACCGCGTGGGACACGTCAGGGCTTCACCTCGACCCGCTCGTACTCGTACTCGAGACCCGCGGCGGTGCGCAGATCCCAGTCGAAGTAGCAGATCATCAGCATGCGATCGACCGCGGGATCCATGTCCGACAGGAGGTCGCACGGGTACGAGTCGCCGCTGTGATTGCCGTAGGCACCTTCGGGCACGACCTTGTCGATCTGCACGAGCACGCGGTTTTTGAAGACGCAGCGGATCTCGCCATCGATCTCGGCCGAGAGGTAGCGCCCATCCGGGTTGCCCGCGAGCGTCTCTTTGAAGCGCGTGCCGGTCACCACCAGGTTGTCGCTGTAGTTCGGGGTCTTGGTCTCGCCGACGAAGCGCCACGTGCCGGGCAGCTTCGCGAAGCCCATCGAGCAGTCGTTCTTCAGCGCGAGCGTCTTGTACTCCTGGATGATCTTGCGGGTCTCCTCGGACAACGGCTTCGGCGCTGGCGTCTTGGGAGGCTCGGGCTTGGGCGCGGGCTCGGCCAGATCGACCGACGCCACGGCCACGCCCGGGGCTGCGTCCGAGATGCGCGCGACCGGCGCGTCATTGCTGACGAAGCTCTGGCGCTGTTCCGTTGAGGCGCACGCAAGGACGAGGCAGCCCAAGGCGATGCTGCTGGTCAGGGACAGCGCACCTGCAACGAGAGGCGAGCCGCGGAGCGTTGCGAGTCGGCACATGCGATTGAACGGTGGGAGCGTCATGAGAGCCTCGACTGGATGAGTAGATTGCGGAGCGGGCGATTGGCGGGTGGCATCTCGAGGGCGACGAGGTCGGCTTGCGTGCATAGGCGCAGCTCGCTCGAGGCGAGGGGGCGCGGGTCGCTGCCGGGGGCGGTGCGCGCCAGGTAGAAGAGGATGAGGACCGTGCGATCTGGGTACGCGTGCCAGGAGAAGGTCAAGGGTCGGACCACTTCTGCATCGACTCCGAGCTCTTCGAGGAGCTCGCGACGGAGCGCTTCCTCCGGAGATTCATCGGGGTCGATGCGGCCACCGGGCAGCTCCCACTGGCCGCCGAGGTGGGCATTGGCGAGGCGGCGCGCGATGACGTAGGTCGGTTCGCCGGCGCGATCGCCATGCTCGAGCAGGCCGACCACGATCATCTTCGCTGCGCGCGGCGCGCTGGTGGTCTGCTCGCTCACGAGCACCCCTTGCCGATCCAGGCTCTGCGTGCGGACAACACGCGCTTGATGAAGGGTTGCCGCGGTGCCTCCGAGCCGCGCTTGAACGCGTGATCGGGCACCTTGGCGCCCAGCGCGTAGGCCGCCAGGGCGTAGTCGACGGCACCGTCGTAGCGCGCCAGCAGCCGCAGCAAGAGGCGTGCGCCGCAGCGGAGGTTGTCGTCTGCTTGGAAGAGGTCACCGCAGTCGAGGCGGCGGCCGGTCGAGGGCATGATCTGCAGGAGCCCACGCGCACCGGAATTGCTCTTGGCGCGCGGCTTCCAGCCAGACTCGACGGTCGCGATACCCGCGAGGAGCCCGGCATCGACTCCGATCTCGGCGGCGATCGATCGGACGAGCGGCGCATACGCGACGCATTCGACCGGCTCGGACTGCGGCGTGACGACCTGACCCGAAGGCGGCACGGTAGGCGCTTCGCGGATAGCGGATGGCGCGCGACGCCGTGAGACCGGCTCGTAGCTCACCGTCGAGTGGCGTTCGGAACTGGTTGTCGCACACGCGCCTAGCACGAGGCACAGCACGAGCCCCCTGGACCAGCGCAGCACGCGCGTCTCAGGCGTCACTGGTGTTCTCGATGAAGAACGTCTCGAGCGATGTGCCGGTCGTCGCGAGCGCGTCGAGTGCCGTCCGATCGAGCCGCTTCACGACGCGTCCCTGGTCGATCAAGACGACCGTCGTGCACAGCCGCTCGAGCACGTCGAGGATGTGAGACACGAGCACGATGGCGGTGCCACGCGCGAGCTCCTCGCGGATCACGGTCTTGACCTCGGCTGCCGCGCGCGGATCGAGGCCGTTCAACGACTCGTCGAGCACGAGCAGCGGCGGGCTGCCGAGCAGCGCCGCGCAGATCGACAGCTTGCGCGCCATGCCCTCGCTGTACTCGCGCGTCATGCGGTGCTGCGCTGGCACCAGGTGGAAGCGCTGCAGCAAGCTGTCGATCATGCCCTTCGCGTCAGCGTCCGGGATGCGGCGGATAGCCGCGACCAGCTCGAGCACCTCGCGCCCCGTGAGGAACGGATACAGCTCGATGTCCTGCGGCACGTAGCCAGTGAGCTTCCGCGCCGCGAGCGGGTCCTTCAGGATGTCCTCGCCGCCCACCAGGATGGCGCCCTCGTCGGCCAGCATCTGGCCCGTCAGGATCTTGACGATCGTCGACTTGCCGGCGCCGTTGGGGCCGATGAGGCCGAGCAGCTCACCCCTGCCGACCTCGAGGTCGACCCCGTCGACCGCGACCGTGGTGCGGAATCGCTTCTTCAGTCCGCGTATCGACAGCACCGTCAAACCACACCTCCGAGCACCGTCACCGCCGAAGCGAGCGCGACCCGCCACAAGGTCGCGGTCAGACCTGGCCGCTCCGAGCCGAGCGATGCAATCGCATGACTTGCGAGCACGAGGCCGATCGTCAGCACCAGCCCCGCGCCGAGCACCACCAGCGCCGCGACCACGTTGCCGGTCGTCAGCGTCATCAGCGTCGCGACGAGTAACGCCACGAGCGGATGGTGTGCGGTCGCCAGCAGCCGCCCGCGCAGCTCGTCAGCAGGGTGGCGCGGCAGCGTCAGGTCGAGCCAGCGCGAGGCGAGCTCGCCACGCAGCCGGAACGCCGAGACGATGAAGACACCCTGCATGAGGGCCAGTGCCAGCAGCGCCGGCACGACCGGTGAGCGGACCGCGGGCACGTCGTGCACGAGCTTCAGGACCGCACCCGCGAACACCCAGAGGAGCACCCGGTCGAGTCGGTGTCGTCGTCGCAACTGCCTGAGATCGCGCATGAAATAGGGACTGGCCGAGGGCGGAAGGAAGCGCGCGAGCCGCTCGCCGGGGACCGACTTCGAGACACCGTCCTCGCGATAGGGCGGCGGCACATCGACCTCGCTGAAGCGCGGCAGGATGAGGTGCAGGCTCTCCTGGGCGATCTTGCGCGCGCGCACGACCGCGAACACGGCGGCCGCAAGCGAGACCAGCAGCACCGGCACGAGCATCGTCGCCTTGCCGCGGAAGATCGCATCGCGGAACGCGAGGTCGATGAAGATGCCGAGCACCAGCGTTCCGAACAGTCCCAACGCCGGCGCATACACCAGCAGCGCCGCGTCGTCGGGCACGCTCATGCCCGCGAGCAGCTTGCGGATCTCGGTGCCCTTCGATAGCAGCGAACGACCCGCGGAGAGGTGCAGCACGATCGCCAGACACAGTCCGACCGCGAACTGCACGAGGCCCACTATCAATGTGTACAGGCCGGCCTGGGCAGCGCCCGCGAGCGGCGACAGGAACAAGGCCGCCGCGTATGCGACCGCGGGGAAGACCAGCGGCAGGTGCATCACGACCGCGCGCGCGAAGAGGTCGTCGAAGCGATGGGCGCCCGACAGCGGCAAGGTCGCCAGGAAGCGTGCGTCGGGCGCGCGGAAGAACACCTCGAAGGTGGTGTAGCTGTAGATGAGCGCGGCCAAGGTGCCGAGCCAGAAGACCTGGTCACGCACGAGGGTCTCGTCGATGAGTGTGGCAGCACCCGGTACGGCCGACGTGCTGCCCGCGACGAGGGTCCGGCCGAGGAGGGCGAGCGCGCCTATCGCGATCAGCGAAACGACCAGCACCAGCAGTCCCAGCCCGCCGCTCGCACGACGGCGGAGCGCTCGCCACCGGAAGCCGAGGAGGCGTCGGGTGAGGGACTGTGACGACGCGGGCGCCTTGGCAGATCGAGACAACATTTCCCTGGCGTTCGAGAGTGCGGGGCCGGCGGGCCCGAGCACTATCGCTTAGCAGGCGGTCGCTGTTCCCGCCACTTTGACTGCCCTGCGACAATGGCGCAGGTTCGGCGCGTGAGCGACATTGTCTGCGCAATCTGTGGTGGGTCGGTCCTGAATGACAAGAGCGGCGGTCTCTTGTTCCTGGGCAAGCGTTGGTTCTTCTGCAGCCAGGCCTGCCGCATCGCCTTCAAGCGCGCGCCCGAGCGCGTCGCGAGCGAGCGGCCCGAGGCCGGTGTCGCGGTGGAGTCTGCCAGTGCGCTCCCGCGCAGCCGTGACGTGAGCCCGTTCAAAGTCCGCTGAGGCAGGCCTTCAGTCCAGGCTTTGCCGTCCTTGCGAAGGCCCGCCATCGCTGTGAGAGTGGTTTTCTTGACGCTCGAATGGTTGGACCTCAAAGCAGTCGATGGGTGGTCGAGTCACGTCCACCACCGCTTCACGGCGGTATTCATTCATTAATGAACTCCATTCGAGTAGGGGCACGACATGGGCGACCTCATGCGTCAGGTGATCGTTGTGGCATGGCCAGGGCTGGGCATTGGCGTGGCCGACGACGTTCCGTCGAAGGCCGACAAGCGCGCCGAGCTGCAGCGCGTCGCGACCTACGTCGGTAAGCTCGAGGCGCCGACGCTGGCCTGGCTCGGGCTCGGCAACGTCGCGACCATCCGCGGCGTCGAGCCAGCCACGCCACCGGCGGCAAGTCACGGTCGGGTCGCGGCCGTATCACAACTGGACATGCTGATCGGTGACGCCGCGCGTGCCATCGTCGCGTCGGGTCGCCTCGTGCATCTGGTCGGCGGCGCCGCTGACAGCATGCAGATCCCGGGTGCGGTAGCGCACCCCCAGAACTCGCAGTCGGCGCTCGAGCGAGCGGCCGATCTGGTGCAGTCGTCGCAGTCCGCGCTGGTCGTCGTGGTGCCCAACAGCGACGAGCATCCGACCAGCGCCAGCCCCGTGACCGCGGCGCGGGCGGTCCAGCGCCTGGATGCTGAGCTCGCGCGCCTCTTCGATCGGTTGCAAGGGCGCGAGGACGTGCTCGTATTGCTGACCTCGACGCCGTCGGGTGGACAGGCTAGGGTGCCCGACCCCGGACCGGGGACGAGCCCTCAGTGGGCACCGGTCCTGGCCCACCTCGGCGCCGTGCCCTCGGGCATCCCGCTTGGGGACAGAAAGCCCAGCGACCTCGGCGCGACCGCTGCCGAAGCGCTCGGCGCCAGCACCTCCTCGGGGCAGAGCTTCCTCGCCGAGCTGCTGGCCTGACCAGGGTCAGGGGCCCTCGAATCATCGGAGTCTTTGTGTTCAGTATCGTCGAGCTCATCGGCAAGAAGCGCGATGGAGAGCGCCTTACCGATGAAGAGATCCGCTTCATCATCGACGAGTTCGCCAAAGACCGCATGCCCGCCTACCAGATGTCTGCGTTGGCGATGGCGGTCTTTTTCCGCGGGCTCGACGACCGTGAGACCGCCACCTGGACCGACGCGATGTTGCGCTCGGGTCGCGTGCTCGACCTGAGCGATCTCGGCGCAGGCCGCGTCGACAAGCACTCGACCGGCGGCGTCGGCGACAAAATCTCGTTGCCGCTCGCACCCGCCGCGGCTGCCTGCGGCGTGATCGTGCCGATGGTCGCGGGCCGCGGGCTCGGCCACACCGGTGGCACCATCGACAAGCTCGAGGCGATCCCGGGCTACGACGTCGCCCTCACGGTCGACCGCTTCCGCGCGGTGCTGGCCGATGTCGGCTGCAGCATCATCGGCCAGACCGAAGAGATCGCACCCGCCGACAAGCGCCTCTATGCGCTACGCGACGTGACCGCGACGGTCGAGTCGATCCCGCTCATCTGCGCTTCGATCATGTCGAAGAAGCTCGCCGAGGGGATAGAGGGCCTGGTGCTCGACGTGAAGGTCGGGCCAGGCGCGTTCATGAAGACCTTGGACGACGCGCGCGAGCTCGCGGCCCGCATGGTCGCCGTCGGTCGCGAGATGGGCACGCGCGTGGTCGCGTTCCTGACCCGTATGGACGAGCCGCTCGGGCGCATGGTCGGCAACGCGTGCGAGATCGAAGAGTCGGTCGACGTCCTCTCGGGGCGCGGTCCGGCCGATGTCATCGAGCTGACCGAGGTGCTCGGCGGCGCCATGGTCGAGCTCGCCAAGGGCGTCTCGTTCGAGGAGGGCAGGGCGCGCATCGCCGCCTCCCTCAAGGACGGCACGGCACTCGCGCGCTGGAATCGCATGGTCATCGCGCAAGGCGGCGATGGCTCCAGATTGCCGAAGCACTCGGGCGAGGTCGCGATCGTCGCGACGCGCGCTGGCTTCGTTCAGCAGATCGATGGGCGCGAGGTCGGCCTGGTCGCGGTCCAGCTCGGCGCGGGTCGAGCACGACGCGAAGATCCGATCGACCCGGCGGTCGGGATCCGGATCGAGCGCAAGGTCGGCGAGCAGGTCGCCGTCGGCGAAGCGCTCGCCACGATTCTGACCGGTGCCAGTGGTGTGCCCTCGGCGGAGCTCATGGCACGGCTCGGCGCGGCCTTTGGGGTTGGAGACGAGGCCGGTCCGGTCCGCCCGCTGATCCTCGAGCGGGTCGGCTGACCTCCGGAACCTACGCAACGCGTAAAAAGCTGAGAAGTGATGAGTCAACCGACTGATATCCTTGCCAAACTCGATGGCGCCCAGGCCTACGTAAACGCGCGATCGCCGCTAGTACCGAGACTCGGCATCGTCGCCGGCAGCGGCCTTGGCATGCTGGCCAGCATCGTCGAGGACGCGGTTCGGATCCCGTATGCCGAGATCCCGCACGCGCTGGCGCCGACCGTCATCGGGCATGCGGGTGAGCTCGTATTGGGGCGCCTCTCGAGACTGCCAGTGGCGATCCTGTCGGGGCGCGTGCATGGCTACGAAGGCCACGACATCGACGAGGTCGTCTTCAACGTGCGCCTCGTCGCGCGCCTGGGCGCCAAGCAGTTCCTGGTGACCAACGCGGCCGGCGGTATCGACCCGTGGCTGCGCCCGGGCTCGCTGTGCCGCATCGTTGATCACCTGAACCTCACCGGGAAGAACCCGCTGACGGGGCCCAACGTCGCGGCGTTCGGGCCGCGCTTTCCGGACATGTCGACGGCGTACAGCCCCGAGCTCGGGCTCGCCTTGGAGCACGCGGCGGAGCGCGCCGGCGTAGCCCTGCACGCGGGTGTCTACGCGGGCCTGACCGGCCCGAGCTACGAGACGCCAGCGGAGATCCGCATGTTGCGCACGTTCGGCGCGGCGCTGGTCGGCATGTCGACCGTGCACGAGGTGATCGCGCTCGCGCACATGGGCATCAAGGTCGCCGGTCTGTCGTGCGTGACCAATCACGCGGCCGGCGTCTCGGCCCAGGCGCTCGATCACGCCGAGGTCGCGCAGACCGCCAACGAGGCGGGTCCGAAGCTGCTCGCGCTGGTGCAGGCATTCGCCGCGATCCTGGCCGAGGGCCAGTTCTGAAAAGGAGAGGTTCGCCATGAACTCGAAGGATGTCGACCCGGTCCTCACGCCCGCCGCGAAAGACGCGCTCGTCCTGGCCGCCCGCGCGGTGCAGATGCGCGCCTATGCGCCGTACTCGAAGTTCCATGTGGGCGCCGCGATCCTGACCCGGTCGGGTGCGGTTCACGTGGGTGTGAACGTCGAAAACGCCTCGTACCCGGTCGGCTGCTGCGCCGAGCGCATCGCTATCGGGGCCGCCTACTCGGCCGCTGACAGCGACGCGATCGCGGTCGCCGTCGCGACCAGCGCGGACACTCCCGTGATGCCGTGCGGCATGTGCGCGCAGGCGTTGTACGAGCTGTCGCGCGACATGCTCGTCATCGCGTCCGACGTGAACGACACGCGCCGCGAGGCCTACGTGCGCGACGTGCTGCCCTACGCCTATCAAGGCGAGGGGCTCGTCTCCGGTCCGGCGACCGGAGCGAAGCGATGAGCCTCGGCACGGCAGCCGAAGGCGATACGAAGCGCCTCGGCACGGCAGCCGAAGGCGATACGAAGCGCGCAAGCATCGTGATTCGTGGCGGCACGGTGATGACCCTCGACGACGCGGGCAGCGTGAGGCGCGCGGACGTGCGGACCGAAGGCAATCGCATCACCGCGGTCGCCGAAGCGATCGAGCCAGGGCCAGCCGATCACGTGATCGACGCGACCGGCATGGTGGTGCTGCCGGGCTTCGTGCAGACCCACATCCACCTGTGTCAGACGCTGTTCCGCAACCTCGCCGACGACCTCGCGTTGCTCGAGTGGTTGCAGCAGCGGGTGTGGCCGCTCGAGGCGTCGCATTCGCGCGCGAGCCTCTCCGCGTCAGCACGGCTCGGGGTGGCGGAGTTGCTGCTCGGCGGCACCACCGCGATCGTCGACATGGGCACCGTGCATCACACCGAGGCCGTGTTCGAGGCACTCGAAGCCGGCGGCATGAGGGCCATCGCCGGCAAGTGCATGATGGATGATCCGTCGTGCCCGGACGGGCTGCGCGAGGCGACCGACGACAGCATCGCCGAGTCCCTGCAGCTCGCGAAGAAGTGGAACGGCGCCGCCAACGGGCGCATCCGCTACGGCTTCGCGCCGCGCTTCATCCTGTCGTGCACCGACGCATTGCTCGCGCAGGTCGCGACGCTCGCGGCCGAGGGCGGCTTCTACGTGCACACCCACAGCTCCGAGAACGTGGACGAGATCGCCATCGTCGGGGCGCGCTCGGGCGGGATGCGCAACGTGCTCGCGCTGGCGGCGCATGGCATTCGAGGCGAACGAACCGTGCTCGCGCACTGCGTTCATCTCGACGAAGCGGAGCTCGCCGAGCTGGTCGCGGCGGGCACGCGCGTGTCGCACTGCCCGAGCTCGAACCTGAAGCTCGGCAGCGGCATCGCCGATGTGCCGGGCCTGCTCGCAGCTGGTGCGCACGTGTCGATCGGCGCTGATGGCGCGCCCTGCAACAATCGCTTGGACATGTGGACCGAGCTGCGCACGGCTGCCCTCATCCAGAAGCCGCGCCATGGCTCGACCGCGATGCCGGCCGAGCTGGTCTTGCGCATGGCGACCCGCTCGGGGGCGGAGGCGATCGGCATGGGCGACAGCCTCGGACAGGTCCGCGAAGGGTTCATCGCGGATCTCCAGGTGGTTGCTCTCGATGAGCTCGGCACGGGCCCCGGGGGTCGGCTCGCGTCGCGGCTCGTATATGCGGCCGAGCGCTCGCAGGTGCGCCACGTGATCGTCGACGGCGCCATCCTCGTGGAGGACGGCAGGCTGGTTCGCTGGGACAAGCAGGCCATCGCGGCCGACGCCCAGCGTGAGCTCGCGGGCTGTCTCATCCGGGCCGGCCTGACGGCGCTGTCTTCCTGAAAAACTACAGGGAGTTAGAATCGGTGAACGACCCCTATTGAGGTGTTCAACACCACACCGCCATGGCTGAGGTCGCCGCCCGGGTTGTCGGCGGCGCTGCGGTAGACAGTGCGACGCGGGAGGATGGTCGCTTGCACGGCGAGGTCGAGCTCGACCACCGAGCGGCCTTCCTTGAGGGGGTTTTGGAAGCCGATGCCGACGCCGAGCGAGACGACGTGCGCGTCGTTGTCGAGGTAGGCGGACGAGGCCGTCGCGGGCGGGGCGGGCGTGGGTCGGAAGAAGTAGCCGGCGCGCAGTGTGACGTCGCCGCTCGGCATCCACTCGGCACCGACGCGGGCGATGAACGTGTCGACGAAGCCGAGCTCTAGCGGTGTGGCACCGAGCGAGAAATCGAGGGCCTCGTCGAGCCCGAAGGCCGCCGCGAGGCGACCACCGAAGTCGACCGATAGGCGCGGTGACGGATCGGGAGCGCCCGACCAGAAGGCCCAGGTGAGGTCGACCGCGAGCGTCAGCGCTGGCTCGTCCATCGTGTAGGAGAGGCCGAACGACAGCTCGTGCGGGGTCCACAAGACGGTCTGCGCGACGCCGATGTCGATGCTCAGCGCCTCGCCTTCGCGCACTCGCACCGGCAGGTCGAACGAGAGCGAGCTCGAACCCCGATAGGCCAGCCCGAGCTTGAGCTGGCCGCCATTTGGGCCGAGCGGAGGACGGATGAGGATGCCGGCGAACGGGGCGATCGTGGGCTGCAGGGTCACGCCGACCGAGCGTTGATCGAAGGTGCCGGACAGGATGTCGAGGTCGAGTCTTGCGCCACCCGTAAGGTCGGCGAGGATCTGGATACCAGCGCCGATCGAGAGCCAGTCGCTGAGGTCGCCAGCGGCCGCCAGGTGGATGAGAAGTTTGTCCTGTAAGTTCTGGTACATGTACCACTGCGGTGAGGCCGGATCGATCCCCTGTACGCGCAAGAGGCGCTTGAGCGGCAGCGACACCGACAGGCCTATCGCGAGACGATCATCGAAGATGCCGCCAAACGGCTTCACCCAGCCGAACTGCAGACCCAGGTGTGGATCGGGATCTACCGAAGCGGGCGATGCGCTCGCGTTCTCGCGTTCGATGTCGAGCAGCGGCACCGACAGGTCGAGGCCGAACCCCAGGCTGGACTGCTTTTCGAGCGTCAGCGCTGCGGGGTTGTAGAAGAGCGACGAGTAGCCGATCACGGCGGCGGTCATCGCGCCGCCCATCGCGATGTCGCGTGGCGTGACCCCGAAGATGTCGAACGAGCCGGCGCGCGCGGGCACCGTTGTGACGCCAGCCACGCAGAGTGCGAGCAGGAGCTTGCGGGCTGGCGTCATGGTGTCGTGTTCAGCGTGGCGGCGGTGGGATTGCGACAGGCGCCCGACGCGAGATCGATGACGAGGTCGAAGACCCCCGAGAGCGCCTCCGCTTCGAGGAGACCCGCGATGTCGCCAAGCACCAGCGGCGCTACGTCGTCCGCGAGGAACGCGAGCAATGCGGGCGTCAGGCCACGCCGGATCTCGGCATCGTTCGCGAGCGCGCTGAGCGCCTTCTGCACGACCTCGCGTAGCGCGTCGCTCAGCACGGGAGCCTCGCTCGTTGCGCTGGGAACGAGGTCCGAGAGCAGCCCCGACGTCAGGAGATCATAGAGGAAGCCACCGAGCACGAGGTCAGGGTCGACGCGCTGCAGGCACACGAGCAGAGCCTGCAAGCGTGGCAGGCCATCGTCGTCGAGCAGGCGCTCGAGCCCGTCGGCGAGGTCGCGAAAGGGAGGCTGGTCGGTGTCGACGATGAGGCCGAGCAGGTCGACGATCGCCGCGACATCGAACGCGTCCGACGAGGCGGACACGAGCAGGTTGCGCACGAGATACGAGAGCGCTTCGCGCCCGTTGTCGCCCTCGAAGTCGAGGCCGGCGAGGCCCGAGGTGAGGCTGTCGCTCGCGAGCGTCTCGAGCAGCGCGTCGATGAGCGGTGCGTCGCCTACTGCTTCGGCGAGCAGCGAGAACACCGGACCGCCTTCGCAGGTCGCGAGCGTGCGCCGCAAGAGACCCGTCAGCGGCAGGTTCGGAGCGCCCGGACCGGTGCTCGTGAGCCAGCGCAGGACGCGCCCGAGCGTGACTTGTAGGCCCGCTCTGTCGCCTTCGGGCGCCGTCGCAGGGGCGCTTGCGAGAGCCGAGAAGTCGCCGTCTTCGAAGGCACCGAGGAGGCCGAGCAGCGCGTCGAGCAGATCGCGACGTGCGTTGTCGGGGATCCGCTCGCGAACCGTGGTGGCGAGGTTGACGAGCTTGCCTTGCGACTCGAGCGCGTAGAGCGGCTGGAGGTAGTCGTCAGCTTTGGGGCAGGCAGGTGGCGGCGGGGTGTATGGCGCGACGCGGTCTTCGGCGCCGCATGCCATCGTGCACGCGACCTGCCACGCGATCAATGCGCACAACAGCGGACGAACGTAGGAGCGGGCCGGCACGGGCGCAGCGTCGCCCGGACCGACCGTGTTTTCAAGGGCCACAAAGGCGAACGGCCGAGCACTGCTGCCCGGCCGCTCCACAAATCACGTCGAGAGAATCAGAGCGTCATCAGGTAGGCGATGAGCTGCTGCTTCTGCTCGGGGCTGAGGTGCGAGGTCTTGCCCATCGACGTCGACGTACGCGCGAGGACCTCGTCGAGCGTCGGCGCCGAGCCGTCATGCAGGTAAGGCGCGGTGTAGAAGAGACCCTTCAGGGTCGGCGTGTTGAGGATCCAAGGGGCGACGAGCTCCGGATTGGCAGACTTGTCGAACTCGTGACGGACCACCTCGGGCTGGCTCGCGGTGCCGACATCGTGCACGAAGCCATCGGTAAAGTTCTGGTCGGGGCGGTGGCAGCTCGAGCACGCGACCGTCTTGTCTTCGAAGAGCGCCTTGCCCGCGAGCTGGTCCGGCGTGAGCTGGCCGTCGGCGGCGAGGTTGGGGTTGGTCGGCGCCTCGAGCCCGAAGAGAAGGAACTGCTCGAGATCGGCCAGCTCACGCTGGCTGAGGCCGCTGCCGCCCATGCGCTGCACGGTCTGCGACATGTTGTCCTGGAGCGCGTCCTTGGTGCCGCCCCAGTTGAAGGGAGCCGTGCCGAGGAGGCGGCCTGCGAGCGCTGGGGTCTGACGCGGACCGTCGGTGATGAACCACACGAGCTTGTCCTCGCCGCCCTCGAAGTGGCAGGTGCCGCAGGCGAACTGACCGGCGTGGCTGAGGTTCTCATTGCGCGCATAGGTGTAGGTGCGGGCACCGCGACGGACCGAGGCCGGCAGCGGGTCGATACCGTAGGCCACCGACTTCTGGGCGGTGAGCCTTAAGGGGCGGACGCGTTCGGTATTGGCATCGGGGTCGCGGGCGAACTGGGTGCTTCCCTCGCTGCCGGGCGCCATGCTGTTCATCGCGACGTCGAAGCCGCCCGTGAGTCCAGGTACGACATCGTGGCCGTCTTGCATGACCGCGAGGCTGAAGAACGGGGTGAGGTCGATGGTGCTGACGGTCAGCTCGTGCTCGTTCAGGACGTAGGCCGTGTTGCCATCGGGCGAGAACGCGATGCCGCGCGGGGCGTGGCCGACGTCGATGATCGCGAGCGGCGAGCGAGCCGGGTCGGCACCGAACTTGGAACGTGCGGTCGACATCACGAGCACGTTGTCCGAGCCGTAGCCGGTCACGAACAGGAGGCTCCACGTCGGGTGGTGGGCGATGTCCGAAGGCTGATCGAGGAGCGCCAACAGCGGCTCGCCGGTCAGCACGTCCTGGACCGGGAACGATGACTCGAGCTCGCGCGAGGTGCCGTCGGAGTTGGTCGCGCTGACCGTCATCTCGACCGGGCGGGTCGGAATCGGGAAGGCCGCAGTCGGCGAGGACGAGCCACCATAGCCGTCAGAGACCGGCGTGTTGGCGACCTGACCACCGCTGCCAGCGGTGTTGAGGAAGTCGGCGGTGGTGCCCGGGGCCGCCGTGATGTGGGCGATGAAGGCCGAGCCGTCTTCGGGCGAGACCACGGCCGCGATGGCGCGAGCCGCGTGCAGGCCACCGAGGCGCAGCCCGTTCTTGAACTCGGCGGGGTTGGCGACGCGCAGCGTGGCCTCGACCTCGCTGCCGTTGGGCAGGTTGGTCTCGGGGTCGACGTCGATGCGCACGGCCGCTGAGAACTGATGCACGACCATCACCCAGCCTTCGGAGCTGGCGGTGACGCCGCGCGGCGTGTCGAGGAGGCTGACCGGGCTAGCGACCTCGGCGAGGTCGGCTGCGTCCAGGGTGTAGAGCTCCCGCTCGAACGGGAGGGTCGCGTACAGCGTCGTCGCGTCGGGCGACAGCGCGATGCCGAAGACGTCGGTGCCGAGCTTTTTGCGAGCCTCGACCTTCAGCGCCTGCGACACCCGCACGACCTCGCCATTGCGCAGCGAGACGAAGATGGCGCCGTCGTCGCCGATGACGATCTGCTCGGGCTTGCCGCCCAGCGCCAACGCGTCCTGACGCGCCAGGGTCTTGCGATCGAGGCGCACCAGCTCGCGGTTGTCGCGGTCAGCCACGAAGATGTTGTCGGCCGTTGCGGCGATCGCATGACCCGCTGTCCAGGCAGGTGCGAGCTGCGTATCGACCGCTTCGAGCGGACGCGGGGCTTCGGGGAAGCTGTGCGGGAACTCGATCAGCGCGGGTTCGTGGAGGTTGTCCTCCTTACCGCACGCGTTGAGTGCGCCGAGCGCAGGCAATGACAGCGCAAGACCGAGACGGGCGAGGTTCTTCATCGAGGCCTCCGGACGGGAGCAGGTGACAGACGTTAGAGGGGCCGGACGTAAGGAGTCAACGCCGAGTCCCGTGTGATTGCTCTCGCCTGCCGCGCCTCCGCCTGTTCGGCGAATTCATGGGTGGCCTCCGAGTGGAGGTCGACGAGCTCGGACGAGACGAGGCAATAAGCGTGCCCGTCCCCCAGTGCGTTGCTGGGCCGGGAAGTTCGCGGAATCTCCGGCGTGCCCGAGGTCCGCTGCGAGGCGCAGCTGTAAATCTCATATGCACTTGGGAAAAGATTGCCGCCTCAGCTCGACCACGCATCATCCAGGTGGATGAGACACACCCTCACGCTGGCGGGATCGTCTCAGCCGAAGCGGACGGTATAGACGCCAGACTGGCCTGGGCTCTCCTCGACAGAGACCGACAACGAGCGCAGGCGGGCGTCGGGGATGCGAGTGGGCAGCTCGGCCATGATCTTCTTGGAAATGAAGGTCGCCAGCATCTCGGTCGAGGTGTTCGGCAGGTCGAGCACGAGCACGTCGCGGCGCGGGAAGCAGAAGTACGAGCCGTCCTTGTAGCGGGCCTCGACGCGGTCGTCGTGCTCGACGACCTCGAGGTTCGGATTGGCGCGCGGCAACAAAGTGCGATGGTCGAGCCCGTCGCAGATCGACTTCACGATCGGCTTGAAGAGGATGAAGTCCAGGACCAGGTCGCCAGCGATGGTCTCGCCTTCGACCTCGACCTCGACCTTGTAGTTGTGGCCGTGGAGTTCTTCGCGGGTGCCATCGCCGAAGATCAGGAAGTGCGCGGATCCAAAGTTGAAATACTGCTTGTAGACGCGCACCGCGTAGGTCTCGGCGGTCGTCTTCGGGAGGTCGCTCACGGGTGGGCCTCACTCGGATTGGGGCGCGCGGGCCGATAGGTAGCGCGTGTCTCGGGGGTCTCCATCACGATGATGGCGGTCAGGGAGGGGAAGCTCGGCGCGAGGCGCACGAAGATCCAATGTGCGAGGAGCTCGCTGGTCGGGTTGTCGAGCCCGTCGACCTCGTTCAAGAGGCGATGGTCGAGCGCCTGCGCGATGGGCGCCCAGGCCCGGGTGATGTCGTCGTAGTCGACCAGCCAGCCAAGCTGGGGATCGATCGGACCTTCGAGTTCAACCTCGACCACGAATGAGTGTCCGTGCAATCGCGAGCATGGGTGGGACGCGGGCAGGCGCGGCAGGAAGCGCGCGGCCTCGAGACGGAAGGAGCGGGAGATTGATACGTTCACGGCCACATACTTAGGCGCCTCGTGCACGACTGACAACGCACTTGCGACAGTCGGGCCGAAAGGTGGTTTCATGGACGGCCCGCCGATCGGCGGGTAAGAACGCGTGAAGTCCGACCCGAGCCGACGGCGCATGCGGTCGAACGAACCAAGGGGAGGGGGCTCAGCCCCATTCTGAACGTCACTATGGCATCGCCCGACCGTCGCATGGAGAAACGACGCTTCCCGCGCCGCGCGAAGAGCATTCGTTTCCGCTTCGAGGCCGGAGGCGATCAGCACTACGCAGTGACGACCTTCGTGAGCTTGTCCGGGGCCTACATGAAGGCCTCGTACGTGCCGCGACCGGGCACGCTGGTCACATTGATCGAGCGCTTCAACGCCGATGCGGTCGAGCTCGCCGTGCGCGGCGAAGTGATGTGGACCCAGGACGATGCGACCCTCGAACGACCGGAGACGGGCTTCGGCGTGCGCTTCATCGAGCTCGCGACGCGCGCCGATCCGGGCCACGTCGAGGACTTCCTGAAGTCACTCGACCCGACCCGCATCGTGGCCGAGATCGAGTTCGAAGAGCGCGCGAACGGGGCGCACGCGGTCTACCGCTTCCCGGTCACCGAGCTCGATCCCGAAGCCTATCGAGAGGAAGAGGCCGGCTTCTCGGATCTGGACGAGCCGGTCATCGTCGACCTCGACCGCGAGCTCGACCGCCTCGACCGGCAGGAAGGGCGCAACCGCGGGCCGAGCTCCGACCTCCACGGCGCCGCGTTCGTACCGCCGCCGCTGCCGAAGCTTGACGCCCCGCCACTGCCGGATGGCCCGCCGCCGGTTCCGCGCGACGAGCCGGCCCCACGTTCGCGCACCCGCAAGCGCAGCGTCACCGGGATCTTCACGGCGCTCTTTTCGCGCGGCACACGCCTCGAAGATCTCGCGGTCGACCAGGTGTCCGAGCCGACCCCGACCATCGGCGAAGCGACGCTCATCCACGACTCGCGTCGCCCGAAGATCCTGTTGTCGTGGCCTGGCGGCAGCGTGGTCGCGCGCATCGAGTCGCTCGGCCGGCAGAGCGCCACCTTGTGGACCAACGACGCCGCACCCGACCGCGGTCAGGAGGTCACTCTCAAGCCGGTCGGGGCTGGCCCCGCATTCGAGCTGGCGATTCAGGCCCGCGTCCTCACGCGTGAGGATCGCACGCGCAGCGGCGTGTCATGGTTGTCGCTGAGCTTCGTGCGCGTCGACGAGCATGGTCGCGCCGGCCGCTTCCAAGAGTACCTGCGGTACGTCAACGGGCCGGGCGCCGACGAACGTTAGGGAGCGCCGCAAAACAAGGTGTTGACGTTTCTCGAGCAGGCGATCCCAGAACGCGGGCCAGACGAGACGGCGCGATCCGGTAGTTTTGCGGCGGGCCCTTAGTGTTAGTCAGCGCTTGTCGAAGAGCGCGCGACACACCGCTTCGATGCGGGACAGGCGGCCGAGCGCGAACGGGCGGCAGGGCACGGCATCGGGGTAGAGCGTGCAGAAGGCGTCGTAGGCTTCGCGGCAACGCGGGTCGAGACCGGGCAGCGCGAACGTGTCGATCTCCTTGCGGCTGCCCGATGCGACCGCGGTCGCGAGCGTCCAGAGGCCGAGGTTCGAGCGGACGGCGAGGTGATCGTCGAGCGCGTCGAGGGTCATGCCGAAGTTGAAGTCGGGGCGGAGGCGCTCGCTCAAGAGTGCCAGCAAGGGCGTCGAAGGACGCGCCAACACGCGTCGATCGGCGATCCACATGACCGCGGCCGCTCTCGGCAGACCACGGCGCGCTGCCGCGAGACGCGGGGTTTCGCCGAGCGCGAGCGGAGAGGCGGCGAACCGATCGAGGGTCGTGACGGACGCTGCGATCTCGAGCACGCCCTTGCGAACCCGCCAGGCGAGGCTGACATCCGGAGTCGTCGCTTCAGGCGGCGCCGTCGGAGGCTCGGGGTCTGGTGAAGGCGGAGCGGTATCGGCGGAGTGCGGCACCTCGAGGTGCAGGACCGCGCCTTGATGCAGCACCTCGCCGTGCGCGAAGCCGTCGCCGAAGCGCTCGGGCAGGCTCGTTGCGAGGCGCTCGGCCAAGGCGTCGGGCACGTTCGAACGCACCAGCACCAGCGGTGTCATGAACGCGTCGGGCGACTCGGAAGGCAATCCGACAAGCGCAATCTCGCCACCGCCGGCCGGCAGATCAGCGGCCGCCGCGATGAGGTTGCTCGTGAGCGCGCCCGCCTCGGCGGACGGGTCGAAGTCGCGTTGCAGGCGGAACACCAGACCGCGCATGACCTCGACCAGGGCCGAGAGGTCGTCGCCGGTCGCGGACAGGACGAACAGAGCGTCGGCCGGAGCGATCGCCGCGAGCTTGTGCTCGCCCTTGCGCAGGCCCTTGGTGAGTGTGGCGGCGAGGTCGCGGTCGGTGATCTCGGCGCGCAGCGAGAGGATGTCGTTGGCGTCTTCGGTGCGCGCTTCGACCGTCAGTAGATCGAGGTACTCGATGAGGCCGCCGGGCGGCGGTTCCTTCTCGGTCGCGAAGAGGCGCCAGGCCGAGCTCGCGTCGACCGCGAGCCGCAGATCGCCACTATCGGACGAGCGCAACGCGAAGCCATCACGCCGATAGAGCGCGTCCGCCCGACCCTCGACACGCGCTTCGAGCAGCTCTTCGAGGCCGACCGGTGAGCCCCACGACAGGATTAGCCACGGCTCCATGTCGACCACGCGCGGTGGCTCGATGTCTGCGCCGACCAAGCCCTGCCAAGGGCGACGCCGGAGCTTGTCGACGCGGAAGCCGACTCGCCGATCGACCGTCTCGAGCAGTGGCGCCAGGCGCGCGAGCACGCGCTTGCGCTGGGTCGCGTCGCGCAGCTCGACGAAGACGAGCAGCGAGTCACCTTCGGCGGTCGGCACCAGCGCGAGCTCGACGCTGTCCATGTTGCGCATGATCTCGCGCACCGACTCGAGCGGCAGGCCGGCTATCTCACCGGTGCGCTCGCCCGCGAGATAGCCGTCACGCAGGACCTGCGACTGCAGCTTCGCGCGGTCCTGCCAGATCGGCATCGCGAGCGTGCGCGTCATCGCCGCCCATGGAGAAGGCGAGGCAGCGTAGGCGCGCGTCGACGCTGGCAAGAGGCGCGTGAGATCGTCTGCCGCGCCCGCCCAGAGCGCGAGATAGACGAGGCCGAGCGTCGCCATGGTCGCGATGATCGCCAACGCCATCGCGGTCATCAGGCGCCGTTCGGCGCTCCTGTCGGACCTCGGCTCGGGGCGTGCTGGCACCGCGTCAGCGTATCAGGTCGCGGTCGGAACGGGCCAGGGCGAGTCGTGCAGTGATGCCGCGCGTTCGCTCAGCGGAGGCTTCGTGCTGCCCAGCGCGTCGATCCAATCTTCGCGCGACGCCCGCCGCACGGTGTCCGCGAAGAGGCCGATCGCCCGCCCGAGCTGCGCGCGGAAGACGGACGGATCCGACGTCGCCGCGACTGTCGACAGCGACTGCGCCGCGTCGCGCTTCGACAGCTTGTGGCCATCCCCGTCGAGCAACAACGGATGATGGTGGAAGCGTGGGGTCGGCGTGACCAGCGCCGCGCGTGCATTGCGCGCCGAGCGCCCCGACTTCGACGGATTCGCCGCCAGGTGCGCGAGCGCCTGGTGCAGGAGGATCTGCCGCGCCGTCGACCCGATGAGATCGACGCCGCGCACGACGTCGGTTACCCCCATCGCGCGGTCGTCGGCGACCACCGCGAGCTGATAGGTCGGCTGCCCGGGACGGCCGAGCAGGACGTCGCCCGAGGTGGTGCGCACGTCCTCGCTCTGTGGTCCACGCAGGCCGTCCAGCCAGCTCACGACGGGCTCGAGACCGATGCGCGCGCGCAGCGACTCGAGGTCGAGGCGGTAGCCGCCACGGTCGTTCGGCAGCTCGTGCTCCTCGGCGCGGCAGGTGCCGGGGTAGGGCAGCTCGTTGGCTTCGTCGGCTAGCGGCGCGGACTGAGCCGAGCGGATGTCGGCGCGGCTACATACGCAGGCGTATGTGAGGCGTGACTCTTCCAGGCGGCGCAAGAGCTCGTCGTAGCTCTCGATGCGCTCGGACTGGCGATACGACTCGCAGGGTCCGCCGACATCGGGGCCTTCGTCCCAGTCGAGGCCGAGCCAGGCGAGGTCGCGAAAGATCGCTTCCTCGTATTCTGGCTTGCAGCGGGCACGGTCGATGTCTTCGATGCGCAGGATGAAACGACCCCGCGCCGCGCGCGCCATCGACCAGCCGAAGAGCGCAGCGAGGGCGTTGCCGACGTGCAGCTCGCGCGAAGGGGTAGGGGCAAAACGGAAGCGTGGCTCGATACTCATGGTAGCGGTTGGTCGATCTCGATGAAGTGAATGCCAGGCACCGGGAGGGTGCGCACGAGGCGGATGTCGCCGGTTGTCGGGTCCGTATCCAGGGTGCCCAGGTCGGCGTAGAAGAAGCTCGCAATGCCTTGATTCGACTGATCGATCTCTGCGATTCGATAGTCGGCTGAGGGGAACGTCGGGAGCGCGAAAGAAGGGATGGTCAAGGTGTAGGTGATGCTGCCCACGCCGGTCTCGGCGGCGGGATGGGCGATGAGGATCGAGACGTGGCCGTCGTCGAGCGTCGCCATGACCGCCAGGCCGTCACCCGCGTCGGTCGTCGCGAGCACGCGTTGCTCGCCTTCGATCTGGCGCATCGGGGCGCGCATCACGAAGGCTGCGGTCGCAACTCCGGCACGGTCGAAGTAAGGTGTCGAGATCAAGTCGCTGTCGCCGAGCGTCGCGGTCGCCGATGGCTGGTAGCTGCTCGCCACCGACCACGGGCCCTGGCCGGAGAAGAGCCAGCGCACGGGCGAGTCCTGCAGGCGGATGCGGGTCGCCATCTCGCTGGCGCCGAGGTGGGCGCGACCGAGCTTTGAGTCGGCAGCGAAAGGCAGGTCGAGCGGCGCGGGCAGCAGGGTCGTGATCGCGAGCTCGCTGTCGAGGCCGACCGCCTCGAGGTGATCGGCCAGCGCCGTGACGAGCGTCGCGACCGTCGCTGGATCACCGGTCACGCGCAAGCTCAGCACGTCGAGCGGCACGGCCTCCGTGACGACGGCATTGATGAAGCGTACGAGCGCGCCGGACGCGAAGCTCGTCGCGGTCAGCGTCAGCTCGGGCGAGACGATGGCGACCGTCGGTGCGACCACGTCGATGCGCCGCGCTGCGGCGGCGAAGAGGGCGAACGCGCTGGCTTCGTCCGCTTCGTCGTCGGGCATGTGGAAGAGCTGCACGCCCACGATCGGATAAGCATGTGCGCCGGGATTCCAGAGCGTGTCGCCGTTCAGGTGCCGCACAGTGCTGGCCGCGGCCTCGGCCCAGGTCGCCGGTTCGGCGAGTGCCGTTGCGAAGGCATCGGCGTCGCCACATCCATCGGCGGCGGTCGAGAAGTCGAGCGCCAATAAGAGGCCTTCGCCGCGGATGCCTTCGACGCTCGCCGCGTGACGCTCGAGCTCGGCGAAGTCGAAGCTCTCGGGCTGGGGCTCGCCGCCTTGGTAGATGCCGTCGAGCGTGAGTTCGCATGTCTCGGGACCGATGCGCACGATGTCGACGTGCACACCGTCTGGATCGTCGCTGCCGCCGGGCCGATCCCAGTACGTGAGCGTCAGGTCGGGCAGCTCGGGATGGCGCGCGAGCGGTGCCCCGTCGATCCCCTGAAGTGGTCGTGCGAGGCCGGCCGCACCAGGCATGCGGGTGAAGATGTCGACGGTTATCTGGCGGTGATGGAGCGTGTTCCAGTCGTCGGGCAGCGTCACCGCGTCGTCGACGCAGGCGCTGAAAGCGCAAGCGACAGCGAGCCAGCCGCAGGCGTTGGCAGCAACGCCGAATGACCCGGCGCGGCTCACGGCGCCTTGCCCAGGACGACCAGCGCTGGCATCGGACGCGGTGTCGGCGGCGTCTGCACGTCGGCCCACCACATGTACTTCACCGGGTGCAGGTCCTCGAGGTGGACCTCGACCCCCTGGAGCACCGGCGCGCGGAAGTAGCTGCGCGTGTACCAATAGATCGGCATCACCGGCCGCGCCGCCATCAGCTCTTCCTCGGCCTTCGCGGTCGACGCCAGCGCTTCTTCGCGGGTGCTCGCCCCGCAGCGCGCCGCCTCGAAGCGCTTGTCGAACTCCGGGCTCTTGTAGCCCATGTCGTTGCGCGGGCTGGTCGACTGGAAGTTCTCGAGGAACGACAGCGGCACGTCGGTGCCGCACGCCCCGAGGCGCGCCATCTGGAAGTCGCCGGCGCGCGTCTTCTGGAGGAGGCTCTTCCATTCCATGTTGGTGACCTCGACCTTCACGCCGAGGTTCTCTTCGAGCTGGCGCCCGACGAACTCCGCGACCAGGCGATGGGTCTCCATCGTGTTGTAGACCAGCCGCACCGGCTCCATGCCACGCCCGCCCGGAAAGCCCGCCTCGGCTAGCAGCGTGCGCGCGAGCTGCGGGTCGAACGACTCGCCCTCGGGCCCAGGATAGCCCTGCGTCTCGTCGAACGAGGGCGGTACCAGGCCATCCGCCGGGATCTGCATGCCCTGCGTGACGTGGGTCACCAGGCGCGCCTTGTCGACCGCGAGGTCGAACGCGCGCCGCACGCGCACGTCGGTGAAGGGCGGTTTGTCGACCCGGAACATGTAGTAGTACACGCACAACCAGGGGTCGATCAGCATGTCGGCGCGCTTGTCTTTCACGTTCGCAGCGACCACCGCGGGCGATACGTTGTTGCGCGACCACTGCACCTGACCCGACTCATAGAGTGAGGTCCCGACCTGCTCGGTCTCGGCGTGATAGGCGATGATCTTCGGGATGCGGACGTTGTCCTTGTCCCAGTAGAGCTCCGACTTCTCCATCACGAGGCGGTCGCGCTCGTAGAGCTCGGTCAGCTTGTACGGGCCGTTGGTGACGATGTTGCCGGGCCGATCCCACTTGCGGTCAGCCGCTTCGATCGCTTCGCGCGGCACCGGCATGTAGGCGCCACCCGCGAGATAGGCGGGCCAGAACGGGAACGCACAGGTCAGCGTGACCTCCAGCGTGTGGGGGCCCAGCGCCTTTACGCCGACCTTCGAACGGTCCTTCTCCTTGCCGTCGGCGAACGCGCCGGCACCTTCGATGTAGCGCAGCGAGTCGGTGTCGTCCGAGGCGGTCGCCGGGTCGAGCTTGCGCAGCCATGAATAGACGAAGTCGTCCGCGACGACTGTGCGGCCGTTGGACCAGCGCGCTTCGTCGCGCAGCTCGAACGTGTAGACGCGGCCGTCCGCGCTCACCGTCCAGCTCTTCGCGACGCCCATCTCGTAAGGGCCACCCGAGTGGCGCGCCGGGCTGACGAGGCCTTCGAAGAGGTTGGTCGCGACGACCATGCCCTCGGTCTCGCTGATGCGATTGGGGTCGAGGAACTCGAAGCCGCCGACGGTCATGCCGAGCGTGCCGTCCTTGGGCGAGCCACGTCCGCAAGCGGTCTGGCTGGCGGCATCGGCGGCACACGGCCAGGAGCCTTGCCCCCACACGCGCTCGGCGAGGTGGGCGCCGTCGACCTCGCCTGCGGCCGGGTTGGTCGCGGGGTTGACGACCTCGGGCGTGACATCGGGTGTCACCGCGACCCACACAGCGGGCGGCGGCGCGGCGGTGAACGGCGCACGTTCACCCCAGCCGCTGTCTTTGCATCCAGCGAGGGACACGCCGACGAGCACGATGGCCACTGTCAGTGGGCTGGCGTTCCGCTTCACGCGCCGCACCTTAGCAGCGGCTCAAGGTTTGCGAAAGGCGGGTTGGAACGGCGCGAACGCCTCGGCCTCTTCGAGGGTGATGTCCTGGGGCGCAAACTTCGCCATGAACCTGAGCACGTGCGACACGCGGCGAATCCACCAGACGTCGAGGGTCTGGCGCAGGAATTGGTTGTAGCCCGCCCTGGGATAGGGCTTGAGGCCCATGATGAAAGCCGACTCGAGCGCGTCGAGGTCGTTTGGGCGCTTGGCGAAGTAGATGCGCGCCGCCTCCTTGATGCCGTAGATGTTGGGGCCGTACTCGATGCAGTTGATGTAGGTCGTGAGGATCTCGTCCTTGCTCAGGATCCGCTCCATCTGCCAGGCGATGATCGCCTCTTCGAGCTTGCGCGCGAGGTTCTTGTCGCGCGTGAGGTAGAGGTTCTTTACGAGCTGCTGGGTGATGGTGCTGCCGCCATAGATGAAGCGGCCGTGCTCGAGGTCGATCTTCAGTGCACGCTCGACCAGGTCCCACCGCACTCCCTTGTGCTCCTCCCAGCGGCGGTCTTCGGTGACCCAGGCGGCGGTCTTGACGATCGAGGGGATGCGCTCGGACGGGATCCACTCGGGGGTGCCGCGTCCGACCGAGATGTCCTCGCGCAGGCCGAGCTTGGGCTCACGCGGGTGGTGGATGAACGGACCGCGCAGTGCCGCGATGTCGATGTTGGGCCCGAGCGACAGGACTTGGCAGTCGTCCGAGTCGCTCAGCACCTCGAGGTCGAGGCCGCGTGGGTTGTCCAGGTCGAGGGTCAACGAGGCCTTGAACGAGAGCTGCCCCTTGAGCGCGAGCGTCGGCAGGTTCGGGATGAGCCCCTTCGGGATCGACGCGGCCGCAGCACCACAGTCCTGCTTCGGCATCTCGAGCCGCGCGACGAAGCTCGGCAAGTGGCGCTTCTTCCGGGTCAGGTCGAGCGTCGCCGACATGCGGGCCTGGCCCACCTGGATGTCCGGCAACGACAACAGCAGCCGATGCGCGACGCGGTCGATCGAGGCGTCGAAGGCGATCGTCGCCTCGAGGTCGCGGATCTCGCGGTCGGCGATGCGCCAGTACTCGAACGAGAAGCTCGCGAGGCGCAGCGTGCCTTCGACGTGATGTGGGGCGTTGTCGCTCTTGGGGCGCTGGTAGCGGATCTGCAGGTCGACCTCGGCGTCTTCCTGCACCGAAAAGCCGCTCACGAAGCGCGCGAGCTGATGCGCCAGTGAGCGGCCCGAGATGGTGCCCTCGAGTGAGTCGATGCGCAGCCTGCCAGCCGGAGCAGAACCTGCGCTCTTCGTTGGGTTGTTCGCGTTGTTGGGCGCGGCCACGGCCTCGGAACCGATGACGACGCGCAGGTCGGCGCGACCGGCTTCTTTGCCATCGCGCAACACCGCCGCGCGCAGCTCGAGGGCCGTTCCGTCCGCCTGTTTGGCGGCCGAGAAGCCTACCCCCTGAAGCGACAAGAGCGACTTGCCGCCGCTGTCGATGACCGTCAGCGAGCCGTCGTTGATCTTTGGAGCAAGCGCCGCAACGCGGTCGAGGAGCTGCGGCAAGCGGGCTTCGAGGTCTGCCGGGATGAGGTTGTTCGCGCCGACGTCGTCGCCGTTGTCCGACCCGAGCAGCGCACCAAGCCAGTCGCGACCCGGCGCCAGGGCCGGCACGACCGTCTCCGGCGGCGGCAGATCATCGTCGTTGCCGAGAAACGGCGGCAGCTCGTCTTCGAGCGGCGGTGCAGGCTCTTCGGGCTTCTTCCTGCCCGCATCACCTGGAGCTTTCGGCGCGTCCTTCGCAGGTGGCGGCTCTGGCGCCTCGACCGCGGCCGGGATCACCAGGGTCGCGGCTGGTCGCTCGAGTCGCAGCGAGGTTACCGCATCGAGCAGCGTGCCGCGCGCGAGGTGGCCGAAGACATCCTCGAGCCCGACCTCGAGCACGCCGACCTTGCCCGACAGCTCACGCCCGTCGCGCTTGGCCGCACCTTCGACATCGGTCAGCGCGACGTGCGTCGGAACCAGGCCGCCGGGTCCTGCGGACCCCGAGCTCGCCACGCTCAGCTTCACCGAGGCACTGGCGATGCTGGTGCGGTCTTGGCCGCGGCGCGCCGATATGCCTTGTAAATCGATTTCTTCGATGAGGTTCAAGGCGGGCATCAAGCCATCACCACCACCGCGCAAGCTGACCGCCTGGAGCTGGAGGAGCTTGTCGCCCTGGCGCACGCCGATGCCACTGGCCATGAAGGGCTTGCCGGCTTCGTGGCTTGCCCCATTGAGCGCGATCCAGGTCGGGCCGTAGGGCGTCTCGAGCCCGAGCTCGATGCCTTCGGCGGCGCTGAAGACGACCTTGTTCGCGGCCAGGTCGACATCGATAGATACCGCGCTGCGATGGCTGCCCGAGACGAATGTGCCGCTCGCCTTGCCACTCAACTGGCGCAGGGCGTCGCGCACGAGCGAAGCGTCGACCCCTTCGAGCCGCACGGGCTCGCTGGCGATCACCCCGAAGGGCGTCGTCTGGCGCGCTTCGATCGATACGGTGACGCCGCGCAGTGACAGCGAAAGTGGTTCGGTCGAGCCGGTCGCTACATCGGTCGTGGTCGGCGCTGTGCGCTTGATGTCGAGCGGGCCGTCGTTCCAGCGCACCAGCAGCGTGCCGCCGACCAGCTCGATGTGGCCAGGACGGCGCTTGCCCAGCGCCGCGCCGACCAGGCTGACGTCGGTCTCGATGCTGTCGAGGTGCGCGATGGCCATGCCGTCGGGGCCGCGGACCTCGACGTCGCGCAGCCCGATGCCGCCGACCAGCGGTACGTCGATGTCGTGGATCTCGATCGTCAGGCCGAAGCCCGCGGCCATCTCTTCGGCCTTCGACAGGATCGCGCCACGCGCGACGTAGACCGCGACGCTGGCGCCGAGGACCGCCAGAGCAGCGAGCGCGGCGAGGGTCAGGAGCGCAATCTTGAGGCGTCGGCGCGCGGACGATGGAGATGATGATGCAGGCATGTGCTTGTCGGGCGAGGGTCGGACGCGGCCTGCCAGCTGATTGGAGGGCCGCGCATGATACCCAACGGTCGAGAAAGCGCTTCCATTTTATCGAGGCCCCGAAGGCATGACAGAACGTTTCTGACTCTCCACTCGACCCGCAAACCCTGGTAGGCTCCGCCGCTCGCCGATCGCTGGCCGGCCCGCGCGACGAGAACGCGACCAGTTCGACCCAGGGAGAGAGGCATGCAGCGGAATTTCCAGGCAATCGCGATCGCTCTCGGCCTGACCTTGCTCGCGTTCGGTGCTGACGAGGCCCGTGCCCAGTGCTCGATCGGCGAATACCTCGGCGCGTGCACCAGCAACATCGGGTACGCGGGCTGCTGTCCGACCAGCAACAGCATTCAATGGTGCGAGGAGGACATCCTGTGCGGCATCAATTGTTCCGGCAACACCGGGCACGAGGGGTGCTGTACGACGTCCGCGTTCGCCGGCTGCGAGAGCGCCGACGTCGAGGCCTGCGTGTGCGCCGTCGATGACTGGTGCTGCGACTCGTTCTTCGGCTCGTGGGACGAGTACTGCGTCGACATCGCGACCACTCAATGCGGCGCCTGCGATGCCGGCGGCGCGCCACCCGTCTACTGCGGCTGGCTCGATGGCGAGGGCTTCTACGACTGCCGCGAGAACCCGTCGGGCGATCCGACCGGCGTGAGCCCGATGGCATGCGGTGGAACGACCTGCCAGCGATCGTGTGGCGGCAAGGTGTGCGGGTCGGATGGATGCGGCGGCAGCTGCGGCACGTGCAGCGGCAACGCCACCTGCAACGCGTCCGGTCAGTGTGTGACCGCCTGTGTACCGCAGTGCAGCGGCAAAGAATGCGGCTCCGACGGCTGCGGCGCGAGCTGCGGTCAGTGCACCTCGGTGCAGAGCTGTGTCGCGGGTCAGTGCGAAGACCCGGCCTGCGTGCCGCAGTGCACTGGCAAGGAGTGCGGCTCCAATGGTTGTGGTGGCAACTGCGGTGTGTGCCCTGGCGCCGAGACCTGCAGCGGCGCCGGTCAGTGCGAGCCGTCGGCATGCCTGCCCGAGTGCGGCACGCGCAGCTGTGGTGACGACGGCTGCGGCGGGAGCTGCGGTGCCTGTACCATCGGCTCGAGCTGCCAGGCCGGTGAGTGTGTGGCCGCCTGCGCGCCGAGCTGCGCCGGCAAGTCCTGCGGCGACGACGGCTGCGGCGGGAGCTGCGGTACCTGTGGCGCTGCCGAGCAGTGCCAGGACGGCGCTTGTGCTTCGGCGTGCAGCTGTGAGGGGCGCGCCTGCGGTGACGATGGCTGCGGCCGAGTGTGTGGCTACTGCATCGCCGGATCGACCTGCGATAGTTCGACCCATCAGTGCGAGAAGACGAGCGGACCGGCCGATGCGAACGGGGGCGACGCGGCTGGCGACACCAGCGCGCCGACCGAGGTGATAGGCTCCCAGAACTGCCCCGTCGGCCAGGTCTGGAGCGCCTACGCGCAGGCCTGTGTGGTCGACTTGAACGGCAATGCCGCCAACGGCCGTTCGAGCAGTGGCTGCGCGACGGGCTCGGGCAGCGGCTTGGGACTCTTCGGGATCATCGCGCTCGGCCTCGTCGTGCGCCGTCGCCGCGTCACAGCACGCTGAAGTCGTAGGCCGCGTGGGCCCACGCGGTGATTGCGAAGCCGCGCCAGATGAAGAGGCTCGCGAAGACGAGGCCCGCGACCAGGCGATAGAGGAAGACGAACACTTCGAACGGCTCGCCGGCCAGGTGGTGCGCGCCGGAGAAGACGAGGCTCGAGACGACGACCGCGCCGATGACGGCCGCGTTCTTTGGGATCCCAATCGCTTTGGACAAGAGCAGCGTCACGAGCGGGATGAGCAGCGCGCGAAAGACCAGCTCCTCGTGCAGGCCCGCACCCGCCGACAGCACGGCGCGATCGACCAGCGGTCCCGACACGACGATCGCCAAGAGGCGCGCCTCGCCCATCAGGAACAAGACGATGGTCCCGAGCCCGAGGCCCCACGCGCACGCTTCGCCGATCGCCGGCCAGGCCCAGCGCAGGTGCTGGCGAAAGGGCCGCTCGGCCCGGAACAAAGCATAGAAGACGAGCGCCACCGCGATCCCGATTTGCAACCCGACATAAGTCGCGGTCGGCACGCTCGACACGAGTCGGGTAGAGACGAAGTCCACTCCCGAGCGCGCTCGCTCGGAGGCAGTCAGGAGACCGAGACCGTAGATCAGCACCAGCGGCACGACCGCGAGCGCGGTCGTCGCGAGCTCGCGCGTGCGTGCGAGGTAGGCTTCGAGCCAATCGGCGAGGCGGGTCGTCACCGGCGCATCGTCGTCGCATCGCGCGGTCGCGCAAGTTTACCGGATCAACGCCTCCGCCGCTTGACGCGCGCCGGGCACGCGACCGAAGGTCACGCCATGGAAAACACCAACGACAACTGGGCCACGCTCGGCCAGTGGACGGACGTCGCGGCGGGCCTGCGCCTCTTCATCGGATACATGATCACGCTGATCGCCTTCACGACGATCGTGCTCGTCGCGACCATCGCGGTGGCGATGTCGGGCAAGAGCTCGGCAATGTCCTCCGTCGGTACGATCGCCAAGATCGCGTCGGTCATCGGGATCGGCATCGCCATCTTCGGGCTCATCGCGCTCGAGCGCTACTCGCGTATCGCGCCCGAGACAGGCGCCCGCGGCACCGCCAAGACGGCCCTCTATCTCGGGATCGCAGGCCTCGTGATCTCGCTCATCAGCATCGTCCAGGTGATGACCGTGAAGGACATCACGACGCTCTCGGCGTTCAACGTCTGGGACCTGATAGTCCGCCTCCTCAGCGTCGTGCAGTTCTTCTGCTTCCTCGCCTCGATGCGCACCTGCGCCAGCTTCATCGGGCACATGGAACTCTACGACCACGCCGGCAAGACGATGACCATCCTCGGAATCACCATCGCGCTTGCCGTCGTCAGTCAGATGCTCGCCGCCAGCGGAGCTGGTCCGATCATGCTGCTGTTCGCCCTTGGCATGCTCGGCATCGGCATCTGGTGCGTCGTCTACATCTTCATGCTGCTCTCGCGCCTGGCGCGCGCGGTCAGCCGCGACGCGCACCTGCCGGCGACCTTCAGCTAGACCGACTCCATGTCTTCGTGATGGCGTCGCGGGCCTGCGTTGCTCGCTCGGTCAGCGACGCCCTCACTTCGACCTGGCGTCGGTCTCGATTGCCCTACTGGCCGACGAAGAGACGCTTGGCGAACTTCGCGTCGAGGCCCGCGTTGACGATCTTGCGCGCGACCGACTCGATGTCGTACGGCAGCCGAACGTGCCGGAAAGTATCGAAGTTCGGGTCGTAGAGCCCGAAGCAGAGGCGCGGATCCTTGTCGCGCGGCTGGCCCACTGAGCCAACGTTGACGAGGTACTTGCGGTCGTCCTTGCCGATGAGGTCGTCGCCCGCGACCTCCTTCGTCTTCTTGCCGTTGATCGCGTACGCGAGCGTAAGGTGCGAGTGACCCACGAAGTTCCACTTCTCGAGGCGGCCGTAGATCGCCGAGTTGTGGTGCTGCGCGTCCTGGGGACGCACCACGTAGAACCAGCCCGAGGGCTTGAACGGTGCCGCGTGGAAGAACGCGAGCGAGTCGCGCCGATGTGTGAACGGGAGCCCGTAGAGCCAACGGAAGTTCTCCTCGTTGAGCTCGTGCCGGGTCCAGTAGATCGCCTCCTTGGCGGGCGGCTGATAGTAGTCGGTGGCCATCGAGCCGATCACGGCGGCGTCGTGATTGCCGAGCAATGTCACGGTGCAACGCTCGCGAACGAGCTCGCACACCGGGTTGGGATCGGGGCCGTAGCCGATCACGTCGCCGAGGCAGATCACCTCGTCGACCCGATTCTGATCGAGCCAGCGATACACCGTCGTGAGTGCTTCGTAGTTGGCGTGGATATCGCTGATGATCGCGAGCATGATGGGCACGGTAGCGGGTTATGGCTCGGCGCGCCACTTCGCGGTTCTCGCGAAGCACCGCGCGGATGCGCGCCCGAAGGAAGCAAACGTATGTTGGTGGTGGGAGACAGCGCGCCGGTGTTCGAGCTGGCAGCCGACGGTGGCACGACGATCAAGTCCGACGCGCTCGCGGGAAAGCCGTACGTGGTCTACTTCTATCCACGCGACAACACGCCCGGATGCACGACCGAAGCATGCGACTTCAGAGACAATTTCGGTCGCCTCGAGGCTGCCGGGGTGCGCGTCTTCGGGGTCTCGAAGGACACCGTCAAGAGCCACGACGGCTTCAAGGCGAAGTACGAGCTGCCGTTTACGCTCTTGTCCGATCCCGACAAGTCGCTGCACCTCGCGTACGGCGCGTGGGGCACGAAGAAGATGTACGGCAAGGAGGTCGAGGGCACGATCCGCTCGACGTTCCTGGTCGACAAGCATGGGCGAATCGCCGCGGCCTGGCCCTCCGTCAAGGTGAAGGGTCACGTCGATCAGGTGATCGAAGCGCTCGCGACGCTCTGAGCTTCAAGGCACTGGGCACAGGCACGTGCCGAGCCCATCGCAGCTACCTGCGGCGCAGCCGAGCGCGTCACCGCATGGGGTCAGGCTCGGGGCGGCGGTGACGATACCGCTGCCCTGACACACGAGGCAGTCGGTCAGCGCTTCGCCGCGCGTGACGCAACGACCGACACCATCGTGGCAGCTGTCGGGGCCGTCGCGGTGGGTGCAGACGCCAGCTTCGCAGACATCGATCGTGCAGGCGCTGCCGTCGCTCGTGCACGACTCGCCTTCGCGGGTCGGGGCGAGGCGATCGGTTGCAACGCACACGAGGCAGGGGTTGGAAGCGGGGCGTTCGCCGACGGCGACGCACTCGCTGCCGCCGGGCGCGAGGCACAAGCCGGGTGCAGGCAGGTGGCGACAGAGGCCTTGCTCGCAGCTGTCGAAGGTACACGCGATGCCATCATCGCAGGTCGCAGCGAGGCCGCGGCAGGCCCCGTCGCGGCAGCGGTCGATGGTCGTGCACGGGTCGCCGTCGTCGCAGCTCGCGAGGTCCGCGGCGACGTCGAAGCGGCACTCGCCCGTGGTCTGGTCGCAGCGGTCAGTGGTGCACTCGTTGCCGTCGCTGCAGGTCTTGCGCGTGCCGCTGCAGACCAGGTTGCGACACTGGTCGGCGAGCGTGCATGGGTTACCGTCGTCGCACGGCAGGTTCTTCGCCTCGAACACGCAGCCGCCCGGGTTGGTCGCGGTCGCGGGAGTGCAGCGATCGACCGTGCACGGGTCGCCGTCGTCGCACACGAGGCCGCTGCCGACACAGGCGCCGGCGGCCGTGCAGAGGTCTTCGCTCGTGCACGGGTCGCGGTCGTCACAGGTGCGGCCGGCGACCCCCGCGGCCACGCAGCCACGTCCCGGCTCGCAGGACTCGTCGGTGCAAGGGTTGTTGTCGTCGCACGCGATCAAGGCTCCGTGGCAGTCGCCGTCGTTGCAACGGTCGTCCCGCGTGCAGTCGTTGTCGTCGTCGCAGGTCGCCCCATCGTCATTGCGAAAGCGACAGAGGCCGCCGATGCAGGCGCTGCGAAGGCAGGCAGAGGCCTCGCAGGCAGCGCAGTCGCTCGCATCGCTGCAGCGCTCGCCGCCGGGCAGGGTGCCGCGCACGAGGATTGGAACCAGAGGCACAGCGGCCGCGAGGAACGCTCGCAGTTGCTCGCTCGCGCTCGGGGTGAGGGCCCAGGCCGCGTCGAGGCGCGCTACAGCTGGGACACCGAAGCGCTCCCAACGATGGCGCAGGAGGTCGGCGTGCAGGCGTGCCGCAGGGCTCGCGGTCGGGCTCGCGATCGGTGGTACCTCGGTGGCGGTCGGGTCCGCGAAGAGTGCCGTGAGCTCCGCGTTGGTGAGCCGGCCCTGGTGGCACAGCGAAGCGCGCGCAGTGGGCAGCGACTGCGACAACAACTGACTCAACGCACCTGGGCCATGGCGGCTCGCCCGGGCCGCATCGGGTGCTGTGCGATCTGACGCGCGCACGACGACCAGAGGCGTCCCGGCGGGCGGCAGCGTCAATGGATCGACCGCGCCGGTCGAGGCCAGCTCGAGCTCGAAGTGAGATGCATCGACGACCCATACGATCGCCGCGAGCCGCGAGCACTGCTGGCTCAGCACCGCCTCTACGCGTCGGTAGGAGATCACCTCCGGTGTGGCTATCGGCCCGGCCAGCGACGTCAGCAGGAACGCGCCTCCATTGCCGGGCGAGCCGCGACCCGAGAGCACCAGGACCAGCAGGCCGGCCTCGGGGATGGCCGCGCAGGTCGATCGGATCGCGGCCTCGAAGGTGGCTTGGCTTGGCGCCGCGAGGTGCTGCCCATGTAGGTCGAGCGCCGCGAAGGTCGTGTCCCAGAGCGCCGCATCGGCCGTGCTCGCGACATCGGATCCGGTGACGAGCAGTGCAGCACGTGAGCCGTCGAGCGAGGCAGTGCCGATGGTCGCGGCCCGTGAGGATGACACCGCAAGCGGCAGGGCCAAGACGGCCGTGAGCTCCAGCTCGCAGTCGTCCGCCTGGCTCAGGATGAGGCCCGCGTGCTCACCGCGCGTGGTCGGATCGGGATCGATCAGGAAGCGATCGCGCGCGAGCGTCGCGAGCAATGCAGGGCCTTCGAGCCCTGGTGCCAGCGCCGTCGGGAAGCCCGGTAGCGCGGCGGCGAGCGCGCTGAGCCTTGCCAGGTCGGCGGGGCAGGAGTCTTGGTTTTCGCCGGGGTCCGCGCTACAAGCCGACGCGATGCCAATGGCAAGCCCGCAGATCGAGCCAAGCAAGCGTCCACGACGAACGGTTCGTGCGCGCTGTGATGCGAGTGGAGGGACGGACACCGCGGCAGCATGGGCGATGCGCCTGGTCGCTGCAATCGCCTGCATCGCGAGCGTTGCCTGTGGCGAAGACACGCCGCCGCCGCTCGTAGCGCTCGCAGCGGTACCAACCGTCGCGGTCGAGACGCGTGACGGCGTCATCATGGCCGCGGTGCCGCGCGACCTGGTCATCACCACCCAGGAGGGCTCGCTGTTCGCGACGTCGGCCGACGGCAGCTTCCGGCTGTTCCTCGATCATCGCTCGGGCGAGAGCCTGCCCGAGGCCTTCGGTGCCTTGAAGGACGAGCTCATCGGGCTCGGCTGGGAGCCGGGTGAGGAGCAGCACTACGAGACCGCGGTGTCAGTCGTTATGGTACGTGGACAGAAGCAGAGCAGGCTCCACCGGACGACGTGGCTGCTCGAGGCTGCCGGGCGGGTCGTCCTGTGCGAGGCAATCGCAAGCGACATTCAGGCGGCCCGCCTCGGCACGCCGCTGCGAGATCTTTGTCAGTCACTGCGTGTGGCGCCGCCCGCACCCAAGCCTGCTGTGGCCCCGGTGCTGCCTCCTGGAGCCGGACCCGCGATCCCGGCCGTACCTTCGCCGACCACTCCCGCGACTCCCCCCACTCGCTAATCGGCTCTATCGGTCGAGGACTTCGCGGACGCGCGCCGCGAGGCTCTTCGGGGTGAGCGGCTTTTGTAGGAAGGGCGTGCCTTCTTCGAGCACGCCGTGCCGTACGACCGCGTCGTCGGTGTAGCCCGACATGAACAGGGTCTTGATCTCGGGCCGCAGCGCGGCGATCCGCTCGGCGACGGCGCGACCGCCGAGCTGCGGCATCACGACGTCAGCGAGCAAGAGGTGGATGGGACCCATGTGAGTGCGCGCGAGCTCGATCGCGTGGTGCACGTCGCTCGCTACGAGGAGCGCGTAGCCGCAGCTCGTCAACACCTCGACCGCGGCGCGCCGCACGGCGACGTCGTCCTCCGCGATGAGGATGGTCTCCCCGCGGCCGCGCGCCTGCGGTCGTGGATCGTCGCTGAGCTGCTCGTTGCCTTCGAAGCAGGGCAGGTACACCTTGAACGACGAGCCCTTGCCTGGCTCGCTGTAGACGTAGATCGAGCCGCCGCTCTGCTGCACGATGCCAAAGACCGTCGACAGCCCGAGGCCGGTGCCCTTGCCCTTTTCCTTGGTCGTGTAGAACGGCTCGAAGATCTGTGCGCGCACGCTCTCATCCATGCCGTGGCCGGTGTCGCTCACCGCGAGCATTACGTGTGCACCGGGCTTCGAGCCGAGGTGGTCGCGCGCATAGGCGTCGTCGAGGTCGACGCGCATTGTCTCAATCGTGAGCTTGCCGCCCATCGGCATTGCGTCGCGCGCGTTGACGACCAGGTTCATCAGGACTTGTTCGACCTGACTCGGGTCGACCCGCACCCGCCCGAGGCCGAGTGTCGTGCGCACCGCGAGCTGGATGTCCTCACCGAGGATGCGATGAAGCATGCGCTCCATGTTGCGGATGACGTCATTGAGGTCGAGTACGCGCGGCTGCAGCACCTGCTGGCGGGAGAACGCGAGCAGCTGGCGCGTCAGATCAGCGGCGCGCTCACCCGCCCGACGGATCTCGGTCAGCTCGGCGTGTAGCGGATGCACCGCGTCGAGCTGCGCCAGCGAGAGGTCGGCGCAGGTCAGGATGACGCTTAGGATGTTGTTGAAATCATGCGCGATCCCGCCCGCGAGTCGGCCAATCGCCTCCATCTTCTGGGCGTGCAGCAGCTGCTGCTGGGTGCGGACCAGGACCTCCTCGGTGCGTCGCTTCTCGTCCAGCGCGGTGCGCAGCTCGACCACGCGCTCTTCGACGGCGCGCTCGAGGTCGGAGTGCGAGCGCCGGATCAACTCTTCGGCGGTGCGCCGCTCGGTCACGTCGACCGAGATCCCGAGGAGGTGCGTCGCGACGCCGCGCGCGTCGAGCAGCGGGATCTTGCGCGTGTGTAGCCAGCGCGTGCCGTTGGGCGTCTCTATCGGCTCTTCGGCGATGTCGACGATCGCCTTCGCGGCGAGCACCTCGCGGTCCTTTGCGACAAAGAAGTTGGCCTGCGTCGACGGAAACAGGTCGTGGTCGCTCTTGCCGAGGAGGTCAATCCGCGACAGCCCGAGGAGCTCCTCGCCCGCGCGATTGAAGCGCACGAACTTCAGGTCCGAAGCGGTCTTGAGGAACACCATGGCTGGGAGTTGGTCGATGACCGCATCCAGGAAGCGCGTGGCGTCGTCCTCGGGCAACGTGGGTACGTCACCTTTAGGGAAGGTCTTTATCATCGTGCATGTGCTGCGTGCGTGCGTGTGGGTCGCCCGTTCGACGACCGCCAGTATCATCCCACGACCCGCGCTCGCGGTCACGCACGCGCGAGGCCATCAAGAAATCAGTACGGAAGGCGCGTGCGGCGGAGCTGCGAAAGCGGCCGTGCGAAGTCCCGCACCAGCCCATCGCCGAAGCGCTTCGCACCATTCGAACCGTTCGCCTGCGCGGCACAGCTCGGCACGAGGCACTCCTTGGCGCCCGGCAGGGACGGCGCGGCGGGGGCGACGCCCTTCAGGCTGATGTGCTGGTGATGGAGGTGGAACAAGAACCAACCTAGTCCCTGGTCGGTCGTCTCGTACGCGAGCGCGCGGCTCTGCGTGCAAGGCGTGCCCTCGAGCCAGCCCTGACCGCAAAGCACATCCATCGCCTCTTCGACCAGCGGCCCGACCTGGCCATCGACGCCGATCACCCGGGTGCGCGGACTCTGGAAGAGGAGGCCCAGGAAGAGCGCATCGCGCCAGACGTCGAGCGTCGTCGGGGCGCCGGTACAGTGGTAGGCCTCCTGCCCGCCCTGGGTGTGGGGGCAGATCGGACGCAGCTTGTTGTCGGGCACGCCGGCGGTCTGGAAGTAGCCGATGTCCATGTCGTAGCCGTCTTCGTGCGTGCCGGCCGGGTGCCCCGGCTGGCCTTCGCGCGTGCCCGGAATGCTGCCGTTGGACTCGCTCATGTCACCCAGGCCAATCGGCTCGCCATTGCCGCCGGCCCACGCCGCGGCCTTGCAGTCGACGACCGCCGCCGCCCACTTGATCAGCATGACGAGGTCGCGGCGCGCATAGCTGCGGTATTCGTCGGCAGTGGTCTCGCCGTTGATCGGGTAGTCCCAGAAGCCCGGGCCCTCGTCGGGCTCGAACGCGATGACCTCGCCGCAGCTCGCCGCACCGCTCGTGCAGTCGCGCGGCGGCAGGTTGTTGCAGACAGGGCCCGGACCGGGGCCCGGGCCGCCGTCGAGGTCGGGCACACATTCGCCAGTCTGGGCGCAGAGGTAGCCCGCGCCGCAGCTGTTGGCGGTGCACGGAGGCTCGCCGCAGGTGCCGTCCGGGCGGCAGACGGTGCCGGCGCCGCAGCTGTTGGCCGTGCATGCGGGCAAGCACGAATCGGAGGCGGCGTCGCACGCGAAGTTGGTCGGGCAGCCGCTGTCGGCGCAGCTCGGAAAGCAGATGCCAGGGTCGAAGCAGCCATAGCCCTGGTTGCATCCGTTGTTCGCGGTGCCGCAAGAGTCTACGCAGGCGGTGCCGCCGTTGGCGAACACCTCGGCGCAGGTGCTGCCGGTCGGGCATGAGTTGGCGGTGCAGTCACCGATGAGGCAGTAGCCTTGGAAGAAGCCGGTCCGTTCGCCATCGAGCTCAGCCGGATAGCAGAAGGCGCCCGCGTCTTTGCAGTCCGCGTCGACCTCGCAGGCGCCACCGACCGGACTCGTCCCGCTCGTCGTGCCCTCGGTCCAGCAGGTGTTGTCGCCGTCGCAGACGTAGCCGTCGGAGCCCCGGCAATCAGCGCTGCCGGCGCAGTCCTTCAGGCAGAACGAGCCCGAGTCGCCCAAGCCCCAGCAGCTCGCACCAGCGGGGCAGCCGGCGGTGTCGCACTCGCTGGTCGAGCAGTAGCCCGCGGGCAACTCGAGGCAGACGCCGTCGGGGCCGCAGTCGGCGTCGCCGCTGCACGCCGCACCGACCTTCGAGGTCGAGACGGTTGTGTCGCCGCTCGTGTCGTTCGTGGTGCTGTCATTGGGCAGCACCGTGTCACCGGGCTGGACGGTGTCGGTTGGCTGAACCGAGTCGCCAGGGTGCGATGTGTCCTCGGTCGGCGTCGTGTCGACCGGCTGCAGCGAGTCGTTGGGCTGCACGGTCGCGTCGGGTGTGCCCTCGGTGGTATCGCCACCGCTGGTTCCATCACCGACGTTGGGGGCGTCTTGCTGCACGTCTTGCGTGACTTCGGCGGTGCCCTTGTTGGAGCCGGCCGAGTCGCACGCGGCCAATACGACGAGACCACTCGCGAGCAGCCCGAGGCGATAGTTGAGCCTCGGCACGGCAGCCCAAGGCGATACGGTGAGCCTGCGCATAGACACCTTCCACGTAGGAGAGGCGGCCTGCTAGCGCACCGACGCCACGGTTGCAAGGTTCAGTTCAAGCGCGGCTCGCAATGCCTTTCGCGAAGGCACGCGCTACGGAATCAGCCGGAGCTCTCGTCGTCGAGGCGGCCGATCATCAGCGCGTTGATGCGCGAGAAGCGATTGCGGAGGTCGATCACCCGTTGCCCGACGAACTCGAGCAGCGGCAACGCGAGCTGGCTTCCGAGAGCCGGTCGGCGCCGCATGATCTCGAGGAAGCGCGAGCGCGTCAGCGACAGCAGGACCACCTTGTCGCGCGCTGTCAGGGTCGCCGTGCGCGGGCCTTCGCGCACCAAGGAGATCTCGCCGGCCCAACCACCCGTGCCGATGTCGATGAGGTGCGCGCGCTGGAACGTGACGCGCAGGCGGCCCTGCACGACGACATACAGGCTGTCGCCAGGGTCGCCCTCGCGGCACACGATGTCGGCCGCTTCGTAGGCCTGGTATTCGAAGTAGGGCGCGATAAGAAGGCGCTCGGACTCGGAGATCTTCTCGAAGAGGAAGCACTTTCCGAGCACACGCGCGACGTCGACGCGCTCGTTCTTGGCGGTGCCGGGCTCGGCGACCGCGTCTTCGATGGACAGCGACTCGACCGGCACGAGGTGCACGGTGATGTTGTCCTTGCCTCCACCCTCGTTGGCGGCCGCTACGAGCTTCGTCGCGCGCGCGTCGAGCGAGTCCGGCTCAGCCAGGATCTCGGCGATGCGCTTGTCCGACACCATCCGATGGAGGCCGTCACTGCAGAGCAGGATGAGATCGCCATTGGCAATGCGCACTTCGGCGATGTCGGGTCGGATCTCGGGGGTGACGCCGATCGCCTGGGTCAGCGTCTTCTTGAACGGGCTCGAGGCGTAGTCCTCGACACTGATCTCGCCGCGCTTGAGCTGCAACATCGCGAGCGTGTGGTCCGTCGTCAGGCAGCGCAGCTTCTTGTCGCGGAAAAGGTAGGCGCGCGCATCGCCGACATGGGCGACATACGCGAACGGTCCCATCAGAGTCAGCGCGACCGCGGCCGAAGTCGCGCGCCCTTCGCCGCGCACGCTCATCTCCTCCTTCACGAGGCGACCCGCGGTGTTGAACACCGACTCGAAGAAGTGGCCGACCGCGAGCCGCGACGAGCTGTCCTGCTCGGCCGCGACCTTCGCCTGGAACTCGCTCAGGTGGGCAGCTTCGTCGGCCAGCACACGCAGCGTCAGCCCGGCTGGCCACAACGCCCCGCTGCCGTCGGCGATCGCGTAGAGCGGCACGTTGGGCAGCCCCATTGCTGCGTCCTCGTTCTCCCTCATGCGCAGGCCGATGTCGCTCACTGTGGCGGCCGCGCCAAAGCGCGACGGAGTGATGTTCGGGCGGGTCGGGCGGGTCGCCGGCGGCCTTTCGGAACGCGTGACAGCATCGGCAGCCGAGGGTGATGCGGCGGGCTCACCGATTCGCGGTGCGGGCTGAGGGCGCTTCAGGCCCGCAGGCGAAGGCGCCATGTCGGGACGTGGCTGCGGGACGGGGCGGGCGAGCGGCGGCCTTGCGCCGGGTGAGTCAGGCGGAGCCATAGACGGGCATCACGAGGCCAGTGGTGAGCGCATTGTCGGGGGAGGCGAGATACGCAATGGCGCGGGCGACCTGGTCCACCTTGGGCCAGCGATCGAAGTCCGCCTTCGGCATCGCGCGGCGGTTGTCGGGCGTGTCCATGATCGATGGAGCGATCGCGTTGACCCAGATCCCCTCGGACTTGAGTTCTTCCGCGAGCGACTGCGTCAGCGACACGACCGCCGCCTTCGACACCGCATACGCGATCATGCCCGCGGTCGGCGTGAGCGCCGGGCGCGCCGCGACATTGACGATGCGCCCCTGCTGCGCGCCCGCGCGGATGCGGGCAACCGCGGCCTTGCTGCAGAGGAACGCGCTGAGCGCGTTGAGGTCGAGCATCTTCTTGAAGTCGGCCGCGCTGGTCTCGGCGAGCGGAGCCATCTTGAAGCCACCGACCAGATGGATCGAAGCGTAGACGCGCCCGACCTGGCCATAGAAGGCCGCGACGCCGGCCTCGTCGAGGAGGTCGACACCTTCGATCACGTGCACTCGCTCATGCGACTTCAGCTCGAAGTCCGCCGACATGCGGGGGTCGACGTTCGGGATCCAACAGGTCGCGCCCTCGGCGACGAGCGCCGCGACGACACCACGACCGAGGCCGCCTGTCCCGCCCGTGATGACCACATCTAGACCGTCGAAGCGTGACGTCGCTTTCAATGGCGATCCATCGCCTGCCTGGGACATTCCGACCTCCACCAAAGACACTACCCCAGGCTTTTGCGCCGTGCTAGTGGCCCCGACATGCGAAGCTTGGCCCTCGTCGCTGCACTGGTCCCCGCCCTTGCCCTGGTCGCCTGCGCCTCGCGCGCTGACTTCCCGGAGCGTCCCCGTCGCGCCGTCGTCGAAGCCACGACGACGCCGACTCCGGGCGTCGACCCGAAGACGGTCGCAGCCGAGGTGGTCGGCAAGAAGCTGACGGTCGGCGACATCGATGCAGGCATCGCCGAGCAGCTCGCGTCTGCCCGCCAGACCTACGAGATGAGCCTCTACGAAGCGCGCAAAGCGGCGCTCGCTCGGCGCATCCAGCAGGAACTCATGCAGACCGAGGCGAGCCAGCGCGGCATGACGGTCGAGGCGCTCATCAAGGCCGAGGTCGATGGAAAGATCACGCCTCCGACCGACTCCGAGCAGCGCGCGCTCTACGAACAGTTCAAAGACCAGATGGATGGCGCCTCGTACGAGGTCATGGCCGACCGCCTGAAGGAGCACCTCAGCCAGGAGCGCAGCGGCAACCGGCTGCGCGACTACCTCGCCGAGCTGCGCAAGCGCCACGGCGTCAAGGTCCTGCTCGATCCCCCGCGTGTCACGGTCGAGGCGAAGGGTCCGACGCGTGGCCCCGCCGACGCGAAGGTCACGATCCTCATCTACTCGGACTTCGAGTGCCCGTTCTGTGGCCGCGCCGAGCCGACCCTGGCCAAGGTGCGCGAGACCTACCCCAACGACGTGAAGTTCGTGTTCCGCCACTACCCGCTGCCGTTCCATGCGTCGGCCCGCCCCGCGGCGGCCGCGTCCGCCTGTGCCGCCGAGCAGGGCAAGTTCTGGGAAGTGCACGACCAGCTCTTCGGCACGGGCGAGCTCGGGGTCGACAGCGTCCGCACGTTCCTCGGCAAGATCGCCGGCTTCGACCTCGCCAAGTACGACGCGTGCCTGAGCAGCGGCCGCGGCGAAGCGGTCGTCGCGACCGACGTTACCTCGGCCGGCCTGGTCGGCGTCGACAGCACCCCCCACTTCTTCGTCAACGGCGTGCGCATCAGCGGTGCCCAGCCGTTCGAGGCGTTTCAGTCGATCATCAACGCTGAATTGGACCGTTAAATCCGAGCGCGAAAGTCAGCGTGTCGAGATGGCGCCGTTCGGTGAGTCGAAGACGAACCAACTCGCGAGCTTGCACGCTGGCCGCACGAGGCCATTAAATCGCGCGCTTGGCGAACGCCAGGCCAAGGGTCCTGAGCAGGTCCTGGGTCGAGAATGGCTTCTGCAGAAACCACGTCGCGTCGCCCGTCAGGTCCTCCGGATCGAGGTTGTCGTCGGCGTAGCCCGACATGAACACGACCGGCAGCCCGGGCTGACGGCCGCGCAGCGTGCGCGCGAGCTGAGGCCCACTCTCGAGTGGCATCACCACGTCGGTGAGCAGCAGATCGGGCAACGGGTCGGCGCGGATCTCGAGCTGTTCCTGTAAGCGCAAGGCAGCGGCTGCGTCGCGGGCCTCGTAAACGACGAAGCCCTGACCCTTGAGGAGGCGCGCGACCAGGACGCGCACCGCCTCGTCGTCCTCGACCAGCAGTACCCGGTGTCCGCGCGCCAGCTCGTCCCTCGGGGTCGCGCGTGGCTCTGAATCGGCCGGCCCCGCGTGCACCGACCAGAAGAGGCGGACAGTCGTGCCGCGACCGGGCGTGCTGTCGATCTCGCAGGCGCCGCCGGCCTGGCGCACGATGCCATAGACCGTCGACAGCCCGAGCCCCGTGCCCTTGCCCGGGCTCTTGGTGGTGAAGAACGGCTCGAACGCGCGGCTGACCGTCTCGGCGTCCATGCCACTGCCGTTGTCGATCACCTCGAGCATCACGTAGGGGCCCGCTTCGACCCCGAGCACCGCGGAGTTGGCCTGCAGCGGGCGTCGGCTCGTGTTGACTTCCGATGGCTCGCCACCTTCGTCACCCGTCGGACTCGGCTCGGTGAGCTGTGTGAGGCTTGTACGAATGATGATGACGCCGCCATCGGGCATCGCGTCGCGCGCGTTGATCACCAGGTTGATCAATATCTGCTCGAGGTGGCTGGCGCCGATGCGGATGGTGGGCAGCGGCTCGCTCAGCTCGGTCTGGAGCACCACGCGGGCGCCGATTGAGCGACGCAGGAACTGCAGCAGCCCACTGACCTGCTCGTTGGGCCTCACGACGCGTGCCTCGGACATGTGCCCGCGCGAGAACGTCAGGAGCTGCTGCACGAGCGACGCTGCACGCTGAGCCGCGCGTTGGATCTCGGACGCGGATGCGACGACGTCGCTCGCGTCGGGGGCCTCGCCGAGGAGCTCGGCGTAGGTCAGGACGACCGCCAGGATGTTATTGAAATCATGGGCAATACCGCCCGCCATGCGGCCGATCGCCTGCATCCGCTGGCCGTGATGGAGCTTCTCCTCGAGCACCCGCCGCTCGCTCACGTCGCGCGCCACGACCACATACGAAGGCAGTCCATCCTCGTCGCGGATCATGAACGCGCCGAGTTCGGCCCGCACCGTCGAGCCATCCTTCCTGAGGAGCTTGGTCTCGCGCTCGGGCAGGGGGCGACCGGTCTGCATCATGTGCCCGACGCGCTTTCGCACGAGCGGGATCTCGTCGCTCGGCAGGATCCCGGTGATCGGCATCCCGACGAGCTCCTCCGGGCGCGCGTAGCCGAGGTAGCGCGCGGCCGTGCCGTTCACATAGAGGAAGCGCTGGTCGCGATGCACTCCGATTGCGAACGGGAACTGCTCGATCAGCGTGAAGAAGCGGTCGCGCGTCGGCGCGAGCCCGGCGTGCAGGGGACGAATCCGCACGAGCAAGCGCGCCCGCACGGGATCGGGATCGGGTGCCATCCGGATAAGCGACACCAGCACCGGCAGCCCACGTCGCGTCGCGCCCGGCGAGGTCGCGGGCAGCATGCGCGGCAGCTCGCTCTGGAAGTTGACCTCCTCGCTCTGCGCACGCAACAGCGCCTCGCCGATGTGGGGCCAGGTCCCGAGTGAGCCACCCTCGAGCCCGGGCTGGCTCGCGTCGCTGCCTTCGTCCGGCGGGCCGATCAGCATGTGACGCCAATGCCGGTTCACGAACAGCACACGGGCGTGCCCGTCGATCTCTGCGAGCGCATCGTTCGATTCCTCGACGAAGCGGCGGAACGACGGAAACGACACTGACGGCTCCTCGGTCGTGGGCGATGGGCGCGGTCCCGCGTTCGAGCCTCAGCTCAGCGTGTGATCGGGCGGAACGGGGGAGACATGGATGAGCCCATGCCGGAGGCGAAGCTAGCATGATCGTGACCGACTTCGCGATGCGTGACATCCGCGTTGCGTTCGGATCATTCGCCAAGACATCGCGACGGAGGCCAGGGCAGCGGCCAGCCGCGCCACTGGGAACGGAAACCCGCTTGTCTCTTCCATTCCGCCCCCGTAACCGCTACAAGGCGCCCGCTTGTCGCAGGGCGTAGCTGATTGCCAGATGGCCTGGCGATTGCGGGCTTCCCCTGCACCGCAGCCCGGCGTTCGTGCCGCTGCCGCGCGCACTCGTGACGAGCCTGTTCGGAGAATGCATGTCTGAGTCGACGAAAGAAGAGGGCATCACGGTCGAAGGCACCGTGGTCGAGCCGCTGAAGAATGCGATGTTCCGCGTGGAGCTCGAGAACGGGCACGCCGTGCTGGCACACGTGTCCGGCAAGATGCGCAAGCACTACATCCGCATCCTCCCGGGCGACAAGGTGACGGTCGAGCTGTCGCCTTATGACCTCACGCGCGGTCGCATCACGTACCGCTCGAAGTAGAGTTCCCGGCGAGCTCCCGAAGGAGTACCGCGGCCCGTTCGAGCGCCTCGAACGGGATCGTGTGTGGTCCATCGAAGGGCAGGTAGTCGACTGCGACGCCGGCTGCCGAGAGCAGGGTGACCAGCGCCTCGGTGCCGCGGATCGGCAACAGCGGATCCTGCCGGCCATGTGTGATGAGGACCCGCAAGCCCAAGCGCCGTGCGGCCGCGCGCTCCCAGCTGGCGCGATCGACCAGGGTCGGTGAGAACGCGATCACCGCGGCCGGTGCCTCCTCCAGCCGCAGCGCGAGATCGAGCGCCATCATCGCGCCCTGCGAGAACCCCCCCAGCACCACCTGCGACCACTGGCGTCCGCCCATGAGGGCCTCGATCGCGGTGCGCAGCTTCTTGCGTGCCGCGCCCATGCCGGGTGGCTCGGCGGCCGCCAGCACGTCGATGCGGCCTGCACGATTGGCCTGGTCGAGCGCCTGCATGTCGATTGGAAACCAGGCCCGACCACCGTAGAGGCCGATCGACGACAGATCGATCGGGCCCGCCGGGAAGGCGAAGGTCGCGCCCGCGAGCGAGGGCTGGAGCTGGACCAGCTCACCCGCCAGCGCCACGAGGTCGCTGCCCGGCGCGCCGAAGCCATGACAGAAGACGACCAGGGTCGAGGTCGGCGAGCCCTTCCCGTCGGCCGTCACGATGTTGACGTCGAGCTCTCCCGACCGCGTGCTGATGCGCTTCAAGCGATACCTCCCACTCGTGTTTGCCGCATGTTGTAGCGCTTGCGGCTGCCGTCGCTTCACTCGCCGGCGGCGAATGGATCCGAGTGCCTCGGATCGGTGACGAACGCTTCGTCCGTCAAGGCCGAAAGGAACGCGAGCAGTGCTGCGCGCTCGTCATCGGTCAGCGTGAAGCCTTTGACGAACTGGGACTTGTTCGGGTTGGCGCGGCCATCACCGGCATTGGGGCCATCCGCGATGACACGCCCGCCCGCCGAGTACATGTCGATGACGTCGTCCAGCGTCGCGAGCGAGCCGTCGTGCATGTAGGGCGCGGTCAGCGTGATGTTGCGTAGCGTCGGCGCCTTGAAGCGGCCGCGGTCGCTGTCGAGGTGGGTCACGTCGTAGACACCCTGGTCGCGTGCCGGGTAGGCGCCCTTGCCATCGAGGTTGTAGAGGCCGTTGTTGTGAAACAGGACCTCGTCGAAGGTCGTGTTCGTGTGGGTCGACGAGGCCTGGAAGTTGAAGTCGCCGTGGCAGTGGAAGCACTCGAGCCGCTCCGAGAAGAAGAGCTCGAAGCCCTCGAACTGCTGGGCGGTCATCGCCGTCGGGTCCTTGCGATACCAGAAGTTGTCGTAGGCGCTGCGGGTCGACAACAAGGTGCGCTCGAACGCTGCGATCGCCTTCACGATCGTGTCGACGCCGATGCGCCCGCGCTCCTCCGGGAAGGCATCGCGGAAGCGCTGGACGTAGTCGTCGTCGGAGGCGAAGCGCTGGACGAGCTCCTCCTCGCGTCCCGACAGCCCGAGCTCGACCGGGGTCTCGCCGAACATCGGCACCAGCGCCTGTTGCTCGAGGTGCACCAGCACCGCGCTCGACCACGTCTGGGTCGCGTTGAAGGCGACGTTGGCGAGTGACATCGCGTTGCGGAAGTGCGCCTGGTCAGTCGACCCGACCGACACCGCCTGCGGCTCGGAAAACGCGTGAGCCTGCACGTGGCAAGAGGCGCAGGCCTGCGTCTCGTTGCCCGAGAGCTGCTTGTCGTAGAAGAGCCGCCGCCCGAGCTCGACCTTGGCCTCGTTCATCGGATTGTCGGCTGGCACGCGTGGCTCGGGAAAGCCCTTGGGCAGGTCCCACTCGTACGTCGTCGAGGCGGCCGGGTCGTCATTGCAAGCGCCAGCAACGAGTGCCACCAGGGAACCGACGAGCAGAGCGCGAATCACGGCCGGTAAGCTATCGGTCCAGCAGGCGGGTGCCAAGCGATAGCGCGTGGGCGTGACCCGACGGACCAGAACCCTTGGCTGGTGTCGTCGGACCCCAGCGACTCACGGCGATCGCCGGAAAGCCGGGAGTAGAACCGCTCGCTGGGGTCTGCCGACCCGAGGCGGGACACGGCAAAGCCAGTAAACAAGTCATTGCGTGCATGGCACGGATGTTGAGTGTAGATGCCTCGTCCTCCCCGTCGCTTCCGCCAGGTTCGAGCCTCGATCCCATCCGCTGCTCGGCCGCACGCGCTCCAACAAGGAACCCTTCGATGAACCGCCTCGTCCCCCTTGCCTGCATCACCTTCGGGCTCGCCGCCTGCGAAGCGACCCCGCCTGCCGACGAAGGCAACGCCGGTCCCGTCGACATCGAAAAGACCGACAAGTCAGCAGGCAAGGCCGACCAGTGGGGCCCCGCCGACGCGCCGACGATCTTCACCCCCGACCTCAAGATGTCGCTGGCCGACCTGCCGATGGACGGCGAGGCCGCCAACATCCCCTGGGCCGCCTCGTACTGGCCGGTCTACGAAGACACGATCAACCACAAGTGGGACGGCGCCGCGAGCGAATCGCCGGCTGCCAAGTACGGAAAAGCCTTCGGGATCGCCGACGTCGAGGCCAAGGTCTCGAAGGCGCACGGCATCGACCGCTACGCGACCCGCACGGCGTGTACGACCGACGCGCAGTGCAATGACAAGATCGGCGAGGCCTGCGCCAAGCGCACGGGCGCGACCGGCGGCTACTGCATCCCGACCTGGTGGGGCATCTGCCATGCCTGGGCTCCCGCCTCGATCCTCGAGCCCGAGCCGGTCTACCCGGTCACGCGCAACGGCGTCACCTTCAAGGTGAACGACATCAAGGCGCTGGTCGAGATGACCTACAACTCGTCGACCTCGAAGTTCGTCTCGCTTCGCTGCGACGAAGACGACTCGGCCGACGCGATCACCTACGACGCCTACGGTCGCCCGACCGGTGACGACGTCGAGTGCAAAGACACCAACCCCGGCACGTACCACGTGCTGCTCACGAACTACCTCGGCCTGCGTGGCCAGGCGTTCGTCGAGGACCGCACGTTCGACGACGAGGTCTGGAACCAGCCCCTGCGCGGCTATCGCATCACCCAGCAGAAGGAAGTCACGGCACTCGAGGCGAACAAGCTCATCGGTGTGACCGCGGCCCCCGGCTCGATCGACACCAAGACCTACACGATCACTGGCCTCGCCAAAGACGCCTGGAACCACCAGCCCGCCTACGACGTGATCGCCGGCACGACCGTCAAGGTCGAACTCACGAGCAGCAAGGACCTCGACCTCTACGTGAAGGTCGGCGCGCAGCCGACGGCCACCGTCTACGACTGCCGCCCTTACGCCGGCACCGGCAACGAGACCTGCGACGTCACCATCCCGGCCGGCCAGACCAAGCTGTTCATCTCGGTCCAGGCCTACGAGGGCCCGGCCGACGCGACCGTCAAGGTCCTGATTCCCAAGAACAATGCCGGTGTGCCGACGACCTACCTGTTCAATGACAAGGCCGCCAAGCTCTTCCACGTGAAGCTCGAGGTCGACTACATCACCGAGGCGCCGAGCAACGTCGACGGCAACCTGGGGAGCCGCATCGACACCTACACCCGCACCGACCGCTACGAGTACGTGCTCGAGGTCGACAAGGACGGCAAGATCAACGGCGGTGAGTGGATCGGCGCCAACAAGCGCAACCACCCCGACTTCCTGTGGCTCCCGACCGGCCGCTCGACCGCGAGCATCGCGGGTGGCTCGATCACCTATGCCCAGGTCAAGTCGATCCTCGAAGAGTCGATCGCCGGCCCCGGCGGCGCGACCGGTGGCTCGCAGGTCCTCAAGGAAGAGACGATCACCGTGGCCGCCAACGAGTGGAAGCACCTCGGGCCCTTCAGCGACGTCGCCAGCGGCTTCAGCGTCGTGATGAGCGGCACGGGCGACGCGGACCTCTATGTTCGCACCGGCTCACAGCCGACCACCGCGGCCTACGACTGCCGTCCCTACGGCGGCGACAGCAGCGAGAGCTGCACCCCCGCTGGTGCCGGCCCCTGGTACGTCTCGGTGCACGGCTACAAGGCCAGCAGCGTGAAGCTCACCATCCGCTACACGAAGACCGGCGGCACCACCCCGACCGTCCCGACGACGCCGACCTCGCACCTCGCGATCAACGGCACGGTCGGCGAAGGCGCGCTGCTCACGTATTCGATCCCAGTCGTGGCCGGTAAGAAGATCGTGATCCGCACCGAGGCCGCCGCCGACATCGACCTCTACATCAAGATGAACCTCATCCCGACCGTGACCACCTACGACCAGCGCGGCTACACCGACAGCGGCAACGAGACGCTGTCGGTGGTCCCGGGTGCCAACGGTACGCTACACATCGCCGTGCACGGCTATCGCGCCTCGGCCTTCAAGCTGACCACCGCCGACAACTGATCCGCAGCAACCTGAGCGCGAATGGCCGTCACTCACGTGGCGGCCTTTTTGCGTTCAGGGCGGCGACTTGGACCTCATCGTGCGCACGTGCCATCAAGGAAACGTGAACCAAAGCGCCCTCTTCTCGACCTTGGCATGGCTCGCTGCGAGCCCGATGTCTGCGTTCGCGGGCCTGCCGAAGCGGCCGCCGCCGTCCGACGTGCTCGCGCGTTACGAGGCCGCGGCCGACTACTCCGAGGCGCGGGCGGGCGTCGCGTTGCTCGTAATCGAAGGCGACGCAATTGCGTTCTCGCGTGCGCCCAAGGGCCAGCGCATCGGCGCGCCACGGCCAATCTTCAGTGGCGTGAAGGGGCTCCTGTGCCCGCTCGTGATGAGCGCGGTTGCCGACGGGCGGATTGGCTTGGATGACCCGGCGGGGCCGAGCTTCGTCAGCCAAGGCGAGCACTCGCAGGTACGGGTGCGCGACTTGTTGTGGCTCACCAGCGGGCTCGATGATGCGCGCTGGTGGAACGAGGTCGAGAACGCGCGAGCGCCCGTTCCAGACCGCTATGCGTTCGCACGCTCCCTCCTGGTGTTGAACGCGCCTGGGCGCGCATTCCAGTACTCGGGCGTGCACGCCGCGGCGCTCGGAGGATACTTGGTATCCCAAGCAATCGATCCGCGGCGCCTGCTCACCGAGCGCATCTTGAAGCCGCTGGGCGTGGTGGCACGCAAGTGGTCGGTCGACGGGGCAGGGCAGCCGATCCTGTCGCATGGCATGTCGCTTGGCCCCGAGCAGTGGGCGCGCATCGGCATGTTGCTGCGCGACGACGGACGCTACCTCGGCAAGCAGATCGTGGCGCCGGGACAACTCGCGACGTGCCTCGTGGGAAGTCCCGCGATGCCGGCCTATGGCCTTGGCTGGTGGCTCAACGCGCCGCTCGACGCGAAGGCGTTGTCCCAGATACCGCTGCTCATTCGCGAGCACCTCGCGAGCGCTGCGCCATCCGACGGCTCACTCACGCGCCCTTTCGCGCCGGGGCCACCCGACCTGTTCGCGGCGATCGGCAGCTACGACCAACGACTCTATGTGATCCCCTCGCGCGGCCTGGTCGTGGTTCGCTTTGCGCTCGATAAGAACGATGGCGCGCTCTTCCGGGACCCGGAGTTTCTGGGGATGCTCGGCTTCTGATGAGTTTTCGTCGCGGCGCGTTGCAGATTTCGATCGACTTGATGAGACTCGTCACTTCGCCGCCTACCAGCCCCGAGCAGCCATGAACCCGATCACCTCACGCCTCTACGCCGTCGCGACCGCGCTCCTCTCGCTGGGTCTCGCCGCATGCCCGGACGCGACCCAGGTCGCCGACCAATGCGTTGCGGCCGATCTCATCGGCCAGTGTCCGGTCGGGTCCAATCCTGTCCTCGGGGCGGAGGCATCGAGCAGCTGCGGTGGCGAGTTCAACGCCAACATCGTCACCGAGGAGGGCTCGGCCACGGGCCAGTGCGGCTCAAACGGGACCTGCCAGTTCCTCTGCCAGTTCTCGGTGCCGTGCACCTGCGGCGTGGCGACGATCAGCAAGGAGTCGATCGTGTGTTCTGAGTGCCAGGATCAGAGCTGCGGTGACGGCCGCTGCGAAGGCACCGAGCGCGCCTTCTGCGAGCCCGGCCAGGCGGGCTGCTTCGCGTGCGAAGAGGACTGCGCCGGTCCGACCTGCGGCGACGGTGACTGCACGGGCACCGAGAACCCGCAGAGTTGCCCGCAGGACTGCGCCGCGACGTGTACCCCCGACGCGAGCGTCTGCATCGGCACACGTGTCTCGAAGTGCGCGGCCGACGGCCACACCAGCGTCGAGTTCGACTGCGCGACCGTCGGCCAGGCATGCAGTGTCGGCGCGTGCGTCGCGCCGAACGTGTGCGGCAACGGGATCTGCGATGGCGTCGAGTCGGCAGCGAGCTGCGCCCAGGACTGCAGCACTTTGTGCCAGCCGGCGAGTCGCAGCTGCGAGGGCGACAAACTGGTCGTATGTGCGGCCGATGGACAGTCGAAGAACGAGACCGACTGCGCCGCCAGCTCGCAGATCTGCGTCAACGGTCAGTGCCGCGCCGCCAACGTGTGCGGCAACGGCGCCTGCGAGGCGGGCGAGAGCGCGACCTGCGCGCAGGACTGCGCCGCCGTCTGCGGCAACGGTCAGTGCGAGAACAACGAGCAGACGACCTGCCCGGCCGACTGCACGACCTGCGGCAACGACAGCTGCGAGGCGGGCGAGATCACCTCGTGCCCCCAGGACTGCGGCATCTGCGTGCCGAGCGAGAAGCAGTGCCTCGCCAAGACCCTGCGCGTCTGCAACGCGAACGGCACGGCCCGTGACGATATCGACTGCAACGCGCTCGGGCTCACATGCGGAGGCGGCGACTGCGTGGAAGCCGGCGTGTGTGGCAATGGTCTATGCGACGCGGGCGAAACCGAGGCGACGTGCCTCGAGGACTGCACCGAGGTCTGCGGCAACAACCAGTGCAATGGACTCGAGACGTTCCTCACGTGCGCCATCGACTGCGATCCGGTCTGCGGCGACGGCACCTGCGAGGGCAACGAGGACAGCATCACCTGCTCGTTCGACTGCCTCGCGACGTGCAACGATGGCTTGTGCAACCCCCCGGAAAGCCGAAGTAATTGCCCGCGCGACTGCGGCAGCTGTGGCGACGGCCTGTGCCAGGACGGCTTCGAGTCGGCGAGCTTGAACCCACCTGCGAACCTCGAGTCGTGCGTCGTCGACTGCGTCGTGACCGGCTGCGGCGAGGACTCGGACTGCGACGACGAACTCACCTGCACCGCCAACCAGTGCCTCAACGGGTCCTGCATCTACACGCCGAACGACGACCTCTGCGCGGGCGACGACAAGTGCATCCGCTTGAACGGGTGCTGCCCCGACGGTGACGGCGACGGCTACGCGGACATGGCGTGCGGCGGCAGCGACTGCAACGACGCGGACCCCGACGTCCACCCGGGCGCGCTCGAGGTATGTGGCGGGGGCGACAAGAACTGCAATGGCCAGCACAAACCGGCCTTGTTGCCGGCGAAGAAGCTCACCAACAGCGCCTCGTTCAAACAGGAGCTGATGGCGGTCGACATCGGTGGCTCATTCATCCTGACCTGGACCGGCAAGCCCGCGACCACGCAGCACCTCGAGCTGCTCGAGGTTGGCTGGGACCTGTTGCCGAAGGCCCCGGTCGCGACCAACAACGACATCGAGGTAAACGATGTCGTATCGCGTGTGTCGGTCGCGTGGAATCCGACGCGGCAGAAGCTCGGCGCGATGTGGATGCTCGCCGAGACCTACACGATCGACGCCTACGGCCCCGCCTGGGAGTCGCGCGTCGCGTGGCTCGACAAAGACGGCAGCATCGACGGCGAGCCCGAAGCGCTGGTCCCGAACGACACCTGCACCGTGAGCCTCGGGCCGAGCCTCTCCACGTTCGCGACGGGCGCCGTGGCGGTCGGTGACACGGTCGTCTTCCCGACCGAGCTCGTCGGCTACAACGGCGGCTACCCCACGCAGCCTCCCAACCAGCTCCAGGGTGGGCCGGTCTACGAGCTGCTCGCGACCGGCAACGCGGTCCCGACCTGGGGCGCAGGCGACTGCAAGCGCCTCGACGACGCGATGATCCAGCCGGTTATCCTGGACGGCCTCATGACCGGCCTGCGGTTCCGTAACGGCTCCAATCTCCAGAACCCGGGCTGGCCAACCGCCGAAGAGCCCGCGCCCGGTACCTTCGTAAGTCTCGACCTCGGCGGCACCGCCTACACCGCCAAGGCCGAGCTGCAGCACGCGAGCAGCGTCGGATCGTGCGCGCTCGGCAGCGACGGCGAGCTGCTGGCGGTCGTGTGCAGTCACCAGAGCAAGGTCTACTACCACCGCGCGACGCAGGCCGGAGGTGTGTTCGTGACCGACGAGGTGCTCGCCGGCGCGCACGTGCCGATCGCCGTTGGCCGCGCCAAGCTGCCCGCCTCAGGCGCCGCCAACGTCGGCGTCGCGCTCCGCGACGACGGCGGCAACCTCTGGTTCTTCGTGCGCGACGCGGCCGGCGAGGAGGTGCTCGCACCTGCCGTGATCGGTGGCGGCGACGCAATCCGCTCGGCCGAGGTGCTGCACGACGGCAACGACTTCGTGGTTGTGTGGCTCGCCAAGACTGGCGGCTTTGAACAAGCCTATGCCCAGCGCATCACCTGCGAGTGAATTCGCTCGCGGGCCGCGCGGGCCCTTTGGTCGCTTTTCCCTCGGCGGCCAATGAGGCTTGCCTCGTCGCGCGCTTCTCGGCGGACTATGAGGCCTGCCTTGTCGCGGCTCGTTGGTTGCGCGCGGCCCGCTTCGCGAATTCCCCATCTGTAGCGGCCGAGCTTGCTCGGCCGAGCGCTGCAGTCAGTCCAGGTTGGAGGTCGGCGTTGGCGCGTCGCGACCGAGGTCGCTGGGTGCGACGAGGTAGGCAAGAAGCGGCTCGGGCGATGTCGAGAGGCGCGCCCGGGTGCCACGAGGCACGGGGAACGGCTCGCCGTGACCGTCGATGTAGAGCGCGTTTTTGTCGCTGCGCGAGACGATGTCGATTGCCTCGTCGGTGAAGCCATGCAGCAACGTGCGCTGCTCGCCGTCGCGTAGATAGGGCTCGCGCACCCGCCACTGGAGCCGGTGATCGTGCATCGGTCGGATCTCGCCGCCGGCAGAGTGAATGGCGGCGGTCGAACCCGACGCGGTCGCGATCCAGATCCCCGACGATAGTTGGAGCTCGGTCACGTCACCGATCCGCATCGCATAGCGCGTCGACGAGACCGGCGTGCGATTGGCAAACAGCACATCGTTGAGTGCGTCGTGCGGCAGCGTCTGGCCGGCGACCTCCGAACGGATCCGCGCGAGCTCGGTCGGCTCCAGCGCGCCGTCGCGCCAGGCAGCGAGCAAGGCCGCGAAGGTCGAGGGCCGGGCGATGCAGTAGTGCCCGGTCGAGGTCGAGGGCGACGAGTTCACGCCGAAGAGCGGCGTGCGCCGACAGCTGCGCGCGACCATCAGAAAGGTGCCATCACCACCGACCGTGATCGCCAGCGCCGCGCCTTCGAGCGCTTCGGAGGTGGGCGTCTCGAGCCACGTGATCGACGGGTCGTCGGCCACCATCGCCCGCATGTCGGCGAGCGACTGCGCATGCTCACCGCGCGCGACCGCGAGGCGCTTGGCGATGGCGAGCGACTCGGGGTCGTCGGCCGCCGGATCCAGCATCGGAGGCAATGCCTCCAAGGGCTTGGGAACGACGACGATGCGTTGGAGGGCCATTCACTTCCTGTCCGGAAGGACTCGCTGCGCCGCAAACGCGACTGCGGCAGTGCACACGAGATGCGCCGATAAAGCAACTCGCGCGGTTACTGACCCGACGCGAGGTCCTCGACGATCTTGTGGTGGTCCTCGGGTCGCTCTTGCGACCACAGCACGCCGAAGTGGGTACCCGGTGGGTTCGCGAGGCCTCGGACCATGTCGGTCGCGAGCTCACCGGTGAGCATCCGACCGTCGGCATCGAAGCGATACGAGAGCTTGAAGCCGCTCTCGACCTGCTTGCGCTCGGTCACCTCGGCGACCGCGTAGCGTCCATGGATGAAGAGGCGCGCGCCGGGTGTGCCATCGGGTGGGAGCTTGGCGTCCGCGTGCTTCTCGTAGGCGCCCAAGATCTTGCCGGCGGCCCACCACAAGACGAGCGCGCCGACAACCGCGGCGAAGCTCTTGGTTACGGCGCCCGCGGCGATGGTCGTTGCGAGCGCAATGACGTGCAAGGCGCAGCCCCACCCGTAGCCGAACTTGCCACGCATCGACTGATAGAGCACTGCATGACGCCCGGCTGGATCGCGGGGGGCCGGCCCCAGATTCAGCAGCACGCGTGCTGGCAACGGCGGACGTTCAATCGAGACCGCCTTCGCACTCGGTGCCTCGTCGCTCATCAAGATGCGTCGTGCCAGCAGCGCGGTCTGCGGTCGGTTGCGTGGGGCAGGGGCGAGCGCCGCGTCGACGAAGTGCCGCAGACGTGGCGGCAGCTCGAGCTCCGCGGGCAGTTCGAGGCGGCCGGCGGCGAAGTCGTGCTCGGCCGGCGCGCGCCCGGTCAGCGCATGCAGGAGCGTCGCACCGAGCGCATACAGGTCGCTCCAAGGGCCGACCTGCCCCATGTACTGCTCGGGCGGCATGTAGCCGGCCGTGCCGACGATGGTGTCGCCGCTGTCGCTCGGCTTGCGCCAGCCGTCGCAGACACCGCCGAAGTCGATGAGCACCGGCGTGCCGTCGCGTCGCAGCACGATGTTCGAAGGCTTGATGTCGCGGTGATAGACCGGCGGCGAGCGGCCGTGCAGGTAGATGAGCACGTCGAGCACGTCGCTCGCGAGCTGCATCACCTCGGTGTGATCGAGCCGCGGTCCGTCCTTGATGCGCGAGAGCAACGAGTCGCCATCGATCCACTCCATCGCGAGGTAGAGCTCGAGGCCCTTACCCTCACCCGCGTCGTGCTCGAAGAACGCGTGCAGCTCCGGCACACCGTGATGGCGCAGGCCTCCGAGCACGCGCGCCTCGCGCTCGAACAGCTCGAGCTGCTTCCAGTCGTCCAGCGCGCTCGCCTTCAGCGCCTTCACCGCGACCTGCCGGTCCGTCGTCGTGTCGCGCGCGAGATAGGTCGTCGCCGAGGCGCCACGGCCCAGCACCCGCTGGACCTCGTAGCGGTCGTTGATCAGCTGCGGCTCGCTCGGCCCGAATCCTGGTTCGTTCGTGACAGCCATCGCGCCTCGCTACCACGATCCGCCAAGCCCGAACAACGTCCCCCCGGGGAGTTCGGTTGGGTTGACCGGGGGATACTTTGAGCTCAAAGGGAATCGGCAGCGATCCCCATCAGTGAGCGGGCAGCGGCGACCGTCGCGATAAGCGCCGGGTCCTGCTCCAAGCTGGCCAACGCCTGTGCTGCGCCGCGCCGCGCGCGCCCTTCGCCAAGGTCGCTCGCGAGCACGTCGAGCTGGCCGTGCTTGACGCTCGATCGCACCAACGCGGCGGAGAGGTCGGCGACGAGGTCGCTCCGGCGGAGGTCGGAGTAGCCGCTGCCGTCGAGCACGAACACGCGCCCCTCGGCCCGGTACTCGCGTCCCTCGGCAATCGCGGCGTGCATCGCGGCATAGGCGGCCGCCAGGTCGACCCCGTCGGCGGCCGCCAGGGCCAGGCTCTGCGCGGCGCCCTGCATGACGCCGCCCGCCTCGTCGTCGAGCCGCTCGGCGAGCAGCGACACCCCACGCGCGGCGAACCCATCCCAGCGTCGCACCGCGCCGAGCGCGTCGACCGCGCCTTCGCGCACCGCCGGATCCGCATGCCGCGTCAGCGCTGAGAGGCCGTCTTCTGCGCGCACGAAGCGACCGACCGTCGCGAGCCGCGCGGCCCGATAGCGCAAGGTCGCAGCCACATCGTCCTCGGCCTTCGAAAAGAAGCCCTCGACCAGCGGCTCGGCCGCGCGTGTGTCAGCCCCATTGCCGGCCGCAATGTAGAGGAGCTCGACCCACGCCTCGCGCTCGTCCGGAACCGCGTCGGCGAGGGCATGCACCAGACCAGGCACCGCAGGCCCCAGGTTGGTGCCGCCATGCGCCAGGTTCGCGAGCCCGGTGCGCGCGACCGCACGATCTTCGGCCGAGGCGCTGTCCAAGCGCGCGATGAGCCACGGCGCCAACAGCTCGAGCACCTTCGGGTCGTCGATCCGCCGCGCGAGCGCGATGAGCTTGTCCGCCAGCGAAGGCGTGCGCGCGAGGTCCGCCTCGAGCGCGCCGAGGATCCGGTCCATGTCGCCGTAGCGCCAGCGCTGCGCCAGCACCGCACGCGCGGCGGTCAGCGCGACATCTGGATCGGCATCGTCGACGGCGCGCGCGATCGCGGCCATCGGATCCTTCTTCACGAGCTGCCGGTCCCACAAGGCGCCCCGGAAGTGCTCGAGCGCTGCGAGCCGTTCGTTGCGATCCTCGGCTGTGAGTCCACGTAGAGCGGCGGCGCGGGCTTCGGCGGGGGCGTTCATATTTCGACTCCGTTTGGGTCCGTTTGGGGACTTGCGAGGCTTCTGCGAGGCAGCCATAGTACCGTGGTCTGGGGTTGCTGTCGCTCACCGTCTCTCGGCGACAGGTCCTTGCATCGCTGCCGTCGTGCCCGTCGACCACCGCGCTGCAGGTCGTTCTTTGCCGCTCCCCGCCGCTGACGCGGCATGGTTTGCCCCCGAGGCGAAAGCGAGTCCAAGCATGTCGGTCGAAGCCGTTGCCCAGAAGACCTCCACGTCCCCGTCGGACCGCTCCACCAGCACGCCTTCGTCGGGTGGGGGCAGTGGCGTCCAGATGAAGCGCGCGCTGGCGGGTCACTCGCTCGACCAGCAGCTCCAGATGCTCGCACCACGCGACAGCGGCAGCGCAGGCGTCCACGAAGCAGCGGCGCACGGCGTCTCAGGCGGCGCTGGCAGCCTCCCATTTGTGCAGCAGATCCAGCACAGCTTCGGTGGCCACGACGTCGGCAGCGTGCAGGCCCACGTCGGCGGCAAGGCGGCCGAGGCGAGCCAAGCGATGGGCGCCGAGGCCTACGCGACCGGCTCATCGGTCGCCTTCGCCGAAGCCCCGAGCCTGCATACAGCCGCTCACGAGGCGGCCCACATCGTCCAGCAGCGCGCCGGCGTGCAGCTCTCGGGCGGCGTCGGCTCAGTCGGCGACAGCTACGAAAAGAACGCGGACGCGGTCGCCGATCGCGTCGTCGCTGGTCAGTCCGCCTCCGACCTCCTCCCCGGCGGCGGCACCGCCAGCGCTGGCGTCCAGCAGCAGGCCGTGCAGCGCTTCGCCGGCAACGTCGACACCGCGACGACCGCCCAGGGCGCAGGCACCGTGCGCGAGCAGGTCACCGAGAACCATGGTGACGGCCCGGCCGCCCAGCGCGACTCCAACTTCAACCCGGCGCTCAAGGTCGAGTTCGAGACCCTGCTCGGGCGCGCGCTGATCCACGCCCAGGACTTCTATCGACCGGTCGTCGAGAACGTCTCGTTCGGCATCTATCGCTACCTCCAGACCAAGGCCGAAGAGCTCAAGCAGAACGAGAAGCAGGTCATGGAGCAGGCCTTCGCCCAGATGAGCTTCATGTTCGGCGACGGCGCCCCCGACGTGTTCTATGGCCGCATCTCCGACACGCTCGGCGATGGCCAGGACTACAACGCCAAGATGATGGCGCTGGTCTCGGGCGGCGCCGGCACCGTGCAAAACCACATGCTCGCGCACCAGTGCTTCCTCGACAAGATCCTCGACGGCGGCGCGGGTGACGTCGCTACGGGCGCCGCCAACACGTACTTCGAGAAGATGCGCGCCAAGGCCGACACCTCCCAGGACCCGCGCGACCAGCAGCTCCAGAACGCGTCGAACCCTGACCTGAAGCACCTGCGCGAGAGCGAGGACAATTCCTTCGGCGAGAACGGCGCGGGCGCCAACGGCATGCACGCCCGCGGTCGCCTCAACGCCGGCAAGGGTGGGGTCGAGGGCTTCAATCAGGCCCCGAAGAAGGGCGCCCCGGGCATCAACCCGGAGGGCGCCTTGCCGCCCGGTGTCGCCTATGACGCCCGCATCGCCGACCGCAGCCTGCGCTCGAACGGCTCGACTGGCATCACCGCCAGCGAGAACCAGGCGAACCTGCCCGCGCTCAACGCCGAGGACAACGCCGAGGGCCTCGGCCAGAAGCACTCGCGCGGCCTCGAACAATACACCCTCGACGAGTCCCAGAAGTTCATCCAGGACGCGCGCACCAAGTACAACATGCCGATGGCCGCCGGCATCTCCGGCACCACCACCGACCTGCACGAGGTCGCCAAGATGATGGGCGTTGCCGGTATGAACAGCGAGTTCCGCTACCAGCTCGCCTGCATCGCGCACCTCAGCACCGCTGGCGCCCACAGCTTCCATGAGGTCATGGGCGCCGCCTCGGTCAACACCGCCGTCCAGTACGAGCCGGGCAACTACCGCAGCATCCTCAAGTACGGCGTGGAGGGGATCCCCGCCATCGCCGGGCTTTTCGCCGACCCACGCTTCGCGCAGGTGCCGGGCATCGGTGACCCGGCCCAGCTCCAGGGCCGCACCAGCGAAGCCCCGACGCCGTAAGCCCCTGACGAAGCTTTGAGGTCAAACGATCTGGACGAGGGCAAGGTCGATGCGGCTGAGCTCCTCGCTCGCGCTGGCGACCTCGACGGTCAGCGCGTCGCCGACCGTGAAGCGCGCCTTTGCCGACACGAGGCCGAGCCGCTGATCGACCCGGTAGGGGCCGTCGGGCAGCGTGTCGCTCTGGAGGGTGCCGGTGACGCCGAGGCCGACCAACTGGACGACCAGCCCGAACGGCTTGACTGCGACCACGTTGCCAGCGAATCGCTCGCCGACGCGGCCCGTGAACATGCGCGCTGCTAGCATGTGCTGGCGCTCGTTCTCGGCCTTGGTCGCGCGCCAGGCGAGCGCGTTGAGCTCGACCGCGAGCGTCTCGATGCTCGGATCGTTGGCCTCGAAGCCACGCTCGCCCGCGAGGTAGCGCTTGACGATGCGATGCACCGCGAGGTCGGCGTAGCGGCGGATCGGCGACGTGAAGTGCAGGTAGAGCGGCGCCGCGAGCCCGAAGTGGGGCGCGGCCTTGACCGTGTAGCGCGCCGGTCCGAGCACCCCCGAGAGCACCGTGCGCATCGCGGGCGCGACCGAGGTCGGCGCGAACTGGGCCTGAAGCGCGGCCAACCCGCGCGGCGTCAGGCGTTCAGCGAGCCCCAGCTCGAAGCCGAAGGCGTGCGCCGACGCGACGAGCTGATTCACGGTCTCCGCATCGGGTTCTTCGTGGACCCGGAACATGCCGGGCAAGCCGCGCTCGACCAGCCAGCGCGCGACCGCCTCGTTGGCCGCCACCATGAGCCGCTCGATCAGTACGTTGGCGCTGCCGTCCGCGCGCGCGTCGATCGCTGTCGGCTCGCCCGCCTCGTCGACCGTGAAGTAGGCCTCCTCGCGCACCAGGTCGACGCCACCGCGCGCGGTTCGCAGCGCCCCGAGGCGAGCCCCGGCGGTGCGCAACCAGCGCAGCGTCGGCAGCACGTCGGGCGGGATGTCACCCGCTTCCCCGCGATCGAGGAAGTCGGTCACCGCCGTGTAGGTGAGGCGCGCGTGCGAGCGGATGACGCTCGGATAGAGGTCGACCGCGGTCACCGCACCATCGACATCGAGCCGCAGCTCGACCGTCAGGGTCGCGCGCTCGACCCCCGGCAGGAGGCTCAGCGCGTTCTCCGACAAGGTCGGCGGCAGCATGTTGAGCACCCGCCCCGCGAGGTACACGCTGGTCCCACGCGCCCGCGCCTCGAGGTCGATAGGCGAGCCCACGGGCACCGCCTGGTCGACGTCGGCGATCGACACGAAGACGCGCAGGCCACCGTCCCTACCCGCCGGCAGGACCGAGACCGCGTCGTCGAGATCGCGCGACGAGGGCCCGTCGATTGTGACCGTCGGCAGCTCGCGCAGGTCACGCCGGCCGCCCCAAGCCACAGCGGACAGCTCCTCGTCGTTCGCGGTCGTTGCGGGCAGCGCCGGATAGTCGCTGCGCAGCCCGTGACGCACGGCCACCAGCTCGAGGCTGGCGTCCGCGGGCGCCACCACGCGCCTGAGCTGGGCCACTCCGGGCCGCGCGATCTGTGCGACGACCAACGTGCCCTCGGCCAAGCCGTCCGCACCTTCGAGCGTCCAGTCGGTGTTCGCGATGGTGCGGTCGACGCGCATCATCGTCCGGCCCGAGCGCTTGACGATGGGGCCATACAGCTCGCGCCGAGAGCGTTCCACGAGCGTCAGCCCGGTCGCGTTCATGCGGCCATCGGCCGCGGTCGTCACCTTCGCCGAGGCGCGGTCACCCGCGACGAACGCGTTCAAGTCCGGCGGCACGACGAACGCCGAGCCGGCGCCGCCGTCGAGATCGAGGAAGCCAAAGCCTCGCGGGTGCACCGCGATAGTTCCAATGTGATTTTCGGTCATGGCGGCGGACCCTATCAGACTGCTGGAGAATGGGTATGCCAGACTCTGCAGTCGAGTCAGGGTCAGCGCGCTTCTTCATCCGCTCCCCGCCTTTCAGCGGCGCGCGCAGTCCAGCCTGAACGCCTCGCGAAACGACGCTCACACAGGCGGCGGACCCGGCTGCACTGGCGGGCTCTCTCGCTCCTCGATGCGGAAGAAGGCGTCGGGCCAGTCGCGCGGCAGGTTCTTCTCCTCGGCCAGCTCCGCCAGCGCGCGATGCAGTCCATCGCGAGCACGCGTCATGGCATCTGCCAGATCGCGTCGCATCTGCCAGTTCAGGCCGCGCGCGGGCGCCAGGCTGGCGACCGCGACCTGTGAGTCCGACGCACCCGCCACCCGCAGGCCAAGGTTTTCGCGATGCTTGTCCAGCTCGACATCGCCGTTGACGGTGAGCCAGCCTTTGATCCCGAGGATCTGCTTGTCGAGGCCCTGCTTCACCCAGCGCGTCGGAGCGATGGGAAAGAAGCCCACGAAGCGGGGAGCCTTGCGGTCGCCGACCGCGTAGAGGAGGTCCTTGCCAAACGCGAGACACGAGATGTCGAGGCGCACATTCGCAATCGACCTCGATGCCATCGCCTCCATGTCCGCGACCCGGAACTCCCGATCCTTGGCCCGCGCTGCATCGACCTGACCCAGCCACCCATCCGTCTCGGACAGCAGCGCATTGGCGTCGTAGTCCGCCTTCAGGGCGGAGCGGGTGAACATGCATTCATTCTCGATCGCGTCGAACGTGTCAGTGCTGTTTATCCGAGCTGGCATTCGTACCTCCAGGAGCCAAGTTGAGGCCGTATGCTCAGCCATCTATGAGGTCGCTGTCAACTCTCGCCGCAATTGCCCAATCCAGACCGCGGGTCAACCTTGCACGCCGCCACTTCGTGTACCGAAACCTGCCAGCTACAGGCTGCCTACAGCCGGTTGCCGTGGGTGCAGTGGCCGCCGCAACGCGCGACCGGGTCGATCGCTGGCCTCCGATCTTGCGAGCGGAGCCTACGCCCGGTCTTCGCGGCTGCCTCGAAAGGATCCGCGCAGCGTTGACCGACCCGATCGGGATACGTCAGTCTTCGTCCGCCACCTTTGCAGCGCGTATCGACCTCGACACTTGCGAAGGTAGCCGCCGCGGGCATCTCGGATACGACCCGGCAATGTTCGTCGAGCTCGCTGGGCGTCGCTACCTGGCCGCGGTCTGGGCCCTTTGACGTCGAGCGTGGTGGGAGGCACACTGCGTTCACGAGGATTCGCAGTCGCCTGGGGAGGACCGATGAAGTGCCAGTTCCGAAGGGTCGCGTTGCTGTCGCTGTGGATGTTGCCGCTCGCGACGGCCGGGTGCTTTCCGGACTACCCCGCGCCCAAGGAAGCGGACGGCGACGCGCACGAGGACGTCGCGGGCGACCTCGATGGGACGGTGGATGCAATCGAGGACGCGATCGAGGACGCGCACGAGGTGGCAACCGGAGAAACGCGCTCCGACGTCACCGACGCGGCACCGGACAGCGAGCTGGATACCGCCGAGGCGCGCCCGGAGATCTTCGACGCGAGCGATACATCACCCGAGGTCGTCGCCGAGACCGAAGTATCCGACGTCGCCGAGACCGCTGCTGATACCGAACCCCCACTGGACACCGCGGACGACATCGCAGACACGGCCGACATCGCGGATACCAACGACGCAGCCGAGGTCGAGGTCGACCCATGCCCCGGCGGCTGCACCCACCTCGACGAAGCGTGCCGGGTCGGAGTCTGCGGCGAAGCGGGCTGCGAGGCGGTGGACAGTGAAGGGGCCTGCGACGACGAGGTCGCGTGCACGAGCGACGACCGCTGCGAGGCGGGCGTGTGCGTCGGCGACGCGGTCGTGTGCGTCGCCAAGGACGACTGCCATATCGCCGGACTGTGCAATCCTTCGAGCGGCATCTGCTCGGAACCCCAGAAAGGTGACAACAGCGCGTGTGATGACTTCGACGGATGCACCGAGGCGGAGGCTTGCATCACTGGCGTTTGCTCCGGAGGTGTAGTTCCCGATGATAGCGGCGATTGGTCGACCCGTGCGCCAGCAACGCTTGGGCCTTGTGAGCTCGTCGTAGACGAGTCAGGAGATCTTTGGTGGTTTGTCAGCCTCACTGAGACTTCGACCAACTTCGGCCAATCGCCTGGCGGCGCGAACATCGTACTAAACTTGCCAGCGCCGTCGACCTTTGGCGTGGGAGTGATTCGACTCGATGCCCGGGGCAAACCGATTTCCGCAATGCTGCTGGCACATTCAAGTGAGGCCGTCGAGCTTCCTCCTGTTCCGAGTGTCGTCGCACGGATCATCAAGACACCTACCAATCAAGCACTTCCGATTGTAGTGATTACGGCCGAAGGACCAACGCACTTTCCAGTAGCAAATGGCGAGCTCACCAGTACACCTCGGGATGGTGCGCTCTTGACGTTCTTCGCTGTCTATTACAATGCCGACGGCACCCGACAAAATGCGATGCAGATCGAGAGTGAGAGCTTCGGCCCGATTGGCGATCTGAAAGCGACGAATTATCCTGGGATCAGCATCGGAGCGACAGGACAAGTTGCACTAGCGATACCCCTTGCTGCCGACAAGACGGCCGAGGTCATAGGCAAGGAGTCGGTTCGCGCGGGCGCCGAAGCCGTGGCATCAACGTGGTTCGTCAAGCTCAGTTCCGGCTCACTTCTTTGGAGTCGCATTCTCGAGGGTACTTCGCCTGCATTCAGGATGGCCAGCAGCCAGGTGCTGTCGATGGATGCAGCGGGAAGCGTTTGGACGGCAGGCTGGTATGCCGGAACCGCGCATTGGCGGCGCGCCACTGAGACAATCGCCCTCGACGAAATTCCCGATGTCGGTCAAGGCTACGGAATGTTCGTCGGGCGCATCGACAGCTCGGCCCGGCTAAACGTCACGAGCTACTATTACGGCCTCGGAAAACCATTCAGCGTCCGAGAGTCCGAGATTGGAGGAAAAACAGCTCTTACCGTAGCCTTGAGCGGCGTCCTGAGCCAGCCGAGCCCTTCCGGGCCTACACCTATCTTTGGCGTGGCTGGCTCAAGCACCATCCTCGTGCTCGAGTTCGACCAAACCCTTCTCGGCAGGACCTTGCGAGGCACCGCTGGTCTGGCTGGTACGACTTACCGTCAAGCTGAGCTCGTTGCGCTACTCGGAACCACAGGTGAGTTCGGTGACGGCACCACGACAGTGCAAGTCGAAGCGCCTTCGAGTCTGATTCGAGTACCAACACTGGATACGCAATGGAGCGTGTCCCTTGCGGAGCCGATCCCCACGGCATCCAATCCGTCCTTCATCGTCGATCGCCTGGCTGCGTCAGCGCGGGGAGGCTTTGTAGTTCTCGGCCGCGCCAATCGCGGAGACTTTGCGCTTCAGACATCTCCATCGCAGGCCATCCTCGAAGGAGAGTCCTATCTCTTTGAATTGAATTCCGAGAATGGACAGGTCTGTACGCAGCGGTAGAGGGATGTAGGCGGCGGTCGGCGAGCGCATGGAATCGGCGAGTAGCGCGAGAAGCCGCTGTTGACGGCGGCGAGCAAGGGGCTCAGTGAGGTGGTTCGGTACTGGCCGGTCGAGGCCGTCGGCGACGCTGCTCAACGTCAACTACTTCTGTCCACCGACGACAACTACTTCTGACCAACGCCTGTCAGTGATTCCTCTGCCGTTTCGGCGCCACTCGGAGGGGCGCCGGTACGACGTT
>Ga0209181_10000082_pt1 | contig 152719 bp, 151 predicted proteins | sample MAT05_FD_187208 | JGI IMG/M metagenome (GOLD analysis project Ga0209181, IMG submission 187208) | Freshwater microbial communities from Lake Fryxell liftoff mats and glacier meltwater in Antarctica - MAT-05 (SPAdes) (version 2) | ecosystem: Environmental > Aquatic > Freshwater > Ice > Liftoff...
GGACTATGTGATCGATTGGATCACCTTCTACAACCATCGCAGGCTGCATTCGACGCTGGGTTACACCAGCCCCATGTCCTTCGAAGAAAAATGGCTTGCCAGTCAAATCAGCTTGGCGGCATAGTCAGCGGGTCAAGGGAGACGCTGAACGCGGGCAAGGTCAGGCGTTATAAGGGGTATATCTAGAAACTCGGTGTATCACGAACCCGTTGGCCTGTCATACTCCCCGTGACGATCACGCCTTGATCGGGCAGGTAGTCAGACGAAGTGTTACTTCCTCAAATTTCAGAGGAGCGTTTTCAAAAGGATGGCGATGCCGGAACTCCCGAACCACCCTCATGCAAAAATGCTCGATACTTATCGCAAGAAGCGGCCACGATTGCTGCGCTGGATTGTTTACGCCGCGCTCTCGATCGTTGGCCTTCTCGTGTTCGTCTTCCTGCTGGGTTTGGTCGTGGGCAAGCCGAAGAGCGACGACGTCACCACCTTGGTGCGCGAAGCGTCTACTGATCCGTCCATAGCCGAGCGCGCTGGCATCACGGGAAACTTTCGCGAAGCCGGATCGGCGGCGCCTTTGCCGCCACCGGGGTTAATGGGTAGTTTTTATTGGTCGTCACGCCCGAGCGGCGCCGATGCCGAGATTGTCACTTTCGACACGATGGCTCACGCAACAGCTGCGTTCGATCTGTTTAGGAGCAACAGTTCCGCTTCGCTGCTTGTGTCGGAGACGGAAGGAACAACCGTCTACCAGGAGTTTTCCATTGGCCGCGTCGATAGCCCGGTAAAGAAGGTCTTCCGCTGCGCCCAACGCGAAGAAACTTACGCGTGCGGATCGATACCTGCCGGTGTGCCCGCAATCGTTACCATCCGGCAGACGCGAAAGGCGGACTGGCTTCAGCCGAAACCTGAGACAGATAATGACGATCCAATGGCTGGTTTCAGGCGTCTTTCCGCCAAAACCGACAGCATGGCCGACGAGATGCAGCTGGTTGACGACACGCTCCAGCGGCTCGGTATAGGTGAACAGAAGGCCAAGCAGTAGCGCGAGGAGGCTCAGCGACCGTCCCTCTTGTTTGATGGCGGCTTGTATCAAACATATGTCGGCGACGTCTGATGAGTACCCGAAGATAGTTTGGCCGAGCCGGCCATCTCAAAGGTTCGGCATCTTTGATTTGTCGTATTCGTCGGCTCCGAGCGCCAGCCCTTAGCGGCAAGTATCGCGGTCAAAAAAGTCGTTCAGCAGATCGAGAACTATGAAGTCTTCGCAAGGTGAACCATGGGCCCGCAACGTGGCCAGCGCGAAACCCGCGTTCGCCCCAAAGGTCATTTCTTTTTGGCTTTTGCGGGAACTCCGGAGTTCATTATGTTGAAATCTTCGCAGTCGCCAGCAAGCGTGTTCCGCTGTTGCGCCTGATTTCCAACCTCAACGCTGAGCGTACGTTGATCACCCAGGATTTCGACGCGGCGTGCTTTGGGAAGTGCTCTGAAAACGCCTTTGGGATCGACGAGATCGCCGTGGAGAAAGACCATGTCCTGTTTGCTTTGATAAAACTTTAGATTCGTCGTCCGGAATAGCACGCCGTCGATTTTCAAATTCAGAATAAGCGGCACCAGACGATGCCGGCGCTGCGGCCCCAAACAGAGCACAAAGCCGGATAACAAACCTCAAGCTACTAATCGCCATTTCGTGCTCCCCAGTCGAGTATGAACAATGGTCAATATCGTGAAAACTCGAATGTGAATATATGTTTGATCAACCGGTAGGGCGTCGCGGCAAAGCCGCGCCGTCGGACGGGGCTGCTGGCCCCGCCGGCCGGGCGCGGCTTTAGCTTCGCTTTAGCTGCGCCAAAGCGTAAGCCGCTCGCGCCATGTGCAACGAAGCCGCCCGCCGTACCGCCCTCGGCCTGATCCGTGAGGATTTCAACCAGGTCGGGATCGAACTGACCTTCCCGGAAGGGCTGCCGAACCTCGCCGCCACCGACAGCATCCGCATCACCGACCCCGCCGCCATCGTCCGCTGCCACGCGGGCGCGCACGGCCTCGTGCAGCGGCGGTGGAGCTGGGCCGGGGCGGCTTCGGGCAAGGGGGCGGGCAAGCCGGTGTACAACTACCGCTCGGAGGGGCGGGCGTTCGGCAACACGGCGTCTGGAGGGCGCGCCGCGGGAGGCGGCGCGACCGGCGGGCGCTGCCTGATCCCGCTCGACGGCTTCTACGAGTTCACCGCCGCCGCCCCGCCCGCCAAGCGCAAGGACAAGTGGCTGTTCACCCTGCCCGGCGTCGCGGGGGCGGAGCGCGCGCTGTTCTGCGTCGCCGGCCTGTGGCGCGGCGGGGCCGATCTCGGCAAGGGCGTGACCGGCGAGGCGTTCACCATGCTGACCTGCGAGCCCGGCCCCGACATCGCCCCCTATCACTCGCGCCAGGTCGTGATCATGCCGCGGGAGCGCTGGGCGGACTGGCTGGACGGCGTCGTGCCGGCGGCCGAGCTGATCGCGCCGACGCCGGCCGGCACCCTGCGCGTCCTGCGGGTCCTGTAGGACAAGTCCTACCCGGCAAACCCGCGTTTGATCAGCATAGTCATAACGTCCTCGCCGTCACAGCCCCTCGCCCCCCACCCAGTGCGCCTGCGCCAGCCGCCGCGCCACGGTCCACACCTGGGTGCGGATGTCAGGGACGGCGACGATCTCCCAGAACGCACCGCGGGTCATCGGGCCGAGGCCGAACAGGCGGGGGTGGGCCTCGCCGTCCGCTCCGATCAGGCGGGACTGGCTGTCGACGTCGAGGCCCAGCCGGTTGGCGTCGGCGCGGGCATGGCCGGCGGCGATCAGCCCGCGCAGCAGCGGCTCGGTCGAACGCGCGAGGTCGCCCTGCGGCCCGGTGCAGTTGACGATGCGGCGTGCGGTGATGACCGACGGCGTATCGGCGTGGCGGGGGCGCCAGGTGACGTCGACATGGGTGTCGCGGTTGACGAAGGCGGCGGGCTTGCCGGCGACGATCTCCAAGGCGCCGGCCTCCCGCATCGCCGCGATCCGCGCGGCGACGGCGGGCGCGAGGCGGTGGCGGTGGACGTCCCACCACGGCCGCAGGTGGCGCATGAAGCGGGTGCGCTCCTCGACCGACGCGCCGAGCCACAGGCCTTGGGTGAAGGGCCGCAGCTCGTCCACCGCGGCGCGCCAGCCGATGGCCCGGCTGCGGGCGCGGATCTCGCGCAGCAGCGCCGACGCCCGCGTGGTCGGCTTCTCGTTGCGGTCCCCGGGCGGCCCCGGCGGCACGTGTGGGCGCGGCAGCAGGCCCCGGCGTGACATCGCGACGATGCGCCCGCCGAAGCCCGCGGCGTCGAGGCTCAGCGCCACGTCGACCATGGTGAGGCCGGTGCCGATCAGCAGGACGGTGTCGACCGGCGTCAGGCCCTCGACCACTTTCGGGTCCCACGGATCATGGGCGTAGAGGTCGGAAGGCAGCGCATCGGGGTCGAGCCCCGGCGGTGCGTGCGGCGGCAGGTTGCCGACCGCGACGACCACTGCGTCGAACGTCGCGGACGGGCGACCGTCGAAGTGGAGGGTGACGGTGTCGTCGGTAACGTCGGCCCCGGTGACGCTGTCGTTGACGAGGTGGAGCCGCTCCCCGGCCCGCGCGCTCGAACGTTCGAGCAGCTCGCCGAGATACTCGCCATAAACCTTGCGCTGGGCAAAGTCGCCGCCGCCGCCCAGCCCGCGGGCGGTGCACCACTCGGCGAAGTGCTGCGGCCGGTCGCTGAGCGCGCTCATGTTGCCGGCGCGGACGTTGAGCAGGTGCGACGGGTGCGGCGCGGAGTAGGCGGTACCGCGCCCGAACACCGGCCGGCGCTCGATCAGCGTCGCCTGCGGCCCGGCGTGGCGCAGGATGTTGATGGCGAGCAGCGAGCCCGAGAAGCCCGCGCCGACTATGGCGACCGACTTGTAGATCATGCGCGGCCCGCGTTCGACCGGCCGGGCGGCCACGTTGGGGAGGACAGCGCGATCTCGCTCATGGCAGGCTGAATGGCACAGGGCACGGCGGAATGGGAGGCGTCTAAACGGGCAGCGGTCTCGCCGTCGCCTTCTCCGCCGTTCGCGCTGCCTGGGCCAGTATTGCGGCCGGGTCGCCGGCGCTGAACATATTGGCCGCCTTCACCTCGCGCAACTGCGCCCAGGTCAGTGGCACCGCGACGCCCGCGCCGGCCCGCGCCCGCACCGAGAAGGGCAAGACCGCGGTCGCGCCGCGCTGGTTGCGCAGCCAGTCGACGAAGATGCGCCCCTTGCGCTTGGCCTTGCTCATGTTGGCGACAAAGGCTTCGGGGGCTTCGGCCTCGAGCGCTTCCGCGAAGGCCTTGGCGAACGCCTTGACCGCCGGCCATTCGGCCTTGGGGACCAGCGGCGCGACGACGTGGACGCCCTTGCCACCGGTGAGGACGGGGAAACTGTCGAGTCCGCGCGACTTGAGCCGGTCGCGGACCAGTTCGGCCGCCAGCTTGACCGCGTCGAAGCTGACCGCCTCGTCGGGGTCGAGGTCGATGACCAGCCGGTCAGGCCGTTCGATGTCGTCGACGCGGCTGCCCCAGCCGTGGAATTCGATGGTCCCCATCTGGACGCAGGCGAGCAGCCCGGCGGCGTCCTCGACATACAGGTAGGGCTCTGTCTTGCCGTCCGATTCCGCGATCGGCACCGAATGGACGCTGTCGGCGAACATGCCGCTGTCGTGCTTCTGGAAGAAGCATTGCTTGGCGCGACCCTGCGGGCACCGCACCAGGCTGATTGCGCGGCGGGCGAGCTGCGGCAGCATCGCCTCGCTCAGTGCTTCGTAATAGGCCGCCAGTTGCCCCTTGGTCAGGCCGAGCTCGGGGAAGACGATGCGGTCGGGCGACGAGATGACGACGCCGCTGCCCTTGGCCATGAACGCAGGTTTGGGCGCGGCCTTGGGCGCAGTGCTGGCAGCGGTTTCGCGGACCACGTCACGCGCCGGCTTGTCGGCCCGCAGCCCGATGAAACTCGGGTGGCGGAGGTGTCCGTCGCCGGTGAATTCGGTGAAAGCGATCTCGGCGACCAGCTCGGGGCGCACCCAGTTGGTGCCGCGGCGGGCGAGCGCCGGCAGTTTCGCGGCATAAGGCGAAGCATCGGCCTCAAGCTTCGCCAGCCGCGCCGATAGGTCGTCGATCGTCTTGTCGTCGAAGCCGGTGCCGACGCGGCCGGCATAGACTAGTACATCGCCCTCGTAGAAACCCAGCAGCAGCGACGCGAAGCCCCTGCCCTTTTCGCTCGTTGACCAACCGCCGATGATGAATTCCTGCCGGTGCAGGCATTTCGACTTGAGCCACGATCCGGCGCGACCGGCCCGGTAGCGCGCGTCGGCGCGCTTGCTGATGATGCCCTCGTAGCCACCGGCGCAGAGTGCCGCGAACAGCTTCTCGCCGTCGCCACGGACATGCTCGGAATAGTGGAGCGGCGCAGGCACGTCGGCCAGCACGCGCGCCAGTCGCGCCTTGCGTTCACTAAGCGGCAGGCGCGCGACGTCGTCGCTATTCAGCTCAAGCAGGTCGAAGATGAAGGCGAATAACGGCCCGCCGTTCTTGAGCGCGGTCTGCAGCGTCCCGAAGCTGGGCTTACCGTCGGCGTCGAGCGCGACGATCTCGCAATCGAGGAGTGCGGTCGTGCAGGGCAGTTTCGCGGCGGCATCGGCGACCGGCTTAAACTTCCCGGTCCAGTCGAGGCCGGAACGGGTGTAGGCAACGCACGCACCGCCACCAACAGCTAGTAGCGCGCGATAGCCGTCGTACTTGGTCTCGTGCAGCCAGTCGCTGCCCGCGGGCGGGCCATCGACGAGCGTGGCGAGCTGGAGTGGCTGGAAGGGCGGCGGCGTGCTCGTCGAGAACCTGGCGCGCGACTTCGCTGCCGGACCCTTTGGTGCGGTTTCTCCCGCCGCAATCGCGTCCATGGTCAGTCCGCTCCCGACCCCGGTATCGAACGCCAGGTCGCCGCCGGTCGCGAATGTGTCGGCGATCTTACCGAGCAGCCAGTTCTCAGCCTTGCCTTCGGGCTTCAGGCGGATCAGCACCCACTCACCCTTCATACGCTTGCCGGTCAGGGTAAAGTGCAGCTTGCCCTTCTCTAGGCCCTCTCGCGGGTCGCTTTCGTTGGTCCAGGTACCGCGGTCCCAAAGCATGACCGTCCCGCCACCGTACTCGCCCTTGGGGATGGCGCCTTCGAACGTCGCGTAGCTGAGCGGATGGTCTTCAGTTCGCACCGCCAGCCGTTTGACCTTGGGGTCGCCGCTCGGAACGCGCGTTACCGCCCAGCTGAGCAGCACGCCGTCGAGCTCAAGCCGAAAGTCCCAGTGCAGCCGCGATGCCGCGTGCTTCTGTACCATGAAGCTGTTGCCGGCCTTGCGTCCCGCTTTGCCGGCCGGCTCGCGCGTCTTCTTGAAGTCGCGCTTGGCATTGTAGGTGTCGAGGCTCACGCCCGCTTCCGCGCCGCAGCCTTGGCTGGCGCGCGTCTGGGCGGCGGCTTGGCGGCGCGCGGTTTGATGTTCTGTGGCGCGGGTGCGTCGTTGCCGCCTCCCTTCTCGATCGAGGCTTTCAGCGCCGCCATCAGATCGATGACGTTCGACGCCTTGGGCGCGTTGTCTTCAGTCTCGACGGTCGCGCCTTTCTTGCCGCGCTTCACGTCGATCAGCGCCCGAAGTGCATCCTCGTAGCGGTCGCTGAAGGCGCTCGGGTCGAATTTCTTCGTCCGCTTGTCGATCAACGCGGTAGCAAGCTCCATCAACTCCTCGGGTGGCGCGTTGTCGGAGATGGCGCGGAAGAAGCCGCTCGCCTTGTTGACCTCTTCCTCGTAGCGCAGCGTCTCGAGGATCATGCCACGACCGCACGGCTTCAGGCTGACCAGATATTCGTGACCGCGCAGTGCCAGCTGGCCCAGCCCGATCTTCTTAGCCGCCTTCATCGCGTCGCGGACAACGCGGAAGGCTTCCTCCGCCAGTTCGTCCTTGGGCACGACGTAGTAGGGCTTTTCGAAGTAGATCGCGTCGATCTCGCTGGCATCGACGAACTGCACCAGCTCGAGCGTGCGCTTGCTCTCCAGCTTGACCCCCTCGATCTCCTCGTCGGTGAGGAGCACGTATTGGCCCTTCTCGACCTGGTAGCCTTTGACGATGTCGTCGGGGTCGACCGCGCCGAGGCCGGGCACGGTCTTTTCGTACTTGATGCGCTTGCCGCTCGGCTCGTGAATCTGGTTGAGCGCGATGGTCGCGGCGGAGCGCGTCGCGGAGTAGATTTCGACCGGGATCGACACCAGCGCGAGGCGCAGCTGTCCCGACCAGTAGGCACGTGCGGGCATGGGATGTCCTCCAGCCCGCCGCAACGGGCGGCGGGCTGGAGTCGTTCCGCCGACGTTATCCTAGCGAAGCGCCAGTGCCCGTCGTGGCGGTAGCGATACTGCCAGTATCGGTTATGGAACCAAGCCGCGGCCCGGATAGAAAACGCCGATGACCGGGCGATGTTGGCCCGCGTGATAGCCGCCACCACGATTGGGGCGGCAGTGTCCGGCAGGACCGCGATGCAGACCGGCGCCGCATCCGTCGCGTGCTTCGGCAACCGAGGCTACGCCGGCGGTGACGAACGCGGCCGAGATCGCAGCGATCAGGAATGATTTCATTTTTGCTCTCCTCCCTTGCTTGATACGCAGTTACCGACGGGGAGGCCGGAAACCCCTCGCGTGCCAACGCAGTTGCGGCGATGGTGCGGCCTTGCCAGCCGCGCGTCGCGCTGTGACAAGGCGGGCGAACACGCGAGGGGAGCGCAGATGCGCAAGGCGATGCTGGCGGCGGCACTCTATGGCCTCGCGATGCCGGTACTGGCGGCGACGCCCTATGACGCGCGGATCGACCGCATCCTGAAGGCGACGCCGCTGGTTGACGGCCATAACGACTGGGCCGAGCAGCTGCGCGAGGATTACGGCGAGGGATGGTGGGCGGTCGACCTCAATGCCGACAGCCGGACGTTCAAGCATCCGCTGCAGACCGACATCCCGCGGCTGCGGCAGGGCCGTGTCGGCGGTCAGTTCTGGTCGGTCTATGTCGACGCCAAGGTCACCGGACCGGCTGCGGTCAAGGCGACGCTGCAGCAGATCGACATCGTCCGGGGCATCGCGGTACGCTACTCGTCGGTGTTCGAGATGGCGGCGACCGCGGCGGACGTGCGCCGCATCCACAAGGCCGGGCGCATCGCTTCGATGATTGGCGTCGAAGGCGGCAGCCAGATCGACAATTCGCTGGCGGTGCTGCGCCAATATTATGCGCTCGGCGCGCGCTACATGACGTTGACTCATGTCCTCAACAACGACTGGGCCGACAGCTCCAACGCCGCGCCGGTGCACAATGGACTGACGCCTTTCGGCAAGGCGGTGGTCGCCGAAATGAACCGGCTGGGGATGCTGGTCGACCTCAGCCACGTCGCGCCGGTGACGATGAAGGCGGCGCTAGCGGTCACCAGGGCCCCGGTGATTTTCTCGCATTCCTCGGCGCGAGCCCTCGACGATCATCCTCGCAACGTGCCCGATGACGTGCTGGAGCTGGTCAACGCGAACGGCGGCGTGGTGATGGTCAACTATGCGCCTAGCTATGTCTCGACCGAGCGGTTTAAATGGGAGGCCGAGCGCGCCGGCGTCATCGCGTCGACCAATGCGCCGCCCTATTCCGGCCTTTACATCGGCCAGCCCGAGCGGGCCAAGGCGGCGCTCGACGAATGGGTGAAGGCTCACCCGAAGCCGGTAGTGACGCTGGGACAAGTCGCCGACCATGTCGAACACCTCGCCAAGGTGGCGGGTAAGGATCACGTCGGCCTCGGGGCCGATCTCGACGGCATCGACGAGACACCGGTGGGCCTTGAAGGCGTCGAGACTTACCCGGCACTGCTGGCGGAGTTGATGAAGCGCGGCTGGAGCGATGCCGACATTGCCGGTCTCGCGGGCGGCAACGTGCTGCGCGCGCTGGAGGGGGCCGAGCGCGTCGCGGCGTCGCTGCGCGGCACGCCGCCGACGACGGCGACGATCGCCACCCTCGACGGGGCGGCCCCGGCGGCGAAGTGAAGCGCTTCTATGCGGTGGCGGAGGCGCGTGTCGTCGACGGCGGCTGGGAGGTGGCGCTCGACGGTCGCCCGGTTCGCACCCCGGCGCGCGCGCCGTTGTTGCTGCCGACGGCGGCGCTGGCCGAGGGGGTCGCGGCGGAATGGCAGGCGCAGGACGAGCGGATCGAGCCACTGACGATGCCGCTGACCGGCCTGTCGAACGCCGCCATCGACCGGATCGCGCCCGAACGCGAGGCATTCGCGGCAGGGCTCGCCGCTTATGCCGCAACCGACCTGCTGGCCTATCGCGCCGGAAGCCCGGCCGTGCTGGCGGCGCGGCAGGCGGAGGCGTGGAATCCGTGGCTGGCTTGGCTGGCGCGGCGCTACGATGTGGCGCTGCTGACGACGGCAGGGATCGCCCATGTCGCGCAAGCCCCGGCGGCGCTGACGCGGATCGGGGCAGCTTACGCGAGTTTCGACGCGTTCCGCCTGGCGGCAACCTCATCGGCGGTGACGATTACCGGCTCGGCCGTGCTCGGCCTGGCATTCGCGGAAAGCGCGATCGATGCGGAAGCCGCTTGGGCCGCAGGCCATCTCGACGAGCTGTGGCAAGCCGAGCAATGGGGCCGCGACCCGCTCGCCGAAGCGGCGCAGGCGGAGCGGCGGGCGAGCCTCGCCGCGGCCGAGCGGCTGCTCGCGCTGCTTTAACGGAGGCCGCTGACCCGCCGCAGTACGAACCAGCGCGCCATGATCAGCCCGCCGGTGCCCAGGATCAGGAAATCGACGCCCGCGGTGAACAGTGCGTGGCGCCAGTCGCCGCGCATCCAGATCGGGTCGGCAAGGTCGATATAGACCGCCGCCACAGCCGCCAGCGCAAGCACGACGCGGACCCTGCCAATGACGTCGACGCGGTCGCCGAGGCCGCTGAGCAGCCAGCCGATCATCAGCGCAACGACGAAGAATTGCACGAAGCCGCCGACAAACACCGCCGGGTCGGCCATCGGGAAGCCGCCGGAGTTATAGCTGATCTGCGCCACCGGCCCGGCCGCATAGGCCTGCATCATCGCCGGGCTCTCACCCATCGGCACCACATAGGTACCCGAATGGGGCAACGCCTTCAGCGCCGACTGGATCGCCAGCTGCGTCGCTTCCGGTGCAGTCGCCCAGCCGACATCGAACAACAGACCGTAGAAGACAAAACCGAGCACCCACATCGCGGTCGCCGCCGCGAGGCTGAAGATCACCAGTCGCATGCCCGCCCTCCCGGCTGCCCTGCGACCAGTGTGCCGCAAGCGTGACAGACGCGCCAGCCCCCTGCTAAACGGTCATCCATGCTCAAGACTCTTGTTGAACTCGAACGGCGGCGCGAAGCGGCGCGGATGGGCGGCGGACAGGCGCGCATCGACGCGCAGCACCGCAAGGGCCGGCTGACGGCGCGGGAGCGGCTGGACGTTCTGCTCGACCCCGGCAGCTTCGAGGAGCTCGACATGTACGTCGAGCACAATGCTACCGAGTTCGGCATGGCCGAGCAGCGCATTCCCGGCGACGGCGTCGTCACGGGATCGGGCACGATCAACGGCCGCTTGGTGTTCGTCTTCAGTCAGGACTTTACCGTCTTCGGCGGCAGTCTGTCGGAACGTCACGCCCAGAAGATTTGCAAGATTATGGACATGGCGATGAAGGTCCGCGCGCCGGTGATCGGCCTCAACGACAGCGGCGGCGCGCGCATCCAAGAGGGCGTCGCCAGCCTCGGCGGCTATGCCGAGGTCTTCCAGCGCAACGTGCTGGCGTCCGGCGTTGTGCCCCAGCTTTCCCTGATCATGGGGCCATGCGCGGGCGGCGCGGTCTATTCGCCCGCAATGACCGACTTCATCTTCATGGTGAAGGACAGCTCGTACATGTTCGTCACCGGCCCCGACGTGGTCAGGACGGTGACCAACGAGATCGTCACGCAGGAAGAGCTTGGCGGCGCGATCACCCACTCCACCCGCTCCGGCGTCGCCGACCTGGCGTGCGAGGACGACATCGACGCGCTGCTTCGCACTCGCAACTTCTTCGATTATCTGCCACTCAACAACCGCGACGGCACGCCTTTCCGCCCGTCCGCCGACGACCCCGAGCGGCTGGAGCCGAGCCTCGACACGCTGATTCCGGCGTCGGCGAACCAGCCCTACGACATGCACGAGCTGATCGCGAAGGTGGCGGATGAGGGCCAGTTCTTCGAGGTCCAGCCGGCCCACGCCGCCAATATCATCATCGGCTTCGCGCGCATCGACGGACACAGCGTCGGCATCGTCGCCAACCAGCCGATGGTGCTGGCCGGTGTCCTCGACATCAGCTCGGCCAAGAAGGCGGCGCGGTTCGTGCGTTTCTGCGACGCGTTCAGCATCCCGATCGTCACCTTCGTCGATGTCCCCGGCTTTCTGCCCGGCGTCGCGCAGGAACTCGGCGGCATCATCAAGCACGGCGCCAAGCTGCTATTCGCCTATGCTGAGGCGACCGTGCCCAAGATCACCGTGATCACCCGCAAGGCCTATGGCGGGGCCTATGACGTGATGGCATCGAAGCACCTGCGCGGCGACCTCAACTATGCCTGGCCCACCGCCGAGATCGCGGTGATGGGAGCCAAGGGCGCCGTTGAGATCATCTTCCGGGGCAGGACGCCCGAGGAAATCGCCAAGCGTACCGCCGAGTACGAGGCGCGCTTCGCCAACCCGTTCGTTGCGGCCAGCATGGGCTTCATCGACGAGGTCATCATGCCCCACTCCACCCGCCGCCGCATTGCCATCGGCCTGCGCAAGCTCCGTACCAAGAAGCTGGAGAACCCTTGGAAGAAGCACGACAACATTCCACTGTGATTGTGCCGCGCCCGGTCACTTCCGCGACCCCCTAAACCGCTGCCATCGCTTCGTCATCTGCTACCCCTAGCAGCGGGAGCGGGGGACAGATCGATGACAGCGAAACTTTTGGCGGCGCTCGCCGTGCTCGGCCTGCTGCCGGCGTGCACGACGATCACACGCGGCACCCGGCAGAATTATTCGATCGTCAGCGAGCCGCCCGGTGCCGCGGTCCGTCTGTCGACAGGGCAAACCTGTGTGACGCCGTGCCCGCTCGAGCTGAAGCGCAAGCACAGTCTGGTCGCGACCCTGTCGAAGCCCGGATATATTAGCCAGGAGCTCCCCGTCACCGGCATCGGCGTCACCGCGATGACGGTCGGCGATTTCCTGCTTGGCGGGGTGATCGGCTCGGTCGTCGACGCGTCGAACGGCTCGACGCGGTCGCTCTACCCCGCGCACCTGAACGCCAAACTGGTCGCCCTGCCCGATGCCGCCGCCGCCGTGCCGGCGGGGGTCGCTGGGACGGTCGCACCCATCGTCGTTGCCGCCAGCGGCGGCGCGCCCGCGCTACGCAAGGCACCGACCATTTCGGGCTATTGTCTCGACGTTCCAGCCGACTATGCCGGTGACGGTACCAGTGTCCGCCCGCTCACCGACAAGCGCACGCCGAGCTGCGCCACGATCTCCAGCTTCCTGCGCTAGGCTTGACCCGGCGGCGCGCGCCCGCTTGAACGGCGCGCGAGGGAGCCGCCGTGTTCAAGAAGATACTCATCGCCAACCGCGGCGAGATCGCGTGCCGGGTTATCGCGTCCTGCCGCAAGCTCGGCATCGCCACGGTCGCGGTCTATTCCGACGCCGACGCTGCCGCCCTCCATGTCGAGCTTGCCGACGAGGCCGTGCGGCTGGGGCCGCCGCCGGCCGCCGAGAGCTACCTTCTGGCCGACGCGATCATCGCGGCGTGCAAGGCCACCGGCGCCGAGGCTGTCCACCCGGGCTATGGCTTTCTCAGCGAACGTGCCAGTTTCCGCGAGGCCTGCGACAAGGCCGGAGTGGTGTTCATCGGCCCGCCCGCCGGCGCGATTGCGGCGATGGGCGACAAGATCGAATCGAAAAAGCTCGCCAAGGCCGCGGGCGTGTCGGTGGTGCCGGGCTTCGTCGGCGAGATCGACGATACCGAACATGCGGTCCGTATCGCGTTGGAAATCGGCTATCCGGTGATGATGAAGGCGTCGGCCGGCGGTGGCGGCAAGGGCATGCGCCTCGCCTGGTCCGAAGCGGACGTGCGCGAGGGCTTCGAAGCGACCAAGCGCGAGGGGCTGGCGAGCTTCGGCGACGACCGCGTCTTCATCGAGAAGTTCGTCGAGCAGCCGCGGCACATCGAGATCCAGCTACTCGGCGACCAGCAGGGCAGTATCGTCTATCTGAACGAGCGCGACTGCTCGATACAGCGCCGCCACCAGAAGGTCGTGGAAGAGGCACCTTCCCCGTTCGTCACGCCCGAGATGCGCACCGCGATGGGTGAACAGGCAGTCGCGCTGGCCCGCGGCGTCGGCTATTTCTCCGCTGGCACGGTCGAGTTTATCGCCGGGGCGGACCGCAGCTTCTACTTCCTGGAGATGAACACCCGGCTGCAGGTCGAGCATCCCGTCACCGAATGCATTACCGGCCGCGACCTGGTCGAGGACATGATCCGCGTGGCCTACGGCGAGCCGCTGGGTTTCACCCAGGCCGATGTGAAGCTCGACGGACATGCCATCGAGACGCGCATCTATGCTGAGGATCCCTACCGTGGGTTCCTGCCATCGACCGGCCGGCTGACCCGGCTGCACCCGCCCGAGGGCCCGGCCGTCCGGGTCGATACCGGGGTCGTCGAGGGCAGCGAGATCAGCCGCTTCTACGACCCGATGATCGCCAAGCTCATCACCCACGGACCGACCCGCGCCGCCGCGATCAAGGCGCAGGCAGCGGCGCTCGATGCCTATCTGGTACGCGGGGTCGGGCACAACATCGACTTCCTGGGCGCGCTGATGCGCCACCCTCGCTTCGTCGCCGGGGAGCAGGTGACCACCGCCTTCATCGCCGAGGAATATCCGGACGGGTTCCACGGCAGCCCACTCGACGAGGCGACGCGGACAGCAGTGATCGCCACCGCGGCGGTCATCCACGCCACCATTGCCGAGCGCGCCCAGCTGATCGACGGCCAGCTCGACGGCAACGGCGCGCAGTTTGGGGCCGACTGGGTGGTGCAGCTGGATGGCACCGATCATGACGTGAAGGTCGAGGACGCGGGTGATGGCTTCCTGCTCACGATGGACGGTATCGAGCATATGCTGTCGACCGCTTGGCGGGTCGGCTCGCCGCTGTTCGAGGCGCGGCTGGACAAGCGCGGCATCGCCGTGGCGGTCGACCGACTCGCGACCGGCTACCGGCTGACCACCGCGGGGGCGGCGCACAAGGTCCGGGTGCTCAGCCCCCGCGCCGCGGCGCTGGCCGAGTACATGATCGCTAAGCTCGCGCCCGACCTGTCGCGCTTCCTGCTCTGCCCAATGCCGGGGTTGGTCGTAAAGCTCGACGTCAAGGCGGGCGACAAGGTCGAGGCCGGGCAGCCGCTCGCCACTGTCGAGGCGATGAAGATGGAGAATATCCTGCGCGCCGAGAAGACCGCGACAGTCAAGGAGGTGCGCGCCAAGTCCGGCGACAGCCTGGCAGTCGATGCGGTGATCTTGGAGTTCGAGGTTTAAGCGCGGGCCAGCGCGCCCTCGTGTTCGAGCAGCCACTGCTTGCGCTCCACCCCGCCGGCATAACCGGTCAGCGCGCCGGACGCGCCGATGACGCGGTGGCATGGCACGACGATGCCGATCGGGTTGGCGCCGTTGGCCAGGCCGACCGCGCGCGCCGCACCGGGCTTCCCCAGCATCGCCGCCAACGCGCCGTAGCCGGTCGTGGTGCCGACCGGGATGCGCCGCAGCGCCGCCCAGACGCCGCGCTGGAACTCGCTGCCCCCGGTCCTCACGTCGAGGCCGTCGAGCGCGGTCAGGTCGCCGCCGAAATAGGCATCTAGCGCGGTCGCGATCTTGAGGGTCAGCGGACCATCCGCAAGATCGACGCGGCCGTAATGGCGGCCGAGCAACGTCCGCATCCGCCCCTCGTAGTCGGCGAAGTCGAGCGCCCGGAGCGCGCCGTCGGTGTCATGGACGATCAGCAATTCGCTGACCGGGGCGGCGTAGCGTGACAGTATAAGTTGCATGGACGATCCCTTCCTGGTCCGGCGACGGCGCGTCGCCGGGGTTTCGCCGTGCACGCCGGCATAGACTTCGTTGAAGCGGCGGACGCTGCCGAACCCCGCCGCGAGCGCGACCTCCGCCATCGACAATTGCCCGACGTCGAGCAGCGCGGTGGCGGCGGCGAGCCGCTTGGCCTGCGCCACCACGACCGGCGACGCACCGACATGCTTTGAAAACAGCCGCCGAACCTGGCGCTCGCCGAGACCCAACTTGTCGCCGAGCGCTTCGACCCGGCCCGCCTCATCTAGGCCGCCGTCCTGGATCAGCTTCAACGCGCGGCTGACGCTCGAGGCGCTGCCGATCCACGCGGGACTGCCGGGCACGCTGTCGGGCCGGCAGCGCTTGCAGGCGCGGAAACCCGCTACGACCGCTTCGGCGGAGGTGGCGACGAAGACGCAGTTTTTGAGATAGGGCGGCCGCGCCGGGCAGACGTTGCGGCAGAAGATGCCCGTGGTCTTGACGCAGGTAAAGAACGCCCCGTCGGCCGCTGGATCACAAGCGAGCATGGCGGCGTAGCAGGCTTCGCGGTCGGTATGCATGGGACGGGTATAGGCGTCGTGCCGCACGAAGTCTGGCGGTTTTCGGACAGGGTTGCCGGCCAGGGCAACCGCTGTCCCGCGCGTTGGTTGATCGGTCTTGCGCTTTTGGGAGAACGGCCTTGCTACGCTCAATCGGTATCGGACTGGTCGCCGGCCAGCGGGCGATGACTCCGCTGGCGGTGCTGGCAGCCGCGGCGCGACAAGGCAATCTGCCCGACCGCAGCATCGCAAGCCGCCTGATGGCGAATCCGTTGGTCGCGCACGGCGCGGTGGCACTCGCGGCGCTGGAGATGGCGGGCGAAAAGATGCGCACCGCGCCCGATCGCACCGCCTTTCTGGGCCTCGCCGCGCGGACGATAAATTCCGCGTTCGCGGGCGCAGCGCTGGCTGAACGCGAACGGCGTATCGGAGGAGCAGTGGTCGCAGTTGCCACTGCCATCACCGCGTCGTTCGTCGGCCTCGCCCTGCGCAAGCGCGCGATGCGGCGGTTCGGGCAGACCGCGAGCGGCTTCGTCGAGGACGCGCCGGTGTTCGGCAGCGGCTATGCTGTAGCAACCTACGGGCGGCAGGCCGGCTAGCAGATGCCGTAATGCTCGCAGACGATGCGCCAGCCTTCTTGTGCAGTATCCACGATGGTGAACAGGTCGAGATCGCCGGGCGCGATGACGCCTTCGTCGGCCAGCGCCTGCCAGTTGACGATGCGGCCCCAGAACGCGCGACCATAGAGCAGGATCGGCAGAGCCGCGATCTTGCCGGTCTGGACAAGCGTCAGCAGCTCGAGGAACTCGTCGAGCGTGCCGAAGCCGCCGGGGAACACCGCGACGGCGCGGGCGCGCATCAGGAAATGCATCTTGCGCAGCGCAAAATAGTGGAACTGGAAGCTCAGGCCCGGTGTGACATAGGGGTTGGGCACCTGCTCGAACGGCAGCACGATGTTGAGCCCGACCGACGGCGCGCCGACGTCGGCCGCACCGCGGTTCGCCGCCTCCATGATCGATGGGCCGCCGCCCGAGCAGACGGTGAACCAGCGCTCGTCAGCGCCGTCTCCGCTTGCCAGCCGGGCTAATGTCCTAGCCTCATCGTAATAGCGTGAATTCGTCGCCAGCCGCTCGGCCACGGCACGCTCCGTCGGCGTCTTCGCGGCGTCGATCACGCCCTGCGCATCCTCCGGCGCTGGGATGCGCGCCGAGCCGTAGAAAACAAAAGTCGACTTGATCCCCGCCGCGTTCAGCGCGAGATCGGCCTTCATCAATTCGAGCTGCAAACGGATCGGCCGCGCCTCGTCGGTCAGCAGGAAATCCTTGTCCTGGAACGCCAGCTCATAGGCCGGATGCTCGGTCTGCGGTACGCTCGTCGGATGCGCCGCGGTCGCGGCTTCGGCGCGCGCGGTCGGGAACAGGCGGTCAGGGAGGGTCGGGTGCATGGCCCCACTCATACGCCCGCACTATTGATTTGACACCCTGCCCCGCACCTCTATTGGCGGCGGCGGGCCACGCCGCCCCAACGCGGCGCGAGCTCTCTGTGAGGAGAGACTGATGACTAAACGTCCGACCATGCGCCCCGCGCGTGCGCATTTCTCGTCCGGCCCTTGCGCCAAGCGACCCGGGTGGACCGCCGCCGGATTGGCCACCGACAGCCTCGGCCGCTCGCACCGCTCCAAGATCGGCAAGGCGCGGCTCAAGCTCGCCATCGACCTGACCCGCGAAGTGCTGGGCGTTCCCGACACCCACCGCATCGGCATCGTGCCGGGTTCCGACACCGGTGCCTACGAGATGGCGATGTGGACGATGCTCGGTGCTCGCCCGGTTACCATGCTTGCCTGGGAGAGCTTCGGCGAGGGCTGGGTTACCGACGCACTGAAGCAGCTGAAGCTCGACGCGCAGGTTGTCACCGCCCCTTATGGCGAGCTGCCCGACCTGACCCGCATTCCGCAGAGCCACGACGTCTGCTTCACCTCGAACGGCACGACGTCGGGCGTCCGCATTCCCAACTACGGCTGGATCCGCGACGACCGCGAGGGGCTGACGCTCGTCGACGCGACGAGCGCGGTGTTCGCGCAGGCCGTCGACTGGACCAAGGTCGATGTGCTGACCTTCAGCTGGCAGAAGGCGCTGGGCGGCGAAGGCGCGCACGGCGTGCTGATCCTTGGGCCGCGTGCGGTCGAGCGGCTGGAGACGTACACCCCCGCCTGGCCCCTGCCTAAGCTCTTCCGCCTTGTCTCCAAAGGCAAGCTGACCGAGGGTATCTTCGCCGGCGAGACGATCAATACCCCGTCGATGCTGGCGGTCGAGGATTGCATCGACGCGCTCGAATGGGCGAAGTCGATCGGCGGCCTGACCGAGATGCAGGCGCGCGCCGATGCCAATGCCGCCGCGCTCGACCGCTGGGTGCAGGCAACGCCGTGGGTCAAGCATCTTGCAGCCGACCCGCAGACACGCTCGAACACCAGCGTCTGCCTGACGCTGCCCGGCGCGTCGGAGGATGTCCCCAAGGCGATCGCCTCGCTGCTCGAGAAGGAGGGCGTCGCGTTCGACATCGGCGGCTACCGCGACGCGCCGCCGGGCCTCAGGATCTGGTGCGGCTCGACAGTCGACACCGCCGACATCGAGGCGCTGGGGCCGTGGCTCGACTGGGCTCACGCAGAGGTCACTGCCGCCTAATTTGGTCGCCACGCGACCCTTATATTTCGGAGCAATAGTCATGCCCAAAGTCCTGATTTCCGACCAGATGTCTCCCAAGGCCGCCGAGATCTTCCGCGCCCGCGGCATCGAGGTCGACGAGATCACCGGCCTGTCCAAGGACGAACTGATCAAGATCGTCGGCAGCTACGACGGCCTCGCCGTCCGCTCCGCCACCAAGGCGACCAAGGACGTCATCGCGGCCGCGACCAGCCTGAAAGTCATCGGCCGCGCCGGCATCGGCGTCGACAACGTCGACATTCCTGCCGCGTCCGCCGCGGGCGTCGTCGTCATGAACACGCCGTTCGGCAACTCGATCACCACCGCCGAACACGCCATCGCGCTGATGTTCGCGCTCGCGCGGCAACTGCCCGAAGCCGATGCGTCGACGCAAGCGGGCAAGTGGGAGAAGAACCGCTTCATGGGGGTCGAGCTGACCGCCAAGACGCTCGGGCTGATTGGTGCGGGCAACATCGGCTCGATCGTCGCCGACCGCGCGCTCGGCCTGCGCATGAAGGTCATCGCCTATGATCCCTTCCTGACCGCCGAGCGTGCCGCGACGCTGGGCATCGAGAAGGTGACGCTCGACGAGCTGCTGGCGCGCGCCGAGTTCATCACGCTGCACACGCCGCTGACCGACAGCACGCGCAACATCCTGTCGGCGGAAAACCTCGCCAAGACGCGTCCCGGCGTGCGCATCATCAACTGCGCGCGCGGCGGGCTGATCGACGAGGCGGCGCTGAAGGCAGGGCTCGACTCTGGCCACATCGGCGGCGCGGCGCTCGACGTGTTCGTGGAAGAACCCGCCAAGGCCTCCCCGCTGTTCGGCACTCCGAACTTCATCTCGACCCCGCACCTCGGTGCCTCGACTGACGAAGCGCAGGTAAACGTCGCGATCCAGGTCGCCGAGCAGATGAGCGACTTCCTGCTGACCGGCGGCGTCACCAACGCGCTCAACGTGCCGTCGCTGTCGGCCGAGGAGGCGCCGCGCCTGCGGCCCTACATGGCACTGGCGGAAAAGCTCGGTTTGCTGATCGGGCAGCTGTCGGGCGAAGGCTTGAGCGCGGTCACCGTCGAGGTCGAGGGGGCGGCAGCCGAACTCAACATCAAGCCGATCACGGCCGCCGTGCTCGCCGGCCTGATGCGCCCGCACTCGGACACGGTGAACATGGTCAACGCGCCGTACCTGGCCCGCGAGCGCGGCATCGAGGTCGCGGAGGTTCGCCATGAGCGCGAGACCGACTATCACACGCTGGTCCGCGTCACCGTCCGCAATGGCGAAGGCGAGCGCTCGGTGGCCGGGACGCTGTTCGGTAACCGCGATCCGCGCCTGGTCGAGATCATCGGTATCAACATCGAGGCCGAACTGAACGGTGCGATGCTGTTCGTCGTCAACGAGGACAAGCCCGGTTTCATCGGTCGCATCGGCACGACGCTTGGCGAGGCGGGCGTCAACATCGGCACCTTCCATCTCGGCCGCCGCGATGCCGGATCCGAGGCGGTCCTGCTGCTCTCGGTCGACAGCGCGATCCCCGATCCCTTGCTGTGGTCGGTGTGCCGGCTGCCGGGGGTGAAGACGGTCAAGGCGCTATACTTCTCGTGACCCATGGCCTGCTTCCCGAGGGCATCCGCGACCGGCTGCCGCCCCAGGCCGAGGCCGCCGCAGCGCTGACCGCGACGCTGCTGGGCGTCGTTGCTTCGCATGGTTACGCGCGCGTGCAGCCGCCGCTGGTCGAGTATGAGGAAACCCTTGCCGGTCGCCTTGGACCGACGACGCGGCGGCGCGACCTGATGCGCTTCGTCGATCCGGTAACGCAGCGCACGCTGGCGGTTCGGTCCGACATCACCGGTCAGGTCGGGCGGATCGCCGCGACGCGGCTGGCGCATGTCGCACGGCCGCTGCGGCTCAGCTACGCCGGCCCGGTGCTGCGCGTGAAGGGCAGCCAGCTAACGCCCGAGCGCGAAATGCTGCAGGCCGGGGCCGAGTTAATCGGCAGCGATTCGGTAGCCGCCGCCAGCGAGATTCTCGGCGTCGCCATTGAGGCACTGACCGCGGTCGGAGTCACAGGGCTATCGGTCGACCTGACGCTGCCCGACATCGTCGAAACGCTGGCCAGCCAGATGCTGACGCGCGAGCGGATCGAAGCACTGCAGGCCCTGCTCGACATGAAGGATGCTGGTGGCATGGCAACGGCGGGTTTCGCCGACTGGCTACCGCTCACCGCTGCCACCGGACCCGTGGAAACCGCCCTGCCCCAGCTGCGCGCCTTCGACCATGCCGGGCTGCTCGCCAGCCGTATCGACGGCATCGCACAGGTCGCCGCCGCACTGCCGGGTGTGCGCCTGACCCTCGACCCAGCCGAGCGCCACGGCTTCGAATATCAGAGCTGGATCGGTTTCTCGATCTTCGCGGACGGCGTGCGCGGAGAACTCGGGCGCGGCGGCAGCTACCGCGTCCTCCACGACAACGACGACGAGGCGGCTGTGGGCATATCGCTGTACCTCGACGGGCTGGTCGATGCCGGGCTGGGCCAGGCGGAACGGCGCAGCGTCTGGCTGCCGCGGGGTACTGCACCCGAGGTCGGACAACGTCTTCGCGCTCAGGGCTGGACGACCGTCGCGGCGCTGGACGATGGCGGCCCGGAGGGCTGCACACACCGCTGGAACGGTGTAGAGGCGACCCCGCTCTAACCAAGGAACCAGAATGCCAAACGTTGTCGTCATCGGTGCGCAATGGGGCGACGAGGGCAAGGGCAAGATCGTCGACTGGCTGAGCGAGCGCGCCGACGTGGTGGTCCGCTTCCAAGGCGGGCATAACGCCGGGCATACGCTGGTCATCGGCAACCAGACCTATAAGCTCAGCCTGCTGCCATCGGGCATCGTGCGCGGTGCGCTGTCGATGATCGGCAACGGCGTGGTTTTTGATCCGTGGCACTTCAAGGCCGAGGTCGAGAAGCTGCGCGGCCAGGGTGTCGAGATTTCGCCGGCCAACTTGCAGGTGGCTGAGACCTGCCCGCTGATCCTGCCGTTGCACTCCGACCTCGATGGCGCGCGCGAGGATGCCAGCGGCGCGGGGAAGATCGGCACGACGCGGCGCGGCATCGGCCCGGCGTACGAGGACAAGGCCGGGCGGCGGGCGCTGCGCGTCTGCGACCTAGCGCATCTCGACAAGGCGGGCCCGCAGCTCGACCGGCTGCTGGCGCACCACGACGCGCTGCGCACCGGCTTCGACATGCCGCCGGTTGACCGCGACGCGCTGGTTTCGGCGCTGGCAGAAATCGCACCGTTCGTGCTGCCGTTCGCGGGACCGGTCTGGTCGGCGCTGGGCGACGCGCGCCGGGCCGGCAAGCGTATCCTTTTCGAGGGCGCGCAGGGCGTGCTGCTCGACGTCGACCACGGCACCTATCCGTTCGTGACCTCGTCGAACGTCGTCGCGGGCACAGCGGCGGCGGGCAGCGGCATGGGGCCGGGGTCGGTCGGCTATGTGCTCGGCATCGTCAAGGCGTACACGACGCGGGTCGGCAGCGGCCCGTTCCCGACAGAGCTAGAAGACGCGATCGGCCAGCGATTGGGCGAGCGTGGTCACGAGTTCGGTACGGTTACGGGGCGGAAGCGCCGCTGCGGATGGTTCGACGCGGTGCTGGTGCGCCAGTCGTGCCAGGTTTCGGGCGTGCGCGGCATGGCGCTTACCAAACTCGACGTGCTCGACGGGTTCGAGGAACTGCGCATCTGCACCGGCTATAAGCTCGGCGGGAGGACGCTGGACCATTTCCCCGCCCACGCCGCCGACCAGGCCGCGGTCGAACCGGTCTACGAGGTCTTCGAAGGCTGGAGCGAGTCCACCGCCGGCGCGCGCAGCTGGGCCCAGCTGCCGGCGCAGGCGATCAAGTATATCCGCCGCATCGAGGAACTGACCGACTGCCCGGTGGCGATGGTCAGCACCTCACCCGAGCGGCAGGACACGATCCTGGCCCGTGACCCCTTCATGGATTAGCGCTCGCGCAGCCAGCCGGGAATCAGCAGCGCGTCGAGCAGCCACCAAGCGGCGAGCAGTCCCCAGACCAGGAACCCTAGACCGAACCACCACGTCAGCCAGCCGAAGCCCTGCATCAGCAGCATCAGCAGCCCGGTGCCGACCCGCCCGGTAACGAAGCGATGGCCACCAAGAGTGCCGAGAAAGAACCACACCACATAAGTGATCAGCGTCGAGGCAACGGGCTGGCCCACTTCGTGCGAACGGTAGCGGTCGATCGCCATCGGACGAAATCTCCTTACTGTATTACCCAAGTAATATAGTCAGCGTCGCGCCGGAATCAAGATCGGTCAGAGCGGCGACGGATATCGGTCAATCACCGGCAGCTGGTCGATGGTGGTCATCCAGTCCAGCCGTTCGGCACCCTGGATATGCGCGACCGGTGAAAGTGTCTCGGGATCGTCGAAAGCGCCGACCTGGACATCGACCAGGCCGGGCAGGACTTCCTGGTTGCGGTAGACAAGCCCAGTCCCGCAACTGGCGCAGAACGAGCGCATCGCCTGGCCGTAGGAATTTCGAGTCGCCGGCGCACCGGCGAGCAACGTGAACTGGTCTTCGAGGAACGCGGCCTATGCCACCATCGGGGCACCGGCGGCGCGGCGACAATCGCCGCAATGGCAGAGCACGACGTGCAGCGGCTCGCCGCTGGTCTCGAACCGGATCGCTCCACAATGGCAGCCGCCCGAACGCGTCACGTTAACCTCCCTTATCCGATTTGCGCCCGATGCTGCAGCTTCGCGTCGGCCAGCACAAGGGCGACCATCGCCTCCATAACCGGTGCCGCGCGGATGCCGACGCAGGGGTCGTGGCGACCCTTGGTAACGATCTCGGTCGCAGCGCCGTCGCGGTCAATCGTCTCGACTGGCGTGAGGATCGAGGAGGTCGGCTTCAGCGCCATGCGGACGACGATCGGCTGGCCGGTCGAGATGCCGCCCGCGGTGCCGCCAGCGTGGTTGGCGAGGAACACCGGACCGTCCGCACCGGGGCGCATCGCATCGGCGTTCTGCTCGCCGCGCAACCGGGCAGCCACGAAGCCGTCGCCGATCTCGACGCCCTTGACCGCGTTGATGCCCATGCAGGCGGCGGCGAGGTCGGCGTCGAGCTTGCCATACACCGGGCTGCCCCAGCCCGCCGGCACGCCGATCGCGACGCATTCGACCACGGCACCGAGCGATGAGCCGTCCTTTCGCGCCGCATCGAGTGCGGTTTCCCAGCGCAAGGCCGCGTCAGCGTCGGGGCAGAAGAACGGATTGCGGTCGATCTCGGCATCGTCGAAGGCGGCGCAGTCGACGGCGTCGCCGCCAAGTTCGACCAGATAAGCGCGTAGCCGCACCTGGGGGATCACCAGCCGGGCGACCGCACCCGCCGCCACCCGCGACGCCGTCTCCCGCGCGCTCGCCCGACCACCGCCGCGCGGATCGCGGAAGCCGTATTTCGCGTCATAGGCATAGTCGGCGTGGCCGGGGCGGTAGCTCTGCGCAACCTGCGAATAGTCCTTCGACCGCTGGTCGACATTGTCGATCATCAGGCTGATCGGCGTACCAGTGGTGCGGCCCTCGTACACGCCCGACAGGATGCGGACCTCGTCCGGCTCCTGCCGCTGCGTCGTAAAGCGCGAGGTACCAGGCCGCCGGCGGTCGAGCCACGGCTGAATATCGGCTTCGCCCAGCACCAGTCCCGGCGGACAGCCGTCGACCACCGCGCCGATCGCCGGGCCGTGGCTTTCGCCCCACGACGTGTAACGAAAAACCCGGCCGAAGCTGTTGAAACTCATCTACTTCGTCGCGAGGATCGCCAGCGTCGCGACGGAACTGATCAACGAGCCGAGGATGGTCGAAACATCGCGCGCGACATCGAGGGCGAGCAGCGGATCAATGTTCTTGGGCACGATGATCGTCGAGCCCGGCGGGATCACGCTGACAACCGTGCCTCGCGCCCGTCCATTCTTCAGCGGTTGCGAGGTTCCGTTGGGTAGCACCACGAAGACCCGGCTGCCGTCGGCAGACCGCTGGGTGCCCCCGGTCTCGCCAAGATAGTCGCGCGCCGATTTACCAGCGACGAACTGCAGTGCGCCGGGGTTGTTCACGTCGCCGAGTGCCAGCACGAAGTTGGGCCGCTTCGGAACGTAGATCGCGTCACCACTCTCCAGTACCGTATCGAGATCGGGACGCAGGCCGAGCACGCGCGGGTCGGCTTCGATAACGACGCGGCCGGGTGCCTCGATAGTCGATAACTGGCGAATCAGCTGCTGCGCCGCGAGCAGCGAATCGCCGCTTTGCTGGGCCTTGCGCGCCGAGGCCGCGAGCAGCCCGGTCGTCAGCTCGCGACCGGTCCGCTGGAAGCCTTCCTGCTGCAGTTCCTTGACACTGCGCCGGGTAAAGACGGTGCCGTAGGGATATGCCAGCGGCGACAGACCGCCGGCCCGCGCCATGAGCTGTGACAGTGTCTCGCCCTTACGGATCGAGTACAGGCCGGGCCTTGAGAATTCACCGGTCAGCAGAACTCCGCCAGCTTCGGCCTGCGCCTGCGGACCATTGAAGCGGATATCGTCGCCCGCACTGATCCGGGTCGACGCGAGCGCGATACCGCCGGGGTCCGCCGCGATCCGCTCCAGGGCACTGGTATCGCCAACGGTGCGGGTCACATCGAGTGTCAGTCGCGTGCCGTCACCAAGCAGGCCTTCGGCGGCGGCAGCGACGTTGCGTGCCGAGGCGGTACCGGCGATCGGATATGCGCCGGGCCGGCGCACCGACCCGCCGACGGACACCGAATTCTCGATCAGCACCGGGAGCAGTTCGGGTTCTTCCTCGAATACCACAGGACACCGGCGCTGCTCAGCCGGTGTCCGCGCCGACTGGGCATAGCCGGACGGCAATTCGATTGCCTCGTCGGACGCCCGGCGCTCGGGTGCCAAACGGTCGGTGTCGGCCTCGATCACTTCGTCGCGGACCGCATCCTGGTCAGGCTCGGCGAGGCGCGGATCGACCTGGCTGTTGCCGTACGGGCTGCGGGATGGCTCGGCCCCGGTGCGCAGATTCTCGTCGCCGCGCCGTGTGCCGGAAATGCCGCCGACAGCGGCAATTTCGCTGCGGCCCTTGCGCTCGACAATGAAACTGCCGCGGGTCACCGCGCTGAACCGCGAGGACTGGGTATCAGCGACCAAGGCCTCCAGCCGCTCGAGCGAGGTGCATTCGCGCAACCGGTTGGGCTGGCCCAGGACGATCCGGCGAACCGTTGTACGGTTGAGGAAGTCGATGTCGCTGCGGCTGAAGACATACAGCCGGTCGTCGCTGCGCAGCGGCACGCCCGGCGCGCTGTTCAGCGCCGACAGCAGGTTGACCGGTTCGAACTGACGCGACGCGGTGGCAGGATCGCGGCGGATCAGCACCGCCATCGGCAGATAGGTGTCGAAGCGGAGGTCGCGGACGTCGCCGAGCAGGTCGCGCACCGTCGGCGCTGCGCCCAGCGAACGCGGCCCAGGGTTGGCGACATAGCCGCGCAGGATGACCCGGCCCGAGGCCCCGCCAGCGCTGCCACCGGTCAGCTGCACCGCGTCGCCAGGGATCAGCGCGCTGGCAAGGCCGGCGGAGCGAACGAACTGCTCTGAGCCGTCGGGGGCGATACGGCTGATCGCAATCGAGTTGCCGCGCGGGCGCAGCGCGCCGCCAGCATACTCGAGCAGGCTGCCGACCGACGTGCCCTTGCGGACCTCGTAGATGCCGGGCCGCGCGACATTGCCCGCGATCGCAACGGTATCGCCGATGACCGGTACGATGATGCGGTCGCCGTCGCGTAGCCGGGTGGCGGGCGGCGCGCCGATCCCGAGCAAGCCGTACAGATCGACGACCTGTGTCCCTCCGCCGGCGTGGACGATACGGACATTGCGCAAGGAGCCGGTACGGCGGACGCCACCCGCCAGTGCCAGGGCCGCCGAGACGTCAGCGAGCGAGGTCAGCGAGAACTGCCCCGGCCGCTCGACTTCGCCCCCGACGAACACCGTGGCACTGCGCGCGCTGCCCAGGCTGACATAAACGTCGGTGCCGACCAACGTCCGGCGGGTGGCGGCGGCCAGGTCGTTGCGGACCGCACCGAGCGAACGGCCGGCGGCCTGGATCGGCTGCACGGCACCGACGACCAGCCGCCCCTCACGGTCGACGCGCACGGTCCGCGTGTCGTTGCTAGCACCCTGGAACTGGACCACGACCTCGTCACCGGGGCCGATAATATAGGAGTCTGAAACCGCGCCGGTGAGCGGCCCGGCGCTGTTTGGCACCGACTGGAACAGCTCGTAACCGAACTGGCGCAACGTCGGGTCGGACAGCCGGTCCCGATACTCGCGCTCGACGGGCGACGGACGATAGAGGCGGTCAAGCTGGCGACGCGACTGGATGCGGCGTAGCTCCTGCTCCTCGGGGGTATCGACGCGGCCGGTCCGCTGGGCGGCGAGCTCGGACGGGCTGAGCCGCTGGTCGCCGCTATCGCGGGCGCGGTCGAGTGCACTGCTGCCCAGCGCCGACGATGACCCGGCCCCAAGCTGGCCCTGCAACTGGTTGAGGACGCGCGGGTCGATCGACTGGCTGCCGGCCGGCAGCGCGATCGCCGACGCCAACGCAAGCACGGCGACTTTCCCGAAACGCTGCATCATCAAGAAGTCACCCGCTTTCGGAGGCGGGGTTTAGGGTTGGTGGCAGCCCTCGTCAATCGACGTGGCCCGGCAACCCGCACCGACTCAACGCGGCAGCGCCGCCTCGACCTGGATATCGGCACCGCGCAGCACCGCATTCACGGTTGCGGGTGTGGCATCCTGTTCGATCAGGCCGCGATCGGCGTGAACAAAGCGCTCGCCCATCGTGCCCATGCCCTGCGAGCCGATCGACGGCACGACCCACAATATCGCCGCAAGCGCGATTACGGCTAACACTGGCAACGCGCGCTGGGCCATTGGCTCCCTATCGGGGTTGGTACGCGGGACGCGGCGCAAATCACTCACAGCGGCCTAATTGAACAGACATTATTGCCGTCCCGTGAACGGTCGCCGGAGCGTTTAGTTTCTCCGACGAATAACCGCAAGTGCAGCAATTTACAGCGTGTTGCCGCCGCGCACTAGTGCCGCATAGTCCGCGGCGAGCTGGCGCGTCAGGTCGCCGACCTCGAACCGCCATGGTCCGATCTCGGCCAACGGCGTCACCTCCGCTGCGCTGCCGGTCAGAAAAGCCTGCTGGAATGTCTCCAGTTCCTCGGGCCAGATCGCGCGCTCTACGATCTCCACGCCGCGCTGCCGTGCCAGCCCCATCACCGTCCGCCGGGTGATCCCATTGAGGAAACAGTCGGGCGTCGGGGTGTGGAGAACACCGTCCTTCAGGAAGAAAATATTGGCCCCGGTCGCCTCCGCCACTTGGCCGCGCCAGTCGAGCATCAAGGCGTCGTCATAGCCCGCGTCGGCGGCGGCATGCTTCGACAGCGTGCAGATCATGTAGAGCCCCGCCGCCTTCGACCGCGTCGGCGCGGTGTAGGGTGCCGGCCGCCGCCACTGGGCGACGTTGAGGCGCAGGCCCTTGCGCAGCGCCTCCTCGCCGAAATACGCACCCCATTCCCAGCACGCGATGGCGAGGTGCGGCTTGGTCAACTGCGCCGCGACGCCCATCTGCTCCGACCCGCGCCAGGCGATCGGGCGGACATAGCAGTCGGTCAAGCCGTTGGCAGCGACCGTCTCGTTGGTCGCGGCGTCGATCTGCTCGCGGGTCCAGGGGATCTCGAACCCCAGCAGCCGCGCGGATTCGATCAGCCGCTGGCTATGCTGCTCGAGTGCGAAGACCTTGCCGCCATAGCAGCGCTGGCCTTCGAAGACCGCGCTGGCATAATGCATGGCGTGGGTCAGAATGTGGATATTGGCGTCACGCCACGGGCGAAGCGCACCGTCGAACCAGATGAAGCCGTCGCGGTCGTCGAAGGTCGGCCCGTTCATTCTTCACTCCAGCTTATTGTTTTATGTCGCCGTGACGTTGCTTTGCGTAACTTAATGTGCCAGATACGTCAATATGGTTGACGCACTTGCCCGGACTTCGACCGCTGCCTCGCCGCTGTTCCTGCGCGAAGCCGAGATCCGCCGCGGCATCGAGCTGCTTTATTTCGGCTACGCCAACATGGTTCGCGGTGCCGACGATCTGTTGGCCGCCAAAGGTTTCGGCCGCGCCCATCACCGCGCCCTCTACTTCATCGCGCGCGCGCCGGGAATGCCGGTCAGCGACCTGCTGCAGCTGCTCAACATCACCAAGCAGTCGCTCAGCCGGGTGCTCGCGGAACTGCAGGCCAAGGGACTGGTGGCCGCCACCGTCGGCCCGCGCGACCGGCGGCAGCGCCTGCTCGAACTGACCCCGGCCGGCGCGGCGCTCGAAGCGGCGCTGTTCGAAGAGCTGCGGGGCGGCATGGCGGCGGCCTATGCGGCGGCCGGCCAGGGTGCAGTCACCGGCTTCTGGGGCGTGCTGGAGGGGCTTATTCCGGTGCCGACGCGGGCGTTGGTGGAGGCGCTGGCGACGCGCTGACACCCGGCCACCGGTTGGCCCAGCGTTCGGCGCGTTCCAGCGCGGTGTCGAGAGCCTTCATCGTCGCGGCGAGATCGGGGTCGGTGTCGTCGAGCCAGGTGCGCGAAACGTGCAGCACCAGCCCCGCCAGCGCCTCGACGCGGACGAACCCCGGCAAGCCCGCGGTGTCGACCCCCGCTGCCGCCGCGATGCGCTTGACCGACAGGCTGAGGCTCGCCGCGAGATAGGCCGCCAGCACGGGGTCGCGCCGCGCCGCCTCGCCGATGATCCGCACCGCCGGCTTGTGGTCGTCGGCGGCATCGAAGCGCGCCATCAGCAGCGCGAACAGCCGGTCGCGGACGCTGGCATCGCGGTCGCTGGCTGCCTCGGCAAGCGCCGCCCGGTCGAGCCGCCGCCCGAAAGCCGCCAGCGCGCTCCAGTTGTCAGGGAGCATTGCCGCCGTCTCGTCGCGGTCCATCGCCCCGATTGCCGCCGCCGCGTCCGCGCCCACGTCGCGCCAGCCGTCGCGCGCGATCGCGCTCATCCAGCCGTTCAGCGCCTGATCTTCACTCACCATACGCGCCAGCCTACACCGCCTGACCCAGTTCGCGTGAGCGCCGCGCCGCCGCAGCCACGGTTTCGGTGAGAAGGCGCTCAAGCTCGGGCTGCAATACCGCCAGCCCCGCCGACGTCGTGCCGCCCGGGCTGGTCACCGCGACGCGCAACTCCGCCGGCGTCGCATCGCCAAGGCCCGCCAGCGCGCCCGCCCCCTCGACCGTCCGCAGCGCCAGTTCCGCCGCCAGCGCGGCCGGCAGCCCCGCCGTCACGCCCGCCGCCGCCAGCGCCTCGACGAACGCGAGCACATAGGCCGGGCCAGAGCCCGACACTGCGGTTACCGCGTCGAACTGCGCCTCGTCGTCCAGCCACACGCATGCGCCCGCAGCGCTCATCAACGCCTCGGCTTCGGCGCGCCCGGTGTCACCGAACAGCGCCGTCACCCCCTGCCCGATTCGCGCCGGCGTGTTCGGCATCGTGCGCACCACCGCCCGCCCGCCGAACGCCGCCGAGACCGCGGCGGCCGACACACCCGCCATGATCGAGATGACCAAGGTGTCGGGCTTCAACCGCGCCACCACCGGCGCGGCGGCCTCGGCCAGCAATTGCGGCTTGACCGCCACCACCAGAATGTCGGGCGAAGCCCCGTCCGGCGGCCCCGCGCTCGCCGCGACCCCGTCGGGAAGCGCGCGCGGCTCCGGGTCGATCACCGCGACCTGCGTGAGCCCAGCTGCCAGCCAGCGGTGCAGCAAGGCTCCGCCCATGTTGCCGCAACCGAGCAGCCAGACACGGCCCAGTTCAGAAATCGATGGCACCGGCGGCACTTAAGAGCTGGGAGTTCGCAGTCAAGCGTAGAACCTCGAGATTCCGGCAATCACGGAGATAAGCGTGCAGATGATGAGGATGATGGGAGTAGCCCTCTCGGCCAACGAAGGGTTTTTCGCTCCGACCGCGATGAGGAGGAACGCAATCCCGGTGGGCGCAACAATCCAAGCAAGGAACTGTGCCGCCGCCGCAACGGCAATAGAAAGCCCTGCGATCGCTCCGGTCGTCTCGCTGATCTGCTTCGGCGACGGCCTTCGTCTCATACCGCCTCAAGCCTCGCCCACCGTATCCAGCAACGCCGCCGCCAGCGCGTCGCTCGGGCTCTTCCCAGCCCACAGCACGAACTGGAACACCGGGTGATAGCGGTCGCATTCGTCGATCGCGGCTTCGACCAGCATCTCGGCCTGGCCCATGGTCAGGTCGATGTCATCGTCCTCGTCCTCGCTATCGAGCAAGGTCGCGTGGCGGAACAGCAGCGCGCCGTCGGCCGACCACATCTCGAAATGGCCGATCCACAATTGCTCGTTGATCAGGCCGATGGTCTCATAGATCGCGCCGCGCTTGGCGTCCGGCACGCGCACGTCGGGCAGCGCGATCAGCTGGAGAACCCGCTCCTCCTCGCGCCACAGCGCGCGCAATTCATAGGTCGTCCACTCGCCCGCTACATGGGCGGTGATCTCCTCGTCGCCGGTGCGTTCGAAACTATGCCCGTGCGCGTGGAAATAATGCTCGAGCATGTCGATGGGCGCGGCGGGCACGTGGCTGAAGGCCAGATCGACGGTGGTCATGTGCGACTCCCCCAGACGCTGGCGCGACGCTGGCCGTAAGCGCGCGTCCGCGCAACGGCGCGACTCGAAGCCTTGTGGAAAGAACTGTGGATAGATTTCATACGATTGGCGCGGCCTTCGACTTCTTGGGTGCCGCCGCGAGCTCGGCACGCAGCGCGGCCAGCTCGGTACGCAGTGTCTCAACCTCGGCGCGGGCGGTCGCGGCCATCGCCTTGACCGCCTCGAACTCGTCGCGGTCGATCATGTCGAGCCCGCCGACCGCCTCACGCAGCCGGCCCCGTGCCGCGGTCTCGATCTCCCGGCCGACGCCGGCGAAGGTACCCATTGCCGACGTGGCAACGCGGGCGAGGTCGGCGAGCACGCGGTTCTCGGTCTGCATGACTATTTGTCCTATGCGAGCACGGTCGGACCGCCGTGCGGGTTGAGCTGCCAGATGTCGAAATTCAGGCTGGCGGCAAAGCTGAGCCACACCAGATAGGGCAGCATCAGCCACGCGGCCATCCGGTTAACGCGCCCGAAGGCGACCGTGGTGATCACTGCCGCCAGCCAGATCGCGCCCAGCAGCACGAGGCTGTAGAAAATCTGGTGTTCCTTGAAGAACAGCGGTGCCCAGGCGAGGTTCATCGCCAGCTGCGCCGCGAACAGCCCCAGCGCCACCCAGCGGCCGTGGACACGGGTACCCCAGACCAGCGCCGCGGCGATAGCCATCAAGGTGTAGAGGATCGTCCAGGCAATCGGGAAGGCGATGCCCGGCGGCTGAACGGCGGGCATCGCCAGGGCGTTGAACCAGGCGCTGTCGGCCATCTGGCCGGACACCTTCGCCGACGCGCCGCCGAGGAAGTTGAGCAGCGGCACCAGCACTATGGCGGCGCGGATGGCGGAGCCGCGAGCGGCGGGGGCTGGCATGGACGGCGGTGTAGCCGCCCATGCCCCGCTTGTCACCAGAACCCCCCTCAGGGTCCGGCTGACGCATGCGCCTAGCGGCAGCTGACGTTGTTGCGGTCGATCGAGCGACCGAGGACGCCGCCGCCGATCACACCGAGCAGCGTGCCGAGCGTGTTCGACCCGCCCGACGCGATGGCATTGCCCAGCACGCCGCCACCGATCGCGCCGATTACCAGGCCGGTGGTGCCATCGGAGCGGCGGCAGTAGTAGCGGTTGTCACGGCCGCGATAGATGCGGTCGTTCACGTCCAGCCGGCGCGTCTGGTAATAGCGCCCGTCGCGATAATACTGGTCGGCGTAATAGGCGCTCTGGCCGCGCGGATAGCGGTTGACGTCGTAGTTGCGGTACGACCGCCAATCCCGTTGGTCGCGGCGGTGCTCGTTCCGCGCCTGGCGCAGGTCGCGACGCGCCTTGCGGATGTCGCCACGGTCGCCCGAGCGCAGCGCCTGTTTATAGTCGCGCTGCTGCTCGCGGACGTCCTTGCGGTCATGGCGCAATTCCTGCCGATCGACGTGGCGGCGGTCGCCGTCCTTGGCGGTGGCGGCAATCGGGGTCGCCAGGATGGCAAGCGCCGAAGCCGCGACTGTGAATTTGCGAAACATCATCGTCTCCAGATAAGTCGTGTTGTGGAAACGGATCGTCGGAATCAAAGGTCCATTAACCCAGAACAACCGCTCGCTCAGGCGGAGTTAGCCTGGTGGGCGCGGCAGGGTTTGAACCTGCGACCCCTCGCGTGTGAAGCGAGTGCTCTACCGCTGAGCTACGCGCCCGGACCCCGGGAGGGGCGCACCTAGCCTAGTTGACCGCGTCCTTCAATGCCTTGCCGGCGCGGAACTTGGGGGCGTTGGAGGGCGGCACGGTCATCGGTTCACCGGTACGCGGATTGCGCCCTTCCGAGCCCTTGCGGCGGGTGACGGCGAAGGTTCCGAAGCCGACCAACTTGACCTCGCCGCCGGCCTTTAAGGCACCGGTGACCGTCTCCAGCACCGCCTCGACGGCACGCCCAGCATCACCCCGGGCCAGCCCGGACGCCTCGGCAACGGCAGCGACCAGGTCCTGTTTGTTCATAAGCAGTGCCCCTTAGCCCGCCCCCGAGCGGCGCCATATGACGACGCTGCCCGGGGGCGAGTCAAAGGGTTTCGGCGCGTTTCAGTGCCGGACCGGCAGTTCCTCCGCCACCGCTACATCGGGCAGCACGGCAAGGTCGGTCGGCTCGACCCACTCGATCGGTACAAGCGGCATGGTCAGCGCTTCGGCGAGCACCTGATCGACGTGCGCCACCGGCACGATTCGCAGGCCGTCGGTGACATTTGCCGGGATGTCGGCGAGGTCCTTCTCGTTGTCGGCCGGGATGAACACCGTGGTGATCCCCCCGCGCAGCGCTGCCAGCAGCTTCTCCTTCAGCCCACCGATCGGCAGTACGCGGCCGCGCAGCGTCACCTCGCCGGTCATCGCCACGTCCTTGCGAACCGGGATGCCGGTCAGCGTCGAGACGATCGCCGTCACCATCGCGACGCCCGCCGACGGCCCGTCCTTGGGCGTCGCGCCTTCGGGGACGTGGACGTGGATCTCCTTCTTCTCGAAGACCGACGGCTTGATGCCGTACTGGACCGCGCGCGCCTTGGTGAAGCTGAGCGCTGCCTGGATCGACTCCTGCATGACGTCACCCAGCTTTCCGGTGGTGCGGATCGTGCCCTTGCCGGGTGCGGTCACCGCCTCGATGGTCAGCAATTCGCCACCGACCTCGGTCCACGCCAGGCCGGTCACGGCACCGATCTGGTCCTCGACCTCGCCGACGCCGTAGCGGAACTTCCGCACGCCGGCGAACTCGTGGAGATTGTCGGCATCGACCGTGACCGACAGCGCCTTCTTCTCGAGGATGCGCCGCAGCGACTTGCGCGCCAGCTTGGCGAGCTCGCGCTCCAGCGTGCGAACGCCCGCCTCCCGCGTGTAATAGCGGATCAGGTCGCGCAGCGCGCCGTCGGTGACCGCGAACTCCTCGGGCTTCAGGCCGTGCGCCTCATACTGCTTCGACAGCAGGTGGCGCTTGGCGATCTCGACCTTCTCGTCCTCGGTGTAGCCCGAGAGGTTGATGATCTCCATGCGGTCGAGCAGCGGCTGCGGCATGTTCAGCGAGTTCGCGGTGGTCACGAACATCACGTCCGAGAGATCATAGTCGATCTCCAGATAGTGATCGTTGAACGCCTTGTTCTGCTCCGGATCGAGCACCTCGAGCAGTGCCGACGACGGATCGCCACGGAAATCCTGGCCGAGCTTGTCGATCTCGTCGAGCAGGAACAGCGGGTTGGACGTGCCCGCCTTCTTAAGGTTCTGGATCACCTTGCCCGGCAGCGAACCGATGTACGTCCGCCGGTGGCCACGGATTTCCGCCTCGTCGCGGACGCCGCCCAGCGATTGCCGGATGAACTCGCGGCCCGTCGCCTTGGCGATGCTGCGGCCGAGCGAGGTCTTGCCGACACCCGGCGGGCCGACGAGGCACAGGATCGGCCCCTTCAGCTTGTTGGTCCGCACCTGGACACCGAGATACTCGATGATCCGGTCCTTGACCTTCTCTAGCCCATAGTGGTCGTCGTCGAGCACCTTCTGCGCCAGCGCGATGTCCTTCTTGATCTTGGACTTCTTGTTCCACGGCAGGCCGAGCAGCACGTCGAGATAGTTGCGCACGACGGTCGCTTCCGCCGATTGAGGCGACATCGCCTTCAGCTTCTTCAGCTCGCTGATGGCGCGCTCGCGGGCTTCCTTCGGCAGGCGGGCCCGCGCGATCTTCTCCTCGATCTCGGTGACCTCGTCCTTGGCGTCCTCGCCCTCGCCCAGCTCGCGCTGGATCGCCTTCATCTGCTCGTTGAGGTAATATTCGCGCTGCGTCTTCTCCATCTGGCGCTTGACGCGGCTGCGGATCTTCTTCTCGACCTGCATGACGCCCATCTCGCCTTCCATGAAGCCGAAGACGAGCTCGAGGCGCTTGGCGACATCGGCCTCGCCAAGAATGGTCTGCTTGTCGGCGATCTTCAGGTTGAGGTTGGCGGCGACGGTGTCCGCAAACCGCCCGGCATCGTCGATCTGGCCGATCTGCACGGCGATCTCGGGCGCGGTCTTCTTGTTGAGCTTGACGTAGCCCTCGAACTGCTTGGCAGCCGAGCGCACCAGCGCCTCGATCTGGGTCGCATCGCCCAGCACGTCCTCGACCGGCGCGATCGTCGCCGACAGATAGTCATCGCGCGCGTCGAGCGCGGTCAGGATCGCGCGGCTCTGTCCCTCGACCAGCACCTTGACGGTGCCGTCGGGCAGTTTGAGTAGCTGCAGCACGGTGGCGACGGTGCCGATCTCGTACAGCTCGTCGACGCTCGGGTCCTCGTCGCCGGGGTTCTTCTGGCTCAGCAGGAATACGGTCTTGTCACCGTGCATCACCGCCTCGAGCGCCTTCACCGACTTCTCGCGCCCGACGAACAGGGGCACGATCATCTGCGGAAACACCACGATGTCGCGGAGCGGCAGCACAGGCAGGGTCTGGACGTCAGTCATTCAGCGGATACTCCCACGCCCGAAGATACGGCGGGCGGCCAAAAAGCGATATGGGGCTTCGTCAACCTTGCATCAACCAGCCGCCAGCACCGCACCCGCGGCGATCATCGCATCGATGGCGGCTACATCGTGGCCGAGCCCCGCCAGGACCTCGCGCGAGTGCTCGCCGAAGTGCGGCGCCGGGCGCGGCGCCAATGCCGGGCTGCCGCCGAAGCGCGGCGCGGGGCGCGGGGACCGGACGCGGCCGATGCTGCCGTGGTCGATCTCGGCGACGGTGGCGTTGTGACGCACCTGCGGATCGGCCGCCACATCGGCGACGGCATTGGCGCGCCCGCCGACCGCGCCGTGTTCGATGAAGCCCGCCATCAGCGTGTCGAGGTCGGTCGCCGCCAGCCGGTCACGCACCAGTGGTAGCCAGTCGGCCCGGTTGACTACGCGCAGCCGGAGCGTCGCGAAACGCGGATCGCCGACGAGTTCGGACATTCCGAGCACGGCCCCCAGCGCGCGAAACTCATGATCCTGCAGCGCGCTCATCGCGGTATGGCCGTCGCGCGCCTCCCACAGCTGCCCTAGCGCGCCGTATTCCATCGCCGGCGGCGGCGGATCGTCGACGAAGCTGTGATTGTACATGCCCTCCACCCAGTTGAAGGCGATCGCGGCGTCGAGCATCGCGACGTCGAGCCGCTGGCCTTCGCCGGTGCGCTCGCGGTGGAACAGCGCCGCGGTGATCGCCTGCGCCGCAGTCAGTGCGGTGACCTTGTCGGTGACCAGCGACTTGACCAACTCGGGCGCGTTGCCCACCCCGCCCTGCATCGCTGCCAGCCCCGACACCGCTTGAATGACGGGGTCATAGACCCGGATATTGGCGTAGGGTCCGTCGGGCCCGAAGCCGGTGACCGAGGTGTAGATTAGCCGCGGGTTGAGGTCGCGGCACCGCTCATAGGAGAACCCGAGCCGGTTGATCGCACCGGGCCGGAAGTTCTCGATCAACACGTCGGCCCACTGTACCAGCTGCGCCAGCACCGCGCCGCCACCCGGCGTCCGTAGGTCGAGCGCCAGCCCGCGCTTGCCGCGGTTGACGGTGATGAACAGCGCGCTGAGGCCGCCCTTGGCCGGGCCGAAGCCGCGCATCGGGTCGCCACCCGGCGTCTCGACCTTGATGACGTCGGCACCCTGGTCCGCCAGCACGCACGCTGCCATCGGCCCCGACACGATCTGCCCCAGATCGACGACACGGATGCCGTCGAGGGGCGCGGTCATTGCGTAATGTCCCGTCCCCGCGTTTCGGGCAGGAACAGCACCGTCACCGCCATCGCCACCGCGACCACCGCGAACGTGTACCACAGGCCGCCGAATGGATTGCCGGTCTTGACCACGATCAATTGCGCGACGAACGGCAGGAAGCCGCCGAAATAGCCGGTGCCGATATGGTACGGCACCGACAGCGAGGTGTAGCGGATGCGCGCCGGGAACAGCTCGACGAGGATCGCCGCCACCGGGCCGTAGGTCATCGCGCTGAGCAGCCCGAGCATGACGCAGGCGAACAGGATGACCAGATCGTTGCGCTCCGACGGTTCGGCGCGCAGGTCCCACTTGCCGGTCACGGCATCGACCGAGCCGGGATAGCCCGCGGTCCGCAACGCCGCCTCGAAATCCACGGGGCGCAAACCGTTCATCCGGTATCCGCCGATGGTGACGACGGGCACCGGGTCCACGGCGTCGAGGTCCTTGGCGATCTTCTTGTAGGGCACGCCCTTCTTGGCGAAATAGTCGAGCACCTGCGCGCATTCGCTCGTCTGTTTACCCGCGGCGAAGGGGTTGTAGGCGCAATTCGCGTTCTCGATCCGGACCGGGGCGCGGGCTGCCGCCTCCGCCAGCGCCGGGTTGGCGGCATCGGCGATGATGTGGAACAGCGGGAACAGGAAGATCAGGGTGAGCCCATAGCCCGCGACCATCAGCGGCTTGCGCCCGACCTTGTCCGACAGCCACCCGGCCAGAATGAACAGCGGTGCCGAGATAAACGCCGCAATCCCCAGCATGACCTGGGCGGTCGTCTGGTCGACCCGTGCCGCCTGCTGCAGGAAGAACAGGGTTTGGAACTGCGCGGTGTACCAGATCACCGTCAGCCCGGCGGCGATGCCGAATAGCGCGACCAGCACCGGGCGCAAATTGCCGGGCTCACGGATGCTGTCGAGCAGCGGGTTTTTCGAGGTCTGGCCGGCCGACTTCATCGCGCTGAAAATCGGGCTTTCCTTGAGCTTCAGCCGGATCCACAGCGACAGCGCCAGCAGCACCAGCGAGAAGGCAAACGGGATCCGCCAGCCCCAGGCAGCGAACTCCTCCTTGCCGACCAGCGCCGTCACGCCGAGCACCACCACGATCGACAGCAGGAAGCCGCCGACCACCGACGCCTGGATGAAGCTGGTGTAGAAGCCGCGCTTGCCCGGCGGCGCATGCTCGGCGACGTAGATCGCCGCACCGCCGTACTCGCCGCCCAGCGCCAGGCCCTGCAGCACCCGCAGCGTCAACAGGCCCACCGGTGCCCAGATGCCGATCTCGGCATAGGTTGGTAGCGCCGCAACCAGCGCCGTCGCCAGCCCCATCAGCGTGATTGTCGCGAGGAAGGTGTATTTCCGCCCGAACCGGTCGCCAAAATAGCCGAACAGCACCGCGCCGAGCGGCCGCACCCCGAAGCCGACGCCGAACGCCGCGAGGCTTTTCAGCAGCGCCGCGCCCTCGTTGTCGGACGGGAAGAAATAGTTGCCAAGCAGCGCCGCCAGCGTGCCGTAGACGAAGAAATCGTACCACTCAAACACCGTGCCGAGCGACGAGGCGACGATGACCAGCCGGTCGCGCTTTGCATCGAAGCCTTGCGTCGCCGGCACTGCCGCAGTCACCATCGTTTCCCCCGCCGATCCCTGACCGCGACTGTTACGTTGGCCCGGGCGGAGCGACAAGGGCACGCGCCAGCACCGCCTCGACCAGTGCCGCAGTGGCATCGATCAGCGGCACGTCGGTATCGGCATGGTCCAGCACCAGCGGCACCTCCGTGCAAGCCATCAGCACCACGTCCGCCCCCTGCCCGGCAAGCTCCGCCGCCAGTGCCGCCATCGCGGCGCGGCAACCGGGTCCGGTGTCGCCCGCCTTGACGCGCAGGATCGCGGGCATCGCGTCGACCGTCTCGACCGCCTCTATACCCCGCGCCGCCAGCGCCCGGCGGTACAGCCCGGCACGCAGCGTCGCATCGGCAGCGAGCAGACCGACCCGCCGGGCACCGCTCCGCGCCACCGCTTCGACCGCGGCGTCGATCATCGAAACGAACGGCACCGGCACGGCGGCGGCAATCTCGCCCGCCCATTGGTGCGCGGCGTTGCACGGCATCGCCAGGCACTCCGCCCCTGCCGCGACCAGCCCGCGCGCCATCGCCGCCAGCGCCGGTCCCGGCGACAACCCGTCGCCGCGCAGCGCCGCGTTGCGCCCCGGCACCCGCGGGTCGCTGTCGGTGATGACCCGCAGATGGTCCTCGTCGCGCCGGGCGGGCGTCGCGGCGTGCAGCTTGCACAGGAAATCAAGCGTCGCCGCCGGCCCCATGCCGCCCAGCACACCGACCGTCATCATCCGCGCAGCACATCCGCATAGGCGTGCAGCACCGGGGTGCCGCCGGTGTGGACGAACAGTACGCGCTCGTCCGCGCCGATGTCGCCGCGCTCGATCAGGCCGAGCAGCCCGGCGAACGCCTTGCCGGTGTACACGGGATCGAGCAGCACGCCCTCGCGCCGCGCCGCCGTCCGCACCGCCGCGACCATCTCCGGGCTGGGCAGCGAATAGCCCGGCCCGACCCAGTCGGCGAGGCATTCGATGGCCTGGCGCTCCGGCGGCGGGACGCCGAGCAGCGCCGCGGTGGTGACCGCCAGCGCGAAGACATTGCCCTCCTGCTCCTCGCGCGGCCGGCGGACGTTGATGCCGGTCAGCCTCCCCGACCAGCTGGCCGCGTGCAGCCCGACCGCCAGCCCCGCGTGCGTCCCCGCGCTGCCGCTAGCGACGACGATGCGGTCGAACGCTTGTCCCAGCTCGAACGACTGCGTCAGTATCTCCTGCGCGCACGCCACATAGCCGAGCGCGCCCAGCGGCGTCGAACCGCCGCCCGCGATGATGTAAGGCGTCCCGCCCCGCGCCCGCACCGCGTCCGCTTCGCTCGCCATCGCCGCGCCGAGGTCGGCACCGGCGGGCACCACCGTCCGGCTCTCGCAGCCCATCAGGTCGAACAGCAGGTTGTTGCCGAGAGCGTCAGCCGCATAGCTGCCGGGCACCCGCTCCTCGATGACGAGGCGGCAGCGCAACCCCTCGCGCACCGCGGCCGCCAGCGTCAGCCGGCAATGGTTTGACTGCGGCGCGCCGACGGTGATCAGCGTGTCCGCCTCCTTCGCCAGCGCATCGGCGACGAGGAATTCCAGCTTGCGGGTCTTGTTGCCACCGCCGGCCAGCCCGAGCAGGTCGTCCCGCTTGATCCACAGATCGCGGCGCAGGTCGCGCGACAGCTGCGGCATCGGCTCGAGCGGCGTGAAACCGAGCGTGTAGCGGCGGCGGGCGAAGCGGGCGAGGTCCATGGGGTCGTGGTAGCGGCTCGACCCCCGCGCTGTCACGCCGACGCGGCGGAAACTCGGCGCGACGCGGGAACGCCCCTATCAGTGGGGGCGTTGTCGACCGCGACGAAGGGATTGATCATCATGAAGTTTAATCTGGCGGCGCGCCTGTTTACCGGGGCGGCCCTGATGTCCGCTCTTGCCGCTTGCGGGGGCGGTGACAAGTCGGCGCAACAGCCAAGCGAGACCGCAAGCGTGGAAACTGCTCCGGCGGCGGAGCCCGCCGCGGTTCCCGAAGTCACGGCGGTGCCCGAAGTCGCGGCGGTGCCCGGAGCCGCGGCGGTAAGCTACGCCTCCCTCATCGGGGATGCAGCGCATGGTGAAAAGGTTTTTACCCAGTGCAAAGCCTGTCATGTCGCCGAACCGGGCGTAAACCGGATCGGGCCCTCGCTATGGGGTGTCGTGGGCCGGCGCGCGGGCAGCATCGAGGGCTATAATTATTCTGCAGCTAACAAAAACTCAGGCCTGATGTGGAGCGACAACCAGTTGTATTCATATTTGGAAGCGCCACGAAAAGTTGTTCCGGGCACCAAAATGTCGTTTGCAGGGCTGAAGAATCCGCAGGATCGAGCCGATTTGATTGCCTATCTGAAAACGAAAGCCTGAGGCAGCGCGGGTAGTGGTCGCTCGCTGCTTGGGATCGGCACGCAAGGCATCGGCGATCATATTGGGCGGTCAGCAATGTCTGAATGGATTGGTTGGGGCCCCTCGCCGATAGCGGCCGCCCCTACCCCAACCGTTCCCGCATGAACGCGATGATCTTGTCCACCGCCGCCCGCGTCGGCTCGCCCGCGGCGTCGATCAGGTCGCGCGTCAGGACGAGTGTGGCGGCTTGCCCTCCGACTTCATGCCAGCCGGACGCTGCCTCTCAATGGCCCGGTAACGATCGACACATCCTCAGAACTTCAACCGGGCTGTGAACCGGGCGTTGATCGGCGCGCCTGTCGAGATGTTGTTGTTATTGTGCGCGTCCGAAAAATATGTCTCGTCGAGCAGGTTTTCGATATTAAGCTGGAGGTCGAGGTTGTCGCTCGCCTTGAAGAACAGGGCCGCATCGACCCGCGTGAAGCCCGGCAGACGCGTGGTGGTTGCAGCCGTCCGGATTGCGGCGAACTGGCTCGACTGGTGAACCACCCCGAGCCCGGCACCAATGCGCTTGGTGAGATCGTATCGATTCCACAACGCGAACTGGTGTTCGGGCACCTGCGCCAGACGGACGAAGCCATTCCCTTTCAGCTGCGCGTCCTGAAAGGTATAACCGCCGCTGATCTGCCAATCGGGGTTAATCCGTCCGGTCAGCGCCAGCTCGACTCCCTTGGTGCGCGTCTCGCCGACGTTGATCGTTGCCGTAACATTGTCGGGGTTGGGCGTGGTGGCGTTGGTCCGGTCGAGCTGAAACAGCGCGAGCGTAACACTAAGGTCGGGCCGAACATCCCACTTGGCGCCGATTTCGTAGTTGGTGAACTTTTCCGGCGCGAGGTTCTGCGTCGTCGTCGTCAGCGTCAGAAACTGGTCGCCCGACCGCGGCAGGAACGACTGGCTATAGCTGCCATAGACGGAGATGTTCTCGCGGGGTTTCAGGATCAACCCGATGCGCGGACTGACTTTCTCGTCCGTGCGCGCAAAGGCACGAGGCGTGCCGACCAGATCTGTACCCTTGATCGCGAACCGGTCATAGCGCAGCCCGACGACGACATCGACATGCGCGCCAAAGCTTAGCTGGTTCTGGGCATAGACGGATAAGAACTGCACATCGGAAACCGTGTCACGGGCAATCGCGCCGAAGGTAACCGTCGGGTAGACGATATTGGCGAGATTGAGCGTCTTGTTCGAGAGTGTGCCGTTGCGGCGCTGGTTCGTGGAATGCTGATCGCCGTACTCGAGCCCGAGCAGGATTTTGTTCGCGACGGGGCCAACAGTCACGTCCCACACCAGGTTGCTTTGCGCGATGAAGTTTTGGCGCTTGGTCGGATCGATATAGCTCGATAGCACAACGGTGCCGGTGTCGCTGGTCGCTGCACCATTGGCAAAGACGTTGGCATAATATTTGTCGTAGTCGCCATACAGCAACGTCGTCGACCAGTTTAGGTTCTCCGCGAGTTTGCCGTCGAGCCGTGCCTTGACAATATGCGCCTCGAGCCCTGCGCGGTTGACGCCGGGCGTGCCGAAGAATGTGTCGCGCTGGCCGGCAATCGGTCGGTTGGGCTGTCCGGCAATAGTGGCCACCGAAGGAACGCCGCGGTCGGTGACGCGGTCGTCGTTCAGATATTCGTACGATAGCCCAAGTTTCCATGCGCCCAGATCGACCGCGAGATAGGGATTGATGGCACAGCGCTCGCCACCGAAAAAATCGCGATGGTTGTCTAGACTTTCATAGGTGGCGTTAACGCGGAGAGCGGCGTTGCCGCTGAGCGGCGCATTGACGTCTGCCGACGCATCCCACGCGCCGAAACTGTTGACGCTTCCTGTGGCAGCTGCGCGGAGCGCGTTGGCGGTCGGAGTCTTCTGCACGCGGTTGATGATGCCGCCGCTGCCGCCCCGGCCGAAGATCAGCGCAAAGGGGCCTTTCAGGATTTCGACGCGCTCGATGTTGTAGAGGCTACGATAGTATTGGACGTCGTCGCGGACGCCATCGAGGAAGAAGTCGGCGGTGGTGTTCTGCCCGCGCAGCGTAATCTGGTCGCGATTGCCTTCGCCCTGACCAACTGTCGTACCCGGGACATAGCGCAGGACATCGGCGATGCTGCGCTGTGCCTGATCGTCCAGCCGCTCGCGCGTGACCACTTCGATCGATTGCGGCACATCGAGAAGCGGCGTGTCGGTCTTGGTCGCGGTAATTGAATTGTCCGCTTTGTAACCGACCGCTTTGCCCGTCACGATAATGGTGTTGGCATCGTCTCCTTCGGCCTCGGATGCCAAGGCGGCAATAGGCAGGCAAGCGAGAGCGGCGGAGGCAAATACCAGAATTTTCACGAAGCATTCCTGAACCAGATCGTTAGTTCGGACGCCTGTGCCGCAATTGCGAATGCGTTGCAATATGCATGAATGCGTTGAGGTCGGAGATTTGTTGAACTGGACGATAAACAGCGGTGCGGACAAGCTTCAGGCTCGGTATGGTTTGCCGAAACGCTGCTTTTGGGACTGGTTGCTGCATCAGTGGACGGCGATAAATGGATCGCTTGCAGACCTTTGGCCGTGCCCGCCCCTACCCCAACCGTTCCCGCATGAACCCGATAATCTCGTCCACCGCCGCGCGCGTCGGTTCACCCGCGGCGTCGATCAGGTCGCGGGTGAGGACAGAGTGCGGCGGCTTGCCCTCCGACTTCATGCCGGCCGAGTTGCCGGCGCTGTCGGGCAGCGTCGTCGGCACGAAGGCGTCGCCCAGTTCGCGGTCGAGCGTTTCGAAGCGGTCGGCGCGCGACAGCGTGTCGCCAGCGAAGCGGTAGCCCAGCACGCGCAGCCCGTCGTTCTCGCAGCGGCGGCGGACGGTATCGAGGTCGGCGGACGAGATATCGAGCCCGGCCTTGTCGACCGGCGGCATCGACGGCTGGCTCAGCACCGGCGCCATGACGACGGGATCGACCGCCATCGACAGGCCGAAGCCGCCGCTGAGGCACATGCCGATCATCCCGACGCCCGCGCCGCCACACTCGGCATGGGCGGCGCGCGCCAGCGGCTTCAGCCAGTCGACGACCGGGCTGCTGCGCCCCGTGCGGAACAATGTGAACTCGCGGCTGACACACAGGCGCAGGATCAGGCCCGCCGTGATCTTCTCGACGTTGGTGGTGTCCGGCGAGCCGAGCAGGATCGGTGCATAGACCCGGAAACCCGCGTCCGCGATCCAGCCGCACAGCCGCTCGGTTGGCGGCGTGAAGCCATAGACTTCGTGGATGACGATCACTGCCGGGCCGCTGTCGCCCATGCGCAGCACCGGCTTGGTGACGCCGCCGAAACTGCGGTCCTCGCGGGCGTAGGTCATGGGCGGACGATCAAGCCATGGTGCGGATCGACGTCGCCGCCTGCCAGCCGGGTCCACGCCGTAGCCGCCGCGTCGAGACCCGTCAGTTCGACCACTTCGAGCCACGGCGCAACGGCGGCGGTAAAGCCCTGCCAGCCCTCGGCGAGTTTCGCGTCGAACCCCGCCTGCCCCCATTCCGCCAGCCGCTCGGCGAGCACTGTCGGCGCGAAGAAGAACGACGGGCGCGGCCCGGGCAACGGCTGGCCCGCGCCGTCCGCTTCCCAATGCGTGTCGCCGACGACGATGCTGGCCGCCAGCGCGTCCTTGAACTGCCGGTGGACCGCGGCGCGCACCTCGCCGTTGCCGGCGAAATCGACGAAGACCACCCGGCCCGACGCGCGCAGCCCCTCGATCTCGTCATAAACCGAGACATCGTCGTAAAGGCCGGTCGCCTCGACGAAATCAACATTGCCGAGCGACGTCAGGCCGACGACGGTCCACCCGCCCCGCGCCTTCAGCGCGTGGGCGAGACCCAGCGCGGTCTTCGACGAGGCGCTCGACAGGATCGCCGTGCCGCCTGCCCCGCAGGCGAAATCGAGGAGGAACGAGGTGACGTAGAGCGGCCGGAACAGCGCCTGGAGCGCCTCGTTGCCGAAAGCGTCGGAGGCGCGGGCATAGCCGTTGTACACCGCCGCCAGCTCGCGCCGGTGGGCGGCACCGTCGACGAAGCCGCGCGGGGTTAGCTTGACCGGAGTCAGCACCGCGCCGTCGGCCATCGGCCAATAGCCGTAGAAGCGGTCGCCCGGTGCGAGCCCCTCGACGTTCGACGCGGTACAGCGCGCGAAACCCCACACCGGCACGACGCCCCATTCTGGATCGGTCGAATAGAAATCCCAGTAGCGCATGTCGACGCCGTGCGCGGCATAGGTGACGTTGTTTGACGTCAGCGCAAACCGCTCGACCGCGAACGCCGCCTGGCCCTCGCCGGGCACGGCGCCCGGCTCGGCCAGCCGCGTCGTGCGCAGGTCGTCGCGCTTCACCTCGATCGTCGTCATTGGCGTCCTCCGGACTGGTCGGCGCGGCGAGCGTAGGCGAACTCGTCAAACCATTCATCACCGTCGCGCCAGCTCTGCACGAAATGCGCCTCCTGCCGGAAGCCGAGGCGGGTGAGCAGGCGCTGCGCCGCCAGATTGCGCGCATCGGTCACCGCGTACAGCCGGTGCAGGCCGCTGGCGAACAGCCGCTCGACCAGCGGTGCGGCGGCCTCCGACGCCAGCCCCTGCCCTCGCACGCTGGCGGCAAAGGCGAAGCCGATCTCCGCCTGTTCGGGACCGGGATGACCGAAATTGATCCCGAAATCGCCGATCACCGCGCCGTCCGCGACTACAACGTACTGCTGCCAGCCGGGTGTGCCCTGCGGCGTTGCCAGGACCGCCGCGATCATCGCGCGGGTGCCATCGAGATCGCGCTTGGGCGGGTCGAACGGCATCTCGCAGCGGATCCGGTGAAGCGCCTCCGCATCCTCCGCCCGGGCCGGGCGGACCGTCAGGCGCGGCGTCAAGATCTCCACCTCAGCGTGACGCCTTCGCCGCCGCGACCTGCGCCCGCACCGACGCCAGCAGCGCCGGGGCGTCGTAGACGATGCCGTCCTTGATCGTCCACCGCACGCCGCCGACACGCTCCTGCCGGTTGGTCGTCTCGTTCAGGCGTTCGAAGCCGGTGCCGTAGAGCGTCTTCAGGTTCTGCAGCGGGTTCTCCGGCACGATCACGAGGTCCGCCAGCATCCCGCGCTGGACCAGCCCGAACGGTGGCGGCTGGTGCTTCGGCTCGTACAGCGTCGTCGCACCGTTGATCGTCGCCGACTGGATCACCTCCAGCGGCGCGAAGCCCGCCTCCTGCAGCATCTCGAGCTCGAGGACATAGGAGAAGCCCCACAGCTGATAGATGAAGCCGGGGTCCGATCCCGTCGTCACCCGCCCGCCGATGTTCTTGTAATCGTTGACTAGCCGCATGTCGCGCGCGAAGAAATTACGCCACGCCACCTCGTTGGCGGTGGTCCAGTCGTAGAAGTACGAGCCGTGGTTGTCGCGGTTCGACTTGTAGAACTCCAGCAGCGACGGCAGCGTGTATTCGGCGTGCCAGTCGGCATTTTTCGCGCGCATCAGGTCGCGCGACGCGGAATAGATGTTGAAGGTCGGGTCGAATACCACCCCGGTCGCCTTCTGGGCGCGGAGGTAATCCCACCACGCCGCGCTGCCCGGCTCCTCGATCTGGTTCCAGATTTCGGCGATGCCGCCGAAGCGCTTCGCCTCGTCGTTGAAGTTGTAGTCAGGCGGCGTGTCCTGGACGCGGCGGTCCTTCAGCAGACTCTCGAAATGCCCGTAGAAATGGGTGATCGTGCCCAGCCCGGCAGCGGCGGCGTCCCGCGCGTTGAAGGTCGCGATGTAGGGCTGCGACAAATGCGCGACGGTGCCCAGCCCGACGAGTTTTGCCTCGGCGATCGCGACGCGCTCGACGTCGGGCGTGTCGCCATCGCGGTTGAACAACTTGATGCCGTCGACGCCCGCCTTCGCCGCCCAGCGGACCCAGGCGCGGGCCTTGTCGGGGCTGTCGACGCGCCCCTGCCCCCAGCCGCTGCCGAGCGTCTGGTAGACGAAGATGCGTGGCGCGGTGATCGTGTTGGCGGCGCTGCGGGCGCGGTCGTCCAGCGCCCGGGCGACGTCGTTGCCGAACAGCGGCACGCCGCGGATCGTGGTAATCCCGTGTGCCAGCCACAGCCGGTAAGGGTATGAGGGATCGGGCGATTTGTCCGGCGCGCCTGAGTGCGAGTGCATGTCGACGAAGCCCGGCAGCACGAACATGCCGGTCGCGTCGATCTCGCGCGTCGCGCCCAGCGGCGGCCGGCCCGGCTTCATCGCCAGCCCCGGCGTACCCGCCGGCAGGATGTCGGCGATGCGGTTGCCCGCGATGACGATGTCGGCGGGACCATAGGGCGGGTTGCCGTCGCCGCGGATCACCGTCACCCCGCGGATCACCAGCGTCGGATACGGCCCTGCCCCTTCGGCTGCGGTGCGCGCCGGCGTCGGCAGCATCGCCGGTTCGGCCAGCACCGGGGCGACGGTCAGCAGCGCGGCGGCGAGCAGCCTAAACATAATCCATCCCGATGTCGGCGGCCGGCGCGCTCTGCGTGATGCGCCCGACCGAGATGAAGGTGACGCCGGTCTCGGCGATGGCGCGGATGGTCTGCAGGTTGACCCCGCCCGACGCTTCCGCCGGGACCCGGCCGGCGATCAGCGCCACCGCGTCGCGCAACACCGGCGGCCCCATGTTATCGAGCAGCAGCCGGTCCGCGCCCGCCGCCAGCGCGGGTTCGATCTGGTCGATCCGGTCGACCTCGACGACGATGCCCCTGAGCCCCGCCGCCTTGGCCGCCGAAACCGCCGCGCGCACCCCGCCGGCGGCGGCGATGTGGTTGTCCTTGATCATTACCCCGTCGTCGAGGCGCAGCCGGTGGTTGGTCGCGCCGCCGGTGCGGGTCGCGTATTTCTCGAGGGTCCGCAGCCCGGGCAGCGTCTTGCGCGTGTCGAGCAGCACCGCGCCCGTGCCGGCGATGGCATCGACATAGGCGCGGGTCAGCGTCGCGATGCCGGTCAGATGCTGCACGGTATTGAGCGCCGACCGCTCGGCCGCCAGCAATGCGCGGGCATTGCCCGACACCCGCAGCAATGCCGTGCCGGGCACCACCGCCGCGCCGTCCGCGACCAGCGTCTCGACTACAGCCGCCGGATCGAGCGCGCGGAAGAAGGCGTCTGCAAGCCACAGGCCCGCCACCGTCACCCCGTCCCGGTTGGCGAGCACCGCAGTCAGCCGCGCGTCCGCCGGGATCACAGCGTTCGAGGTGATGTCCCCGCCCTGCCCCAGATCCTCGGCGAGCGTGGCGGTCACGAAAGCCTGCGTGTCGAAGCCGGAGATCATCGCCCACGCCTAGCCGCCGTCGCCGCGCCCGGCTAGACCCGTCGCATCCCCGGGGAGCCGCGCATGACCGAGCCGATCGCAACGAAGCGAGCGCTGGCCTTCATCTTCGTCACCGTGCTGATCGATTCGATCGGCTTCGGCATTGTCATTCCGGTGTTCCCGCAGCTGCTGCAAAAGCTCAGCGGCCTGACCATCGCAGAGGCCGCGCCGATCTCGGGATGGCTCGGCTTGGGCTATGCAGCGATGCAGTTCGTCTTCGGCCCCGTCATCGGCGGCCTGTCGGACCGGTTCGGGCGGCGGCCGGTGCTGCTCGCCTCGCTGGCCGCATTCGGACTGGACTACATCGCCATGGCATTCGCGCCGACGCTGGCATGGCTGTTCGTCACCCGGCTCATCGCGGGCGCGACCGGGGCGTCGTTCGGCACGGCCTACGCCTATATCGCCGACGTCAGCCCGCCGGAAAAACGCGCCGCCAATTTCGGCATCGCCGGCATGGGCTTCGGCCTCGGCTTCATCATCGGGCCGGTGCTCGGCGGGCTGCTGGCGCGCTACGGGACGCAGGTGCCGTTCCTGGTCGCGGCGGGGCTGGCGGCGGTCAACGTCGCCTACGGGTACTTCGTGCTGCCGGAGAGCCTCGACGCTTCGCACCGCCGGCCGTTCGACTGGAAGCGCGCCAATCCGGCCGGCGCACTGATGCGGTTCCGCCAGTATTCGCCCGCCGTGCTGGGGCTGGCGGCGGCGGTGTTACTGTGGGTGATCGGTTTCCAGTCGCTGCCGCTGGTCTGGAATTTCTACACCATCGCCAAGTTCGGCTGGTCACCCGACCAGGTCGGCTACAGCCTCGCGGCAGTCGGCTTGGTCGCGGTGCTGATGCAGGGCTTCGCGTCGCGCAAGATCATCCCGCGCTTCGGCGAACGGCGCATCATCGTCGCTGGCGTGATCAGCGGGATCGCCGCCTACCTGATCTACGCGTTCGCGCAGACCGGCTGGCAGCTTTATGCGGGCATTGCCGTCGGCGCGCTGTCGGGGCTGGTCTACCAGTCGCTGCAGGGTTTGATGTCGAAGCAGGTCGGACCGTCCGAGCAGGGCGAGCTGCAGGGCGCCATTTCCAGCGTCTACAGCGTCGCGTCGATCATCGGCCCGCCGGTGATGACCGGCGCATTCGCGTACTTCGCGAACAGCCTGCCCGGCGCGCCGTTCGTCCTGGCGGCCGGGCTGAGCGTCGCGATGCTCGTCGTCTTCGTCGGCCTCGGGCCTACAGCCGCCCCATCAGGAACAGCACCAGCACGATGACCAGCACGACGCCGAGGATGCCCGACGGGCCATAGCCCCAGCCGCTCGAATAGCCCCAGTTCGGCAGCGCACCGACCAGCAGCAGGATGACGACGATAAGCAGAATGGTGCCGAGTGACATGAGGTGACCCCTTGGTTGGTGTGGGGTCGTAACGCTGCGGTCATGTTTCGGTTGCGTCGGAGATACGGCGCAACCCGCGCGACGGCGAGGCCTGAGCACGATTGCTGGTGGCGGACGGGCATGGCAGAGCGGCGCGCCGCCGCCGGAGTTGCCCGCACTTGCTGTCGAAGATCGTGTCCCGCCTTATCGCCGCCAGCCTGCGGGCACCGTGGCTGGTGGTGGTCGCAGCGGTGCTGCTGACAGCAGCGGCGGGCGGCTACGCTACGCGTCATTTCGACATGACCACCGACACCGCGCAGCTGATCGCGCCGACGGTGGCTTGGCGGGTCGACGAAGCCGCGGTCGATGCGGCCTTTCCGCAAAACCGCGACCTGGCGGTGATCGTCGTCGACGGCGCGACGCCCGAGGCGGCGGAACTCGGCGCGCGCGCGCTGGCCGCAGGCCTCGCTGCGGACACGGCCCATTTCCGCCGCGTCAGCCGCCCCGACGCGACCGACTTTTTCGCCACCAACGGCCTGTTGTTCGGCACCGCGACAGAAGTCGGGGACACCACCGCTCGGCTGATCGCGGCGCAGCCCTTCCTCGGGCCGCTCGCCGCCGACCCCAGTCTGCGCGGCGTCATGACGAGCCTGTCGAACGCGCTCACCGGCGTCGAAACCGGGGCGGCGACGTTAGCCGACCTGCAGGCCCCGCTGACCGCCATCGATGCGGCACTGACGGGCGTCCTCGACGGCCAGCCGCGACCGTTCTCGTGGACCCGGCTACTGGGTGCCGGACGAGGCCAGCTCGGGGCGCCGACCCGGCGGATCATCCTCGCCCAGCCGGTGCTCGACTTTGGCGCGCTGATGGCCGGCGAGGCGGCGCACCGGGCCGTGCGCGATGCCGCCCGCGCGCTGCCCGACGTCCGCGTCCGCCTGACCGGCGCAGTGCCGCTGGCGGACGAGGAGTTTGCCTCGCTCAGCGACCGTGCCGCGCTGGTCGGCGGTACGATGGCGGCGGCAATGCTGCTGGTGCTGTGGCTGGCGACGCGGTCGTTACGGACGGTTGCCGCGATCACGGTGACAACGCTGGCGGGTCTCGTCATCACCGCCGCGCTGGGCCTCGCGCTGGTCGGCCGCTTCAACCTGATCTCGGTGGCGTTCATCCCGCTGTTCGTCGGGCTGGGCATCGACTTCGGCATCCAGTTCAGCATCCGGGTCCGTGCCGAGCTGGCGACCGGCACCAATATCCGCGCCGCGCTGACCCTTGCCGGTCAGCGGCTCGGCGGTTCGCTGGTGGTTGCGGCGGCGGCGGTAGCACTCGGCTTCGCGGCGTTCCTGCCGACCGACTATGTCGGCATTTCCGAGCTGGGCGTGATCGCGTCGGCGGGCATGATCGTCGCGCTGCTGCTCAGCCTGACGTTGCTGCCGGCCCTGCTGCTGCTGCTGCGCCCCGCCGCTGCCGGCGACACCGGCCTGACCACGCTAGCCGCCGCCGAGACGTGGCTGGCGCGCCGCCGCCGTGCCGTGCTGTGGGCGTTCGGCATCGCCATGGCGGCCAGCGTCGCGCTGTTGCCGTTCGTCCGGTTTGACTTCAACCCCTACGACTTGCGCGATCCGTCGGGCGAGGCGATGGCGACGCTCGCCGACCTGATGCGCGACCCCGACCGCTCGCCGAACACGGTCGACGTGCTCGCCCCCGATGCCGCCACCGCTTCGCGGCTAATTGCCCGCCTTGCGGCGTTGCCCGAGGTGTCGCAGGTCATCGGCCTCACCAGCTTCGTGCCGGACGGCCAGCCGGCGAAGCTCGCCGCGATCAGCGATGCGCGCGACCTGCTCGACCTGACCCTTGATCCGATCCAGCCGCTCCCCCCGCCGACCGACGCCGAGCTGGTGGCCGCCCTGCGCGAAACCGCCGCCAAGCTCCGGAGCGCCGCACCGAACGCGCCCCTCGCGGCCACGCTCGAGCGGCTGGCGTCCGGCACGCCCCAGCAGCGCGCCGCGGCCAACGCGCTGCTCGCCGCGCCGCTCGGCGTCATGCTCGATCAGGCGCGGACGTCGCTGGGTGCGCAACCGGTGACGCTGGCCACCCTGCCCGCGACCCTCGTGCGCGACTGGCGCACACCCGACGGCCGCTACCGGCTGCAGGTCTTCCCGCGCGGTGACAGCGCCGACAATGCCACGCTGAAACGCTTTACTGCGGCGGTGCGCGCCGTCGCCCCCCACGCCGCCGGGCCGCCGGTATCGGCGCAGGAGGCGGCGCACACCGTCGCCCGCGCCTTCACGCTGGCCGGCCTCTACGCTCTGATCGCCATCTCGGCGTTGCTGTTGTTGGTGCTGCGATCGGCGCGAGAGGTGGCGTTCACACTCGCACCGGTGGTGCTGTCGGGCTTCCTGACGCTGGCGACCTGCGTGGTCATCGGCCAGCCGCTGAACTTCGCCAACATCATCGCCTTCCCGCTGCTGTTCGGGGTCGGGACGGCGTTCCACATCTATTTCGTCGTCGCCTGGCGTGACGGCGCGGGCCGGCTGCTGACCTCCAGCCTGGCGCGCGGCGTGCTGTTCAGTGCGCTCGCCACGGGCGCTGCATTCGGAGCGCTGTGCCTGTCGAGCCACCCCGGCACCGCCAGCATGGGCCTGATCCTGATGATCGCGCTCGGCTGGACGCTGGTTTGCGCGCTGATCTTCGAGCCGGCGCTGCTCGGGCCTAGCGCTCCAGCTTCGCCTCGTCGCGCGCGTTGAGCTGCTTGGCCAGCGCCGCGACGCCGCCGGCCTTGATGATGGCGGCGAACTCGGAGCGTTGGACCGCGACCTGGCTGACCCCTTCGGCGTAGATATCGACGATCCGCCAGCCGCTGCCGCCGTCGCGCATCCGGAACAGCAGCGGGGTCGCCGTACCCTTGCCGGCGATGGTGACGGTGACGACCTGGCTGTCCCGGCGCGGCGTCACCTTGGGATCGATGATGAAGCGCTCGCCGTCCCAGCTGCTGAAGTTCTCGGCATAGGCGACGGCGCTGTGACGGGCGAACGCCTCGATCAGGGCGGCGCGGTCGGACGCGCCGGTCGCGGTCCAGGGCGGCCCGACGACGGCGGCGGCCATCGCCTCGAGGTCGTGGGTGGCGCGCACCACCGGCAGCAGCCGGGCGACGCGCGTCGGCAACGGCACGGACTTGCCCGCCTTCATCGCCGCCAGCAGTGCGTCGTCGAAGGTCGCAATCGGCACGGCCGGCCCGGTCGCGGCAACGGCGGGCGCGGCCAGGGCGACGGCGGCGGCAACGAATAGCGGCTTGAGCATGTTTTCTCCTGTCGTGGCCCCGGCCATGGCGATGCGAGCGCGAACCCGCGATGAACGCGGCTGTCACCCGACGGACACGTTTATCGGTGAACCGGCACGCCGCCGAACCGAACCAACGAAATCGGCGCGGTCAAGGCTTTGCGGCAGCGTCAGGGCATCATAGAAGTGTGCACGGGCAGCGGGCAACACAACTGCGGGGTGGTGAATGCGGGTAATCCTAGCGCAACCGAGAGGCTTTTGCGCCGGCGTCGTGCGCGCCATCGAAATCGTCGACCGCGCGCTCGCGCAGAACGGCGCGCCAGTCTATGTCCGGCACGAGATCGTCCACAACCGGCGCGTCGTCGACAATCTGAAGGCCAAGGGCGCGGTCTTCGTCGAGGAGCTGACCGAAGTGCCGCACGGCGCGCTGACGGTGTTCTCAGCCCACGGCGTCGCCCGCGAGGTCGAGGCGCAGGCCAAGGCGCGCGCGCTGCCGGTGCTCGACGCGACCTGCCCGCTGGTAACCAAGGTCCACAACCAGGGCCGCCGCTATGCCGCCAAGGGCCGCACTTTGGTGCTAATCGGCCATGCCGGGCACCCGGAAGTCGAGGGCACGATCGGCCAGATCGATGCACCAGTGCATCTCGTCTCCACCGCGGACGAGGTCGCGAGCCTGACGATCCCGCTCGATGCCCCCGTCGCCTATATCACCCAGACGACCTTGAGCGTCGACGACACCCGCTCGGTAATTGCGGCGCTGTCCGCGCGCTTCGCCGACCTGGTCGGGCCGGAAGTGTCCGACATCTGCTACGCAACGCAGAACCGCCAGTCGGCGGTGCGCGACCTGTGCGCCCGCGTCGACGTGCTGCTGGTCGTCGGCGCGCCGAACAGCTCCAACTCCAACCGCCTGCGCGAGATCGGCGACGAGGCCGGTGTGCCGAGCTATCTGGTCGAGGACGGCGACGGCGTCGATCCGGCGTGGCTGGCGGGCGCGGCGACGATTGGTCTCACCGCCGGCGCGTCGGCACCCGAGGAGCTGGTGCTGAGCGTCATCGCCGCCCTCCGTGCCCTCGGGCCGGTCGAGGTCTCGACGCTGCCCGGCATCGTCGAGAAGCAGGAATTCCGCCTGCCGCCCGAGTTGACCCGCGCCCGCGAAACCCGCAATGCACCCGCCGCGGCCGCCGCGGCCGGCTGAGAAGGACCGCAATGCCCCTCCCCCTCGCCCCGCTGCTGCGCATCGGCAGCTACACGGTTGCCCAGCACATCAAGGGCGGCAAATACCCGCTCGTGCTGATGCTGGAGCCGCTGCTGCGCTGCAATCTCGCCTGCCCCGGCTGCGGCAAGATCGATTACCCCGACGCGATCCTCAACCAGCGCCTGAGCTTCGACCAGTGCATGAGCGCCATCGACGAGTGCGGCGCACCCGCAGTCTCGATCGCCGGCGGCGAGCCGCTGCTCCACCGCGACATGCCGCAGATCGTGCGCGGCTATATCGCCAAGAAGAAGTTCGTCATCCTCTGCACCAACGCGTTGCTGCTGAAGAAGAAAATGGCGGACTATGCGCCGTCGCCCTACTTCACCTGGTCGATCCATCTCGACGGCGACAAGGGCATGCACGACCACGCCGTCGACCAGGACGGCACCTACGAGGTTGCCATCGAGGCGATCGAGCTGGCCAAGGCCAAGGGCTTCCGCGTCCAGGTCAACTGCACCGTGTTCGACGGTGCGTCGGCCGAGCGGCTGGCGGGCTTCTTCGACGAGATGAAGAAACGCGACGTCGAAATCACCATCTCGCCCGGCTATGCCTATGAGCGCGCCGCGGACCAGACGCATTTCCTCAACCGGGAGCGCACCCGCAATTTCTTCCGCGACGTCTTCCGGCGCGGCGACGGCGGCAAGAAATGGGCGTTCACCAACTCGCCGCTGTTCCTCGACTTCCTGGCCGGCAACCAGACCTATGAGTGCACACCGTGGTCGATGCCGCTGCGCACCGTGTTCGGCTGGCAAAAGCCCTGCTACCTCGTCGGCGAAGGCTATGTGCAGAGCTTCGCCGAGCTGATGGACGGCACCGACTGGGACCAGTACGGCGTCGGCAAGTACGAGAAATGCTCGAACTGCATGGTCCACTGCGGCTTCGAGGGCACTGCCGCCACCGACGCCATCCGCCACCCGCTTAAGATGATGAGCGTCGGCCGCAAGGGCATCCGCACCGACGGCCCGATGGCCCCGGACATCGACTTGTCGAACGCGCGGCCGGCGAAGGACAATTTCTCCGACCATGTCGCGAAGGAACTCGAGCGCATCAAGATGGCGGACCCGGACGGCTACAAGCGGGTTCAGCGGGCGGCGTGATCCTCCCCTGGAAAGGGAGGGATTCCCATCCGCGGCCCGGCCATCGCCGCTCCCCGCTTCAACTCCCGCATCGCGCGCATGAACCCGGCGCTGGTCTTCGCCACGTCGCCCGCCTGACCGGGGCGTGACGCCAGCGAGCGGAGCATCGCCTTGGCATCCACCCCGCCGTCAGCCCGCATCGAGACGGTGATGGCATGGGGGAGGAGGTGCCGCGCCCCGTCCGACACGCAGCGCAGGATGGCGAACGGCAGGCGCCGCTCGGCGGCGACGGCCGCGGCGACGTGACTCTCCATGTCGACGGCCACAGCCGCGTGGCGCTCGCCCAAAGCCAGTTTCTCGGCGACGGTGTCGATCATGCGGCCATCGGCGAAATAGCCGCCGGCGCGGGCTCCCGGAAGTTTGGCGAGCAGCGCCTCAGCCCACGCGGGGTCGCACTGCGCGTCGATTGCGCCCGACAGCCGGTCGCCGACCACCCAGTCGCCGATCGCCAGCCCGTCCGCCAGCGCGCCGCACATGCCGTAGCTCATGATTCCTGCCGCGCCCGCCGCGGCGCGCTCGATACGCGCGCGCAGCCCGACCGGGTCGCCGCCGCCCGCCACGACCACGACCCCCCCCTGGCGGATGGTGGCGACCTCGCGATTGAAGCCGGTGGCAACGACGACGTGGCTCACATCCCCCACGCGACATGGCTATCGTTGGCACGGCGGAGGTTGCGGTACCGCGCCAGCGCCCACAGCGGGAAGAACTTCGCATAGCCGTGGTAGCGCAGGTAGAAGACGCGCGGGAAGCCGCCGCCGGTGTGGAATTCCTCGGGCCACAGGCCGTCGTCCGACTGGTTCGTCTGCAGCCACGCGACGCCGCGCGCGACGGCTTCGCTGTCGACCTGCCCCACCGCCATCAGGCCGAGCACGGCCCAGGCGGTCTGCGAGGCGCAGCTCTCGGCTGGCCGGTAGCCCGCATAATCGAGCGCGTAGCTGTCGCAGTCCTCGCCCCAGCCGCCGTCGGCGTTCTGGATGCGCGCCAGCCACGAGGCACCCTTAGTGGTCGCCTCGGGCGCGGTCCCCGCCGCGCCGAGCGCGCACAGCGCCGACCAGGTGCCGTAGATATAGTTGACCCCCCAGCGGCCGAACCAGCTGCCATCCGCCTCCTGCTCCTCGACCAGATAGCGAACCGCGTCCGCCATCCGCTTCGAATCGCTCGGTTCGCCAAGCTGGGCCAGCATCGACACGCAGCGCGCCGAAACGTCGGCAGTCGGCGGGTCGAGCAGCGCGCCGTGGTCGGCGAACGGGATGTTGTTCAGGTAATGATAGCTGTTGTCGGCCTCGAACGCGCCCCAGCCGCCGTCACGGCTTTGGAGACCGACCGTCCATTCGACGCCGCGGTCGATAGCCTCGTCGTAGCGCGCACCCAGCTTGCCCCGCGCCCGGTCCATCGCCAGCACGACGACCGCGGTATCGTCGAGGTCCGGGTAGTACGCGTTGGCGTACTGAAACGCCCAGCCGCCGGGGCGGACGTGCGGCTTGTCGACCGCCCAGTCGCCGGCCACGTCGAGCACCTGGCACGGCACCAGCCAGTCGAGCGCCGCCTCGGCACGGGCTTCCGCGGCCTCGTCCTGCACCTCCAGCAGGGCGTGCGCGGCGAGCGCGGTGTCCCACACCGGCGACAGGCAGGGCTGGCAGTAGATCTCGCCGTCGGGGCGGCGGACAATTAACTTCTCGACTGCGGCGCGGGCGACGACGAAACGCTCTGCATCGCCGAGTGCGTCGAACATCATCGCGGAATTGGCGATCGCCGGGTAGATCGCGCCGAGACCGTCGTCGCCGTTCAGCCGCTCGACGACGAAGGCGCGGCAGGCGTCGAGGGCGCGGGCGCGCAGTTGCCTGGGCCATAGGCCGTTGCCCGCCTTAAGGGCCACGTCGAGCGCCCCGAACAGCGCCTTGTACCGCCAATTCGCGCCCGCGACGTTCGACTTTAGCTTGACTCTCGCGCCGGGCACATAAAGTTCATCGACAAGGACTTGGCGCTGGTTCTTCGCCCTTGGTTGCAAGTTCTGCAGCACCAGCAACGGCACGATGACGGTGCGCGCCCAGTACGCCATCTTGGCCAGGTGCACCGGGAACCAGCGCGGCAGCAGGATGATCTCGGGCGGCATCGTCGGGATGGTCGACCACGGCCCGGCCCCGAACAGCGCCAGCTGAATACGCGTAAAGACATTACCTGCCGCCGCACCCCCGGCCACCAGCACCGCGTCGCGGGCCCGCACCATGTGCGGCGCGTCCACGTCGTCGCCGATCATCTTGAGCGCATAGTAAGCCTTGATCGTCGCGCTGATATCGAAGGCACCCCGGTGAAACAGTGGCCAGCCGCCATGTTCGCCCTGGATGCGACGGATGTAGCGGCCGATGCGCGCCTCCAAGTCGAGGTCGTCGGGCTCGCCGAGAAAGTGGCGGAGCAGGAGGTACTCGGCCGGAATGGTGACATCGGCCTCGAGCTCGAAGACGAAATGCCCGTCGGGCTGCTGCAGTCGGCCGAGCGCGTCCGCGGCACGGCCAACGGCGATGTCGAGCGTGTCGCGGACCGTTTCGGCGAGCATCTTATCCGACATAGCCGAGGCAGCGGTCACTGGACCAGTCCCGCCGCGGTGACGCCCGACCGGATCGCCCCCTCGATGGTCGCGGGTAGGCCAGTCTGCGTCCAGTCGCCGGCCAGGACCAGGTTTGGCCGCGACGTGCGCGCGGGCGGGCGCAGCGCGTCCTGCGCCGGCGTCGCGGCGAAGGTGGCGCGACGCTCCTTCACTAGCTGCCACTTGGGCAGCGCCGGCGGCAGGCCGAGCACCGCGGCGACCTCGGCCCAAAGCCGCGCCGCCAGCGCGTCGCGGTCCTCGTCGACGACGGCGTCGGCGGCGCTAATCGTTACCGAAATGCGACCCGGCAGCGCAAAGATCCATTCGGTGGCGGCGTTGACGAGGCCGAGGATCGGCGGCGTGCCCGGCGGTGCCTCGCAGGCGAAATGCGCGCTGACGATGGCGTTGAACTCGGTCGGGACGCTCAGGCCTGGGATCAGGCTGGCGGCGACAGGCGCGGGAACTGCGAGCACCACCGCGTCGCCCTGCTTCAGCGGCTCAACGCCGTCACCAAAATCGAGGCCGTTTGCATCGATGGCGCGCAACCGCCGGCCGAAGTACACCTCGGCGCCCCGCGCCGCCAGCCAGTCGAGCGCCGGATCGACGAACGCCGCCGCGAGCGTCGGCTGCGCGACCAGCGGCCGATAGGCACGCCCGCCCTTGGCGAGCGTCTCGCGGATGACGGCCGACGCCAGCGCCGCCGAGCCGTCCGCGGCGGGCGTGTTGAGCGCCGCCAACAGCACCGGTTCGATCAGCCGGTGCCACAGCGACCCGCTGGTCGGGACGACATCGCCGACCCGGCTGCCCGCAGCGGGGCGTAGCAGCCCGGCCAGCCGCAGGTAATCACGCGCGCCGGTGCCGGGCACACGCCGCCCGCGATTGAAAATCCACCACGGCAGCGACCCCATGCTCGGCCGCACCGTCCAGCGCTCGCCGCTGGCAAGGTCGGCGAAGACGAACGCCGCGTCCGCCGGGCCGTGCAGCCGGTCGCTCGCGCCGATGCGCGCCAGATAGGCGTGCACGGCGCGGTTGCCCGACAGCACCAGATGGTTGCCGTTGTCGATGTCCATGCCAAGCTGTGCGTCATGGTAGGAGCGGCAGCGGCCCCCGGCGCGCGGGCCGGCCTCATAGACTGCTACAGGGCGCCCGCGCGCGGTCAACTCGACCGCCGCCGACAGCCCCGCCAGTCCTGCCCCCACGACATGCACCGTCACCGGGTCAGCCACGCCTTCGCGACGATCCACAGCAGCGCGCGCTTGCCGAGCTTGGTGCGGGTGCGCGGGGTTCGCCAGCCGACGCGTTCCATGCGGCTGAGCGTCGTCGCATAGACCACCGACATCAGCCGCGGCGCGAACAGATGCCCGGCAGGACGCTTGGCGAGCACCGCGTCAGCGGCGGCATAATGGCGGTGTGCAAGCGCGGCGACGTCGCGGCAGACCTGGTCGAGCGCCGGGTCGGCGGCGACCTTCAGCGGATCGTCGGCAGCGATGCCGTGCTTCAGCAGGTGATCGCGCGGCAGGTACAGCCGCCCGATCGCCGCATCCTCGTCGATGTCGCGCAGGATGTTGGTCAGCTGCAAAGCGCGGCCGAGATGGTGCGCGAGATCGGTGGCAGGTGCGCCGTCCATGCCGAAGATGCGCACCGACAGCCGCCCCACCGCGCTCGCTACCCGGTCGCAGTAAAGGTCGAGCTCCGTTAGCGCCGGCGCGCGGATATCGCCGGCCACGTCCATCGCCATGCCGTCGATGACGGCCTGGAAGTCGGCGCGCGCCAAGCCGAAATCCTCGACCGCCGTGGCGACCAGCATGGCATGACCCGGCGGCCCGCCGGCGTAGAGCGAGTCAATGTCGGCGCGCCAGCGCCCGAGGCCAGCGGCGCGTTCCTCCCGCGTGCCCTTGAGGTCGTCGGCGATATCGTCGACGGCGCGGCAGAAGGCGTAGACCGCGAACATCGCTTCGCGCTCGCGCTTTGGCAGGACGCGCATCCCGGCGTAGAAACTGCTGCGCGACACCTGGCCATGCAGCGCCAGTGTGCGTTCCTCCTCCTCGGTCATCGCAGCAGCGACCGCGCGATGGCGGCGAGGCCGAGCCCGGCGGCTTCGAGCTTGTGGTGCTTTACCGGACCAGCCAGCGGATCCTGCCGACGTAGGCGCTTGCTGAGGCTTTCGGCGAGGCGCTGAATCACCGCGACCTCGCAGGCGAGGCGGCGGTCGGAAATCTGGGCGGCGAACTCGCACGACTGGCGCAGCAGCGCATCGGTCGCATCGAGCATCCGGTCGAGCACGCCGCGGAGTGCGGGCGACGTGCTTCGCGCACCCAGCGCGCTCGCCTCGATGCCGGCTTCGGCCAGCCAGTCGGCGGGGATATAGACACGGGCCAGGTCGCGATAATCCTCGCCGCAATCCTGCAGATGGTTGATGACCTGCAGCGCGGCGCACAGCGCGTCGGAGGCGGGCTTGGTCGCGGCGCGCTCGCCGTGCACGTCAAGGACGAAGCGCCCGACCGGCATTGCCGAAATCCGGCAATAGCCGATCAGGTCGTCCCAGCTGGCGACGTTCGGATCGGTCACGTCGCGGCGGAAGGCGGTGAGCAGGTCGAACCCATGCACGTCGGTGAGACCGCGCTCGTCCAGGACCTCCCGCAGCGCGAGCGCCTCGGGGCTGGCAGTGGCTTCACCGGCGAGCGTCGCGCGCATCGCCTCAAGCCCCGCCAGCTTCGCATCGGCACTGCCCGACCCGTCGGCGACGTCATCGGCGGTGCGCGCGAAGCGGTAGAAGGCGAGGATCGCGGCGCGGTGGCGCGGCGCGATCAACCACGACGCAACCGGGAAATTCTCGGAGGTCGCGGTGCGGTGCGGCAGGTGCGCGGGCGCGTTCAAGGCCGTGCCATTGCCTGGGCGCGGCCCTTCCAAAGGCCGCCGCGCCCCTGCCACTGCCGCACCGCCGACAGCCACGTGTACCAGCCGTAGATCGCGCCGATGACGGGCAGCGCCACGCCCCACAGCGGCGAGCGGCCGTAAAAGCGCAGCATCGGCTGAAAGGCGAGCGTCATCAGTCCCCACGCGGCAAGCCCGGACCATTTCGCGATGCCGTGTCCGGCGAGGCTTAGCAATGGGGGCGTCAGGAATATCAGCGCCAGACCCGCCAGCGTGCCGGCAAGCTTCCATGGGCTGTAACCGAGCTGGGCATAGGCGGAACGCGCGATCATCGCGCCGATCTCGGAGATGCTGCGGTAGGGCCGGAGCGACATCGAGCGGCGGGTCAGCAGCAGCCGGATCGGCCCCTGCCGCTTCATCAGCGCGCCGACCGCGCAATCGTCGATGATTGCGCCCCGCACCGCCGCGATGCCGCCAGCCGCCTCCAGCGCGTCGCGGCGGACCAGCATGCAGCCGCCCGCCGCCGCCGCGGTGCCGCCGGGCCGGTTCACTCGCCGGAACGGGAACAGCATCTGGAAGAACAGCACGAACGCGGGGACGAGCAGCCTCTCGGAAAAGTTCGTGCAGCTGAGGCGAGCCATCAACGACACGAGGGTAAGGTCGTTCGACACCGCTACCGCCACCAGCGCGCGCAACGTGTCGGGGTCGTGGGCGATGTCGGCATCGGTCAGCCACAGATAGTCGGGCGTGCCCGCTGCCTCGATCCCCTGCGACACCGCCCACAGCTTGCCGGTCCAGCCGGGCGCGAGGGGGGCACCGCCGAGCACGTCGACGCCCTCGGCCCGGGCCAGCGCGGCGGTCGCGTCGCTGCTGTTGTCGTCGACGACGATGGCGCGGAAGTCCCCGGGGTAGTCCTGCGCTGCGAGGCTGCCGGCAGCGCGCGCGATGACATCGGCCTCGTCACGCGCCGGCACGACCGCGACCACCGATGGCCAGGCGGCATAATCGACGAACGTCCCGTCGTCGCGCTCGCGGGTCAGCCAAAAGCCGTCGCGGAACAGCAGCAGCCCAACCCAAACCGCGAGCACCAGCTGCCCGAGCGCGGTCACGGGATCATCCCCGCCGCCCGGAACCACGCCAGCGCATCGGCGATGGCTTTCGGGTAAGGCCGCGCCGTGTAGCCGAGTTCGGCCTCGGCCTTGGCGGAGGTGAAGAACATCCGGTACCCGGCCATGCGCAGCGCGTCGGCGGTAAGGAACGGCTCGCGCCCCGTCACCCGCGCCACCGCCTCCGCCCCCCACGCCAGCGGGAACAGCGGCCCGCGCGGCAGGCTGACCGTCGGCGCCTTGCGCCCCGTCTGCCACGCGATCTCGCCAAGCATGTCGCGAAGGCTCACGTCCTGCCCGCCGAGTATATAGCGCTCCCCGACCCGGCCGCGCTCGAACGCCAACACATGGCCCCGTGCGACATCGTCGACGTGGACGAGGTTCAGCCCGGTATCGACGAATGCGGGGATTTTGCCGATCGCCGCCTCGACGATGATCCGCCCGGTCGGCGTTGGGCGCACGTCGCCGGGGCCGATCGGGGTGGACGGGTTGACGATCACCGCCGGCAGCCCCTCGTCGCGCACCATCGCCTCCACCAGTCGCTCGGCGACGACCTTGCTGCGCTTGTAGGCCCCGATGGCGCGCTCCGGGGTCAGCGGGTCGCTCTCGTCGGCGGGCAGCCGGTCGAGGCCGAGCGTCGCCACCGAGCTGGTATAGACGATACGCCCGACCCCCGACGCGAGCGCCGCAGCCATGACGTTGCGCGTGCCCTCGCGGTTGTTGCGGACGATCTCCTCCGGGTCGCGGGCCCATAGCCGGTAGTCGGCGGCGACGTGCGCCAACCCTTCAACGCCTGCCATCGCGGCATCGAGCGAGACACGGTCGAGCAGATCGCCGGTGAAGATCTCGCCGGGAAAATCGCCGAGGTTGGCGCGCGGGCTGCTGCTGCGGACCAAGGCCCGCACCGAATACCCGGCCTGCGCGAACGCCCGTGCCACGGCCGCGCCAACGAAGCCCGCGGCACCGGTGACCAGCACCGTCTCGGTCACGCGGACTGCCCTACCATCGCCGTCCCCTAGCCTAGCCTCGCGCGGCGTGGGAAGGGTGCGCGCGATGAAATCGCCCAGCGCCCGCACGGTCCTGCTCGGCGACCGGCTCGATCTCGACGGCTTCGCGCCCGGTAAATTGCTGTCGTCGTCGCCGCTGGCGTGGATGCCTAACACCGGTGGCTATGTCGTGCTGTTCCGTTACGGCGTCGCGGTGCTGTGCGGGCTTGACCCGGTCGCCGAGGCCGCGGTGCTGGCCGACCTCGCGCCCCGCGTCATCCGCCCGGTGGCCACGGCGGACGAGGACCGCGAGGCCATCGCCGTCGCGCCGGACACCCCCGATTCGGTCGCGCCGGGCGGGCCGATCCAGCTTCGCGACCTGTCGCCGGAGCGCGTGCTGGTGGTCGCCGATGCGCTGGCCAAGAGCATGGCGCTGCACCGCGACGAGGTCGAGGTCGGCGCGGTGCTTGATCTGATGGAGCCGCTGGCGCGGCAGCTGTACGTCCGCGGGCGCAGCCGGGCCGGACGGCGCAGCCTGGTCCGCCACATCGGCCGGGCGCTGCTGGTCCGTCACCGCGTCACCGCGCTCGCCGCCATCGACGACAAGCCCGACGTGCTGTGGGATCGGCCCGATCTCGAACGGCTGTTCGCCCGGCTGGAGGATGAGTACGAGCTCGACGCCCGGGCCCGCGCACTGCGGCGCAAGCTGGACGTTGTCGGCGAAACCGTGACCGTGCTTGCCGACCTGATCGACACCGAACGCTCGTTCCGGCTCGAGATCGCGGTGGTCGTGCTGATCGGCGTCGAGATCGCCATCGGCCTGACCGAGATCCTGTGGCGGGTGGCATGACTGGGCTCGGCGGGGCGCTGGCGGCGCTTACGCTGGCGGGGTGCGCGTACCAGTTGCTGACCGCGCTGACGACCCGGCGGCCGCGTGCCGCACCGGCGCTGACCGAATATCCGCCGGTGACGATCCTGAAGCCCCTGCACGGTGCCGAACCCCGGCTGCGCGAAAACCTGACGACTTACCTGGCGCAGGACTATCCGGCGGCAGTGCAGGTGGTGTGCGGGGTGCAGGACCCGTATGATCCGGCGTTACTGGCGATCGCGGGCATGGCGGTCAGTGTCGTATGCGACGCCTCCCGCCACGGCAGCAACGCCAAGGTGTCGAACCTGATTAACATGATGGCGGCGGCGCAGCACGACGTGCTGGTGCTCAGCGACAGCGACATCGTAGTGCCGTCCAATTACCTACGCCAGGTCGTGGCGGCCTTGGCGCAACCAGGGGTCGGCGCGGTGACCTGCTTCTATCGTGGCCGGGGCGACGGGAACGAATGGTCGCGCTTCGCCGCCTACGGCATCGACACCGGCTATCTGCCGTCAGGCCTTTTCGCGTCGCGGCTCGGCTTGGCGCAGCCGTGCATGGGATCGACCATCGCGTTGACCCGCGAGACGCTGGCGCAGATCGGCGGTTTCGACGCCGTCGCCGATGTCCTTGCCGACGACTATGCGCTGGGCGAGGCGGTGCGCTCGCTGGGGCTTCGCGTCGCGGTGGCCCCGCCGATCGTCATCCATGCCGGTACCGAGCGCGGGCCCCGCGCGCTGATCGCGCATGAACTGCGCTGGAACGTCACCATTTTCCGCCTGTCACCGTGGGGGTTTGCCGGGCTGGGCTTGCTCAGTCCGATTCCCATTTCGGTGCTGGCCTGGGCCTGCGGCTTTCCGCTCGTCTTCCTACCCGCGATCTTCGCGCGCGCTGTCGTCGCGCTACGCATCCGCAGCCTGTTCCGCTATGCACCGGTGTCGATCCGCTGGCTGCCTCACCGCGACCTGCTCAGCTTTGTCCTGTTTGTTGCGACGTTTTTCCGGCAATCGGTCGATTGGCGCGGTCGCACGCTTGGAGTAACCCGCTCCGGCAGGATCACGAACGAAGGCAAATGATGCGTAGTCTCTTCCTCCAGGCACCCAGCTTCGACGGCTATGACGGCGGGGCCGGCGCGCGCTACCAGATGAAACGCGAGGTCAAATCCTTCTGGTATCCCACCTGGCTGGCGCAGCCGGCTGCGCTGGTCGAGGGTTCGAAGCTGATCGACGCGCCCGCGCACGACCTGTCGTGGGACGACATCGCGCACGAGGTTGACGACAAGGATCTGATCGTCCTCCACACTTCGACGCCCAGCTTCCGCCAGGACATCCACACGGCCGGGCTAATCCGTGCGCGTAACCCCAAGGCGCTGATCGGCCTGATCGGTGCCAAGGTCGCGGTCGAGACGCAAAAGTCTCTGGAGGCGTCGACCGCCGTCGATTTCGTCTGCCGCAACGAGTTCGACTTCACTATCAAGGACGTCGCGGACGGCATCCCGCTGGCGGACATCGCCGGCATCAGCTTCAGGAACGCCGCCGGCGAGATCGTCCACAACGCCGACCGGCCGGTCATAGAGAACATGGACACGCTGCCGTTCGTGACGCCGATCTACAAGCGCGACCTCGACTACACGAAGTATTTCGGCGGCTACCTACTCCACCCTTACATTAGTTTCTACACCGGGCGCGGCTGCAAGAGCCGCTGCACCTTCTGCCTGTGGCCGCAGACGGTTGGCGGGCACAACTACCGCACCCGCTCGATCGCGCACGTCATCGAAGAAGTGAAGTACGTACAAACGACCTGGCCCGACGTGAAAGAGATTTTCTTCGACGACGACACGCTGACCGACAACGCGCCGCGCGTCGAGGCGCTAGCGGTCGAGCTCGCCAAGCTGGGCGTCACCTGGAGTTGCAACGCCAAGGCAAACGTGCCGCGCAAGACGCTGGAAATTATGAAGAAGGGCGGGCTACGCCTGCTGCTCGTCGGGTATGAGAGCGGCAACCAGCAGATCCTTATCAACATCAAGAAGGGCCTGCGCACCGAGGTCGCGCGGCAGTTCACCAAGGACTGCCACGAGCTCGGCATCGTCATCCACGGCACCTTCATCCTCGGCCTGCCCGGCGAGACCACGGCGACTATCGAGGAAACGATTAACTACGCCAAGGAGATCGACCCGCACACCATCCAGGTGTCGCTGGCGGCGCCCTATCCTGGCACCTTTCTGTACAAGCAGGCGACCGAGAACGGCTGGTTCGACAACGCCAACGCACTGCTGACCGACGGCGGCAACCAGATCGCCCAGCTCAGCTATCCGCACCTTCCTGCCGCGGTGATCTTCGACAAGGTTGAGGAGTTCTACAAGCGCTTCTACTTCCGCCCGTCGAAGATCGGCTCGATCGTCTGGGAGATGCTGCGTGACTGGGACATGATGAAGCGCCGCCTGCGCGAAGGCGTCGAGTTCTTCGACTTCCTGCGCCGGCGGAAAGAGGCAACCTGAGCCGAGCGGCTAGGCGACGTCGAGAACGATCTTGCCCGTCGCCTTGCGGTCCATCATCCAGCGGATCGCCTCCGGGCCCTGGTCGAGCGTGAAGTGCTTGCTGATGTGCGGCTTCAGCTTGGCCTCGCTGAACCATTGCAGCAGCTCGGCCATGTTCTCGCGGTGCAGCGCGGGTTCGGCCTGGGTGAACGCGCCCCAGAATACCCCGACGATCGACGCGCCCTTGATCAGCGGCAGGTTGAGCGGCAGCGACGGAATCTCGCCCGCCGCGAAGCCGACGACCAGGTAGCGCCCGTTCCACGCCATGCCGCGAAAGGCGAGCTCGGCGTACCGGTCGCCTACCGGATCGTAGATGACATCGACACCCTTGCCGCCGGTCAGGCGCTTGATCTCGTCCTTGAGGTTGGCATCGGTGTAGTTGATCGTCTCGTCGGCGCCGAAGTCGCGGCAGACCTGCAGCTTCTCATCGGTCGAGGCGGCAGCGATGACCTTGGCACCCATCAGCTTGCCGAGCTCGACCGCCGCCAGCCCGACGCCACCCGCCGCGCCCAGCACCAGCAGCGTCTCGCCGGGCTGTAGTCGGGCGCGCTGCTTGAGCGCGTGATGCGACGTGCCGTAGGTCATGGTGAAACCGCTGGCGATGTCGAACGGCATGGCACCGGCGATCGGCACGACCTGCGCCCGATTGGCGACGACCGCCTCGGCATAGCAGCCGTTGCCGGTCATCGCGACGACGCGGTCGCCGATCTTCAGATCGTCGACGCCCTCACCGACCGCGTCGACGACGCCCGCCGCCTCGCCGCCGGGCGTGAACGGCAGCGCCGGCTTGAACTGGTAGAGGTTCTGGATAATCAGCGTGTCGGGGAAGTTGACCCCTGCCGCATGCACCTTGATCCGCACCTGGCCGCGGCCCGGCTGCGGCATCGGCACGTCGCGCACCACCAGCTTCTCAGGCGGCCCGTGTTCGACGCAGACTACGGCCTTCATGTCGGTCTCCCCAATCAGGCGAGACCCTTAGCGTGGTGCGGGCGGCCCCGCCAAGGGCCGCCCGCCGCCGCGATCAGACAATCGGAATGCCGCCCGAGCGCGTCATGCCGCCACCCAGCGCCGACTGGCCATAGTAATTGTCGACCTCGTCGTTGCGGTCGCGCGTCTCGAACTCGTCGAGCTCGTCACGCGAGTAGTGCGGGCCGTCGCGCAGCTCGTCCTGCGTGTGGCCGACGTTGTAGCCGCCCTTGCCGGTGTCGTAGGTCAGCTTGTCCCACGGCAGCGGGTGGTAACGCTCGCCGATCCCGAGGAAGCCGCCGAACGACATCACCGCATAGGCGACCTTGCCCGACCGCTTGTTGAGCATCAGCGAGTCGATCGTACCGAGCCGTTCGCCCGACGAATCGTACACCGCGGTGCCCTGAACCTTGTCGGCCGAGATCAGCGTGCCGGTCTCGTCCGCGGTGACCCGGTCGGTCTGGTCGCGCCCCAGGCCATCGATGTTGTCGCCCATGTCGCGACGGGTGTTGGCGGCATAGCTCGTACCCGCAGCCGCGGACTCGTCTTGGACGGTCAGGTTGTCGCGATACTCCGCGCTGCGGCCGGTGGCATCGCCACCCTGCTGCTGCTGCTTGTCGAAACGGTTGTTCTCGTTCATCGCACCCTCCACCAAGTTGCGCCGTGATCGGCTCCTGCAACAACCCTTCAGGCCGCCGCGCGTTCCGGCAGTTCAGCGCACTGGCGCACCGCTCGATGGACGATTATGTTGCTGGGTGCAGGCGAGCCGGTCAACCGGCCGCCGGGAGAGACGGAAGATGGCCCTTGCGGACTATTTGGCTTCGGTGAAGGCCCGCGACCCGGCGCCGCGTTCGCGCTGGGAAATCCTGCTCTACCCCGGCGTCTGGGCGCTGGGCTTGCACCGCGTCGCGCATGCGCTGTACCGCGCCGACCTATTCCTGCTCGCCCGGATGATCAATCATCTCAGCCGCTTCCTGACCGCCATCGACATCCACCCCGGCGCCACCATCGGCCGCGATCTGTTCATCGACCACGGCTTCGTCGTCATCGGCGAGACCGCGGTGATCGGCGACGGCGTCACCATCTACCAGTGCGTGACGCTGGGCGGCACCGATCCGGCCAACGGTGTGGCGGGCAAGCGCCACCCGACGCTGGGCGACGGCGTCATCGTCGGCTCGGGCGCGCAGGTGCTGGGCCCCATCAGCGTCGGCGACCGCGCCCGCGTCGGCGCCAATGCAGTCGTCACCCGCGACGTGCCGGAGGGCGCGACGATGGTCGGCATCCCGGCCCGCGCCATACCCATCGACGCCGACACCCACGCCAAGCCGTTCATGCCCTACGGCACCCCGTGCAGCCAGAAGTACGACCCGGAGACCCAGAAGCTGGAGATCCTCCGCTGCGAGGTCGAGATGCTGCGCGCCCGGCTCGACACAATGACGTCCGTCGGCGGCGTCGCCAGCGATGAAACCCCAGAGCGCAAGGCCGGCTGACCCTGTCGAACGTCCTTGCCCTGCCCGTTCCCGCCGTCCGCCAAACGGTGTTCGACCGGCTGGAGCTGAACCTCATCCTCGATCTCTACGGCCGCATGGTCGCGGCCGGGCATTGGCGCGACTATGCCCTCGAACTCGGCCGCGACCGGGCGGTGTTCTCCGCCTTCCGCCGCGCCAGCGAGCGGCCCGAGATGCGCGTCGTCAAAGACCCGGCGCTTCGCCTCAAGCAGGGCCAGTACGCGCTGCTTGGCGAGGCGGGCGCGGTGCTGAAGCGCGGCCATGAGCTGCGCGCCGTGCTCGCGCCAGCGGAGCGCCGGCTGCTGCGGCTGGTCGAGGCGTGACCCTCCTCGCCGGGTTCGACGAAGCCCGGCACGAGGGTATCCACTACGCCACCGCCGGGTCCGGCCCGCCGCTGCTGCTGCTCCACGGCTACCCCCAGACCCACGCGATGTGGCACCGCATTGCCCCGACGCTCGCCGAGCGCTTCACCGTCGTCGCGCCCGACCTGCGCGGCTACGGCGACAGCCACAAGCCGCCCCAGACGGAGGGCGCGGCCAATTACGCCAAGCGTGTCATGGCGGCCGAGCTGGTGGCGCTGATGGCCAGACTCAGCCACCCGCGCTTCGCCGTCTGCGGCCACGACCGCGGTGGCCGCGTCGCCTACCGCATGGCGCTCGACAGCCCGGCGTGCGTGGAGCGGCTCGCCCTGCTCGACATCGTGCCGACCAAGACCGTGTTTGACCGCATCACCGCGCCCGTCGCCAGCGCCTATTTCCACTGGTTCATGCTGGCCCAGCCGATGCCGCTGCCCGAGACCTTGCTCGGCGGCGGCAACGCGGCCTTCTGGCTCAATCACGTCTTCGGTGCGTGGAGCGGCAATGTGCAGGCGTTCGCGCCCGCAGCGCGGGCCGAATACGCACGCGGCTTCTGTACGCCCGAGGGCATCCACGCCAGTTGCGCCGACTACCGCGCCGGGGCCGGGATCGACCGGACCCACGACGCCGACGACCTGCAGGCAGGCCGCACCATCGCCTGCCCGGTACTGCTGCTGTGGGGCGAACGCGGCGTCGTCGGCCAGGCCTACGGCGACCCGCTCGAGGTCTGGCGCCCCTATGCCCGAGACGTGCGCGGGCACGGTGTCCCCGGCGGGCATTTCCTGCCCGAGGAAGCACCGTCGGAGACGCAGGCCGCACTGCTCGACTTCTTCAGCGCGGCGTGACCCGCCGGAGCCGGCGAATTGGCGGCGCTGCGACCCCAAGGCCGCCGCGCACAGGCGTGCAGCGGGATGACAAGCCGCACGGCACAGCTTAAGTCGCCGCCATGCAACCCTCGGTCCGCAAGCCGCTCGGCGTCCTCGCCATCATCCTTGGCCTGATCGTCTACGGCGGTGTCGTCGCCGCTTTCGCGCCGCGCATCGGCACGCTCCCGGCAGGCGCACAGGCGGTGATCTACCTGGTTCTCGGCGTGCTCTGGCTGCTGCCGCTTAGGCCGCTCCTTGTCTGGATGAACAAGTGAACCCTGCCGACTGCACGACGATGGCCGAGGTTCGCGCCGGCGTCGACGCCACCGACCGCGAGCTGGTCGCGCTGCTGGCCCGGCGCTTCGCCTTTATGGACGCCGCCGCCCGCATCAAGCCCGACCGCGCCGCCGTCCGCGACAAGGCGCGCAAGGCCCAGGTCATCGCCAATGCCAGCGCTGCAGCCCGCGCGGCGGGCATCCCCGACGGCGTCGCAGCCGACCTGTGGGAGCGGCTCGTCGAAGCGTCGATCGCCTATGAGTTCGGGGCTTTCGACGCCATCAGCCGATCGACCGCGGCCACCACGAACGGGTGATAGCCCGGCCGGGCGCGGGCGTAGATGCGCTCCGCTAGCGGCCGGCCCCGCGGTCAGCGCCGGCGGCAGCCATTGCAGCGCGCTGGCGTCCTTCGCGCTGGTATAGGCAACGACGATGCGCTTCGCGCCGTTCAGCGTGACGGTGACCGGCGCGCCCTTGTCGGCGACACGCGCGCCGACGGTGAAGGGCAGCGGCTGGCACCCGGCGAGGCGAGCACGTCGAGGGTGGCGGTGCCGGTCAGGCGCTGGCTCGCGAAATCGACTTCGAGGTCAAGATCGACGTTAATGACGCGGGTTCGCGCGGCCGGGCGAAGCTGGTGGTGTCGACCGCCTCCGGGGTGGTCAGGATCGGCGCGACCGCCAGCATCAGGGCGAGTGCGGCGTTCAGCATGGCGATTCCCCGGATGGCCGCGCGTGGCGCGAGTGACGGGGCTCGAACCCGCGACCTCCGGCGTGACAGGCCGGCGCTCTAACCAACTGAGCTACACCCGCTCGACGCTCGCGGAAGCGCGGCATTATGGGTGCAGGCGCAACGTGTCAAGGCGAACAGCCCGGCTCAGAACTGAAAATAGATGAACTGGCTGGTGACGCGCAGGAACAGCACGATGCCCGCGAAGCCGACGGTGTAGTAACCCAGCGCCAGCACCCGGAACGCCGTGCCGTCGCGGTTCAGGCGCGGCATCAGCCAGTGATAGACCCACGCCGCCGCCAGCATCAGCGCAAACGTCGAGGCGGCAGTAGTATAGGCGGCGGGCAGCAGCGTCAGCCCGCGGAAGTGCGCCGGATCGACCATCGACCGCCACATCGTCAGCGCCTGCATCAGCGTCAGGCTGCGGAACGCCACCCAGCCCGCCATCATCAGCGGCAACGTGATTGCCCAGGCGACGACGATCGGCACCTTCAGCCCGAAGCGGCTCGCTTGGCGGTGCAGCCAGATGATTGCGGCGTGGTAGACCCCCCAGACGACGAAGGTCCAGTTCGCCCCGTGCCACAGGCCCATCAGCGCCCAGGTCGCGAACAACGGCAACGTTCTCTGCTCGCGCGGCAACCCGGCCTGCGGCGCGCTGGCGTGCGCCGCGATGGCGTCATTCCCCTGCCGCCGGTAGCTCCCAGCCATCGGCAGATAGACGTAATCCCGGATCCAAGTCGACAGCGAAATATGCCACCGCCGCCAGAACTCTCGCGGCGTTGCAGCAATGTACGGCCAGTTGAAATTCTCTGGTAAAACAATACCCATGAGAAGCGCCGACCCGATGGCGATGTGCGAATAGGCGGCGAAGTCGAAATAAATCTGAAAGCCGAACAGGAAGCTCAGCGTCCAGCTGTCGAGGCCGGTCAGCGACGCGGGTACGCGGGCGAAGCCCTCGTTGACGATCGCACCGATCGGATCGGCGATAACGACCTTCAGGAACAGGCCAGCAACGATCCGGGCGATGCCGGTCGAGACGAGCGCCAGGTCAAACGGCGGGCGCTCCTTCAGCTGCGGGATCAGACTGCGGGCGCGCAGGATCGGCCCGGCGACGAGGTGCGGGAAATAGACCACGAAGCAGACGTAGAGCAGCAGATCGCGCTCGGCCGGATATTCGCGGCGATAGACGTCGATGACATAGCTGATCGTCGCGAAGATGTAGAAGCTGATGCCGAGCGGCAGGATGATGTTGAGCTCGACAAAGCCGGGCTGATAACCGGCGAGCGCGGCGAGGCTGTAGGTCGCATCGCGAAAGAATATCAAATACTTGAAGAAAAACAGGATCGACAGGTTGGCGACAATGCTGATGATCAGTAAGTGCTTGCGGCGGCTATTGTTTTCGGTGGCATCGATCCAGCGGGCCAACCAGTAGTCCATGACCGCGGAAAGCAGCAGCAGCGGCAGGAACTCCAGCCGCCAGAAGCCGTAGAAGACGCAGCTCGCGATCAGCACCAGCCACAGGCGGGGCCGCACCGGCAGCCGCCAGTAGAGCACCACGACACCGGCCAGAAAGACCAGATAGGTCAGCGAATTGAACAGCATCTAGGGGCCGGCCCGCTCGATCTCGGCGACCATCGCCTGCGCCAGCGCGGCATGGCCCTTCGCGGTGAAATGCATGAAGTCGTAGTCGACGCCGCCGAACAGGTGATCCTTGACCAACCCCCATTCCGGTCCGGGGACGAGCCGGTCGAAATCGGCGCAGCGGGCGCCCTTCGCGGCGCACAAGGCCCCGAGCTCGGCCTTGAACTGCGCATACTCGGCCGGGATGTAGGGGCCCGAAATATCCTGCCGATAGGGCGGCACGTAGAGCAGCACGGCGATGCCCTTGGCTCTCAAGTCGCTGACCAGATCGCCGAGCAGCGCCATCTGGGCACGGTAGCCGGGGTTGATCAGGCTGCGCTGCGTCTGCGCCGTCACCCCGAAGGCGCGGTGGCGCAGCATGTCCGTGCCATAATCGTAGAGCGCGCGCAGGTCGGGCCGCGCCGCCCATAGCGCCGACACCCGGTCCAGCCCGGACTCCAGCCGATCCTCGCTCAGGTCGGCCAGCGAAGCGACCTTCACCGCCTCCTGCCGATCGTGCAGCAACGGGGCCAGCGACCGCTCGACCCGCGTGCCCCGCAGCCGCTCGGCAGCACCAGGCCGCCGCAGCAGCGGCAGCGCCTCGTCGCGCACCGAGCCACTGCGCAGGCCGTTCAACACCACCGGGATCACCACAAGCTTCGGCCGGTAGTCGAGCCCGACGGTGTCGACGACCGCGGCGATCTCCATCATGCTGATATTCGGCAGCGAGTAACCGACCAGCCAGTCGCCGCGCGCGCGCAACGCGTCGTGCGCCGCCATGATCGCGGTCTTGTCACCGGGCACCATGCGGTTGACGCCGTGCAGCTGCGAATTGCCGAGCCAGAAGATCGCCGGCGGCGACCCGGCCTGCACCCAGGCATCGTGACAGGGGGCGATGTTCAGTGCCTCGCAATGCACCCGCCCGCCGTCCGCCGCAGCGCCGTAGAGCGCGGACGTGAAGTCACCCATCGCGGCTTCGTTGAAGTCGAACAGCAAATGCCGCCGCGCCTGATCGAGCAGCAGCAACGCCAGCACGAACCCGAGCAGCTGAATGGCCAGCAATCCGCGCGCGCCTGTCGTCCGTGCCGCCGCCATCACTGCTTTGCCCGCTTGCCAGCGGCGGCTTCTAGCGGCGCGGCCCGCAAATGCAAAAGGCCGCCGGGTTGCCCCGGCGGCCTTCGCAGTTCGATCGGTAGCGGCGTCAGATGGCGCGGCGACCGTTCAACAGGTGCATCACCAGTCCGACGACGAACAGAATGATGAAGATATAGAACAGGATCTTGGCGATACCCATCGAGGCACCGGCGAGACCGCCGAAGCCGAGAACGCCGGCGATCAGCGCGACGACAAGGAAAATAAGGGCGTAACGGAGCATTGGCGGCGTCCTTTCCAGTGACTGCCGCAATAGCGCGCGAGGGACACGCCTAGTTCCGCCCGCGACCCGACTTTCGATCGGGGTCGTCGTCTAGTCGCTGTGGCGGGTCAACGTTCGCCCGTCGAACAGGAAGCCGGCGACATCGGGCCGCCCGACGCGCTCGAGCAGGACATGGCCCAGTATGAGCAGCGGCACCGACACCAGCGCACCGACCGTGCCCCACACCCAGCCCCAGAAGCTGAGCGCCAGCAGAATCGCCACCGGACTCATCGTCAGCCGCTTGCCGACAATCTGCGGCGTGATGAAGTTGGCCTCGATCAGGTGGCACAACAAAAACGCACCGGCGGGCAGCAAGGCCTGGAACGGCTCGGTGAAGGTAATCATGCCGCCGACCGCCAGCAAACCGACGACAACGATCGGTCCGACATAGGGGATGAAGTTGAAAAGCGCCGCCAGTCCGCCCCACATCAGCGGCGTCGGCATGCCGAGCGCCCAGACGATCAGCGCCACCACAGCGCCGAGCCCGACGTTGATCATCGCCACCGTCAACAGGTACGACGCGGTTCCCGACACCATGTCGCGCAGCAGCCGGGCGACCCGCAGCGAGCCGGTCAGCGTCTCGCGGTCGCGAATCGCCTTCTCACGCATCTCGGTCCAACCCGACAAGAAGAAAAACACCAGCAGCAGCGCGAAGAAGCTTTCGATCAGGACGGCCGGTGCCGCTGTCGCGATGACCTGGAGCAACGACGTCGGCTGCTCGGGTGCCATCCGGGCACCAACGGTCGCGGCCTGCTGGCCGACCACGTTGGCGACCTGATTCGACAGCATGTCGAGCCGGTTGAAGACATCGAGGATCGGCGCGATGTTCATCTTGATGCGCCCCGCGTTCTCGGGAACCAGTCGCACCCATTCGGTCGCGGGCAGCACGATCAGGACGACCACTGCGTTGGCGATGGCGACCAGCAGCAGCATCGACAGCAGCGCCGCCAGCGCCGTCGGCACCCGCCGCCGCTCCAGCCACTCGAGCACCGGCACCAGCACCAGGCTGATCACGATCGCCACCGTTACCGGCATGAAGAAGGACTTGCCGGCCTGAAGCGCGAACGGCGCTGCAAGAAACAGGCCGAAGCCGCCGAGGATGACCATCGCCGACAACAGCCGGTCGCGCCGGAAATTGGGGTCGTCCTCGTCGATCGTGGGGGCGCCGACGAGCGCCGCGATCTCGGCATCCGCCTCGGGCTCGGGTTCGCGCCCTTCGTCGGGCAGCGGGGGCAAGGGGATCGCGGTCGCCATATTTCGCCAACATGAACGCCACGGCGGCGGTGACACAAGATATTTCGCATTCTACTCAGGCGCGGATGAGTGATTCTGACTTTCCGCCGCCGCAGGACGATGCCGCCGCCGTCGCCCGGCTGATCCGCCTGCTCGATGTCGAGGCGCTGGAGGTCGACCTGTTCCGCGGCCAGTCGACCGATGCCGGCTGGACCCGGGTCTATGGTGGCCAGGTCGTCGCGCAGGCGCTGATGGCGGCTTCGAAGACGGTGCGGCCCGAGCGGCTGGCGCACAGCCTGCACGCCTATTTCCTGCGCCCCGGCGACCCCGCCGCGCCGATCGTCTACCGCGTCGAGCGCGACCGCGACGGCCAGAGCTTCACCACCCGGCGCGTCGTCGCCATCCAGCACGGCCGGCCGATCTTCAACATGGCCGCGTCGTTCCAGGTCGCCGAGCCAGGCCTCGTCCACATGGCCGGGCTGCCGCGGGTGACGCTGCCCGAGGCGCTGCCGAGCGAACTAATACTGTTCCAGCGCAACGCGGCGCGCCTCCCGCCCGAGCAGCGCGACAGCTGGCTGCGCCGCGAGCGGCCGTTCGAATTCCGCTTCGTCGATCCGCAGGACTGGCTGAAGCCGAAAAAGCGTGCGCCCGCGACGCACAACTGGTTTCGCGCCGCCGCCCCGGTGCCGGCCGACCCGGTGCTGGCCCGCTGCCTGCTCGCCTATGCCAGCGACATGACGCTGCTCGACACCTGCCTGTTGCCGCACGGCATTGCGTGGAGCGACCCGGCGCTGCAGGTCGCCAGCCTCGACCACGCCCTGTGGTTCCACGACACGCCCGACGTTTCGAACTGGCTGCTCTACGCCCAGGATGCGCCGGTGGCGGGAGGCAGCCGCGGCATGAACCGCGGGCTGATCTTCGCCCGTGACGGCCAGCTGGTGGCAACGGCTGCACAGGAAGGCCTGATCCGTTATCGTCCCGTCGCGCCCCAATGAGAATGAGATGACCGTTATCCTGACCCGCCCCGACGGCACCGAGGCCGCCGACCTGCACCTCAGCCGCCGGGGGTTCGCGGCGCTGGTCGCGATGGGCTATGCGGCGTTCGGCGCGGCGGCCGAGGCGGCACCGATCGCAACGCCCGCCGACGGGCTGACGATCGCCAGCGTGACGATGCCAGGCGGACTGCCCGCCTTTGTCGCGCGGCCCGCCGGCAATGGCCGCCACCCGGTGGTGATCGTCGTCAACGAAGTGTTCGGCGTCCATGAATATATCCGCGACATCTGCCGCCGGTTCGCCAAGCTCGGCTTCGTCGCGGTCGCGCCGGAGTTCTTCTACCGCGCCGACCCGCAGCGCACGCTGGCCCAGACCACCGACTTCGCGGTGATCCGCAAGATCGTCGGGACGGCCGACAACGAGCAGGTGATGGGCGACATCAAGACGACGCTGGCGTGGCTCGCCGTCCAGCCGTTCGCCAACCAGCATGTCGGCATCACCGGCTTCTGCTGGGGCGGCGCGGTGGTGTGGATGGCGGCGGCGCGCTTCCCGCAGATCAAGGCCGGCGTCGCCTGGTACGGGCGGCTGGCGGGCCCCAAGCCCGGCGATCCGGTGACCGAGGTGCGCAAGTACCCGCTCGACATCGCCGGCCAGCTCAACGCCCCGGTGCTCGGCCTCTACGGCGCGCTCGACAAGGGCATCCCGGTCGCCGACGTCGAGACGATGCGCGCCGCCCTGAAACAGGCCGGCAAGACCGGCAGCGACCTGATCGTCTACGCCGACGCCGACCACGGCTTCCACGCCGATTATCGCCCCAGCTACAACGCGAAGGACGCCAGCGACGGCTGGGCGCGGCTGCTGAGGCACTTCAGGGCGAACGGGGTCGGCTAGACTGGCCGCCGTGCCCGGAGCGCCTGCGCCAGCGTGCCCTCGTCGAGATAGTCCATCTCGCCGCCGACCGGCATGCCGTGCGCCAGCTGCATGACGCGGACGCCGTGCCCGCTCAGCCGGTCGGCGACATAGTGCATGGTGGTCTGGCCCTCCAGCGTCGCGTTCATCGCCAGCACGACCTCGTCGATGCCGCCCTCGGCGATCCGCCCGGCCAGCGCGTCGATGCTCAGTTGCTCCGGCCCGACCCCGTCGAGCGCCGACAGCCGCCCGCCGAGCACGTGGTAGCGGCCGGGGAACAGGCGCGAGCGGTCGAGCGCCCACAGGTCGGCGACCTCCTCGACGACGCACAACGTCGTCTGGTCGCGGCGCGGGTCGGTGCAGACGCCGCAGGGGTCGCGGGTATCGACGTTGCCGCAGATGCCGCACGTCGCCAGCCCCGCCGCCACTGCCTGCAGCGCCGCGACCAGCGGCACCAGCGCGGTCTCGCGGCGCTTCAGCAGGTGCAGCACCGCCCGCCGGGCCGAGCGCGGGCCGAGGCCGGGCAGCCGGGCCAGCGCCTGCGTCAGCGCGTCGATTTCGGGGGAAGCCATCGGAACGATATGGCAACAGCGGCGGCGGTTGTCACCCGAACAGTGCGTTCATCTGGCCGTAGGAGACGCCTTCGCCACCACGGAGCCCGGTGCAGTCGCCATGTTCGAGGAACGCCGCCGCCAGCCGCCGCACGGTGCCGAGCGCACCCTCCGCGATGCCGCCGCCGGCGCTGAGCCGCCGCACGCCGAGCCGCTGCAGCTCGGCCAGCGGCGGCAAGTGCGGCAGCGCCATGACGTTGACCGGCAGCGGCGTCGCCCGCACCACCGCGTCGATGTCGGCAGGTTCGGCGATACCGGGCACGAACAGCCCGTCCGCACCCGCTGCGGCATAGAGCGCGGCCCGGCGCGCGACTTCGCCGGTCAGCGCCTCGGTCGGCACCAGCCGGCGCAGGAAGACGTCGGTGCGCGCATTGACGAACAGGCGGACGCCGGCCTTGTCGGCGACGGCCCGGACCGCCTCGATCTTGGCGGCGAGGCGCTCGGGCGGCCCCGCCCCGTCCTCGAGATTGATGCCGACCGCGCCCGCATCGATGACCCGCGCCACGGTTTCCGCGGCGGCGGCAGGGTCGTCGCTGTAGCCGCCCTCGACATCGGCGGTCAGCGGCACCCGGACGACGCGCGCGATGCTGGCGATGACCGCGACCAGCCGCTCGACCGGCAGCGCGTCACCGTCGGGATAGCCCTGGGCCCACGACACGCCGCTGCTGGTGGTGGCGATGGCGGTCGCGCCGAGGCTTTCGATCAGCCGGGCGCTGCCCGCGTCCCAGGCGTTGGCGAGGCGCAGCGCGGCGCGGCCGGCGTGGAGCGCGTGGAAGGTGTCGGCGGTCATTCCGGCACCATAGGCGTGACCCGCGCACGAGTCTGGCGGAAATCGGCCCTTGTCGGCATAGACGCAGCGATGCCGCTGAGCTGCCTCGACGAGCGCCAGACACTGTACGCCTACGACCATGGCGCGAGCGCGTGGGCAGCATTGGCGGCGGACAATCGCCAGCGTCGCCACCTGCGCGCGCCGTGCTGCGATGCGCGCGTGGCGCTGAAGACCTCGCGGCTCGGCACGCGCTTTTTCGCGCATCTGGCGCGCGGCGGCTGCAGCACCGCCGACGAGAGCGCCGATCACCTCGAACTCAAGGCGCTGGCGGTGGCGGCGGCGCGCGCCGCGGGCTGGGACGCGGCGACCGAAGTCGCAGGGATCACCCCCGACGGCCAGGTGTGGCGCGCCGACGTGCTGGCGACGCGCGGGCGGCACCGCGTCGCGGTCGAGGTGCAATGGTCGCCGCAGGCCGACGACGAGACGCTGCGGCGGCAGGCGCAATATGCGGCGAGCGGGGTGCGCTGCCTGTGGCTGCTCCGGCAGCGACGCTTCCCGGCGTCGCAGGACCTGCCCGCGGTGCGGGTCGGGCGGGACGCAGCGAAGCTGCTGGTGGCGCTGGGTCAGCCGGTGACGGCGGTGCTCGACGCGGCGTTCGCCGGGCGGCTCAAGTTCGGCATCCCGACGGGCGCGACGGCACGGGTCCGGGTCGAGAGCGTCGCCGTGCATTGCTGGGCGGAGGGCTGCGACGCCATCACCCGCGCTATCGAGCGCGTCGCCGTGACCTACGGCGACAACCGCTGCGCGCTGCCGCTCAGCCTTCTCGGCAATCACCCGTCCGTGGTCCGCGCAATTGTCGATCGCCTCCCCGCCGACCGTGCGCGTGGCCGCCTCGCGCTGCGCTCCAGCAAGGCCGCGGGCCGCGCCTATCTCGCCAATGGCTGCGTCCGCTGCGACCGGCTGATCGGCGAACGGTTCCTGTCGGGTGCCGCGGCGAGCCGGGGCACGCTCGCCGCGTTCGACATCGCCATCGACAGCGATTGGCGGCGCGCCATCGACAGTATTGACCACGCCCCCGTCTGGAGCGTGGTTGCGCCCGCCGCGCCCGGCCGCTAGCCGACCCCGATGCGGATCGCCTTCATGGGAACCCCGGCCTTCGCGGTGCCAGCGCTCGACGCGCTGGTGGCGGCCGGGCACGACGTCGCGGCGGTCTATACCCAGCCGCCGCGCCCGGCGAAGCGCGGCCAGGCGCTGACGGTCTCGCCGGTCCACGCCCGCGCCGGGGCGCTCGGCCTGCCGGTGCGGACGCCGGTCAACTTCAAGGCGGCGGCGGACGTCGCAGCGTTCGCGGCGCTCGACCTCGATCTCGCGGTGGTCGCCGCCTACGGCCTGATCCTGCCCGTCGCCGTCCTCGACGCGCCGCGCGTCGGCTGCATCAACATCCACGCTTCGCTGCTGCCGCGCTGGCGGGGGGCAGCGCCGATCCAGCGCGCCATCCTCGCCGGCGACGACACGACCGGCGTCACCATCATGCAGATGGAGCGCGGTCTCGACACCGGCGCGATGTGGCTGACGGCGGCAACACCGGTAGCGGGCAAGACCGCCGGGCTACTGACCGGCGAGCTTGGCACGATCGGCGCGCGGCTGATGGTCGAGGCGCTGGCACGGCGCGACGGCCTGAACCCGACGCCGCAGCCCGACGCGGGCGTCACCTACGCCCACAAGATCGACAAGGCCGAGGCGCGGCTCGATTTCACCCGCCCGGCGGTCGAGGTCGAGCGGGCGGTGCGCGCCTTCAATCCCGCTCCCGGTGCGTTCGTCGAAGTGAGCGGCGAACGCCTGAAGATACTGGCGGCCGAGCTTGCCGAAAGCGGCGGCCTGCCGGGCACGATCCTCGACGACCGGCTGACCATCGCCTGCGGCACCGGCGCAATCCGCGCGACGCTGGTCCAGCGTGCCGGCAAGCCCGCGATGCCCGCCGCCGACCTGCTGCGCGGCTGGGCGATCCCCGCCGGCACCCGCCTCGCGTGACCCGCTTCCGGCTGACCATCGAATACGACGGCCGGCCCTTCATGGGATGGCAGCGGCAGGCGACCGGGGCGACCGTGCAGGCGGCGCTGGAAACCGCGCTGCACAGCATCACCGGCGAGACCGCCACGGTCTATGCCGCCGGGCGCACCGATGCGGGCGTCCATGCCGAAGCGATGGTCGCGCATGTCGACATCGCGCGCGCGATCACACCATTCCGGCTGATGGAGGCACTGAACGCCCGGCTGCGTCCCGCGCCGGTGGCGGTCAAGGACTGCGTGGTCGCCGATCCCGAATTCCACGCCCGGTTCGATTGCACCGGCCGCCGCTACCGCTATGTCATCGTCAACCGCCGACCCCCGCTGACCGTCGACCGCGGCCTCGCCTGGCGGGTCGCCGCACCGCTCGACGCCGCCGCGATGCACGCCGCGGCGCAGCGCCTCGTCGGCCGCCACGACTTCACCACCTTCCGCAGCATGCACTGCCAGGCGACGTCGCCGGTGCGAACGCTCGACCGGCTCGAGACCGAACGGCAGGGCGACCGCATCGTCATAACGGCGGCGGCGCGGTCGTTCCTGCACCATCAGGTCCGCTCGATGGTCGGCTGCCTGAAACTGGTCGGCGAGGCGGTGTGGGACGGGGACCGGCTGGCCGCCGCGCTCGCGGCTCGCGACCGCACCGCGCTGGGGTTCAACGCGCCGCCGGACGGCCTGTTTTTCGTCGCGGCGCATTACAATTTGTCGACAGACTTTACACTTTCATAACTGCCCGGTGACAACGTTTACCATGTTTCAATGGCTTGCCGGACAAACGGCAAGTGGCACGAAGCTTGCTTGTCATCTCACAAGGTCATCCGCGTGCCGCTGGTCAGGGCGGTGCGGTGAGATCGGTCGGTTGGAGTGGCTGTGTTCGCTGTTCTTCGTTTGCTGACCCCGCGCGGGGCAGGCTGGGCCTGGACCCTCGGGGCCGGTGCAGGTGTCGCGGTGGGAGCCGCGCTGATCTACCTCGTCGCCCACGCGGTCCGTTAGGCGAGGATCTCGGCTGCGGACGGGTGGCCGAGGAACGCTGACGGGCTGGCGCTGGCACTATAGGCCCCGGCCATGAAGATCGCGATCAGGTCGCCCACCTCCGTTACCGGCAGCGCCACCTTCTCGCCGAGCCGGTCGAGCGGGGTGCACAGGCAGCCGACGACATCCGCGGTCAGCGCCGAGGCGGCACCGAAGCGGCTGGCATTGGCGATCGGGTAGTTGCGCCGGATCACCGTCCCGAAATTGCCGCTGGCGGCAAGCTGGTGGTGCAGACCGCCGTCGGTGACGATGAATGTCGTGCCGCGGCTGACTTTCACGTCGACGACGCGGGTCAGGTAGACGCCCGCCTCGCCGACGAGGTAGCGGCCGAGTTCAACGATGATCCTGGTCTCGCGCAACACCGCCGGGCGGCCCGCGAGCGCGGCGGTCAAGGCGGTGCCGACCGCACCCAGGTCGAGCGGGCGGTCGTTGGCGAAGTACGGCAGGCCGAAGCCGCCGCCGAGGTTGAGCGTGTCGAGCCTCAAGCCGGTCGCCGCGCAGAATTCGGCCGCCAGCGTCAGCGTCGCCGCCTGCGCTTCGATGACGGCGCTGCCCGACAGCGTCTGCGACCCGGCATAGACGTGCAGGCCCGTCACCCGCACCCCCAGGGCCCGCGCCCGCGCCGCGACCGCCGGGGCCGCCTCCGCGTCGATCCCGAACGGCGTCGGCCGGCCGCCCATCCGCATCCCCGAGCCCTTGAGCTCGAAGGCGGGGTTGAGCCGCAGCGCCACCGCCCGCCCGCCGAGCGCCGCGATCCGCTCCAGCTCGCCCGCCGATTCGACGTTGATCACGACGCCGGCGGCGATCGCGGCGCACAATTCGTCGTTGCGCTTGCCCGGACCCGCGAAGCCGATGTCGTGGCCGCCGCTGGCCAGCGCCAGCGCCAGCTCGCCGCCGGAAGCGACATCGAGGCCGTCGACCTGTCCGCTGATCCACGCGACCAGTTCGGGCAGCGGGTTGGCCTTGATCGCATAGTGCAGCGCGACGCCGGGCAGCGCGGCACGGACTGTTGCGATGCGCGCCGCGATCAGTGCGCGGTCGTAGACGAACAGCGGCGTGTCGCCCGCCGTTGCCACCCAGTCGGACGCCGTGCGCCCGGCGATGCCGAGCTCGCCGTCGATGGTGGTGAAGCCCGGCGGGATCATGCCAGCTCCTGCCGCAGCGCGGCGCGGTCGAGCTTGCCGTTGGCCAGCACCGGCAGCGTCGCGCGCCGTTCGATCCGGGCGGGCTGCATGAAGCCGGGTAATGCCTGCGCCAGTGCCGCGTCGTCGAGCGGCCCGGTGACCACCAGCGCGATCGCCTGCCCCAGCCGTCCGTCCGCGACGCCGACCGCCACCGCCGCGTCGGCACCCGCCGCCAGCGCCGCATCCTCGATCTCGGTCGGGCTGACCCGGTAGCCGCCGGTCTTGATCATCTCGTCGTCGCGGCCGACGAAGGTCAGCAGCCCGTCGCGCCCGCGCCGCACCGTGTCGCCCGACCACACCGCCATGCCGCCCAGCACCGATGCCTCGGGCGCGGGCCGGAAGCGCAGCGCGGTGCGCGCGTCGTCGCGCCAGTAACCGTAGGACACCAGCGGCCCCATCTGGACCAGTTCGCCCGGCTCGTCGTCGTCGGTGACGCTGCCGTCGGGCCGCACCACCAGCACCTCGGCATGGGGGATCGCGGTCCCCACCGCCTCCGGGTGCGTCGCGGCCAGCGCCGGGTCGAGGCTGGTGGCGCGGAACGCTTCGGTCAGGCCGTACATCAGGTGCAGCCGCGCCTGCGGGAACAGCGCGCGCAGCTTCATCGACAGCGCCGCGTGGAGATGCCCGCCCGAATTGGTCAGCGTCCGCAGCGTTACCCCCGCCGCGCCCCAGTCGGCGGCAGCGAGATCGTGCCACAGCGGCGGCACCCCGCCCAACTGGGTGATGCCGTGGGAACCGACCGCGCGCACCACGTCGCGCGGCGTCAGATAGTCGAGCAGAACCGCGCTCGCCCCCGCCGCCCACGCCTGGGTCAGCTGGTTGAGGCCGTAGTCGAAGCCATGCGGCAGCACGCTCAGCACCCGGTCGCCGGCCTGCGTGCCGAGGAAGGTCCGCACCGAATCGGCGGCGTGCCACAGGTTCGAATGGCTGAGCATCACCCCCTTGGGCGCGCCCGTGCTGCCCGAGGTGTAGAGCAAGGCCGCAAGGTCGTCGGCGTCGCGCTCGACCGTCAGCGGCGCGGCGGCGGCAAGGTCCGCCCAATCGTCCTCAAGCGTCAGAGCCGGGCTGCCCAGCCCGGTGGCGCGGGCGGCGGTGGTCAGCACCAGCCGCGCCCCGCTGTCGGCGATGATGTGCCCGACCTGCGCCGCCTTCAGTTGCGGATTCGCCGGCACGAACACCGCGCCCGCGCGCGCCGCCGCGAACAGCGTCGCGACGCCCTCGATCGACTTGGGCAGCCAGGTCACCACCCGGTCGCCCGGCCCGACGCCACGCGCCGCCAGCCCGCCGGCGACGCGCCCGACCAGATCGTCGAGCTCGGCGAAGTTCAGCCGCCGGTCGCGGTGGACCAGCGCGACATTGCCCGGCGGGGCGAGCGCGAGCAGCCGGTCGATCGGCAGGGGTACCGGCAATTGCATGGCCGCGCGCTGCTACTATAAGGCGCAGCCTTGCGGAAGGAGCGGCGGTTGGCGACGAGCGCGAAGGTAACGATGAGCGACCTCGACGCGGTGCGCGCCGTCCTGACCACCGAACTCGGCCTCGACGTCAGCGTCGCGCGCGGCCTGCACCGGGGCAGCGCCTTGTTCGGCGACCTGCCCGAACTCGACTCGATGGCGGTGGCGCGCGTCCTGACCGCGCTGGAGGACCGCTTCGGCTTCCACATCGACGACGACGAGGTGGACGGGGAGCTGTTCGAGACGCTGGGCTCGCTGACCGACTTTGTCAGCGCCAAGCGGGGCTGACCGCCCCGGTCTCAGTTACCGAGCAACAGCGGCACCTTCGACTTGGCGAGCAGCTGCCGGGTGACCCCGCCGAGCAGCATCTCGCGGAACCGCGAATGGCCATAGGCCCCCATCACCAGCAGGCCGATATGGTGCTCGTCGGCGAAGCGGGCCAGCGCCTCATCGGTCGAGAATCCGGTCTGCGGTAGCGAGTGGACATCCGATCGGATGCCGTGCCGCGAGAGGTAGACGCTGGCCGCGGTCTGCGGGAATCTATCCTCGTCCTCGCCGACCGCGACGATCGCGACGCTGGTCGCGAGCGCCAGCAGCGGCAGCGCGCGGCGCACAGCGGCGGCGGCTTCGGACGACGCGTTCCACGCGACCATCGCCGGCTGGCGCGGCTCGAAACGATCGACACCGCGCGGGACGACCAGCACGGCGCACCGTGCCGCGACGACGACGTCATCGACGATCGGCAGCGGATCGGTTCCGGTCCCGCGCCGCCGGACCGACTGGCTGACCACGATCAGGTCGTGCAGACTGGCCCCGGCGACCACCGCGCCAGCGACATCGCCGCTGGCGATCTGCCAGTCCCAGGCGATGCCGGACGTCGCCAGCCGGGCCTCGGCTCGCCGCCGTGTCTCCAGCTCGTCGGTGCGCAACTGCTCGAGGAAGAACGCTTCGAACGGCATGCCACCGACGGGGTCCATGGCGACGAACGCGTCATAGGGCGTGACCTGGAGGCAGGTCAGATGCGCCCCGGTGGCACGGCAGACATCGAGCGCGACGGACAGGCGGTGGTCCAGCTGATCGTCGCTGAAGACCTGGAGAAGGATCGACTTCATGGCGGCTCCTCTCGCGCGCACTGCACACGAAGATTCCTGGCATAAGTACGTAGCGCATCGATCTCGGCCAAGGCAACTAAAGAAGTTTGATCTCGCGCAGCCGCTGCATCAGGAAATCATGCGCGGTGATCGGCCGTTCGGGGGTGCCGCCGGGCAGCGTCTCGATCATATAATCGGGACGGAAGTGCAGGAAGTAGGGCGTCGAATAGCGCGCCACGCCGCGCCGCTCGGGGGCCGGGTTGACGACGCGGTGGGTGGTCGAGGGCAGCTGTCCGCCGGTCAGGCGCTGCAGCATGTCGCCGATGTTGCAGACCAGGCTGCCGGGCGGCGCGGCGACGTCGCGCCATTCGCCCGGCCGGTCGAGCAGCTGCAGCCCCGCCTCCTCCGCGCCGAGCAGCAGAGTGACGACGTTGATGTCCTCGTGCGCCCCGGCGCGCAGGCCGGGCGCGTCGGCGGGCACCGGTGGGTAGTGGAGCAGGCGCAGCACCGAATTGCCGTCGCGCACCGGATCCTCGAAGAAATCGCTCGCCTGCCCGAGATGCACGGCGACGGCGCGCAGCACCCGCCGCCCGGCGACATCGAGCGCGTCGTACAGCGCCTGCACACTGGCGTGGAAGTCCGGCACCTCCGCGGGCCAGACGTTGTCCGGCATCACTGCACGATAGGGATGGCCCGGCGGCAGGGTGCGCCCGACGTGCCAGAACTCCTTCAGGTCCGGCGCGCTCGCGTCCCTGGCGGTCTCGATGCCGAACGGGGTCAGGCCCCGCGCACCGCCCTGCCCCTCGACATGATAGCGCCGCTTCACCGCGTCCGGCAGCGCGAAAAATGCCCGCGTCGCCGCCAGCGCCCGCCGGATCAGCGCGGCGTCGATGCCGTGGTCGGCGACGACGGCGAAGCCGGTGCGCGCGAAGGCATCGCCGAAGGACCGCGCGGCGGCGGGCAGGTCGGTGTCGACGAGACGGAGCGAAATCGGCTGAATATCGGCGGCGAGGCGCATCGACCGCGGCCGCTACATCGGCGGCGTCGAGCCGTTGGCACCGACGACCAGCCGGTTCGTCGCGACGGCGCCGCCCTCCCCCGCCTGCGCCACGGCGAAGATGTGCGTGCCGGGCTTGACGTCGGCCAGCGTGGCGGCCGCGAACGACACGATCGGCACCCTGGCCGGTACGACCACGGTCTGCTGGCCGCCCTGATAGTCCACGAGCAGCTCCCGCGCGCCCTTGCCGTGCTTGACCTTGCCGACGGTGCGGACGTTGCCGTTGGTCATGCTGCTGGTCCTGGAAATATCCCACGGCCGGTGGCCCTCGCCGAGCCCGCGCATCGCTTCGGGGAAAACATGGACCTCCAACGCGGTCAGCTTGCCGTCCTTGCCGGCTTCGGCGGCGGTGCCGATGAAGCTGTTCGGCTTGATCGCGCCGATGCCGATCACCGAGGTCGCCGACACGCTGGTGTTCGGCGCGAGCGTCAGCGTTTGCCGGGTGCCCGCCCGGGTCGTCACCACCAGCGTCGGGCCGCTGAGCGAGACGACGGTGCCACGCACCATCACTGGTGCCGGAGCCGCGCCCATCAGCGCGCCCTGCGCGGCGGTTGCGGCGAACAGCGTGACGGCGATCATCAGTCGCTTCATGGCGGTCTCCCGTAACTGGTGCGAGCGACGCTTAGGCGCGGACAGCGGGCGTGTGAAGGACCGGGGTGGTAGCGGGAGAGGGACTTGAACCCCCGACCCCAGGATTATGATTCCCGTGCTCTAACCAGCTGAGCTACCCCGCCACACCGGTCCGCGGGAGGCGGGCGTATAGTCCGGGGCTTGGCCGCGGGTCAATGCCGGGCTAGGCGCTTGGGGCATGATGACCTCGGGAGGACGCGTATGCGCTGGCTGTGGCTTGCGGGACTTGTCGCGATGAGTAGCGCGGCAGAGGCCAGGTGGGCGCTGGTCATCCACGGCGGCGCGGGCGTCATAGAACGTGCCGCGATGACGCCGGAGAAGGACGCCGCCTACCGCGCCGCGCTGCAGGCCGGGCTCGATGCCGGCGCGGCGGTGCTGGCGAAGAACGGCAGCGCGCTCGACGCGGTCGAGGCGACGATCCGCGGGCTGGAGGACGACCCGCGTTTCAACGCCGGCCGGGGCGCGGTGTTCACCGCCGACGGCCGCAACGAACTCGACGCCGCGATCATGGACGGCAAGGACCGCCGGGCCGGATCGGTCGCGGGCGTGACGCGGACGAAGCACCCGATTTCGCTGGCGCGTGCGGTGATGGAGCACTCCCCCCACGTCCTGCTCGCCCGCGACGGGGCCGACAGCTTTGCCGTCGAGCAGGGGCTGGAACAGGTCGATCCCGGCTATTTCCGCACCGAGGAACGCTGGCAGCAGTTGCAGACGATGAAAGCCGCCGCCGCCAAGGGCGCGCAACTGTTCGACAAGAACCTTAAATACGGCACCGTCGGCGCGGTGGCGCGGGATGCGGCGGGCCACGTGGCGGCAGGCACGTCCACCGGAGGTCTCACCGGCAAGCGCTGGGGCCGCATCGGCGATTCGCCGATCATCGGCGCGGGCACCTATGCCGACGACCGCGCCTGCGCCGTCTCCGCCACCGGCTCGGGCGAGTATTTCATCCGCGCCGGCGTCGCCCACGAAATCTGCGCCCGCGTCCGCCTGTTGGGCGAGACCGTGCAGGCGGCCGCCGACTTCGTCATCCAAGGCGAACTCAAGCAGATGGGCGGCGACGGCGGGGTGATCGTCGTCGGCCCGGCTGGCGACATGGGGTGGAGCTTCAACACGCCGGGCATGTACCGGGCGCGGGTGTCGTCCGAGACGAAGGCTGCGGTGAGGATTTACGGGGACGAGGGGTAGGGCTGCGCTTTCACGGCAGGTGCCGCTCGAGATCCATCGCCGAGTGCAGCACGCGAGCGATGGTCAGTCGGTCGGCAATCGGATCGATATTCAGTATCAAAGCGTGCGAGCGGACACGCACGATATGGAAGTCGCCCCTTAAACGGCGGGACCGGCGCGGGTCTGACGCGGTCGCCTTGGCGGCGTCCCGGACATCTTCGAGATAACGCTGAGCGATCACCCGGCCCCAGCGCTCGATAGAATACTGCCTCAACGCCTTGAGATCGTCCTTGGCCCGGTTCGACCAGGCAAGCCTCACGCCTCGGCCCGGCTCGCCTCGACGAAGGCGTCGATGTCGAAGTCCTCGTCGATGCCGCTGGCCATGCCAGCTTCGCCGAGCGCAACCAGACGGTCGACGATGGCGGCGTCCTCATGCAAGCGACGCAGGCCGGCGCGGCAGGCTTCGGACAAGTTCTCGAAGCGGCCTTCCGCGACGAGCCGTTGACCGATGGCCTTGGTCGAACCGAGGCTGAGACTGGCCAACCCCTCGCGTGCAGCGTTCATTTCGCTCTCCATCTGCGTGCTACAATGTAGCACGGCGGCATGCTGTAGCAAGCCCATCCCGCCAGCTTGACGCGCACGTCACCCTAGGCGACACCCGGCCCTCCACCACGGGGACGCCGCCGCCATGACCATGCCCGCCAGTTTCGCCAACCGCCTGTCGATCCCGGTCATCGGGTCGCCGCTGTTCATCATCTCGAACCCCGACCTGGTGATGGCGCAGTGCAAGGCGGGCGTCATCGGCAGCTTCCCCAGCCTCAACGCGCGGCCGCTGAGCCAGCTCGACGAATGGCTGACGCGGCTGGGCGAGGAGCTGACGCCGCAGGACGCGCCGTTCGCGGTCAATCTGATCGTCCACAAGACCACCGCGCGGCTGGAGGACGACGTCGAATTGTGCGTCAAGCACAAGGTGCCGGTGGTGATCACCTCGCTGGGCGCGCGCGAGGACATCAACGCCGCGATCCACTCCTATGGCGGCATCGTCATGCACGACATCATCAACAACCGCTTCGCCCACAAGGCGATCGAGAAGGGCGCGGACGGGCTGATCGCGGTCGCCGCCGGGGCCGGGGGCCATGCCGGCACGATCTCGCCATTCGCGCTGATCCAGGAGATCCGTGCCTGGTTCAACGGTCCGCTGGCGCTGTCGGGCAGCATCGCCAACGGCAGCGCGGTGCTGGCGGCGCTCGCGATGGGAGCGGACTTCGCCTATATCGGCTCGGCGTTCATCGCCACCACCGAGGCCCGCGCCGACGACCGCTACAAGGCGATGATCGTCGATTCGGCGGCCAGCGACATCGTCTATTCGAACCTGTTCACCGGCGTCCACGGCAACTATCTGCGCCCGTCGATCATCGCCGCCGGCATGGACCCCGACAATCTCGCGGTCAGCGACGCCAGCGCGATGAACTTCGGCAGCGGCGGCAACACCGACGCCAAGGCGTGGAAAGACATCTGGGGCTGCGGCCAGGGCATCGGCGCGGTCACCGAGGTGCAGGGCGCGGCCGACTTCATCGCCAAGCTCCGCCGCGAATACGAGGCGGCGCGCGCCCGGCTGGGGCTGAGCGTTCCCCACGCGGTCGCGGCGTAAGGAACCCGGCGGTCGGGCCGTCGTTCCTCGGCGGCAACAGGAGCCGCACCCATGGAACTGAACGTCCCGCTCGAGACCGTCTGCCGCATCGTGATCCGCGCCCGCGAATGGGAAGCGCTGGTCCCCGATACCGATCCCGATGACGGTTCCAATCCGACCGACGACGGCGCCGTCGACGAGCTGGAAGACGACGGCAACAACCCGACCGAGGAGGAACTGCGCGGTGCGATCGACGACCTGGCGGAAGACGAGCAGGCCGAACTGATCGCGCTCGCCTGGGTCGGGCGCGGCACCTACGACGCGACCGAATGGGACGAGGCCATCGCCACCGCCGCCGACGAGGTCGACGCGGCCGCGGACTATCTCCTCGAACTGCCGATGCTGGCGTCGTACCTGGAGGCCGGGCTGGCGGCGTTCGATCTCAGCTGCGACGGTACGGGCCAGGTGGTCTAGTCCCCCTCCCCGTGCCGGGGAGGATCAGTAGCGCGTCATCCGCGCGATGAAATCCTCGAGCGCGGCGTGGGCCTGGTCGTCCGTGCTCTGCACCGGCGGGTGCTTGCAGAAATAGGCGCTCGGCTCCAGCACCGGGCCGCCCAGCCCGCGATCCTTGGCCAGCTTGGCGCAGCGGATCAGGTCGATGGCGACGCCGGCGCTGTTGGGGCTGTCCTCGACCGACAGGCGCAGCTCGAGGTTCATCGGCACGCCGCCGAACATCCGGCCCTCCATGCGCAGGAAGCAGACCTTGTTGTCGTTCTGCCACGCGACATAGTCGGATGGGCCGACGTGGATATTCTCGTCGTCGATGCGGTGCGCGGCAACCGCCTGGACGGCTTCGGTCTTCGAAATCTTCTTCGACGCCAGCCGCTTGCGCTCCAGCATGTTGAGGAAGTCGGTGTTGCCGCCGGTGTTCAGCTGATAGGTCCGGTCGATCGTGACGCCGCGCTTGGCGAACAGGTCGGTCAGGGTGCGGTGGACGATGGTCGCGCCAAGCTGCGCCTTGATGTCGTCGCCGAGCAGCGGCACGTTCGCCGCACGGAAGCGCTCGGCCCACGCCGCATCGCTGGCGATGAACACCGGGATGTTGTTGACGAAGGCGCAATCGGCCAGCAACGCGGCCTCGGCATAGAATTCCGTCGCCAGCTGCGACCCGACCGGCAGATAGTTCATCAGGACGTCGGTGCGCGCGTCCTTCAGCACGTTGACCACGTCATCGATGTCGGGCTCCGGCAACCCCGCCGCGACGAAGGTCCGGTCCGCCGGATAGTCGGCCATGTGCTCGGCGACGCCGTCCAGCGTGCGGCCCATGCGGACCACGGTGCCGGTCGGGCTGACATGGTCGCAGAAAACGGTGGTGTTGTTGGGCTTGGCAAAGATTGCGTCGGCCAGGTCGAAACCGACCTTGCGCGCATCGATATCCCACGCCGCGACGACCCGCACATCCTTGGGCCGATAGCCGCCCAGGTCCCAGTGCATCAGCCCCTGTTCGTCGTTCGAACCGCCGTTGGCATAATGGTGGAGGCCCTGCACCAGCGAGCTGGCACAATTGCCGACGCCGGCGATCGCGACGTTAATCTGGGGCATTCTCTACCTCTCTGGCACACCGCGATGACGCCGCGGGGCCGAAACACAAGCGTTTGCCCCTAAACTAGCCCCGCCGCGCGGGCAAGAAGTCGTAACTCGTCGCGGCGTAATTGGCTGCCACCGCCGCGCTGTGCCGCCGCCCGAATTCGCCGAGCCGGGCGAACAGCCGCCATTGCATGACCGCAAAGGTCGCCGTCGCATAGACCGCGACCATTACGAACCCGGCATACCATGCGCCGAACGCGGCGAACGGGATCAGCGTCCAGAAATAGGTGTTGCGCCGCCCCGAGATCAGCCGGAAGCGCCGCTCGAAGTCGCCGGCATCGTCAAGTTGCCCGCCGGTGAAGCGGCGGTAGAATTCGCCGCCCAGCGCCTCCGCCAGCGCGACGACGATGATCAGCGCGGCGACCACCCACGGCCCGTGCCCGAGCGTCACCGCGAAGTGCGCCGCCAGTGCCAGGTACCAGCCATATTCGGCGATCTTGTCGAGGACATGCTCGAGGTCGCCCCAACGCGAGAACTCCAGCCGGCTGCGCGCCAGCTTGCCGTCGACGCCGTCCAGCGGCCCGCTGACCAGCGCCAGCACCAGCCCGGTCCACAGCCAGCCGGTGGCGAACGCGATGCCGGCCGCGAGACTGATCAGCGCGACGAACACCGTCACCATGTTCGGCGTGATCGGCGTCGGCCCCAACAGCCGCACCAGCCCATCCTCGATCGGCGGGTGGATGAACCGCGCCGGCCAGTCGAGGCAGCCCTTCTGCGCCGCCTTGATGACGGTCGTTGTCGCCGCCGCCGCCTCGGGCGGCGTCCCGGGCACCGTCCAGGTCAGCGGCACCGTCCGCCGCCGCGCCGGGGCGTAAAGATCGAGCCCCGCCAGATCGACCCGCGCGATGCCGTCGCCCGCCGCAGCGCGCAGCAAGGTCGAATGGAAATCCCACTCGCCCAAGCCAGCAACCACCCGCCGCACCAGCGCGCCCGGATAGACCGCGACGCCCGCGTAAAGACTGTCGGCGTCGACCCGCTCGACGCCCCGGTCGGGGAAGGTCGCCAGCGCCGGGGCTGCCGCGACCGTGGCGGCAACGATGCGCTCGTCGGCGACGAGGCCGGGTGCCAGCACCAGCACGAGGTCGTCGTCGCCGATCAGGGCGGCGGCAGCGGCCGGCGTCGGCACCGCCTCCACCCCCGCCATCGGGCCACCGATGACGATGACCCGCGCCGCGCCCGCCAGTCGCGCCTGCCGCACCTGGCGCTCGATCACCGGCCGCCCGCCAACGGTCAGCAGCGGGGTCAGCGGCGCTTCGGGTGCGGGTTCGAGGAGCGCGATCAGCGGCATGGCGCGGGCTTAGCGGCGGCGGTGCGCGGCGTCACCTGCCCCGCTTCAGCGCGACGGGCGCGGGCCGCGCACGCTCCCGGCATCAGCAGCGCGGCGCTCAGCAAGCAGCGGTCGGTCATGCTCGGCTTCCCCCACGGCGACGATAGCCGCCGGCGGCGCGACGGCAAGCCACCCTCGCTTTCACGCGCCGCCTCCCCTAGATGCTGCAGTGCAATGGCAGCCCCGATCCTCTCCCTCGAATCCATCGGCCTCAATCAGGGCACGAAATGGCTGTTCCGCGACCTGTCGGTGTTCGTCGGCGACCGCGACCGGCTGGCGCTGGTCGGTCGCAACGGCGTCGGCAAGACGACGCTGCTCAAGATCCTCGCCGGCAGCCTGGAGATCGACGAGGGGCGGCGCGTCCAGCGGCCCGGCGCGCGCATCGTGCTGCTGGAACAGGATCCGCCGGTCGCCGGCTTCGCCACCCTGCGCGACTATGCGATGGCCGAACCCGATGCACCCCAACCCTATGAGGTCGACGCCATCGCCGACCAACTCGGCGTCGATCTCGACCGCGAGGCCGCCACCGCGTCCGGGGGCGAGCGCCGCCGCGCCGCAATCGCCCGGGCGCTGGCGCAGTCGCCCGACCTGCTGCTGCTCGACGAGCCGACCAACCACCTCGACATCACCGCGATCGAGTGGCTGGAGACCTGGCTGCAGCGCTTCCAGGGCGCGTTCGTCGCGATCAGCCACGACCGCACCTTCCTCAGCCGCCTGACGCGGGCGTCGCTGTGGCTCGACCGCGGCACTCTCAGGCGCGCCGAGATCGGCTTCGGCGGCTTCGAGGCATGGACCGAGCAGGTCGCCGCCGATGAGGAGCGCAACAGCCAGAAGCTCGACACCAAGCTCAAGCAGGAACTCCACTGGCTGCAGCGCGGCGTCACCGCCCGGCGCAAGCGCAACATGGGCCGGCTCGGCAAGCTCGACGAGCTGCGCGCCACGCGGAAGGCGATGACCGGGCCGCAGGGCGTCGCCAAGCTGGCGGTGGCGGCGGTCGACACCAAGACCAAGATCGTCATCGACGCCGAGCGCGTCACCAAGGCGTTCGGCGACCGCACCGTCATCCGCGACCTGACGCTCCGGGTCCAGCGCGGCGACCGCATCGGCGTCATCGGCCCGAACGGGGCGGGCAAGACCACGCTGCTCAAGCTGCTGACCGGCGAACTGGAACCCGACAGCGGCCGCATCCGCCGCGCCAAGACGCTGCAGGGCGTGCTGATCGACCAGCAGCGCGCGCTGCTCAGCCCCGGCAAGACGGTGCGCGACATCCTGGCGGACGGCGGCGACTGGGTCGAGGTCGCGGGCGAGCGCAAGCACGTCGTCGGCTATCTCAAGGACTTCCTGTTCACCGCCGAGGTGCTGGACGCCAAGGTCGAGACCTTCTCGGGCGGCGAACGCTCGCGGCTGCTGCTGGCGCGCGAGTTCGCCCGGCCGTCGAACCTGCTCATCCTCGACGAGCCGACCAACGATCTCGATCTGGAGACGCTCGACCTGCTGCAGGAGGTCATCGACGACTACGGCGGCACGGTGCTGCTGGTCAGCCACGACCGCGACTTCCTCGACCGCACCGTGACGATGGTGGTCGGCCTCGACGGCTCCGGCTCGGCCGACGTGGTGGTCGGCGGCTATGCCGACTGGGCCGCCAAGCGCAAGGCCGACGCCGCACCGCCGCCGCCGCCCAAGGCCGCCGCCCCGGTCCAGGTGCGGCGCACGGTGAAGCTGACCTATATTGAGCAGCGCGAGCTCGACCATCTGCCCGGCCAGCTCGAAACCATCGCCAAGGCGATCGCCCGGGCCGAGGCCGCGATGGCCGACCCGACCCTCTACGCCAGGGACCCCAAGCGCTTCGACGCGCTCAACGCCGAGGCCGAGGGCAAGCGCCGCGCGCTCGCGGCGGCCGAGGAGCGCTGGCTGGTGCTGAGCGAGAAGGCGGAAGGCCTGGCGGCCTAGGGCACTACGGTCGTGAACAGGTAGACGCCGAAGATCACGAGGTGGACCGCGCCTTGCAGGATGGTCGTCCGCCCGGTGCCCAAGCTCAGCGTCGCGACAAGCAAGGTCAGGAACAGCAGCACGATGCTCTTCGCGTCGAGACCGAGCGCGATCGGCAGCGCCATGTAGAGCGACAGCGCCGAGACTGCGGGAATGGCCAGCCCGATCGTCGCCAGCGCCGAGCCAAGCCCGAGGTTGAGGCTGGTCTGCAGCCGGTTGGCGAGCGCCGCGCGCACCGCAGCGACACCTTCGGGCAGCAGCACCAGCGTGGCGATGATGACGCCCACGACGCTGCGCGGCGCGCCGAGCGCCTCAACCGCGGCTTCGATCGGCGGGGCCAGTGTCTTGGCCAGCAGCACCACCGCACCGAGGCAGGCGACGAGCAGCAGTGCCGACACCATGGTCTGCCGGTTCGACGGCGGCGCGGCGTGGACCTCGACATCGGCGGCCAGCGCCTTCGGCGGCAGGAAATAGTCGCGGTGCCGCACGGTCTGGACCGACACGAAGGTCGCGTAGAGCAGGAACGACACCACCGCGACGAAAGCGAGTTGCGACGGTGAATAGACCGGTCCGGCCTGGGTGACGGTGAAATTGGGCAGCACCAGCGTCAGCACGGTCAGCGCGCACAGGCTGGCCAGCGATGCGCTGACGCCCAATTGCTGGAAGCTCTGCTCGCGGTGGCGGAGCGCGCCGATCAGGATGCAGACACCGAATAGCCCGTTCAGGATGATCATCACCGCCGCGAACACCGTGTCGCGCGCCAGCGTCGCTGCACTGTCGCCCCCCGCCGACATCAGCGTGACGATCAGCCCGAGCTCAATGATCGTCACCGCCAGTGCCAGGATCAGCGTCCCGAACGGCTCGCCGACGCGGTGCGCGATCAACTCGGCATGATGGACCGCCGCGAGTACCGCACCGATCAGGCCGACGGCGACCAACCATATCGGCACGCTGCCGGCCAGGCTGGCCCCGATCATCGCCAAGGCGAAGGCCGGGGCCGCCCATGTCCATTGCCTGATAACCAGCTGCATGGGCCGGGTTTAGCGCAGCGTCATCGATCCGCAAGCGCGGGCGGCGGATGCCTCAGGCGAACTCGATGCCCTGGACCGGCTCCACCTTGATCGGCGGGAGCACCGCCTTGGGCAGCTTGCCGGCATGGTCGTGCGCGCGGATGAACGCCTCGACCCTGGGCGCGATCATGTCGCGCCAGCGGCGGCCGTTGAAGATGCCATAGTGGCCGGCGCCCTCGGCCATGAAATACTCCTTCGACGTCGCCGGCAGGTTGACCGCGAGGTCGAGCGCCGCCCTGGTCTGGCCGAGGCCGGAGATGTCGTCGCGCTCGCCTTCGATGGCGAGCAGCGCGGTGCGGGTGATGCGCGCCGGGTCGGCGGTCTGGCCGCGATGCTCGAACTCGCCCTTGGCGACCAGCTGGCGCTGGAACACCTGGTCGATGGTCTGCAGGTAGAATTCCGCGGTCATGTCGGCGACCGAGCGGTATTCGTCATAGAAGGCCTTGGTCGCGTCCGCGTCCGCATCCTCGCCGGCGACCAGGTGCTTGAACATTTCCCAGTGCGATTTCATGTGGTTGGCAAGGTTCATCGACAGGAAGCCGCTGAGCTGCAGGAAGCCCGGATAGACGCGGCGGCCCGACCCCGCATAGATCGCCGGCACCGTTGCGATGACGTTGTTCTGGAACCACTCATAGGGCCGCTCGGTGGCGACATCGTCGACCGAGGTCGGGGCCTGGCGGGTGTCGATGGGGCCGCCCATCATGGTCAGCGTCAGCGGCCGGGCGGGATGGTCGTTCGCCTCCATCAGCGCCAGCGCCGCATAGGCCGGCACCGCGGGCTGGCACACCGCCAGCATGTGCGCGCCCGGCCCGACCGCGGTCATGAACTCCATGATGTAGTCGACATAGTCGTTCAGGTCGAAGCTGCCGTCGCTGAGCGGCACGTGCTTCGCGTCGCGCCAGTCGGTGATGTAGACGTCGTGGCCGGGCAGCAGCCGCTCGACGGTGCCGCGCAGCAGCGTCGCGAAATGCCCCGACATCGGCGCGACGATCAGGATGCGCGGGTCGTTCCGCGCCGCGTCGCGGACAAAGCGCTTCAGCTGCCCGAACGGCTTGCGCAGCACGATCTCCTCGGTCACCGCCACCGTCTCGCCGTCGATGAGGCAGGTATCGAGCCCGAACCCGGGCTTGCCGCGCGCCTCGGTGGCGTGGGCGAAGACTTCGAGCGCGCGTGCCATCACCGCGGTCGTACCGATATACGAGATCGGATTGGCCGGGTTGAGCAGCCATTCGGAGGTCTGCTGCGACAGCGCCCCCGCGCCCGCCAGCCACGACCGCTGCATCTCATAGGTATTGTAGAGCATTCACTGTCCTCGACTTCCGCCCGACCCCCCGGCCGCCACGTCCTGCTGTGCCACAACGCACGTGCAGCACAAAGGTCTATCACGTCGCGACGGTGGACAGATTGAGTGCCGCTCGAATGGCTGGTAGAGGCGCGCATGGCCGCACCTTCCGCATTCGACGCCCCGCCGTCCCGCAAGCTGTCCAACCTGGCGCTGCTGTGGCGGTTCGTGAAGAACTACCCCAGCCACCTCGCCTTCGCGCTGCTGGCGCTGGTGATCGCGGCGGCGGCGACCATCGCCATTCCGCAGGGCTTCAAGTCGATCGTCGACCACGGTTTCCGCGCCGGCAGCGACCCGGCCGACATCGCCCCCTATTTCTGGACGCTGCTGGGCATTGTCGGCGTCATGGGTGCAGCGACCGCGGTGCGCTTCTATTTCGTCAGCTGGATCGGCGAGCGCGTCGTCGCCGACCTGCGCCGCGCCGTCCACGCCCACCTGCTGACCCTCGACCCGGCCTTCTTCGAGGAGAACCGGCCGTCCGAGATCGCCTCGCGGCTGACCAGCGACACCGCGGTTATCGAGCAGGTCGTATCGACCAGCGCGTCGGTGGCGCTTCGCAACTTTTTCATGGGGTTGGGCGGCATCGCTTACATGGCATTTCAGAGCTACAAGCTGACCGGCCTGATGCTGCTGGTCATCCCGATGACCATCCTGCCGATCGTGCTGCTCGGCCGCCGGGTGCGGGCGATGTCGCGGACCAGCCAGGACCGCATCGCCAATGTCGGCTCGATCGTCGCCGAGGTGCTCGGCGCGATCAAGGTGGTGCAGGCCTTCACCCAGGAGCCGCGCGAGGCGGCCCGCTTCGGCGCTGCGGTCGAGGATGCCTTCGCCGCCGCCAAGCGCCGCATCCTGATCCGCGCCGCAATGACTGCCATAGTCATAACGTTGATCTTCGGGGCGATCACCTTCGTGTTGTGGGAGGGCGCCATCGACGTCATCGCCGGCACCATGACCGGTGGCACGATCACCGCCTTCGTGCTCGCCGCCGCCATCGTCGCGGGTGCGTTCGGCGCGCTGACCGAGGTGTACGGTGACTTCATGCGCGCCGCCGGGGCGTCGGGCCGGGTGCGCGAGCTGCTCGACGAAACGCCCGGCATTCGCGCGCCGGTCAATCCGGTCGCGCTGCCCGCCGCCGAGGGCCGGCTCAGCCTCGACCACGTCACCTTCCGCTATCCGACCAAGCCCGATGCGCCGGCGCTGATCGACTTCAGCCTCGACGTGAAGCCGGGCGAGACGGTCGCCGTCGTCGGGCCGTCGGGGGCGGGCAAGTCGACGCTGTTCGCCTTGGTGCAGCGCTTCTACGATCCGCAGGCGGGCGTCATCCGCATCGACGGCGTCGCGCTTCCGCAAGCCGACCCGCGCGCCATCCGCGGCCGTATCGCGGTGGTGCCGCAGGAGACGATCGTGTTCGCCACCTCGGCCTATGAGAACATCCTCTATGGCCGCCCCGACGCGACCGAGGCCGAGGTCTGGGCCGCCGCCGAGGCTGCCAATGCCGCGGAATTCCTGCGGGCGCTACCGGAAGGCATCCACACGTTCCTCGGCGAGGCGGGATCGCGCCTGTCGGGCGGTCAGCGCCAGCGGCTGGCGATCGCGCGGGCCGTGCTGCGCGACGCGCCGATCCTGCTGCTCGACGAGGCGACCTCCTCGCTCGATGCGGAGTCCGAGCAACTGGTCCAGCGCGCGCTCGAGCGGTTGATGCAGGGCCGAACGACGCTGGTCATCGCCCACCGCTTTGCGACGGTGCGCGGTGCCGACCGGATCGTCGTGATGGAGGATGGCCGCATTGTCGCCGAAGGCACGCACGACACGCTGTACCGGGCCGGTGGCCTGTACGCACGGCTGGCACGGCTGCAGTTCGAGGAAGCGGCCTAAAGCACGACGCCCGGACCGGGCAGCTCGCAGGTGAAGCTGGTGGCACGCTGGCTGGTCTGGTGCGGAATGACGCGGACGATCTTGCCGTACTGGCGGCAATGCGTCTCGGCGAGCACGAAGCCCTGCTGCAGGCCGAGCAGTTCGCGCTGCCGGTCGATGACCCCCCCCGCCTCGGTGCCATACAGCAGGCGCGGCGCGCAGCCGGTCAACAGGAGGACGGCGATGAGAAAGCGCATGGCGGTGTCTTTACGCCAAGAGAAAGCCCGGGCAAAGCCGGGGCCGTCGTCGAACCGGTTAAACGGCGTGCCCGCTCCCCCGACCGGCCTGGCGCGAGTCCGACGCTAAGCCGGGAAACGCAAGAATGCGGTAAACGGCTTAGCCTCGACCGCGCGGCGGCTAGTTCGCGTAAGCTTCGTTACCGACAAAGCCCATCTTGGTGACGCCGGCCTGCTGCGCCGTTGCCATCACCGTATCGACGACCTCGTAGCGCGCCAGCGCCTCGGGGTGGAGCCGCAGCTCAGGCTCATCAGGCAGCGCGACCGCCTGTTTCAGGTAAGAGTTGAGGGTCGGGATATCGACCTCGGTCTTGTTCCAGTAGACGTTGCCGAGGAAATCGATATCGATCTGGTTGAACACCGGGTCGACCTTCTGCGGCAGCGGGTTGGGCGGCGGCAGGTCGAGCTTGACCGCGTGCGTCTGCACCGGGATCGTGATGATGAACATGATCAGCAGCACCAGCATGACGTCGATCAACGGCGTCGTGTTGATGTCCATCACCGGTTCGCCTTCGGCTTTCGCCGCAGCCATTGCCATTCGTAATCACTCCTCAAACCGCCGAGCCGGCACTGCCGGCCCGGCGTAACGCGCTATCTTGCCTGGGCCGCGATATCGGCCACGTTAGGCTCCGAGATGAAGCCGATCTTCAGGAAGCCGGCACGCTGCATGGTGAAAATCACCCCGCCGACGCACCGGTATTCCATGTCCTTGTCGCCGCGGATATGGACTTCGGGCAGCTCGATCTTGCCGCCCCGGGCTTCCTGCCGAGCGATCTCGGCCTTCAGCGCCGCAACACCGCGGTCCAGCAGTTCCTGCTTCGATTCGACCTTCTGCTGGCCCCAGTAGGTCTCGCAGCTGTTCGTCACCGTCAACAGGACGTTCTCCGGCTTTGTTTCAGTCGGGATGTTGGTGACTGTCGGCAGCTTGACCGGTACCGTCTGCAACGTCGCGGGAATCGTGATCAGAAAGATGATAAGCAGCACCAGCATGACGTCGACGAGCGGCGTCGTGTTGATGTCCGCGATCGGCGGCTCGCTGCCGTCTTCTTCCGGCGAACCGAACATCATCGCCATTGGCGGATTTCCTTAATCAGCACCGGGCCTCAGAGTGCCGACGGCTTGGTGCCGGCGGTGGTGATCGGCTGGCCGATGCGCGAACCCGACACCAAGGTGCCGTGTACATCGGCGGCAAAGTCGCCCAGCCGCTCGCCGACTTCCTTGTTGCGGCGGATCAGCCAGTTGTAGCCGAGCACCGCAGGCACCGCGACGGCCAGACCGATGGCGGTCATGATCAGCGCTTCGCCGACCGGGCCGGCAACCTTGTCGATCGAGGCCTGGCCTGACTGGCCGATGGCGATCAGCGCCGAGTAGATGCCGATGACGGTGCCGAACAGGCCGACGAAGGGCGACGTCGAGCCCACCGAGGCGAGGAAGGCGAGGCCGCCCTGCAGCTTCGACTGCACCGCGGCGTTCGAGCGGTTCAGCGCCATCGTTACCCACTCGTGCTGGTCGATCTTCTCGGTGAGGTTGCCCTCATGATGATCGGACGCGCGCAGACCGTCGTCGATGATCTGGCGGAAGGCCGAATTCTTGTCGAGTTTCTTGGCACCTTCGGCGAGGCTCGCCGAAGCCCAGAACTTCTTCTCAAGGCTCTTGGCATCGTTCAGCACCTTACGCTGGTCGATGTACTTCACGATGATGATGTACCACGACACCAGCGACATGATCGCCAGAATCAGGACCACGCCCCAGGTCAGCGGGCCACCCTGCTGCAGCGCGGGGATCAGGCCAAATTTGTTTTCTTCCATCGTGTTTTCCTTACGAAACCAAAGAATATCTGGGGTTGATGTTAACGCTTGGTGATCTGCCAGCGGATGCGCTTCGTCAGCGTCGAGCTGACCGGCGTGCCGGCTTGCAGCGCCGGCTTGAAGCGCCAGCGGGTCTGCGCGATCTTGCAGGTTCGTTCGTCCAGCTTCGGGAAGTTGCTCGATGTACCGACCGTGCAGTTCTCGACGCGGCCGCTGACACCGATCGTGACCGTGACCGTCGTCACCCCCTCTTCCTCCGCGCGCAGCGATGACGGCGGATAATCGTCTTCGCTGACTTCAAAGATGCGCGAGTTTGCGGGCTGCGCCGCCGTCGTCGGCCCGGCAGGCGGTGCCGGGGCGGGTGGCGCGGGCGGTGCGGGCGGGTTAAACACCGGCGGCGGCGGCGCCGGATTGACCGACTGGGTCGTGATGACCGCCGGCGCCGGCTCGCTGGCGATCGAAACCACCGGCGGCGGCACGTAGGGCGGGATATCCTGCTCCTTCGGCGGCGGCGGCGGCGGCTCTTCGGGCGGCGGCGCATCCTCCTTGACCTGCACCGCTTCGATCGGCGCGATGATCTTCTTGATGATATCCGGGCGATACAGCGCCAGCAGAGCGAAAACACCGACGTGCGCAAGCGCGACGATAGTCAGCGCCGTGGCCCGGCTGCCGTTCATTCCTTGATCCGCATAAGCCATAGGCTGTGCGACACTCCCTCCAAAACGACCCTTGCCCGCCGATATTCCGGCTAGGCGTGCCCGACCCCTCGGACACTTGATGCTTCGACAACGTAACGTGAGCGCAATCGTTGCGCCCACCCGTATGGACGATGTGTTAGCGTCGGTGTCACGCAGCCGCAACCGCTTTGTCGGCGGCGACTCCCGCCCTGGAGACGAACCATGACGTTTCAACTTCTTGCTGCCGCCCTGCTCGCGGCCGCCGCTCCGGTCGCCGCAGCGACTTATGCCGATCTCGCGGCCCTGTCGCTGGGCAGCCCGGTGATCGTGCGCGCCACCATCGCCAAGGCCGAACGGCTGGATGCGAAAGACGCACCGGATATCGCGCCGGGTACGGTGCGGCTGCTCGTTCGCGTCCGCGTCACGGCCGCGCTCCTCGCCCCCGATGCGGTACCGGCCGAGCTCGAGTATCTCTACGAGACGCGGCTCGACCAGAGGGGCAAGCCGCCGAAACTGAAGGACGTTCCGGTGTTGCTGTTTCTGCGCCCCGGCGACCGACCGGGCCAGTATGCGCTGACCGGCGCGCGCGCGCAGTTGGCGGACGACGCCGTCACCGAGGCAACGGTGCGCGGCGTGCTCGCCGAGGCCCGCGCCGGCGTACCGGTCATCACCGGCGTCGCCTCGGCCTTCCGCGTCCCCGGCAGCGTGCCCGGCGAGGCGGAAAGCCAGTTCTTCCTGTCGACCGCCCGCGGCCGCCCGATCTCCTTGGTCGTGCTCAGCCGGCCGGGCCAGGAGCGGCTGGTCAGCCTGGCGCTTGGCGACGTCATCGACGAGGCGGCGGCGGGGGTAAAGCCGCGCACCCTGCTATGGTACCGGCTTGCCTGTTTCCTGCCGCGCGCGCTTCCCGCCGGCGTCGGCGACGACCGCGCCGGTCTCGAAGACGACTGGAGCTTCGTCATCGCCAGCCTGGGGCCGTGCGAGCGGACGCTCTAGAAGGACGAGAGCTCGACCCCAACCGCGGCGCAGTCGGGATAGATGTCGGGCTTGCGGGTCGAGACGCGCAGAGCGGTAACGCCACGACGCGCCGCGATCAGGTCGTAGATGCCGCGCACCACCGTCTCCTGCAGGTTGAAGCGGCGGTCCGCGACCAGCGCCAGGATCGCGGTTCGCAGCCGGTCGTAGTCCCACGCCTGATCGACGCTGTCGCTAGTCGGGAAGCGCGCCTCGTCCAGCCAGACCTCGACATTGACGCGCAGGCGCTGCGGCGTGCCGATCTCGAATTCGTGGAAGCCGATGTCGACGGGCAGGTCGAAGTCCTCGAGCAGGATCTTGCGGCTCCGCGGCATCAGCGTCGCCGGGACGAGGCCGTCGAGGCGTATCGGTTCGTTCATTCATTCACCATGTAAGCGACGTCGCGGGCCAGGCCGAGCAAACGCTGCCCGCCGTCGATCGTGATCGTCTGGGCGTTAAGGGTCGGCGTCGCGACAATGAAGCGCAGTGCCGAAACGAGCTCGGCGACCTCGACACCGCGCTGCAGTGGGTTGAGCGTGTGCACCGCGTCCCAATTTTCGCGGCTCTTGGGACCGCTGACCAGGGTTACCGCGGGGGCGATCGCGTTGACCCGCAGCTTCGGCGCAAAGGCGCGGGCGGCAAGTTCGGTGACGCCCGCCAGGCCGACCTTAGAAACGGTATAGGTAAAATAATCCGGGTTGAGCGCCGCCAGCTTGGCATCGAGAATGTTGACGACGCAGGCGGTCTCGCCGTCCGGCACCGCGGCGGCGAAGGCGCGGATCAGCAGCGTCGGCGCGCGCAGGTTGATCGCCATGTGAGCATCCCAGGCATCGAGGCTGAAATCATCGAAATGATCGTCTTCGAAGCGCGAGGCGCTGTTGACCAGCAAGCCGAGCGGATGCGTCGCGGCCGCGACGATCGCTGTTGCGGCGGCCGGATCGGCAAGATCGGCCTGCACCACGGTCGCATTGCCAACTTCCGCCGCCAGCGCGTCGGCCTCGGTGCGGGACGCATGGCAGTGAATGACGATGTGCCAGCCGTCCTCGGCGAGCGCGCGCACGAAGGCCGCGCCGATACGCTTCGCTCCCCCGGTGACGATCGCGGTCTGCATGGGCGGCGGCGTAGCGGCGCGCCCGCGTCCCGGCAAGCTGCCCGAATTTTGGGCAGGCAAGCCGTCACGCGATTGTCACGCAGGGCCGTCCCGCATCGTCCGCCCGCCGCCCACGCGCTTATCCACATGTCGCGTGGATAAGCCGGTTGAGACGGACCCTGCCCGCGCCTAACTTGGCAAGGCGATGGCGCAACCCCCGATCAGTGACCGGTTTTCGGAAGAATCAGCGACGTTCAGCGTCCGCGGCAGCGACAAGCCCGACCTCGAAACGGGGGTCGCCGCTATCCGCAACGTGCTGAAAACCCTGCCGCAGCGGCCGGGCGTGTATCGTATGACCGATACTGCAGGCGCAGTGCTTTATGTTGGCAAGGCGCGCAGTCTGCGGGCCCGCGTCACCAACTACACGCAGGTCACCCGCCTGCCCCGCCGGCTGCAGCGTATGGTCGCCCAGACCCGCGGCATGACCATCGTCACGACCAATTCGGAATCCGAGGCGCTGCTGCTCGAAGCGCAGCTGATCAAGCGCTTTCGCCCGGCCTATAATGTCCTCCTCCGCGACGATAAGTCCTTCCCGTTCATCTTCCTGCGCGAGGACCACGGCTTCCCGCGCATCTCGAAGCATCGCGGCGCGCGCGCTGGCAAAGGGGTGTTCTACGGGCCGTTCGCCAGCGCCGGGGCGGTCAACGTCACCCTCAATGCGCTGCAAAAGGTGTTCCTGCTGCGCTCCTGCTCGGACAGCTTCTTCGCCAATCGCTCGCGGCCGTGTCTGCTGCACCAGATCCGGCGCTGCTCCGCGCCGTGCGTCGGTCGGATCGGCGAAGCGGACTATGGCGAGCTGGTCGAGGACGCGAAGGCTTTCCTGTCGGGGAAAAGCCAGGAGACGCAGCGCAAGCTCGGCACCGCGATGGAGACGGCGGCGACAGCGATGGACTTCGAGCTGGCGGCGGTGTTCCGCGACCGGTTGCGGGCACTGACCTTCATACAGGGCAGCCAGGCGATCAACGCCGGCGATGACGCCAAGGACGCCGACATCGTTGCGCTCGCCGCCCACGCCGGCGTCATGTGCATCCAGATGTTCTTCATCCGCGGCGGCCAGAACTGGGGCCACCGCAGCTTTTTCCCGGCGCACACCCAGGACGTGCCCGAGGACGAGGTTCTGACCAGCTTCCTGGCGCAATTCTACGAGGACGTGCCGGCGCCCCGCGAGATCATGATCGACCGTACGCTGGCCGAGATGGACCTGGTCGCCGATGCGCTGTCGGAGCGGGCCGGCAAGCGCGTCGCCCTGCGCCATGCCCAGCGCGGGCCGGGCCGGCAGCTGGTCGCTCAGGCCAAGCGCAATGCCGAGGAAGCGCTGGAGCGACGGCTCGCCGAGGCGACCACGCAGGGTGCGCTGATGCGCGAACTCGCCGAACTCTTCGAGCTCGCCGAGACACCGGCGCGCATCGAGGTCTACGACAACAGCCACATCATGGGCACCAACGCACTCGGCGCGATGATCGTCGCCGGACCCGAGGGCTTCCGCAAGAACCAGTACCGCAAGTTCAACATGAACGATGCCAGCATCACGCCCGGCGACGATTTCGCGATGATGAAGGCGATGCTGGCGCGCCGCTTCGCCCGCCTGGAGCACGAGGACCCCGACAAGACCGGAGGCGAATGGCCCGACCTGCTGCTGATCGACGGCGGCAAGGGACAGTTGTCGGCGGTGCTGGAGGTGATGGGCGAGCTCGGCGCGCACAATATCTGCGTCGTCGGCGTTTCGAAGGGGCCGGACCGTAACGCCGGGCGGGAGACCTTCCACCTCCCGTCGGGGCGCGAACTGACCCTGCCGCCCAATGCGCCGGTGCTGTTCTTCCTGCAGCGGCTGCGCGACGAGGCGCACCGCTTCGCCATCGGTGCACACCGCGCCAAGCGGTCGAAGGCGATCGTCGCTAACCCGCTCGACGACGTCCCCGGCATCGGCCCGGCGCGCAAGCGCGCCCTGCTGATGCATTTCGGCACGTCGCGGGCGGTGCGCGGTGCGACGCTGGAAGACCTCGAATGCGCGCCGGGCATCAGCAAGGGCATGGCGGCCAGCATCCACGGCCACTTCCACCCGCGGGGCTAAGCTATCGGCGGAACGTCCCGCCCACGGTCCCCGTTTCGGTTGCTCGATCCACCGCAAAGGCAATCGTCATGAAGATCCTGCTCGTCCTGACCTCGCACGACCAGCTCGGCGACACTGGGGAAAAGACCGGCTTCTGGCTCGAGGAGCTGGCCGCGCCTTATTATGTCTTCAAGGACGCCGGGGCCGAGTTGACGCTCGCTTCGCCAAAAGGCGGTCAGCCGCCGCTCGACCCGCGCAGCGACGCCGCAGACGCGCAGACCGATGCCACCAGGCGGTTTAAGGCGGATAGCGAGGCGAACGCCGCGCTGGCCAGCACGCATCGGCTGGCCGATGTCCGTGCCGGGGATTTTGATGCCGTCTTTTATCCGGGGGGCCACGGCCCGCTATGGGATCTGGCCAGCGATCCGCTGTCGGCGCGAATGATCGAGACGGCCCTGGCCGCCAACAAGCCGGTTGCGCTGGTTTGCCACGCCCCCGGCGTGCTGCGCGATGTCCACGCCGCCGATGGCGGACCGCTCGTCAAGGGCCGCCGGGTGACCGGTTTCACCAATGGCGAGGAGAGGGCGGCGGGGCTGACCGAAGTCGTGCCGTTCCTGGTCGAGGACATGCTCGAGGCCAAGGGCGGCGCCTATTCGAAGACCGCTGACTTCGGGGTCCATGTCGTCAAGGACGGCTTGCTGATCACCGGGCAGAACCCGGCCTCGTCGGCGGCGGCGGCGCGCGAGTTGATTGCCGCGATCGGGTGACGCGAAGGGCGTGACCAGCGGCGATTCTCTGCTAGCCTTGGCCGTCGCGACGACGTCCGGAGAGGCTATGACCATCACGCTCTACACCGCCGCCACCCCGAACGGGTACAAGGTCTCGGTCGCGCTGGAGGAGATGGGACTGACTTACGAGGTGCGGAAGCTCAACCTGATGAAGGGCGAGCAGAAGCAGCAGTGGTTCCTCGACCTCTGCCCGAACGGGCGCGTGCCCGCACTCGCTGACGATGGCTTCGCAGTGTTCGAGAGCGGTGCGATCCTCGTTTATCTCGCCGAAAAGACCGGGCAGCTGATGCCGGCGGACGCACACGGCCGCAGCAAAGTGATGCAGTGGCTGATGTTCCAGATGGGCGGCGTCGGCCCGATGATGGGCCAGGCCAACGTCTTCTACCGCTACTTCCCGGAGAAGATTCCGGCCGCCATCGCGCGCTACCAGGGCGAGTGCCGGCGGCTATTCGGCGTGCTCGATACCCAGCTCGGCAAGACCGAGTATCTGGCGGGCGACTACAGCATCGCCGACATTGCCAACTGGTGCTGGACCCGCACCGCCAGCTGGTCGGGGGTCGATGTCGAAGGCCTGCCCAACCTCGCCCGCTGGCACGCCGTCATCGCCGCGCGGCCCGCTGCACAGCGCGGGGTCTTGGTCCCCGAGGACGCCGGCGCGCGCATGAAGGACGGCGACGCCGCCAAGCAGTTCGCCGACCAGGCCCGAGGCATCGTCGAGTTGGGCAAGCCGGCCGCCTGATGTGGATCGCGGTCGCCGTTATCGTCATTCTGGTCGTACTGTTCGCCAACCGGCGACCACGCAGCGGTACGACGCGCGATGGCGGTTATGACAGTGGTTATATCCCCGTACCCTACGAGACAGGCGGCTGGGACGGCAGCGACGTCGCCACGACAACCGACGATTTTACCCCCGGCGGCGGCGATTTCGGTGGCGGCGGCGCCAGCGGCGACTGGTCAGACCCCGTCGCGAACGATTCGGGCGGCGGCGATTCCGGCGATGACGGCGGTGGTGATGGCGGCGGCGGCGACTGATCTTGACTTGCGGTCCGGTGGCGCGCCAATCCCCGCGCGGCCATGAACCCCGCCCTCATCGACACCGCCCGCGCCACGCACGAGGCTCGCGCCGCTGCCCAATATGCCCGGCTGCGGCGGATCATCGGCGTAATCAGCGCCGCGGTGCTGCTCGCACTGGGTCTTCGCAGCTTCGTCCTCGAGCCGTTCAATATTCCCTCGGAATCGATGGTTCCAACGCTGCGGGTCGGGGATTATCTGTTCGTCGCGAAATGGCCGTACGGATACAGTCGCTTCAGCGTGCCGCTCGGCTTGCCGCTGCTTGATGGCCGCATTGGCGGCGGCGTCCCCGAACGTGGTGAAGTGGTGGTGTTCAAGAGTCCTGCTGACAATCGCACCGACTTTATCAAGCGCGTCGCCGGGGTGCCCGGCGACCGTGTCCGCATGGTCGGAGGCGTAGTCGAGATCAATGGTGCGCGGGTCGCCAAGCGTGCCGTGGGCGGCGGCCGCTTCGTCGAGACGCTGGGCGACCGTGACTATGCCGTGCTCGACCAGATCGCCGGCGGTCTGCGCGACGACACCGCGCTCGTCACGGTCCCCGCCGGCCAGTATTTCATGCTTGGCGACAACCGCGATGACAGCGCCGACAGCCGGTTGAGCATCGCCGAGGGCGGCGTCGGCCTGGTGCCGTCAGCCAATTTGGTCGGTCGCGCGACGGTCATTTTCTTCTCGCTCGACGGCAGCCGGCGGCGCGGCGATCCGTTTGGCTGGTTGCGCTCGATTCGCTTCGACCGCATCGGCATGCGGCTGTGAGCGAAGACCTGACGGGCTGGGCGCAGGCGACGCTGGGCCACCGTTTCGGCGACCCTGCGCTGCTGCACCGCGCCATGACCCACCCCAGCGCCGGTTCACCCAATTACCAGCGGCTGGAATTTCTCGGCGACCGGGTGCTCGGCTGCGTCATCGCGGCGTGGCTTTACGACGACCTCGACGAACCCGAGGGCAAGCTGACGGCGCGCTTTCATACCCTCGTCGATGCCCCCAGCTGTGCCCGTGTCGCCACCGCCCTCGGCGTGCCCGAGCGGCTGATCATGGACCGCGCCACCCGCGCCGCGCACGTCGCACGCTCGGTGAACGTGCTCGGCGACGTGGCGGAGGCGCTGATTGCGGCGATCTACCTCGATGCCGGCTGGGCGACGGCGGAGGCCTTCGTTCGCCGCGCCTGGGCCCCGCTGATCGACACCAGCGTTGCAGCGCCGGAAAACCCGAAGTCGCGCCTGCAGGAATGGGCGGCGGCAAAGCGGCTCGGCACCCCGGACTATCAGATAACGTGGAAGGAGGGCCCCGACCACAAGCCGCAATTCCGCGTTGCCGTGACGCTGCGCGGCCACGACGCGGTCGAGGGTAGCGGCGCCTCCAAACAGGAGGCCGAGAAGGCCGCCGCGCTCGCCATGCTCGAAAGGATCGCACCATGACACGCGCTGTCGAGGTCGCGCCGAAGGGCGCTTCCCGCGCCGGAACCGTCGCGGTCGTTGGCGCACCCAACGCCGGCAAATCGACACTGGTCAACCAGATCGTCGGCCAGAAGGTCGCGATCGTCTCGGCCAAGGTGCAGACGACGCGCACCCGCCTGATGGGCATCGCGGTGGAAGGGGACACGCAGCTGCTGCTGGTCGACACGCCGGGCATCTTCGCGCCGCGTCGCCGCCTCGACCGGGCCATGGTCCGCGCCGCGTGGGAAGGCGCCGCCGACGCCGACCTGATCGCCTGCATCGTCGACGCAAAATCGGGCCTGAAGGCCGATAGCCTCGCCGTCATCGAGGCGCTGGCCAACCGGCCTGAACCCAAATGGCTGATCCTCAACAAGGTCGATATTGCCAAGAAGCCGCGCCTGCTCGACCTTGCGGCGCAAGCCGGGGCCGCCTGCCCGTTTGCCGAGACTTATTTCATCAGCGCCGAAACCGGCGACGGCGTGCCGGAGCTGAAGGCCGCGATGGCGGCCGCGATGCCGGCGGGCGCATGGCTGTTCCCCGCTGATCAGCTGAGCGACGCCACCACCCGCATCATGGCGGCCGAACTGACCCGCGAGGCGATCTATCGCCACCTCCACGCCGAGCTGCCCTACGCCTCGACCGTCGAGACCGAGAAATGGGAAGAGCGCAAGGACGGCAGCGTCGCCATCCACCAGCAGATCTTCGTCGAGCGCGATACCCAGCGCGCCATCGTGCTGGGCAAGGGCGGCGCGATGCTCAAGACCATCGGCATGGAGGCCCGTGCGGCGATCGGCGAGCTGACCGGCGGCAAGGTCCACCTGTTCCTGCACGTCAAGGTCAAGGCCGACTGGGGCGACGACCGCGAGGTCTATCGGGGGCTTGGGCTCGATTTCGTCGACTGATGAACCTTAGCGCCACCGCCCTCGTGCTGACCGCGCTGCCGCACGGCGAGCATGGCGCGGTGGTGCGGTTACTGACCCCTGCCGCCGGCGTGCAAGCGGGCTACGTCCGGGGCGGGCGGTCACGGAAGCTGCGCCCGGTGCTGCAGCCGGGCAATGTCGTCACGGTTGAGCTGCGGTCGCGGGTGGATACGCAGCTGGCGGCGGTAACGGTCGAGCTGGTCACGTCGCGCGCGGCACTCGCCTTCGACCGCACGCACGCTGTGGCGACCGAATGGCTGGCGACGCTGACCGCTGCGACGCTTGGCGAAGGGCAGGCCTATCCGCGCCTGCATGCCGCGCTCGACGCGCTGTTTGCGGCGATGGCGGCGGGGACCGGGGCAATGGCGGCGGCGGCGGGCGTCGCGCGCTACGAACTGCTGCTGCTCGGCGAGCTCGGCTTCGGTCTCGACCTCGACAGCTGCGCGGCGACCGGCAGCCGCGACGACCTTGTCTACATCTCGCCGCGATCGGCGCAGGCGGTCAGCGCCATCGCGGGCGAACCCTACGCCGCGAAACTTCTGCCGCTGCCCACGCTGCTGCGTGACACCGCCGCCCCGGTGGCCGCGGCGGACGTACTGGCAGCGCTGACCACGACCGGCTGGTTCGTCGAGCGCGAACTGCTGACCGGGACGGCGGCGGCGCTCCGCCCGGCCCGCGCCCGGCTCGTCGAAATCGTCCGCGCGGCGGGGGTTGCGGCTTTGCCGATTTAGCGAGCAGCCCGAAGTTCTAGTCAGGGGCGGCGGCGGGGTGCTACCCCCGCCGCCATGCCCGATCAGACCGACCGCATCCTCGACACGCCATTCGCCGACGCGCTCAGCGACCGCTATCTCGTCTATGCGCTGTCGACGATCACGGCGCGGTCCCTGCCCGATGTCCGGGACGGGTTGAAGCCGGTCCACCGCCGCCTGTTGTGGGCGATGCGGCTGCTGAAGATGGAGCCGGACGGCACGGTGCGGAACGGCACCGCGTTCAAGAAGTGCGCGCGCGTCGTCGGCGACGTGATGGGCAAGTATCACCCGCACGGCGACCAATCGATCTATGATGCGATGGTCCGGCTCGCGCAGGAATTCTCGCTGCGCTACCCGCTGGTCGACGGCCAGGGCAATTTCGGCAACATCGACGGCGATAACCCCGCCGCGATGCGCTACACCGAGGCGCGGCTGACCAACGCCGCGGCCGAGCTGATGGACGGGCTCGACGAGGCCTGTGTCCCTTTCCGCGACACCTATAACGGCGAGGAGGAGGAGCCCGAGGTCTTCCCCGCCGCCTTCCCGAACCTGCTCGCCAACGGCGCCGCCGGCATCGCAGTCGGCATGGCGACGAGCATCCCACCGCACAACGTCGCGGAAATCTGCGACGCCGCGACGCTGCTGCTGGCCGACAGCGAAACGCCGCTCGACAGCCTGCTCGACGTTTTCGCCGGTCCCGACTTCCCGACGGGCGGGGTCATGGTCGAGCCCAAGGCGGCGATCCGCGAGGCCTATGCGACCGGACGCGGCAGCTTCCGCCTGCGCGCCCGCTGGTCGGTCGAGGACCAGGGCCGCGGCACCTGGACCATCGTCGTCACCGAAATTCCCTACCAAGTCGTCAAAGGCAAGCTGATCGAGGACATCGCGGCGCTGATCAACGACCGCAAGCTGCCGATCCTCGCCGACGTCCGCGACGAGTCCGATGCGCAGGTCCGCCTGATCCTCGAGCCGCGCAGCCGCAACGTCGAGCCTGCCGTGCTGATGGAAAGCCTGTTCAAGCTGACCGACCTCGAGACGCGGTTCCCGCTAAACCTCAACGTCCTCGACAAGAACCGGCGGCCGGGCGTGATGGGCCTCACCGGCGTGCTACGCGCCTGGCTCGACCATCAGCTCGACGTGCTGGTCAAGCGCACCGAGTTCCGCCTCGGCAAGATCGACGACCGGCTGGAAATCCTCGCGGGGCTGCTCAAGGCCTATCTCAACATCGACGAGGTGATCCGCATCATCCGCGAGTACGACGACGCCAAGGCCGAGCTGATCGCCCGCTACGAGCTGACCGACCGGCAGGCGGAGGCGATCCTCAACATGCGGCTGCGCAGCTTGCGCAAGCTCGAGGAGATCGAGATCACCAAGGAGAACAAGGCGCTGACCGCCGAAGCGAAGGCGGCGCGCGACCTGCTGCGCTCGCCCGAGCAGTTGCGCGCCCGCATCACCGTCGACATCGCGACGCTGCGCGCCCGCTACGCGCCCGAGACCGCGCTCGGTCGCCGCCGCACGACCATCGCCGACGCGCCCGCCGTCACCATCATCCCGCTCGAGGCGATGATCGACAAGGAGCCGGTCACCGTCATCGTCTCCGAAAAGGGCTGGATCCGTGCGATGAAGGGCCATGCCGACCTCGCCGGGGCTGAGGCGCTCAAATTCAAGGAGGGCGACGGTGCTGCCTACGCGCTCCATGCCCAGACCACCGACAAAATCGTGATCGCCGCCGCGAACGGGCGCTTCTACACGCTCGGTGCCGACCGGCTACCCGGCGGGCGTGGCTTCGGCGAACCACTGAAACTGATGATCGACATGGACAGCGAGATGGTAAGCGTGTTCGCCCATGCACCGGGCGCGAAGTGGCTGCTCGCCGCCGACGACGGGCGCGGGTTTATCGTGGCGGGCGACGATTTGCTCGCCGAGACCCGCAAGGGCCGTGCGGTGATGACTCCGCGGACTGGTGCGCTTCTCAAGCTGATCCGCCGCATCGCCGACACCGACGACGCGCTGGCGCTGGTCGGCGACAACCGCAAGTTGCTGGTGACCGCGCTGGAGCCGGTGCCCGTCATGGCCCGCGGTCAGGGCGTCGCATTGCAAAAATACAAGGACGGCGGGTTGTCGGACGCGCTGCCGTTCCACCGCGCCGACGGCCTCAGCTGGACGATGGGCGGCGCGGGCAACCGCACGCGCTCCGAAACCGACCTCGTGCCTTGGGAAGGTGCGCGCGGCGGAACGGGGCGGCTGCCACCGCAGGGGTTCCCGCGGGACAACAAGTTCGGCTGACGTTCAGTTCTGGCAAGCCAGCTGGCCCTGAACGACGCCGCACTGCGCCTGGCGACCGCCCCGGTTGAATCGGACCAACGGCGCCCCGCTTGACGCGGCCGCAGCGACCTCGGCCGACGTCCTGACCGGGCGGCCGCCGACCGCCTCGATCAGGTCACCGGGCTTGAGAAAGCCATAGCGCGCCGCCAGCGATGCCCCGGCAATCTCGGTGACCACGACACCCTTCTCGGGCAGGCCGGAGCCGACCTCCTGCGCGAACGCCGGCGACAAATTGCCGACGGTGACACCGGTAAGCAGGTTGTTGCCGCCGATCCTGGTCAACGCGCGCGGCGGGGTCTCGGGCGGCGCGGCGAGCGTCATCGCGACGGTCAGCCGCTCGGCACCGCGCCGCAGGTCGACCTCGACCTGTTTGCCGACGCCCTGCACGGCGATGCGGTAGCGGAGCTGCGCCGGATCGACGATCTCCTTGCCGTCGACGGCAAACAGGACGTCGCCGGCCTTCACGCCGGCCGCCGCCGCGGGCGACCCCGGGGTCACGCCAGTCACCAGCACGCCGCCCGGCCGGTCGAGGCCGAGTTGCGTCGCCGTCGCAGTGGTCAGCGCCTCGCCTTCCGCACCGATCCAGCCGGTGACTAGCTTGCCGGTCTTGGCCCCGCCGATGAAGACCCGCACCATATTGGCGGGGATCGCGAAACCGACCCCGGTCGAGCCGCCGGACGGCGACGCGATCGCGGTGTTGATGCCGAGCAACTTGCCCTGCATGTCGAGCAGCGCGCCGCCCGAGTTGCCCGGATTAATGGCGGCGTCGGTCTGCAGGTAATATTGGTAGTTGCTGACGCCCTGCCCGGTCCGCGCCGTCGCCGAGACGATGCCGTGCGTCACCGTCTGCCCGACCCCGAACGGATCGCCGATGGCCAGCACGACGTCGCCGACCTCGGCCCGGTCGCTGTCGCCCAGCGGCACCGTCGGCAGGTTCGTCGCATCGATCCTGAGCAATGCGAGATCGAGCCGCGCATCGGCGAACACCAGCTTGGCCGGGTACTCGCGGCGGTCGGCGAGAGCGACCAGAATTTGGTCGGCGCCGTTCACGACGTGGTTGTTGGTGACGATGAGCCCGTCGCTGGCGACGATGACGCCCGATCCCAGCGATTGTTCGATCCGCGGCTGTGGCTGCCCGCCGTAGTAACGCTGGATCATATCCTGCATCGCCGACGCCCGGCTGCGGTTGATCTTCGCCGAATAGACGTTCACCACCGCGGGCGCAGCGCGCTTCACCACCGCGGAATAACTGAGCAGCAGCACTTTGGGGTCGAGCGGCACGAGGCGCGTCTCGGCCGGCAGCGACTGCGCCGCAGCACTGCCGCGCCCGGTCTCGGCATTAATGCCGAGCGCCAGCGCGACGCCCGCCGCCAACCCGCCGAAGCCCAGCGCCGCCGCCCCGATCCGTTGCCGCATGGCCTGTTCACTCCCGCCCGATGACGCCGCCCGCGATGTGGTATGCGGGCGCTTAAGGGTCAATGAATGGGAGCGAAACGATGCCAATGACGCTGTGGCACTGCGCCGATGCGCGGTCGTTCCGGGCCTTGTGGACGCTGGAGGAGATGGGGTTACCCTACGACCTCCGGGTGCTGCCGTTCCCGCCGCGGGCGCGCCAGCCGGATTATTTGGCCGAGAACCCGCTCGGCACCATACCTCTGCTTGTCGACGGCGACGCGCGGCTGACCGAATCGGTGGCCATCGCCCAGTATCTGTGCACGAAGCACGGGCCGTCGCCGCTGGCGGTGGGCGTCGACGAGCCCGACTATGGCGCGTGGCTCAACTGGCTGCACCACGGCGAGGCGACGCTGACCTTTCCGCAGACGATCGTGTTGCGCTACCGGATGTTCGAACCTGCCAAGGGTTTGCAGCAGGCAGCCGACGACTATGCCCACTGGTTCGCGCGGCGGACGATCCTGGCCGACGCGGCGCTTGCCGACGCCAAGTGGCTGTGCGCCGGGCGCTTCACCGCCGCCGACATTTCGGTCGGCTATGCACTGATGTTGGCCGCACACATCGGGTTGCTGGAGAGCGTGTCGCCACGGCTGCAGGACTATTGGGCGCGGCTGCAACTGCGCGACGGTTTTATACGGGCCAAGGCGGCGCAACAACGCTGACTTCGGCGAGGCGCAGCGGCCGGTAAAGGTGCGGGAACAAGACCCCGCCGCGCAACGGCTCCCAGCGCAAGTCGGCGGCGTCGACCGCGAGCAGCACGACCTCGGTCCCCGCGAACCATTTGGCGCATGTGCCCGCGACCTGGTCCGCCGCCGACAGGTGGATGAAGCCGTCGCGAAGGTCATCGGGTGAACCCGCGAACACGCCGTCGGTCTGAAACGCTACCCATTCGGCCGGGCGCAGCAGCTTGTAGACGAGGGCCATCCCGCTACCATGACGCAAAACGCCGGGGAGGCCCATGCATCCATCGACCCATGCCGCAGCGACGCCGAACGCGCCCGCCATCATCATGGCGAGCAGCGGTGCGACGATGACCTATGGCGAGCTCGACGCGCGCTCGAACCAGATCGCGCAGCTGCTCCGCGCCACCGGCCTTACGCGCGGCGACGTGATCGTTGTCTGGCTCGACAATTGCCTCGATTATCTGGCGATCTGCTGGGGGGCACAGCGGTCGGGGCTGGTGTTCGTCGCCATGTCGACCAAGCTGACATCGGACGAGGCGGCGTACATTGTCGCCGATTCCGGCGCGAAGGCGATTTTCGCGGGCGCCCGGTTCGCCGACCTGACTGCCGGACTCCCCGACACCGAGGGCCGCTTCGCGGTCGGCGGCGACATCCCCGGCTGGACGCGCTTCGAGGACGCCGCCGCGGCGCAGCCCGCGACCGGGATCGCCGATCCGTCGCCGGGCCGCGACATGCTCTACTCCAGCGGCACCACCGGCCGTCCCAAGGGCGTGCGCGGGCCGCTGCCGGAGGGCGCAATCGATGCGCCCGACGCGCTCCTCGGCCATGTTGCGGGCCTCTACGGCTTCGCGCCCGGCATGGTCTATCTGTCGCCGGCCCCGCTCTATCATGCCGCGCCGCTGCGCTATTGCATGGCGGCACAGCGCTTCGGCGCGACGGTGATCGTCATGGAGCGGTTCGACCCCGAGCAATACCTGGCACTGGTCGAGAAATACCATGTCACCCACAGTCAGCTGGTGCCGACGATGTTCGTGCGGATGCTCAAGCTGCCCGACGACGTCCGCGCCAGGTACGACCTGTCGAGCCTGAAGGTCGCGATCCATGCCGCCGCGCCCTGCCCGGTCGATGTCAAGCAGGCGATGCTCGACTGGTGGGGCGACACGATCTTCGAATATTACGCCTCGACCGAAGGCGGCGGCTTCACTGCCATCTCCCCGCAGGAATGGCGGGCGCGGCCGGGTTCGGTCGGCAGGTCGTTGCTCGGCGAAATCCGTGTCGTCGGTGACGACGACCAGCTGGTCGGCGCGGGCGAAACCGGGCGCATCTTCTTCGCGGGCGGCCCCGGCTTCAGCTACCACAACGATCCCGAGAAGACCGCCGCAACCCGCGGTGAGCACGGTGCCACCTTCGGCGACATCGGCCACGTCGATGCCGACGGCTATCTCTACCTGACCGACCGTGCCGCCTATATGATCATCAGCGGCGGCGTGAACATCTACCCGCAAGAGGCGGAAAACGTGCTGACGATGCACCCCGCTGTCGCCGACGTGGCGGTGTTCGGAGTGCCCGACGCCGAGATGGGCGAGACGGTCAAGGCGGTGGTCCAGCCGCGCGACCCCGCCGCCGCCGGGCCGGAGCTGGCCGCCGAACTGATCGCCTTCACCCGCACCCGCCTCAGCCACGTCAAATGCCCGACCTCGATCGACTTCCTCGACGAGCTGCCGCGGCACGACACCGGCAAGCTGTACAAGCGCCTGCTCCGCGACCGCTACTGGCCCGTCGCCTGAATGGCCAAGCACAGCCAGATCATCGGCCCGTCGACGAGCCTGCTCGGCATGGCGCTGGTCATCATCACCGGGCTGCACGTCAGCAGGGTCGCCGGGTCAACCTATGCCGACGAGATCGCCTGTGGCGCCGCCGTGGCGCTCAGCTTCAGCGCCTTTACCGCCTATCTCGCGGTACGCGCCGAACCGCGCGAAAGCCGCTTCAGCGATATCGCCGACAAGGCCTTTCTGATCGGCATGACCCTGCTGTTCGGCGCGGTCATGGTCTATGTCGCCGGTGACGCCTGAGGGAGAAAAACGCATGACCACCGAAGTGCTCGATTACCACGACGGTAATGCCGTGCTGAAGGGGCGCATCGCCCTGCCCGCCGGGTCCGCCAAAGCCTCCGGGATCGCGGTGTTCGCCGACATCGGCGGCATCGGCGAGCACAGTGTCTGGTATGCCGAGCGGCTGGCGGAACTCGGCTATGTCGCACTCGCCGCCGATACCTACGGCGATGGACTGACGCCCGATTTCCAGTCCGGCATGCCGATCCTGCTGGACTGGCGCGCGGACCCCGCCCGGCTGGCGAAGCGCGCCGCCGCGGCGCTTGCGGCGCTCGCCGCCCACCCCCGCTGCGACGGGCGCCTTGGGGCGATCGGCTTCTGTTTCGGCGGCTCTGTGGTGCTCGAACTCGCCCGCCACGGACATCCCGGCTATCTGGCCGGGGTCAGCTTCCACGGCGACGTGACGACGCCGCACCCGGCCAGCAAGCCGATCGAAACGAAGCTGCTCGTCCTCCACGGCGCCGAGGATCCGCTCGTGCCCGATGCGGCGCTGGTCGCCTTCCTGCACGAGATGGCGGGCGTCGGTGCCGACTGCCAGACCATCGCCTATACGGGCGCGGTCCACAGCTTCACAAATCGGCAAGCGGACGGGTCCATGATGGCCGGCATCAAGTACCACGAACCCACCGCGCGGCGGTCGTGGAACGCGATGGTCGCGCATTTCGCCGAGGTCTTCCGGTGAAGTTGCTGGCCGTACTGCTTCTGCTCTTGCCGGCCCCCGCGCTGGCCTGGGGAGAGTACGGCCACCGCCTTGTCGGCAAGATCGCCTACGACGAGGCCTCGCGGACGACGCGCCAGGCCATCCGCCAGCTGCTCAAGCACCGCGCCGAACTCGATACGCCGACCTGCAAGCTGACGACGCTGGCGGATGCGGCGGTCTGGCCCGACTGCGTGCGAGGCCTTGGCGATCGTTTCGACTTTGCGGTGACCTGGCACTACCAGAACATCAGCGTCTGCCAGGATTTCGACATCGCCGCCAAGTGTCCGGACGGCAATTGCGTCACGACGCAGATCACCGCCCAGACCGCGATCCTTGCCGACCGCAGCAGGACCGACGCCGAGCGGCTGCAGGCGCTCGCGTTCGTCGCGCATTTCGTCGGCGACGTGCACCAACCCTTGCACGTCGGCGACAAGGGCGACCGCGGCGGCAACGACGTTTTCGTCGACTATCCGCCAACGCCCGGGCCGCGGCTGAAGCTGCACCGAATATGGGACACCGAGATGGCCGAGCGCAGCCTTCAGGCCAGTCCGAAAGTCTCGCGCAGCCTGATCACCCAGGCCGACCGCACGACGTGGCGGCAAGGTGGCGTGCCGGACTGGGCGCGCGAGAGCTGGGCAGCCTCGAAGGCCACCGCTTACATCGGCCTCGGAGACTTTCCCGACAAATGCCTCGTGCCCGTCGCCGCCCCGGTCGTCGACGCGCTCGGCGCGGTCAGCGGCCCGCGTGCCCGGATCGACGACGCCTATCTCGCCGCCGCGCAGCCGGTGATCCGGGCCCGCGTCGAGGCGGCCGGGGTCCGGCTGGCGGCGCTGCTCGATACTGCGCTCGGCACGCCGCGCTAGGCGGAACCCCAGCGAGCGGCTAGCGTCTGTCGTAGCGAAGGGGACGACAATGCGCTTCGACGACCAGCGAGAGAGCGACAATATCGACGACCAGCGCGGCCAGCGCGGCGGCGGCGGACTCGGCTTCGGTGGTGGCGGCGGTGGTGGCGGTATTCTCGGCTTCCTGTTGCCGATGGTGATGAGCCGCTTCGGATGCGGCGGCGTCGCGGTGCTGGTGGTGCTGTTCATGGTCTTCGGTGGCGGCCTCAGCAGCCTCGGCGGGCTGGTCGGCGGCGGCAGCGGGCCGTCGCCGCAGATCGGTCAGCCGGTCGAGCCCGCGGCCACCGCCGCCCCGGGTGCCGCGCGCAGCGAAAGCTCGACCGACAGCTTCGTCCGCAAGGTGCTCGGCTCGACCGAGGACGTCTGGGACAAGCAGTTCCCGGCCGAGGTCGGCAAGCCTTATGTGCCGCCGCGCCTGGTGCTGTTCAGCGGCCAGACGCGCTCGGGCTGCGGTGCCGCCGAATCGGCGATGGGGCCATTCTACTGCCCCGCCGACGGCAAGGTTTACCTCGACGAGAGCTTCTTCGACGAACTCCAGCAGCGCTTCGGTGCGAAGGGCGACGCGGCGGCGGCCTATGTCATTGCGCACGAGATCGGCCATCATATCCAGCGCCAACTCGGCATCACCGACCAGGTCGAGGCGGCGCAGGCCCGCGCCTCGCGCAGCCAGCGCAACGCCATCTCGGTCCGGCTCGAGCTGCAGGCCGATTGTTTCGCCGGGGTCTGGGCCAAGCAGAGCGGGCGGCTCGAAGCCGGGGATATCGAGGAGGCAGTCGGGGCCGCGCAGGCGATCGGCGACGACACGCTGCAGCGCCAGTCCCGCGGCCAGGTGGTGCCCGACAGCTTCACCCACGGCTCGAGCGCCCAGCGGGTGCAGTGGCTGCAGACCGGCCTGCAGAGCGGCAGCATGGCGAGCTGCGACACGTTCAAAGGGGCGTGATCGTCCGTCCGGCCGGGCCGGCCGACGCGGCGCTGCTGTCAGATATCGAGCGCTCAGCGGCGGCGGCTTTCGCCGGTGTACCCGGCCTCGAATGGATCATCGACGACGACGTCATGGCGGTGGGCACGCACGGATTGCTGATCGCCGCCGGCACCGAATGGGTGGCGGACGATGACGGTCTTGTCGGCTTTCTCGCTGCCGGCGTGGAAGGCAGCGCTCTGCACATCCACGAACTCGCCGTCGTGCACGCTCACCAGGGGCGTGGCATTGGCCGCGCGCTTGTTCGCTCTGCGATGGCTTGGTCACACGACCGCGGGCTCTCCGCCGTAACGCTGACGACGTTTCGCGATGTTCCGTGGAACGGGCCCTTCTATGCCCGGCTCGGCTTTGCGGAAGCCCGCGACGATGAGCGGCTAGCGGCCCACCTCGCCCGTGAAGTTGCCGCCGGCCTGCCAGTCGACCGGCGCTGCGCGATGCGCTTGACGCTTTAGTCGCGCCACCAGTCGAACGCTGGCGCCTGCCGGGCGCGCACCCAGGCGGCCGCCTCCGGCCCGGTGAACAGTCCGCGGTAGCCCGTCTCGCCGAGCCACCAGCCCTGCCCCGGCAACCGGTCCGACTGGCGCACCACCAGCACCGCCAGTTCCGGCCGCCTTGCCCCACGCTCGCCCGCGTCGACATCGTTGAGCACCGCGCACAAAGCCCGCATCTTCGGGCGGCTAAAAGCCATTCCGATGCTGGCGAGGACTTCAGCGTAGGTCACGCTTTCCCCGGCGCGCGCCGCGGCCTGCAGAAAGGCGGTGATGTGGTCGACGTCCATCTCGCCGCCAGCGGCTAGGCATGGCATGGCCCGCGCGCAATGGCCTTCGATCCGGTTCAGCCTTTCGTCCTGCTCGACGACGCCCGCGCCGGCACCGCGCGCCTGTTCACCGGACTGGCCGCGGTGGTGCGCGCCCTTACGTTTGCCGAGCTGCGGCCCGCACTGGCGGCGCTGCGGGCGCTGGGCGGGGACCGCGCCGGGTTCCTCGGCTACGAGGCCGGGGCAGCGCTGCTTGGCACGTCCGCGACGGTCGCGCCGGGCCCGCCGCTGGCCTGGTTCGGGCGCTTCGAGCGCGTCGCGACGCTCGACGATGCCGCGACCGAAGCGCTGCTCGATGCGGGTCCGGCTTGGCTCGGCGCGGTCGAGCCGCAGCTCAAACGTACCGCATACGACGCGATGCTGGCGCGCATCGGCGAACTGATCCGGGCGGGGGACGTCTACCAGGTCAACGCGACCTTCGCGGCGCACGTCGCGACGCGCGGCCATCCGCTGGCGCTCTACCGGCGGCTGCGGCGGGCACAGGCCGCCCCCCACGGCGCACTGATCCACACCGGCGAGCACTGGATTCTCAGCCTGTCGCCGGAACTGCTGTACGACCTGTCGGGCCGCGCGCTGACGACCCGCCCGATGAAGGGCACCGCACCGCGCGGCGGCACCGCGGCCGAGGACGACGCCAACGCCGCGGCGCTCGCCGCCGACCCGAAGAACCGCGCCGAGAACCTGATGATCGTCGACCTGTTGAGGAACGATTTGTCGAAGGTCGCCGTGCCGGGCTCGGTCGCCGTGCCCGATCTGTTCCACGTGGAACATTATCCGACCGTGCTGCAGATGACCTCGACCGTCACGGCGTCGGCGCGCGCGGACGTCGATGCGGTCGACGTGCTTGAGGCGCTGTTCCCATGCGGCTCGATCACCGGTGCCCCGAAGCACCGCGCCGCGCAGGTCATCGCCGACGTCGAGACGGGTCCGCGTGGCCTCTACACCGGTAGCATCGGGCAGATTGCGGCGACCGGTGACGCCGATTTCAACGTCGCGATCCGGACGCTGGTGATGCGGCCGGGCGGCGCGCGGCTGGGCCTTGGCGGCGGCATCGTCGCCGACAGCGAGGCGGCGTCGGAATGGGCGGAGGCGCTGGCCAAGGCGGCGTTCCTTGGCCGCGTGCCGCACCCCGCCGACCTGATCGAGACGATGCGCTGCGAGGACGGCGTCATCGCGCGCCGCGACCTGCACCTCGCGCGGCTGGTGACGAGCGCGGCGTTCCTCGGCCACCGGCTCGACCGCGCGGCAGTCGAGGCGGCGCTCGATGCGGCGGCGCGAGGCGCGACCGCTCGCCTCCGGCTACTCGTCGCGCGCAGCGGCGCCGTCGCGGTGTCGTCTGGCCCCTTGCCGCCCCCGCCCGCCGAGCCGGTCACGGTCGCGCTGGCCCCCCTGCCCGTCGCGGCTCACGACTGGCGACTGCGCCACAAGTCCACCGACCGCGCCTTCTATGACGATGCGCGGCGAGAGAGCGGCGCGTTCGAGGTCGTGTTCACCGACCCGGACGGCACCCTCACCGAGGGCAGCTTCACCAACGCCTTCGTCGAGCGCGACGATCGCCTGCTGACCCCGCCGCTCGCTGCCGGGCTGCTCCCGGGCATCCTGCGGACCGCCCTCATCGCCGAGGGCCGCGCGGTCGAGGCTCCGCTGACCGCCGCCGATCTCGCGGACGGGTTCCTGATCGGCAATGCGCTGCGGGGATTGTTGCGGGCGCGGCTCGCTGACCCTAGAAGGCCCTCGCCATGACCTTCCTCTCCGCCGCCATCCAGCGCATCAACCCCTCGCCGACGCTCGCCGTCACCGCCAAGGCGGCGCGACTAAAGGCGGAAGGGCGCGACATCATCGGGCTGGGCGCGGGCGAGCCCGACTTCGACACGCCCGACTTCGTCAAGGAGGCTGCCTACAAGGCGATCCGCGACGGCCAGACCAAGTACACCAACGTCGATGGCACTCCCGCGCTGAAGGCCGCGATCCAGGCCAAGTTCAAGCGCGATAACGGCCTCGACTATGGCCTCGACCAGGTCACCGTGAACGTCGGCGGCAAGCACACGATCTTCAACGCGATGGTGGCGACGCTGAACCCCGGCGACGAGGTCGTCATCCCGGCACCGTATTGGGTCAGCTACCCCGACATCGTCGCCTTCACCGGCGCGACCCCGGTGATCGTGCCGTGCGGCATCGACATCGGCTTCAAGCTGAGCCCGGCGGCACTTGAGGCGGCGATCACGCCGCGGACCCGCTGGCTGGTCTTGAACTCGCCGTCGAACCCGACCGGGGCCGCCTATACGCGGGCCGAGCTGCGGGCGCTCGCCGATGTCCTGCTGCGGCACCCGCACGTGCATGTCCTGACCGACGACATGTACGAGCACATCGTCTATGACGGCTTCGAGTTCGCGACCATCGCCGAGGTCGAACCGGCGCTGTACGAGCGCACCCTGACCGTCAACGGCGCGTCCAAGGCCTATGCAATGACCGGCTGGCGGATCGGCTATGCCGGCGGCCCGGCGTGGCTGATCAAGGCGATCGCGAAGATCCAGTCGCAGTCGACGACCAACCCCTGCTCGATTGCCCAGGCCGCGGTGGTCGCGGCGCTGAACGGCGACCAGTCGTTCCTGATCGAGCGCAACCTCGCCTTCGCGCGGCGGCGTGACCTGGTGGTGTCGATGCTCAACCAGACGCCGGGCCTGCGCTGCCCGCGGCCGGAGGGGGCGTTCTACGTCTATCCCGACTGCGCCGGGCTGATCGGCAAGACCACGCCCGACGGTGCCGTGCTGAGCGACGACGAGGCGGTGGCGACCTATTTCATCGATGTCGAGGGCATCGCGGTGGTCCACGGTGCGGCGTTCGGCGGCTCGCCCGCCTTCCGCATCAGCTACGCAACCAGCGAGGCGGCGCTGGAGGAGGCCTGCACCCGTATCCAGCGCGCGGTCGGTCGCCTGACCTAGGGGCAGTCGCCGGGCGCGGGCGCGCCGGCAAAGCGGTCGCCCAGCCAAGACACCGCGATCGCCGCGCCGCGCTTGCCGGCGGTGATTTGATCGCCGTCGTCGGTAACCGAGGTCACCGGTGTGCCGTGGCGGCACAATTTGGCGACAAAGGCCGTGGTCACCGACGGCGCCGAAAGTTCGCGTCGGACGGTGCGCAGGCTACGGCGACGCCGTCGTACCGTGCGCCCAGACGACGTCGAGGCCGTCGGCCGGTGCCGGCCCGCGCGGCGCGACGACGAAACCGGTCACTGTGATCGGCCGGTCAGGCAACGTATCATCGAACTCTGAAGGTCGGCGCGCACACTGGCCGCGCGGCCGGCGCTTGCCAAGCGCCTAGACCGCCGCTCCCGCCGCATGGATCGCCAGACCGACCAGCCCGCCGATGACGGTTCCGTTGATGCGGATATACTGGAGGTCGCGGCCGACCGCGGTTTCCAGCTTGTCGGTGACGGTCGAGGCGTCCCAGCCGCGCACGGTGTCGCTGACCAGCCGGACGATGGCATCGCCGTAGCTGCCGACGACACTGACCGCGGTCCGCCGGGCCAGCGTATTGATCGCGTCCGCCAGCGCGGCGTTGCCCGCGATCACCTCGCCCGCCGCCAGCGCGATGCGGCCGCGGCCCTGCCCCGGCGGCGCCTCGACCATCTCGGCCAGCATCGCCTTGAGCGTCGCCCACAGCGACTCGAACATCGCCGCGGTCGCGGGACTGTCGAGCAGCTCCAGTTTGGCCGCCTCGACCTCGCTTGCGGCGGTTGAGGACGGATCTTCGAGGTCCGCGGCAAGGCTGTGCAGCCAGGCGGTGATGGCGACCCGGTCCGGGTGCTCGCGGCCGAGCGGCAGCGGCGGTGGCGGCGGTTCGGGCAACGCCGCGGTGGTGCCCTCCAGCGCCGCCATGCGCTCGCGGAAGGCGTGGACGATCTGGTTCTTGTCGCGGCGCTGCAACTCGGCCGCTTCCTCGGTCATCGCGAACAGATGGTCCTGGACGCCGTCGATGAAGGCTTTCGCATAACCGCGGTCGACGAAGCCCGGCATGTACTTTGGCGCGCGCGCGGCGACCGCGGCGTGGATGTCGTCCTGCCGCGCATCGACGACGTTCATCGCCGCTGCCAGCAGCGCCTCGACCAGCGGCTCGTGGCGGCCGGCATCGACCAGCGGGCGCAGGAAGCGCGCCAGCAGCGGTGCCACCGGCCGGTCGCGCAGCCGGTCGGTGACGGTGACCGCGATCAATTGCGCGATCGTCGGCCCGTCGAGCGCGTCGGCGAACTGCAGCAGCAATTGCGACAGGGCCTTGCGGAGCCGCCCGGCCTTGAGGTCGCCGGCGGCCGGCGGTGCGGCCAGCCAGCGTCCCAGGGTGCCCGCCAGGTCGAACGCTTCCAGCCGCCGCGCCACCACCGCGGGCGTCAGGAAGTTATCCTTCAGGAACAGCGCCAAGCTGTCGCCGATCCGATCCTTGTTCGATGGGATGATCGCGGTGTGCGGGATCGGCAGGCCGAGCGGATGGCGGAACAGTGCGGTCACCGCGAACCAGTCGGCCAGCCCGCCGACCATCGCCGCCTCGAAGAAGGCGCGGGCATAGCCGAATTGAACGGCGTAGGCGGGGTAGTGCGGGCGAACGGCGATCAACGCCGCCCAGGCCACCGCCATCGCCACGAGCAGCAACGTCGCCACCAGACGCATGCGGTGGAACGGCGTCGTCGCGCCGACGATGCGAAACGGTTCAAGACGAATGCGGTCCATTCGCCGGGATCAACTCACTCCGCCGGAAAGGGTGCCGCAGCTTTGTCCTCGCCGCCATTGGTGAACCATTTGCCGAAGCGCGGCGCGAGGAATTTCTCGATGTCGTCGGCGATGGTGAAGGCGGCGGGCACGATGATCAGCGTCAGCACCGTCGACAGCGCGATACCGCCAATCACCGCGATGCCCATCGGCTGCTGCCACGAGCCGTCTGTGCCGAGCGACAACGCCACCGGCACCATGCCCGCGATCATGGCGACAGAGGTCATGACGATCGGCTGGGCGCGCTTGCGGCCGGCATCGAGGATCGCCTCGACGCGGTCCGTACCCTCGCGCATCTTCTCAATGGCGAAGTCGATCAGCAGGATGGAGTTCTTGGCGACGATGCCGAACAGCATCAGCAGGCCGATGAACACCGGCATCGAAATCGCCGTGCCGGTCGCCCACAGCGCGATCACCGCGCCGAGCGGCGCCAGGAACAGCGACGCCATGTTGACGAAGGGCGGCATGACGCGGCGGTAAAGCAGCACCAGCACCGCGAACACCAGCAGCACGCCGGCGACAAGCGCGAAGACGAAGTTGGTGAACAGCTCAGCCAGCCACTCGGCCTCGCCGACCGCGACCTCCTTGATGCCCTGGGGCAGGTTCTTGTACTCGGGCAGCGCGCGGAGTGCGTTGTTCGCGTCGCCGCCCTGCGCGCCGGGCGCAAGATCGGCCACGACCGCGATGCGCCGGCCCTGGTTGAAGCGGCGGATCTTCACGGCTCCTTCCGAGAAGCCGACGTCGGCCAGAACCTTGAGCGGCACGGTTCCACCGCCGGCGGTCGGCACCGGCAGATTTCGCAGCGTATCGAGGTCCCCGCGCGAGCTTTCGGGCAACTGCACCCGAATCGGGATCTGGCGGTCCGACAGCGAGAACTTGGCCAGGTTCTGCGGCACGTCGCCGATCGTCGCGATGCGAATGGTCTGGCTGAGCGCCGCCACCGACACGCCCATCGACGCGGCGATGTCGAAATGCGGCCGGACGACAATCTCGGGGCGCTGCAGGTCGGCATCGATGTGCGAGTCGCGCAGAGCCGGAAGGCGCTTCATGCCGACGACCAGGTTCTCGGCGGCGCGGTGCAACAGCAACGGATCCTCGCCGACCAGCATGACGGTAATGTCACGCCCGCCGAAGCCGCCGGTCTGCGACTGGAAGTTGACGCGCGCGTCGGGCAGCTGGCGCATCGTCGGCGCCATGTCGCGCTCGAACTCGATGGTGGTCAGCTTGCGCTCGCTGCGCGGCACCAGATTGACGTTGAGATAGGCGTAGCGAATCTCGTCATCGCCGCCGATGTTCTCGAACACCTGCTTGACCTCCGGCCGGGTGCGCAGCAACGCCGCCGCCTGAGCCGACACCCGCTTGACATCCTCCAGGCGGACGCCCGGCGTCATCTCGATGGTAACGCTGCTCTGGCCCGAGTCGACCGGCGGCTGGAAGGCGAGCGGCAATTGCTTGCCGATGACACCGGTCAGCGCCAATGCGACGACGCCGCCCATGACGGTCCACCAGCGGTGCCGGATGGACCATTTCAGGAAGCTGATATAGCGCTGCATAATCGGGCCGGAGGCGTGCTCGCGCTGGCCGTGCGCCTTCAGGAAATAGGCGGCGCACAGCGGCGTGATCAGGCGCGCGACCAGCAGCGACATCATCACCGCTGCGACCACCGTCAGGCCGAACGACTTGAAGAACTGGCCCGAGATGCCGGGCATCAGCGCGACGGGCAGAAATACCGCAACGATCGCCATGGTCGTCGCGACGACCGCCAGGCCGATCTCGTCGGCGGCGTCGAGCGAGGCCTGCCACGCCGATTTCCCCATCCGCATGTGGCGCACAATATTCTCGATTTCGACGATCGCGTCATCAACGAGGATGCCGGCGACGAGGCTGAGCGCCAGCAAGCTGAGGAAGTTCAGGCTGAAGCCCATCACATCCATGAAGAAGAACGCCGGGATGATCGACAGCGGGATAGCCAGCGCCGAGATCAGTGTCGCGCGCCAGTCGCGCAGGAACAGCCACACGACGATCACCGCCAGCACCGCGCCTTCGATCAGCGAGCGGATCGCGCCCTTGTACTGGTCGCGGGTGTATTTGACGTTGTCTTCGAACAGCTCGATCTTGGCGCGCGGGTTTTCCTTCGAGATTTTGTCCATCTCGGCGAGCACCTTGTCCATGGACTGGACTTCGGAGGCGCCCTTGGCCTTCTGGACGAAGAACGCGGTGACTTCACGGCCGTTGAGGCGCGCCAGCGAGCGCTGCTCGGCGGCACCGTCAACGACGGTTGCGACATCGCCCAGCCGGATGATGCGGTCACCGCTGATCGCGATCTGGGTGTCGGAGAGCGCCTGCGCGGTCTTGGCGCCGCCCAGCACGCGCAGCGACTGTTCCGCCCCGGCGACTTCGGCCCGGCCGCCGGCGGCATCGACGTTCAGGCTGCGCAGCGCCGAATTGATCTGGACCGCGGTGACCCCGTAGGACTGCAGGCGCGCCGGATCGAGGTTGATGCGGATCTCGCGGCTGACACCGCCCTGGCGGCTGACACCGGCGACGCCGGGGATCGCCAGCAGGCGCTTGGCGATGGTGTTGTCGACGAACCAGCTCAGCTGCTCGATGGTCATGTCGGTGGTGCTGACGGTGAAGCGGCCAAGCCCGCCATCGAAATCCTGCCGGTTGACCTGCGGCTCCAGAATACCCTCCGGCAGCTCGCCGCGGATGCGCGAGACCGCGTCGCGCACGTCATTGACGGCCCGGTCGGTCGGCGTGCCGATGGCGAACTCGACGATCGTGCTCGAGATGCCTTCGGTCGCCCAGGAGGTGATCTTCTCGACATTGCCGATCGACGCCACCGCACCCTCGATGCGCTGGGTGACCTGCTTTTCCATCTCGGTCGGCGCGGCACCGGGCTGGCTGACCGTGACCCGCACGGTCGGGAAGCTGATGTCCGGCTGGTTGTTGATCGCCATGCGATTGAAGCTGACGATCCCCAGGAAGCTGAGGATCAGGAACAGCACGATCGGGAAGGTCGGGTTGCGGATCGCCCAGCTGGAGATATTGCGCATGGTTCAGGCCGCCTTGGCTGAGGGTGCGCGCACCGGCTTGACGGTCTCGCCCGGTTGCAGGAACCCGCCTGCGCTAAGCACGATCTGCTCGGTGCCGTCGAGGCCGGAGGCGATGCTGAGGCCGCCGGCGTTGATCGCGCCGACCTTCACGTCGCGCCGCGTGATCTTGCCGTTGCCAGCGACGACATAGACGTAGCTGCCCTTCTCGTCGATCATCACAGCCGACTGCGGCAGCACCGGCTGCGTCGCCTCGCCGGCCGAAATCCGCGCGTTGGCGAAGGCGCCGACGCGCAGCCCCGGGGAATAAGCGAGCGCGATCCGCGCGGTGCCCTGGCGGCTTTGCAAGTCGATCACCGGATCCAGCAGCCAGATGCGGCCGCGGTAGCTGGCGGTCGAGCCGACCGGGGTCACGGCCGCGGGCTGGCCCACCTTCAGGCGCGCCAGGTCCTGCTCCGCGACCAGGGCGCGCATCTCGAGCACGCCGCCCTCGGCCACCCGGAACAGCGAGGCCCCGCCGGCACTGACGACCTGCCCGGCCTCGACGTTGCGGGTCAGCACCAGGCCGTCGGACGGACTGCGGATATCCAGCCGGCCCATCCGCGCCTGCATCTCGCCGAACTGCGCCTGCGCCACCTTCACCTTGGCGTTGGCGGCATCAAGGGTCGCGGTCTTGCGGTCGATATCGGCCTTGGAGATGAAGCCCTTGGCAACCAGCCGCCCGGCCCGGTCGAGTTCCGACCGGGCCAGCGCCGCGTCGGCGCGCGCCGAACCGATGCCGGCGGACATCGCGGCAACCTGCTGGACCAAGACATTACGATCAATACGCGCCAGCACCTGGCCACGCTTGACGAACTGCCCGGCGTCGACAAGCACTTGCGTCACCATCCCGCCCTCGCCCTGGACGCCGACCGGCATGTCGCGGCGCGCCGCGATCGAGCCCGAAACCCGGATCTGGTCGGCGACCAGCGTCTGGCCCGGCACGATCACGGTTACCCGCGCCAGCGGAGCCGCCGGCGGCTTCGCATCGGCGGCAGGCTTCGCACGGCCGAAATAGGCGAGCGTCGCGATCAGCAGCAACGCGATGACGCCACCGACCGCCGCGATCACCAGCCACCGCCGACGCGGCGGCGCGGCATCGGGCAGGGCGTAGCCCGTCACCGCCGCGTCTGGCCCGATTGAGCTGTGCATGTTCATCAAGTCGCTCACATTATTCTTTTCCGCTCACTGTATTACATGCGTAATGCACTGGCGGCAAGGCCTCATATAACCCGGATTTATCTGATTGCGAAGCGCGCCGCGGGCGGCAAAAATCGACCTGTTTGGAGCCGGAACGATTTTCGTGAGACGAATTCCGCTACGTGCGTTAGGCTGGCTCCTCTAATGGCAAGGAAGCGGAAATATGTTGGGTTGGCTCTGGGCGGCAATCATCGGTCTCATCGCAGGTGCGATCGCCAAGGCGATCATGCCGGGCAAGGATCCAGGCGGCATCTTCGTGACGATGCTGATCGGCATCGCCGGCGCGTTGCTGGCATCGTTCATCGGCCGCTCGCTCGGCTGGTACACCGAGGGTGAGGGTGCCGGCTTTATCGGCGCCATCATTGGCGCGATCATCCTGCTGGCGCTGTGGCGGCTGATCAATCGCGGCCGCGCCACCTGAGGCGTTCAGCTTCGCGCAAGTTCGTTACGTCCACATCATCACGAACGCTTGCCGCCATCCCGCCGGGGTGGCGGCACTTCGTCTGTCTGGAGACCGCCACATGATCCGCACCGCACTCGCCGCCGCCGCCGCCGCGCTCGCCGCCGCCGCCGTTCCCGCCGCCGCGGACACTACTGTCCAGGTGCCGACACTGAGCGTCTCGGCCGAGGGCCGCTCGCTGCGCGCCCCTGATCTCGCCGAAGTCTCGGGCGGTGTCGTCACCGTCGCCCCGACCGCGGCGCAGGCGATGGCCGACAACGCGCAGAAGATGTCCGCCGTCGTCGCCGCCGTCCGCAAGGCCGGCGTCGCCGAGCGCGACATCCAGACCGCGGGCCTCAGCCTGCAGCCGCAGTATCGCTACGAGAACAACCAGGCGCCGATCCTGACCGGCTATCAGGCGAGCAACACCGTGTCGCTGCGGCTGCGCAAGCTGCCCGACGCCGGCCGCCTGCTAGACACCCTGGTGTCGGTCGGCGCGAACCAGATCAGCGGGCCGAACTTCCGCGTCGACAACAGCGACGCCGCGCTGGACGAGGCGCGCGTCGCCGCGGTCGCCACCGCCAAGGCCCGCGCCGAACTCTATGCCAAGGCCGCCGGCGTCCGCCTCAAGCGCATCATGACGCTGAGCGAGAGCGGCGGCTACGAACCGCCGCGCCCGATGGTGATGATGCAGGCCCGCGCCATGAAGGCCGAGGCCGACACCCCGGTCGTGCCGGGCGAGATCGCGCTGACGGTCACGGTGAACGTGACGTGGGAGATCGAATAGCGCGGGATCGTTGTTCCGCCGTTCCGAGAGGTATACTGTGTCGTCCGGGGAGAACGGACATGAACATCAGGCTCACGAGTGTGTTTGTCTTGGCTGCGGTTGTGGCGGCGCAACCGGCCAGTGCGTTGCTCGTTTGGAAGGGCCGCGACGGCAAGGCCTACTCGAGCGTCAAGGACTGCTTTACCAACAACCCGCAATGCCTGCCCGAGCAGGCGCGCGCGGTTTCCGGCGGCGGCGGCAAATCGGATGCGACGCCGCCGACACCCTCCGATCGCAGCGCGCCTCCCGCTCTATGCCGGGCGACGGACGGCTGGATGAGCCAGCCGCCCTGCGACCGGGCCACCGGTCAGGCGGAAGTGCCCGCGCCGCAGTAGCGCGGTCGGGTGGCTAGACCACCGTCGCACCGCCATCGATCACAAAGCTCTGACCCGTCGCGAAGCCGCCGGCCTTGGCCGCCAGCAGCACCGCCATGCCGGCGATCTCGTCGGGCACGCCGATCCGCCTGAGCGGCGCGCCGTCGGTGGATTGTTTCAGGATTTCGGGGTTGTCCCACAGTGCCTTGGCGAAGTCGGTCTTGATCAGGCCCGGCGCGATGCAGTTGACGCGGACATTGTCGGGCCCGAACTCGGCCGCGAGGTTGCGCGCCAGCTGCATGTCGGCGGCCTTGGAGATGCAATAGGCGCCGATCATCGTCGAGGCCTTCAGCCCGCCGACCGACGAGATGATGGTGATGCTGCCCGCGTGCCGCGCCCGCATCGCCGGGGCGACCATGGCGATCAGCCAGTGGTTGGAAACGATGTTGTTCTGCAGGATCTTGCCGAACTGCTCGTCGCTGATCTCCGCCTGCGGCCCGAAATAGGGGTTGGACGCGGCGTTGCAGACCAGCGCATCGATGCTGCCGAAGCGCGCCAGCGTGCCGTCTACCAGCGCCTGCAGCGAGCCCTTGTCGGCGATGTTGGCGGGGATGCTGACCGCCGCCTCGCGCCCGACGCTCGCGTTGATCTCCGCCACCGCGGCTTCGCAGGCGTCGGCCTTGCGGCTGCTGACCACGACGTTCGCACCGTGCTCCGCCATGCGGTGCGCGATCGCCTTGCCGATGCCCCGCGACGAGCCGGTGATCAGCGCGGTCTGGCCGCTCAGGTCGAACAGTTCGGGTATCGGCATCGTTCACTCCCCTTGATTTTGCAGGCACGGTAGGCGACCGCTGCGGTCGCCGGCAAGCGCCGCGCTGCGGAGCCTGAATTGCCCCCCTCCCCCGCCATCCGCTCGACGCTGCTGGCCTGCCTGTTCTTCGCCGGCTTCGGCTGCCTGATCCCGTTCCTGCCGCTGTGGCTGGAGAAGGTGCACGGCTTCAGCGGCACGCAGATCGCCGTCGTGCTCGCCGTCGCGGGGTTCAGCCGGGCGGTCGTCGGGCCGGTCAGCGCCGCCTGGGCCGATGGCCGCGCCGACCGGCGCGCGCCGCTGTTCCTGTTCACCGGCGTGCTGACCGCCGGGTTCCTGGCGCTGCGCTTCCTCGACGGCTTCAACGCGGTGTTCGCGCTGATCCTGCTGCTCGACATTGCCTATTGGGGGCTGCTGCCGGTGGTCGAGACGACGCTGCTGCGGCTGACCCGGACCGGCCGCCCGAGCTATGGCTTTGCCCGCGGGCTGGCGTCGGCGGCATTCGTCGCGGGCACCACCATAGTCGGGCTGCTCAACGACACGCTGCGCAGTTACTGGCCGATCTGGGGTTTCCTGCTCGCCATCTCTGCAATGATGGTCATGAGCAGCGCGTGGATGCCAAGGGAGCCGGTGCTAGCGGCGACCGAGAAATCAATGCCGTTCGGCGAGCGGTTGCGGTCCGGCCTCGGCATGTTGCGCAACCCCGCCTTCACGCTGTTCATCTGCGCGGCCGGGCTGATCCAGGCGAGCGCGGCGTTCCTCTACACCTCGGGGTCGCTGGTGTGGAGCAACGCGCAGGGGTTCAGCAGCTCGACCATCGCGCTGCTGTGGAACATCGGCGTGCTGGCGGAAGTCGGCTTCCTGATGTTCCTGGGGAACTGGTCGGCGAAGTTCCGGCCCGAAACGCTGATCGTCGCGGGCGGTATCGGCGCGCTGGTGCGCTGGACCGCGCTGGCGGCGCTGCCGCCGCTGTGGCTGCTGGTGCCGCTGCAGCTGCTGCACGCGCTCAGCTTCGCCGCGACCTTCCTGGGCGGCATGCGCTTCATCCAGACCATCCACGGCGACGACCGCGCGCCGACTGCTCAGATGATCTACATGGGGCTGGCGAACGCGCCCGCCTATGCGGCCGCGGTGCTGATTTCGGGTCCGCTGTACGACCGGGTCGGCGCGCCCGGCTATCTGGCAATGACGGCGGTCGCTGCGGTCGGCCTGGTGCTGGCGATCATGCTGCGGGCGCGGACCTACAGCTCCATCAGATCGCCCTGCGAATCCGGCTCGCCGTAGGGCGGCGTCGGGATCGCCATCTGGGCGGCCTTGAGCGCCCGGCTCCAGCGGTCGTCGAGCTCGCGGTAATAGGGGTCGTCGCTGTCGATGCGGTGGTTGAGCGCGGGTTCGGACTTGCCCGGCACCACCGTCAGCAGGTCGATCGGCAGCCCGACCGCGAGGTTCGACCGCATCGTCGAGCTGAACGAGATCAGCGCCACCTTGATCGCCTCCGCAATCGGCGTGTCGTAGGCGATCTGGCGGTCGAGGATCGGCTTGCCGTACTTGTGCTCGCCGATCTGCAGGAACGGCGTGTCGGGCTGGCATTCGATGAAATTGCCGCTGCCATAGACCAGGAACAGCCGCGGCTTGCGACCGCCGATGCTGCCGCCGAACAGCAGCGAGGCACCGGTGGCGATTTTGTCGTCGGTGATGCCGGCGTCGATCTCGCCCTTGGCCTCGCGCAGCGCCGCGCCGACCAGCTGCGCTGCCTTGAACATCGACGGCGCGTTGTCGAGCGTCTCGCGCTCGTCGGCGCCGGGCACGATCATCGCGTCCTGCAGCTTGGTGACCGCCGCCTGCGTCACCGACAGGCTGCCGGCGCTGGCGACCGCGAGGCAGCGCTCCGGCCCGGTTTCGAACAGGCGCAGCTTGCGATAGGTCGAGATGTTGTCGACGCCGGCATTGGTGCGGGTATCGGCCATCATCACCATGCCGTCCTTGACCAGTATCCCGACGCAATAGGTCATTGCTTCCACCTCGTGGCTGAACGCCTCGCGGCTGTCCCATTCCCGGCTCATTGAGACAAGTCCGCATCGAAGGCACTCACCGCGACGTGCATCGTCTCCGCGCCGCCGCCGCGCCGCGCGCCGCGCACCGGCGCGGCATCCTGATAGTCGAGCCCGACCGCGACACGCAGGTGCGCCTCGGTCGTCGATTGCCCGTTGGTCGGGTCGAAGCCGACCCAGCCGAGCTCCTCGATCCACGCCTCCGCCCAGGCATGGCCGGCCGGCTGGGTCTCGTCGCGTACATAATGACCAGAGACATAACGTGCCGGGATGCCGAGGTGGCGCGCCGCCGCGCAGAATACGTGGGTATAGTCCTGGCAGACGCCGCGTCCGCTGGCGAAGGCGGTGACCGCATCGGTGCCGGTGCCCGTCGCCTCGGTGTCGAAAACCATCTGCTCGCGCAGTGCCAGTTGCAGCGCGTGCAGCGTGTCGACGTCGCTGTCGTGCCGATGCGCGCGGGCGAAGTCCTGGATCGCCTTGTCGGGGATCGTCAGCTCGCTCTGGCGCAGAAAGATCGCCGGCGGCAGCGGCTCGTTCGAGCCGCGGATGATGCCGTGGGTGTCGATCGTCTCGACCTCGCCGCCGACGGTGAACGCCATGCGGGTCAACGGATGATCGGCGTAGAACATGTGGACGATGTTGCCGAACACGTCGGTCGAGCGGCGCAACGAGCCATCCGCATCGACATCGACGCGCCAGCTCAGCACGGTCTGGTCCTCGTGCGCGTGGGGCTCGACACGGAGCAACTGGATCATCGCGCTGGCGGGCAGCGAATAATCGTACACCGTTGAATATTCGACCTTGATCCGCACTCGGCCCCTCCCCGGACGTTAACGCGCCCTCAAAACAGATATTGCTCGGCGATCGCTTCGCCGAGCCGGTTGTTGCCGGCGATGAACTTACCCAGGAACTCGTGCAGACCGTTGGTGAAGATCGTGTCGATCCTGAGACCGCGCAGCCGCGCGTGCTCGGCAGAAGCCAGCCGGTGCGCCGGGCCGCGCCGCCCGCCGGCGGCATTCGCGAGCAAGTCGAGGTAGCGCAGCACGTCGCCGTAGCAGCTGGCGAGGCTGCGCGGGATCTGGCTGTTGAGGATCAGCAGGTCGGCGACCAGCCACGGCTTGACCGATTCACGGTAGACCCAGCGATAGGCGGTCAGCGCCGAGACGGTGCGCAGGATCGTCGTCCACTGGAAATAGTCGAGGCTGCCGCCGACTGTTTCGCCGCGCGGTAGCAGCAGGTGGTACTTCACGTCGAGCACGCGCGCCGTGTTGTCGGCCCGCTCGATCGCGGAGCCGAGGCGGATGAACCAATAGGCATCGCCGCGCAGCATGGTGCGGTGGGCCGCACCGTCGAACGACTGCATCGCTGCTTTGACCGTCTCAAGCAGCGTCGCCAGCGCCTCGCGATCGACGAGGCGGGTGCCAAACTTCTGCATCTCCAGCCACGCGCCGTTGATCGCCTCCCAGGCCTCCAGCGTCAGCGCGGTGCGCACCGCGCGGGCATTGGCCCGCGCCGCCTCGACGCAGCGGCGGATCGAGCTGGGGTTGGCCGGGTCGATGGTCAGGAAGGCGATGACACCGGCCTCGTCGACGACCAGACCGCGGTCCTTGTAGGCCTTGGTCATCCAGGCGGCGGCGAGCGCGCTTTCCCAGGCGTTGGTCGCCCCGCCATGGGATTGCGGCAGCGACGCCAGCCGCAGCGTCGCCTCGATCAGGCGCGACAGGAAATCGGCGCGCTCTATATAGCGCCCGACCCAGTAGAGGTTGCCGGCGGTGCGGCTCAGCATCGCCTAGTCATCGACCACCCACGTGTCCTTCGTGCCGCCGCCCTGCGACGAGTTCACAACCAGCGAGCCGGGGTCGAGCGCCACCCGCGTCAGCCCGCCGGGCACGATGGTGATGCCAGCCGACCCGGTCAGCACGAACGGCCGCAAATCGACATGGCGCGGGGCGATGCCGGAGTCGCACAGCGTTGGGCAGGTCGACAGCGCCAGCGTCGGCTGGGCGATGAACTTCTCCGGATGCGCGCGCAGCTTGGCGGCGAACGCCGCGATGGTCGCGGCGGGCGCGTGTGGACCGACCAGCATGCCGTAGCCGCCTGAGCCATCCACTTCCTTGATCACCAGCTCGGCGAGATGGTCGAGCACATAACCGAGCGCTTCCGGCTCGCGGCAGCGCCACGTCGGCACGTTGTTCAGGATCGGCTTCTCACCCGTGTAGAACTCGATGATCTCGGGCATGTAGCTGTAGATCGCCTTGTCGTCGGCGACGCCGGTGCCGGGCGCATTGCAGATCGTCACATTGCCCGCCGCATAGGCCGCCATCAGTCCCGGCACCCCGAGCGTCGAGTCGGGCCGGAAGCATAGCGGATCGAGATAGGCGTCATCGAGGCGGCGGTAGATAACGTCGACGCGCTGCGGACCCTGCGTCGTGCGCATGTAGACGACGTCGTCCTTGACCGCGAGATCGCTGCCCTCGACCAGCTCGATACCCAGCTTGTCGGCAAGGAAGCTGTGTTCGTAGAAGGCGCTGTTGTGCTGGCCGGGGGTCATCAGCACGACGACCGGCGCGGTTCCGACGTTGGGGCTGACCGACTGCAGCGTCTCGAGCAGCGCCTCGGGGTAGATCTCGACCGGCGCGACCTTTACCGCGTGGAACAGCTCGGGCACCAGCTTCAGCATCACCTCGCGGTTTTCGAGCATGTACGAGACGCCCGACGGGGTCCGGGCATTGTCCTCGAGCACGTAGAATTCGTGCGCGTCGGTCCGCACCAGGTCGATGCCGGCGATGTGGCACCAGATATTGTGCGCCGGCCGGTGGCCGATCATCGGCAGGCAGAAGCCCGGATTCTGCAGCACCAGAGCCTCGGGTAGCAAGCCGGCGCGCAGGATCTCGCGCGGTCCGTAGATATCGGCAAGGAAACTGTTGAGCGCGCCCACGCGCTGCCGCAGCCCGGCCTCCAGCGTCGTCCACTCGGCGCGGTGCAGGATGCGGGGCACGATGTCGAAGGGGATCAGGCGCTCGGCAGCGTCGGGGTCGCCATAGACCGCGAAAGTGATGCCGATGCGGCGGAAGAACAGTTCCGCCTGCGCCTTGCGGGTTTCCATCAGCGCGTGCGGGCTGGCGTCGAGCCAGTCGCGGATGGCGCGATAGGCGTCGCGGACATTGCCGTCGCCCGCCGCCGCGTGGCCGAACATCTCATCGAAAGCCGCTGTTTTTGCCAACACGTCCCCGCTGCTTTTCACGTTACCGCATAGTGTGCAGTGCAGCGGAGGCGTGCAAGCCGTTTGTCGGTAGGCCTTATTCGGGCTGTCGCGTGCGCTCGGCAGCGGCCGCCTGGGCGACCGGGATCGTTGCGCGACAGGCGGCGGTGCGGCGGTGGCACGACCGGTGACCGCAGCGATCGCCGTCGCCGGACGGAGCCGATGTGCGGTCACATTGTCGCGGCGGTGGCCTGACGAGAAGCCTTTGAAGCCGCGCGGGGGCATGGCATGAGCACCCCCACATTATTCGGTGACCTTGAGAGCTATGACTGCGAAACGCGTCCTGCCGCTGCTGCTGATCGTCGCCCTCGCCGGTTGCGGCAAGGGCGACGACGCCGCCAAGGGCAAGAAGCGCCCGCCGATGATCGTCGCGGTCGAGCCGGCCGCGACTGCCGACTATGTGCCCCGCCTCGACGCGCTGGGCACCGTAACCCCGCTGCAGTCGGTCGCGGTGCGAACCCGGGTCGACGGCCAGATCACCGCGGTGCTGTTCAATGAGGGTGACACCGTGCGCGCCGGGCAACCGCTGTTCCGGCTCGACGACCGCGCCGTGCGCGCCCAGGTTGCGCAGAACCGCGCCGGCCTCGCGAGTGCCACCGCGACGGCGGCGCAGGCCACCGCCGACCTCCGGCGGTCGCAGGCGCTGGTCGCCAAGGGCTTCGTGTCCAAGGCGACGATCGACCTCAAGCAGGCGGCGGCCGACACCGGCCGCGCCGGCGTCGAGCAGGCACGCGCGACGATCAGCGCGGGCGAGACCGCGCTCAGCTACCTGACCATTCGCGCGCCGGTGTCGGGCCGCACTGGCGAGATCGGCTACAAGGTCGGCGCCACCGTCCGCGCCAGCGACGCAACGCCGCTGATCACGGTCAACCAGCTGTCGCCGATCACGGTGCGCTTCGCGGTGCCGCCCGACGGTATCCAGACCCTGCGCACGGCGCTTGCCGCGGGCACCGTCGGCGTCGTCGCCAGCGACCGCGGCAGCGGCACGCGGCTGGCTTCGGGCCGGCTGGTGTTCCTCGACAACAATGTCGATCCCGCCACCGGCGGACTGGCCGCCAAGGCCGAGTTCGACAATGCGCAGGGCGAGCTCTGGCCCGGCGGGCTGGTCGGCGTGTCGGTACCGCTGGGCACGCCCCAGCGGCTTGTCGCGGTGACCGAGGCCGCGGTCCAGAACGGCCGCGACGGCAGCTTCGTGTGGACCGTCGGCGGGGGCAACAAGGTCGCGATGACGCCGGTCAGCATCGCCGGTCGCGCCGGCGGCCGTGCCTATCTGGCCAGCGGCGTTGCTCCGGGCGCGCGCGTCATTACCGACGCCCTCAACAAGCTCAAGCCCGGCGACGCGGTGCGGGTGAAGGGCGAGCGCAAGCCGGCGACGGCAAGCGCATGAACATCGTCGGCGGCATCGTCGCGCGGCCGGTCGCGACCATCCTGCTGACACTCGCGATCGTCATTGCCGGGCTGTTCGGCTACCGCCAGCTGCCGGTCGCGGCCCTGCCGCAAGTCGACCTGCCGACCATCCAGGTGTCGGCGCAGCTGCCCGGGGCCAACCCGGCGACGATGGCCGCCGCGGTCGCGACACCGATCGAGCGGCAGATGTCGACGATTGCCGGCATCGACCAGATCACGTCGCTCAGCTCCACCGGCTCGACCCAGATCACCATCCAGTTCGCGCTCGACCGCGACATCGACGCCGCCGCGCTCGACGTGCAGTCGGCGATCTCGGCGGTGCAACGCCGCCTGCCGTCCGAAATGAAGGATCCGCCTTCGTTCCAGAAGGTTAACCCGGCCGATCAGCCGGTCCTGATCCTGGCGGCGCGCGACAAGGGCAGTTCGCTGAGCGAGCTGCAGCGCATCCTCGACACCACGATCATCCCGCGCATCTCGACGCTGCCGGGCGTCAGCACGGTGCAGACCTACGGCTCGAAGAAGTTCGCCGTCCGCATCCAGTTCGACCCGCAAAAGCTCGCCGCGCGCGGCCTGACGCCCGAGGATCTGCGCAGCGCGGTAGCCGCCGCCAACAGCAATTCGGCGGTCGGCCTGATCGCTAACGGAACGCGCAGCTACGTTCTCGACGCCACCGGCAACCTGAAGACCGCGGCCGAGTTCCGGGACATCGTCATCAGCCAGAAGGACGGCATACCGGTGCGGGTCGGCGATGTCGCCACCACCATCGACAGCTACGAAAACCTGCGCAGCCTCGCCAAGTTCAATGGCGAGCCGGCGATCATGGTCGCCGCCACCCGCCAGCCCGGGGCCAACGTCGTCGCGCTGGTCGACAGGATCGTCGCGATGCTGCCCGAACTGCGTGCCGCGCTGCCAGCGACAGCGACACTCGACGTTCATGTCGACCGGTCGGAATCGATCCGCCACTCGGTCAACGACGCGCAATACACGCTGATCGGCACGGCGTTGCTGGTGGTGCTGGTGATCTACCTCGTGCTCGGCGACGTGCGCGCGACGCTGATCCCGGCGCTGGTGCTGCCGGTCGCGGCCATCGGCACCTTCGCGGGCATGTTCGCCTTCGGGTACAGCCTCGACAATCTCAGCCTGCTGGCGCTGACGCTGGCGACCGGCTTCGTCGTCGACGACGCCATCGTCGTGCTGGAGAATATCGTCCGTCACATCGAGAAGGGCCAGCGGCCGCGCGACGCCGCGGTGACCGCCACCAAGGAGATCGCCTTCACCGTCGTGTCGATCTCGGTCAGCCTGGTCGCGGTGTTCATCCCGCTGCTGTTCATGGGCGGCGTCGTCGGGCGGCTGTTCCACGAGTTCGCCGTCACCATGACCATCGCCATCGCGGTATCGGCGGTGCTGTCGCTGACACTGATCCCGATGGTCGCGGCGCGCGCGCTGAAAACCGGCCACGAGGAGCCGGGCCGGGTCGCGCGGGTCACCACCCGCGCCTTTGGCAAGCTGCAGAACGCCTATATCCGCGCGCTCGACTGGACACTGGTTCGCAGCCGCGCCGTCATTGTCCTGACCATCGTCTCGGTCGGGGTCGCGGTGTGGGGCTTCGGCGCGGTGCCCAAGGGCTTTTTCCCGACCGAGGACACCGGCTTCCTGTTCATCGGCACCGAGGTCGCCCCGGATGCCGCCTACGCCACGCTGCAGGCCAAGCAGGACCAGATCGCCGCCATCGTCCGCAAGGATCCCGCCGTGATGCGCGTCGCCGCCTTTACCGGCACCGGTGCGGGCGGGCGCATGTTCGCGATCCTGAAGCCCCGTGCTGAGCGCGATTCCGCCGAGGTCATCCAGGCGCGACTGCGCAAGCAGCTGGCAGGCATCCCCGGCGCGTCGGCGTTCCCCAACATCCCGCAGAATCTTACGCTCGGCGGCCGCCAGTCAGCGTCGAATTACCAGTACACCATCGCCTCGGTCGACAAGGACGTGCTCTACGACTTCGCGCCGCAGTTCGAGGCGCGGCTGCGCGCCACGCCGGGCTTCGAGGACGTCACCTCCGACTATACGCTGGGTAGCCGGCAGGCCCGCGTCGTCATCGACCGCGACGCCGCCAGCCGGCTCGGCGTGCCGGTCCAGGCGATCCGCACGACGCTCTACAACGCCTTCGGCAACGCCCAGGTCTCGACGATCTACACCGACGTCGACAGCTATCAGGTGATCCTCGAAATCCGCCCCGACCTGCAGCTGACCCCCGACAGCATCGGGCTGCTCTATGTCCGCGGCGCGAACGGCACGACGGTACCGTTGTCGGCGGTGACCACGACGGTGATCGAGGGCGCGCCGCTGTCGATCAGCCATCAGTCGCAGTTGCCCGCCGTCACCATGGCCTTCAACCTGACCAAGGGCGTCGCGCTGAGCCAGGCCAAGACGCTGATCGACGACGTCCAGACCGATCTCGCGATGCCCGCCGGCATCGTCGGTTCGTTCCAGGGCAACGCGCAGGCGTTCGAGGCGTCGACCGCGTCGATGCCGATCCTGTTCCTCGCCGCGATCCTGGTCATCTACATCGTGCTGGGCGTGCTCTACGAAAGCTTCCGTCACCCGGTCACCATCCTGTCGGGGCTCCCGGCGGCGGGTATCGGCGCGGTCGCCTTCCTGGCGCTGTTCAACCTGCCACTGGACGTCATCGGCATCATCGGCGTCGTCATGCTGATCGGTATCGTCAAGAAGAACGCCATCATGATGATCGACTTCGCGCTATCGGGTCAGCGCGAGCAGGGCTGGACCCCGGCCCACGCCATCCGCGAGGCGTGCATCAAGCGCTTCCGGCCGATCATGATGACGACGTTCGCGGCCATTGCCGCTGCCCTCCCCCTCGCGCTCGGCCTCGGCGCCGGCGCGGAGTTGCGCCAGCCGCTCGGCATCGCGGTGATGGGCGGGCTGCTGGTCAGCCAGGTCCTGACCCTGTTCATCACGCCCGTCGTCTATCTCGGCATCGAAAGCCTGGGCCGCCGGCGGATGCGCGCCGCGCCGCGCCCGGTGAGCGAGCCCGAAGCCGCGCGCCTCGCGGCGGAGTAGCCGTTCGCTTGCCCCGCTCGGACGGCTTCGCTAGAGCCGCCGCCTGTCACCGAACCCCGAGGTCACCAATGTCCGACACCATCAACCTGACGCTGACCGAGGACGAGGCCGAAATCGTGCTGTCGGCGCTCGAGGACGACCGCGAGGGCTATATCGACGCCGCCCGCGAAGCCTTTGCCGAAGGCGACAAGGTCAACGGCACGACGTTCGGCGAGGCGGCCGACCGCATTCAGCTGGTGCTCGCCCGTCTGAAGGCGATGATGCCCAATCTGTGAGTGGGTTTGGCCTGTGACCGCCCCGCTCCCCCTCGCCGGCATCAAGGTTCTCGATCTCGGCTCGGTCGTGTTCGGGCCCTATGCCGGGCAATGGCTCGCCGATCTCGGCGCCGACGTCGTCAAGGTGGAAGCCCCCGGCGGCTGCTCGACGCGGCACACCGGACCCAGTCATGAGCCCGGCATGTCGGCGGTGTTCCTGGGCGTCAACCGTTCGAAACGCTCGATCGTCCTCGATCTCGGCGACGCAGCCGCCCGCGACGCGCTGCTCCGCCTCGTCGACGGCGCAGACGTGCTGCTCCACTCGATCCGGCCGCAGAAGCTGGCCAAGCTCGGGCTCGATCCGGAGACGCTGCTGGCGCGCAACCCGCGGCTGGTGTTCGCCGGGCTGCACGGCTTCGCCGACGGCGGGCCCTACGCCGGCAAGCCGGCCTATGACGATGTCATCCAGGGCATGACCGGCATCGCCGACCTGATGGGCCGGCAATCGGGGACGCCCGCCTATTACCCGGCGATCAACGCCGACAAGGTCAGCGGGCTGACCGCCGCCATCGCCATCCTTGCCGCGCTCGTGCGGCGCAATGCGACGGGCTGCGGCGGCTTCGTTGAGGTGCCGATGTTCGAGAGCGTCGTCGCTTTCAACCTCGTTGAGCATCTCTACGGCGAGCAGTTCGTGCCGGCGCGGGGCGCGATGGGCTATCCGCGCGCCATGGCCGCGTGGCGGCGGCCGATGCCGACCAGTGACGGCTTCATCTGCACCATGCCCTACACCGATGCCCACTGGCGGGCGTTCTTCACCGAGGTCGGCCGCCCCGACCTCGCCGCCGATCCCCGCTTCGTCGATGTCGGGGTGCGGACCATCAACATCGCCGCACTCTATGCGCTGGCGGGCGGCTTCATCGCGACGCGGAGCACCGCCGACTGGGTCGCCACGCTCGGCCGCCTGCAGATCCCCGCCGCGCCGATGGCGACGCTGGAGGACCTGCTCAGCGATCCGCAGCTGGCGGCGAGCAACTTCTTCGAGGAACTGCCCGACCCCGCCGGCACGCTGCGCTTTCCCGGCGTGCCGGTCCGTTTCGACGGCGTCCGCCCGCCGATATCCTACCCGCCGCGGCTGGGCGAGCACACCCGCGCCGTGCTGGCAGAGGCCGGGTTCGACGAGGGAGATATCGACGCCCTGATCGCCAGTCGGGCGGCGCGGACGCAGGCGTGAAGCCGGACCGGCCGGCGGGCATCCTGCTGGCGCTGGCGGTAGCAGTGGCGGGCACGACGATCGTCGCCGGCAAAGCATTGCCGATCAAACCCGCGCTCGCGGCCAAACCGACCGCCGCTCTGGCGCCGGAGGTCGATGACGACACGAAAGCCTACGCGCGCTTCCGCGACCTGCCTGTCGAGGACGCTCTCATTGCCCAATCTGGCCGCATCGCGGCCGCGTTCGCCGCCCTGCCGGCACACGGCCCTGCCCCGGAAACCTTCGTGCTGGCGGTCGGCGGCAGCGGCTTTCAGGAAATCTTCGACCGCGAAGCCCGCAAGGCGGCACAGACCCTCACCGCCCGCACCGGCGGTCCCTCGGTTGTCCTCAGCAACACGCCCGGCCAGGTCGAAAGCGGCCTGCTCGCCTCGCCCGCGACCGTCGCGCTGGCGACGGCGGCGATCGGCCGGCGCGCGCAGCCGCAGGACTTGCTGATCGTCTACCTGTCGTCCCACGGCGGCGACGACGCCCGCATCCAGATGGACGCTCCGCGGCTCGACTTCGCCCCGCTGTCGGCGAGCGCGTTGGCCCGCGACCTCGCCCGGGCCGGCCTAAAACGGCGGATCGTCATCGTGTCGGCCTGCTACGGCGCCACCTGGATCAAGCCGCTGGCCAGCCCGTCGACGATCCTCATCACCGCCGCCGCCGTCGACCGCACCTCGTTCGGCTGCGACGACAGCCGCGCGCTGACCGTCTTCGGCAAGGCGATCATCGGTGAGCTCGCCAAGCCCGACCAGAGCCTCGCCCAGGCCTTTGCCCGCGCCAAATTGCGCATTGCCGCCGAAGAGCGTAGCGAGCGCGCGACGCCGTCGCTGCCACAAGCCTGGGTCGGCCGCGACATGGTCGCGCTCTGGTCGAAGCCCTGGCCGCCGAAGGCGGGTTAGGTTCCGGCCCCATTTCGGCTATAATCATCGCTCGGGCCGGGGAGACGACGATGGCAACGATCGCTGCGGCCAGTCCTCATGCGCGGGTCGAGCGCACCCGCTTCTATCTCTGGCTGACCGGCGCGATGGTGCTGGTCGCGTTCGCCGGCTTTACGCCAACCTTCTGGTCGCCGATGGCGCGGGGTGCCAGCGTCGGCGCGCCGGTACTTATCGTCCACGGCCTGCTGTTCTCGGCCTGGGTCGTGTTCCTGTTCACCCAGGCGGCGCTGGTCGCGAGCGGGCGAACGCTGCGGCACAAGAACTGGGGGCTGGCCGGCGTCGCGCTGGCCAGCGCGATGGCGTTCTCGGTGCCGCTCGTCGTCCTGACACAGCTCGCCGACGCGGAGGCGGCGGGCTACGGCGATCAGGCGCGGCGCTTCGCCATTGTGCCGTTGCTCGCCCTGCCGCTGTGGGGCGGGCTGCTCATCCTCGCCTTCGCCAACGTCCGCCGGCCCGAGGTGCACAAGCGGCTGATCCTCGTTGCGACGATCAGCATGCTGCAGGCCGCGGTCGCGCGCTTCTTCCTCCTCGCGGTCGGGGGCCCGCCGGGCGGACCGCCGCCATCGGTCGTTTTCACGGTGCCCGCGGCGCTGGTTACCGACCTGCTGCTGGTCGCGGCAATGACCTATGACTGGCGAACCCGTGGCCGACCGCACCCCGTCTATATCGCGGGCGGCGCGCTGGTGCTCGCCAAGCAGTTGCTCATCGTGCCGATGTCGCTGACCCCGCAATGGATCGCTGCCGTCCAGCAGTTCGAGCGGCTACGCGGATAGCGGAAAGAACTTCTCCTCGGCGATCTTGCCGGCCTGGATCGTGTAGAGCGCGGTTTCCTCCATGTGCATGGTCTCGCCGCTCGCCTTGACCGTAACGTCCATGCTGGCTCTCCTCTTCCCGGGTCGGAACGTAACACGAACAACGGTGCCGGCCAATGACAGCGCCGCCGCCCTTCGCTAAAGCCGCGCGCATGACCGAGATCACGCCCCAGATCGTCGCCGACCACGGCCTCACACCCCACGAGTACGACACCATCGTCGACAGCATGGGGCGCGCCCCCAACCTGCTCGAACTCGGCATCTTCTCGGTGATGTGGTCGGAGCATTGCAGCTACAAATCCAGCCGCCTGCACCTCGCCAAGCTGCCGACCACCGCACCGTGGGTGATCTGCGGGCCGGGCGAGAATGCCGGGGTCATCGACATCGGCGACGGCGACGCCTGCATCTTCAAGATGGAGAGCCACAACCACCCCAGCTTCATCGAGCCCTACCAGGGTGCCGCAACCGGCGTCGGCGGCATCCTGCGCGACGTCTTCACCATGGGCGCGCGGCCGGTCGCCAACATGAACGCGCTGCGCTTCGGCATGCCCGACGCGCCCAAGATGAAGCATCTGATCCGCGGCGTCGTCGCGGGCATCGGCGGCTACGGCAACTGTGTCGGCGTCCCCACCGTCGGCGGCGAGACCAATTTCCATCCCGCCTACAACGGCAACATCCTGGTCAATGCGATGACCGTCGGCGTCGCGCGCACCGACAAGATCTTCTATTCCGCCGCTGCCGGCATCGGGAATCCGGTCGTCTATGTCGGCTCCAAGACCGGCCGCGACGGCATCCACGGCGCGACCATGGCGTCGGCCGAGTTCACCGAGGACAGCGAGGACAAGCGCCCGACGGTGCAGGTCGGCGACCCGTTCACCGAGAAACTGCTGATCGAGGCCTGCCTCGAACTGATGGCGTCGGACGCCATCGTCGCTATCCAGGACATGGGCGCGGCCGGCCTGACCAGCTCCAGCGTCGAGATGGCGTCGAAGGGCGGCGTCGGGCTGCGGCTGGACCTCGACAAGGTTCCGGTCCGCGAGGACCACATGACCCCCTACGAGATGATGCTGAGCGAGAGCCAGGAGCGCATGCTGATGGTGCTCAAGCCCGGCCGCGAAGCGTTCGCGGAAGGCATCTTCCGCAAATGGGAGCTCGACTTCGCAGTCATCGGCGAAGTCGTCGCGGGCGAGACGCTTACCCTGACCTTCCACGGCGAGACCGTCGGCGCGATCCCGCTCGCGCCGCTGGCCGACAAGGCGCCGAAGCTCGACCGCCCGCACGTGCCGACGCCCAAGCGCGCACCGCTCACCGCCGTGCCCGATAGCACCGACATCGCCGCCGATTTGCTCAAGCTGATGGGTAGCCCCGAGATCGCCTCGCGCCGCTGGATCTGGGAGCAATATGACCACATGGTCGGCGGAGACACCGTCCAGCGCCCCGGCGGCGATGCGGCGGTCGTCCGCGTCCACGGCACGCAAAAGGGCCTGGCGATCACCACCGACTGCAACCCGCGCTACTGCTTCGCCGACCCCTATGAGGGCGGCAAGCAGGCGGTCGCGGAGGCCTACCGCAACCTGTGTGCGGTCGGCGCGACACCGCTGGCGATCACCGACTGCATGAACTTCGGCAACCCCCAGCGCCCGGAGATCATGGGCCAGTTCGTCGGCTGCATCGAGGGCATGGCGGAGGCCTGCCGCGCCCTCGACTTCCCGGTCGTGAGCGGCAACGTCAGCCTCTACAACGAGACCGAGGGCACCGGCATCCTCCCCACCCCTGCCATCGGCGGCGTCGGACTGCTGCAGGACTGGTCGAAGAGCGCGACGATCGCGTTCAAGGCGGCAGGGGAGGCGATCTGGATCGTCGGCGCGAACCGAGGCCACCTTGGGCAATCGCTGTGGCTCCGGGAGGTACTTGTTCGAGAAGACGGCCCGCCGCCGGTCGTCGATCTGGCCGCCGAGCGCGCTTGCGGCGAGTTCGTCCGCGCCGTCATCGCCAGCGGCACGGTATCCGCCGTCCACGATATCAGCGATGGCGGCTTGCTCGTCGCAATTAGCGAGATGGCCTTGGCTGGTGGTCTCGGCGCGCATTTCAATGCGCTGCCAATGATCTCCGATACGTCCGGCGACCATTTGCCGTCATGGGCGCAATTCCTGTTCGGGGAAGATCAGGGTTGCTACGTCGTCACGACAAGCGACCCTGAGGCGCTCACGTCCGCTGCCAAAGCCGCGGGCATCAAGACTTGGAGCTTCGGGGAGGTCGGCGGCGACGCGATCACGATCGCCGAGCCAAGCATGGACAAGCCATTCGTGACCCTTCCCCTCGCCGACCTCCGCGCCGCGCACGAGAACTGGCTGCCCACTCTTATGGCGCGCTGAAGCGCGGGTCGCCCTTGGCCGAGCCGGAGGTGACGTTGTCCCGCTCCTGCCGGGTCAGCACCTGGCCCTGGGCGTCGGTGACGTAGGAGACCGTGCGCGGCCGCCCGTCGGCGATGGTGACCGACACCAGATGGCCTGAGCCGTCGTAGTTGTAGCTCGAATTGTACAGGCTGTTCGAGCCCGAGCTGGTGTCGCGGGATTCGTATAGTGTCTCCAAAACTTACCAAAACTTCAGCCAAATGACGCAGCTATCAGATCCGGGACAGGCCGGCGCTAACGTTACTCTTGCGGAGATTGACGCCGGGCTTGCCGTTTTTTGGGCGTCCGGTTTTTCGCGGTATCCGCCTGATCTGGCTGATAGCTTGTGAAAGGCTGATATTCTTGGCGCGGCTGCATCATGCCGTAGTGCATCTCCATCGCCATTTGAAACCCGCCGGGCTGGTTAGCGATTTTAATAAAAGACTTCTGGATACTTTCCAAATCACCCCGATAGTATCGGGTTCTGGGGACGCCTGTAACATCGGGCCTAAGCGCCGGATTATATAAACCAATATCAAGAAAGAACCTTTTGCCCTTCGGTTTCTGGGTTTCTTGGACTGCGGTGGCGTGGGCAAGATTGTTGCGTATATCAGCCTTACCGGGCAGCCGGTTATAGAATCGCCGCCATTCATCAACGAACGGCTAGTTGGCAAACTTGACCTTAAATGCCGCATTGGTCATCTGCAATTTTGCGTGGAACGAATGAACGGTGAAAAACGCGGCTGTGCCGGGGCTTGAGAACGGGGACTCTGCGACGGCCAAGCAGAACAAGCTACACAGGGCGTGTTCGACTGCAGCCCAAGCGCGGATCGCATCGCCAAGAGCGGCGCTGAAACGTATGCTGGCGACCCCCCACAGGCCGCACAAGACTTGCGGGAAAAAGCGAGTCGAGTCTCAATCGAAATAGAAGATTTGGGGACACCATACCAAACTCCCCGGTTCGGCTCGCCTCTTTGGCCCCGGCCTGCGCTTCGCCAGCGATCGCCCGGTCGCCGCTTCCGGGCTCGCGACAAACGCCGCCGAGCCCATCGGCCCGCCCGGTGCGCTCGGCCGCACGGATGGCCGCCGCCGCCGCGTCGCTCAGCCCGCCCGCCAGGAACCCCGCCCAGTCGCCGACCTCGCCCAGCAACGGCGCGGCACTGACCACGCCATCGTCGCGACCTGCCAGATGCGCCCGCGCGCTCGACCAGCGCCAATCCTCGGCCCGCGCGACCAGCCGCGCCTGCACCGGAGGCGAACGTCCCGTCCGGGTTGTACTCGGCATGGCTCGTCACCCGGCCAAGCGCGTCGCGGATATCGTTGGCGCGCAGGCTCGACGCCGAGCGAAAGTAATGAAATTAAAGTATTGTGTCCCCAAAACTTCATCGCCGGCAAGCAGTCCAGTGCCCCTCTCGCCGACCTCCGCGCCGCCCACGAAAACTGGCTGCCCGGGCTGATGGCGCGGTAAGCCCGCCCCTTGCCGCTACGGCCCCGTTTCGATTACTCTGCGCCTCCACCGGGGGAGGTTGCGCGATGGCTCCGACGCGAATTGCATGGGCGGCGCTTCTGCTCGCCACCCCCGCGCTCGCCCAGCACGACCACGCAACGCCGAAGCCGCGCCTGACCGTCGCCGACTGGGCCGACGGTGCCCGGCTGTTCGACGGACTCGGCGATTTTACGCGCAAAGTCACAACCCGCTCACCCGAGGCGCAGCGCTATTTCGACCAGGGCCTGCGCTTCGTCTGGGCTTTCAACCATGACGAGGCGACGCGGTCGTTCGCGCGCGCCGCGACGCTCGACCCAAAGTGCGCCTCGTGCTTCTGGGGCGTCGCGCTGACGCTCGGGCCCAACTACAATATGCCGATTATGGCCGACGCCCGCGCCCGTGTCGGTTGGTCGGCGCTGCAGGCGGCGCAGGCCAATGCCGCCAAGGCGACACCGGTCGAGCAGGCGTTGGTCGCGGCGCTGGCGGCGCGCTTCACCGGAGCCGCCCCGCTCGATCCGTCGAACAGCACGCCGCGCCTCTCCGCCTATGCTACCGCGATGCGGGGCGTCGCGGCGCGCTTCCCCGACGATGCCGACGTCCAGACGCTGTTCGCGGAAGGCCTGATGAACACCAACCCGTGGAAGCTGTGGAACGCCGACGGCACCCCCGGCCCGGGCACGCCGGAAATCGTCGCGACGCTGGAGACGGCTCTCGCGAACAATCCGCGCCACCCCGGTGCCAACCATTATTGGATCCACGCCATCGAGGCCTCGCCGAACCCCGGCCGCGGCTTGCCTGCAGCCGAGATGCTGACCGGCATGATGCCCGCCGCCGGGCACCTCGAACACATGCCGTCACATATCATGCAGCGCGTCGGTCGCTACGAGGAAGCCGCGGAAGCGAACCGCAAGGGCGTAGCCGCCGATATCGCCTATCTCGGCCAGACCGCGCCGCCCGATTATTACCCGATGTATGTCATCCACAATTACCAGTTTCTGGCCGGGTCGGCGGCGATGGCGGGGCGGCAGGCGGAGACCATCGACGCCGCCCGGAAGGCGCGCGCGTCGATACCTGAGGCAATGCTGCTGGCGATGCCCGGCATGGACTGGTCGATCGGCTATTTGTACGACAGCTATGCCCGGTTCGGCCGCTGGGACGACATGCTGCGCGAGCCCGCGCCCAACCCGAAACTGCCCGGGCTGACCATCAGCTACCTGCTCAACACCGCGACCGCCAACGCCGCGACCGGGCGGATGGCGGCGGCCAAGGCCGTGCTGGGGCGCGCCGACGCGCTGATCGCCGCAGTGCCGGCCGACGCGACGCAGGGCCTGAACGCGGCGCGGTCGCTGTACGAGATCGGCCGGATGAAGGCGGCGGCGCGGATCGCGATCGCGGAGAAGCGCCTCGACGACGCTATCGCGCTGCTCGGCGACGCAGCGGCGCGCGAGGACATGCTGTCGTACAATGAGCCCGAGGATCAGTTCTGGCCCGTCCGCCACCTTCTCGGCGCGGTCCTGCTCGATGCCGGCCGCGCGGCGGCGGCGGAGGCAGTATACCGCCGGGACCTGACCGATCACCCCGCCAACGGCTGGGCGCTCGCCGGGCTGGCCAAGGCGCTGACTGCGCAGGGCCGGGGCGAGGAGGCCGCCGCGGCGCAGGTACAGTTCACCGCAGCGTGGCGGGGCGCCGACATCGCGCTCGACCGGTCGGCGCTCTGAGCGCGGGCCGACACCGAAATAATTGCGGGCCAATTGTAACGCGGGCGGCGTTTCCCACATCCGCGCCACGACCACAGTCAGGATGCCGATGCCCGCCTTCGCCACCCGTGCCCCATTCGAAACCCTCGCCTTCCCCGCCGGGCGTGGCCCCGCGGATGTGCGCGCGCGCATCTACGGGCTAGAAAAGCTGCTGGAGCGCGCCTTCGTCATCCCCGGCACGCGCATTCCGATCGGCATGGACTCGATTGTCGGCCTGGTGCCGGTGGCGGGCGACGTCATCACCGGGCTGATGGGCCTGTACCTGATCTGGGAGGCGCGCAACGTCGGCGCGTCGCGTTGGCTGCAGGCGCGGATGCTGGCCAATGTCGGCATCGACACCGCGGTCGGCATGGTCCCGCTTGCCGGCGACCTGTTCGACTTCCTGTTTAAGTCGAACAGCAAGAACCTGCGCCTGCTCAAGCGTCATCTCGACCGCCACCACCCGGCCAGCGCGATGGTCAACGCCTGATGGCGGAGAAGTTCGAGCGGCACCGGCAGGCGTGGACCAGCGACGAGGTTCAGAAGCTCCACACGCTGGCCAAGAAGGGCATGCCGCTGCGCGCCATCGCCAAGGCGCTGACCCGCAGTGAGGAATCGGTCAAGGACCGCGCCAAGGCCGACAAGCTGGGCATTGCCGCCCTGCGCTGATGCGCTTGAAGCGAGACGCCCGCCCCGGCATGAGGTGGGCATGACCAACATCCTCCTCACCGGTGCATCTCGCGGCATCGGGGCCGCGACGCTGGCGGCACTGACCGCCGCCGGGGCGACCGTCGCCGGCCACGCTACAACCTCTGCGGGTGGCCTGATTGCCGCCGACCTGTCGCAGCCCGGAGCCGGCGATGCGCTGTGGGACGCGGCGCTCGACCGGCTCGGCGGCCGTATCGATGTGCTCGTCAACAATGCCGGGGTGTTCGAGGGCGTCGCGGTCGACGCACCCGACGCCGAGTGGCAGGCGACCTGGGCGCGCAGCCACGCGATCAACCTGCAGGCCCCCGCCGACCTGTGTCGCCGCGCCGTCCGGCATTTCCAAGGCACTGGCGGCGGCCGCATTGTCAACGTCGCCAGCCGCGCCGGCCATCGCGGTGACAGCCCCGCGCACTGGCACTATGCCGCCGCCAAGGCCGGGCTCATCGCCATGACCAAGACGATCGCGCGTGCCTATGCGGTACAGGACATCCTCGCCTTTGCGGTCGCGCCCGGCTTCGTGATGACGGGCATGGCGGAGGACTATCTGAGTTCACGCGGGGGTAAACAGCTGCTCGCCGATATCCCGCTCGGGCGCGTCGCGAGCCCGGTCGAGGTGGCGGAGACGATCCGCTGGCTGGCGCTCGACGCGCCACCGTCGCTGACCGGCGCGACCCTCGACGTGAACGGGGCAAGCTATGTCCGCTGAGGGCGGCTGGAAGGTCACCCTGCCCTGCACGCGCGCCGAGGCCGAGGCGATTCCCTTCGCCGACGAAGCGTTCGCCGACCTCGATGCACCGCCGACGCTGCTGACCGACGAACCCGATCCGGCGCGGCCCGACGACTGGCGGCTGCACGCCTATTTCGCCGACCAGCCCGAACCGGAATGGCTCGTGCGTCTTGCCGTGTTGGTCCCGTCGCGGCGTCGAGCGCCGGTGGTGGAGCGGCTGCCCGCGACCGACTGGGTAACGATGAGCCAGGCGGGGCTGGTACCGGTCCGCGCCGGGC